>Ga0315900_10001002_pt1 | contig 45519 bp, 30 predicted proteins | sample LakEriMetagenome_FD_203521 | JGI IMG/M metagenome (GOLD analysis project Ga0315900, IMG submission 203521) | Freshwater fungal communities from buoy surface, Lake Erie, Ohio, United States - Buoy 12 MA114 | ecosystem: Environmental > Aquatic > Freshwater > Lake > Lake biofilm | place: USA: Lake... | reverse complement strand
TCGCAATGCTATCAAAGAGGTGGCAAGTGCATCACCAAGGGCCATCTGAGAGGTAGTACTCGCTGTTGGCGCTAAGTTATTAGGATCTGCCTCCCGATCAATCGGCGTCCACAACAAATAATCGGCCTGCCGTGCTAAAAAAGACTGTTGCTGAGCTGTCATTGCGATTAACGGGTTCCCAAATCGCTTAACTAACGGGACCAAAACCTTTATCTCGGGTGTTTCACCACTCTTTGAAATGCACAATACCAAATCACTGGGTTGAATCATTCCAATATCCCCGTGAATCGCATCTGCCGCATGCAAAAACAAGGCAGGCTGCCCCGTTGAATTTAACGTAGCAACAATCTTTTGTGCCACCACCGCGCTCTTCCCTATTCCCGTTACCACTAACCTGCCCGCTCCCGCTGCAATCGCCTCCACACAATCCACAAAGGCATCTGACTGCCCTATAGATCGCTCCAAGGCCTCCAGCGCAGCAGCCTCAATTCGCAGAGTACGCTGCGCATTCTCTCGTATTAATTGCTTAATTGACATTTTTTCATTAATTAGTCAGCCGCCATACCAAACAGGGAACATATCTTATAAACACCTATCCTAGTACCTCCTCCATTACCCGGCTAGTTTAATACAGCACTCCTGACTTATTCACTTGTGAACCGGAACTCTATCTTGGGGAAAGCCTCCTGAACAGTTTGCAAAACCCAAGCCGTTTCCGCAAGAAAAACCCAGTTTCCATCTTTGTCTTTAGCAATATCTCGCTTCCGGCGATCTAAAAACTCCTTCAAGTCAGCCGCAGTCTCAGCATGTACCCATGTTGCCTTGTACAAACTAACAGGCTCATATCGACATTTCGCACTGTACTCACTCTCCAAACGATGCTGAATAACCTCAAACTGAAGAGCACCAACCGTACCAATAATTCTTCGGCCATCGCTCTGACGTGTAAACATCTGCGCTACCCCCTCATCCATCAACTGGTCCAAGCCTTTCGCAAATTGCTTTTGCTTAAGTGGATCCGCATTCTCAACATACCGAAACTGCTCCGGACTAAAGGCAGGTAAGCCTTTAAAGTGCAATATCTCCCCTTCCGTCAAGCTGTCGCCAATCTTAAAATTGCCTGAATCGTACAACCCAATAACATCTCCTGGATACGCCTCCTCCAACAACGTCTTCCTAGATGCCATAAATGCAGTCGGATTCGGAAATTTCATATCACGGCCTAACCGAATGTGCCTGTAGTTCTTGTTGCGTTCAAATTTACCGGAACAAACACGAAGAAACGCAATGCGATCCCGATGCCGGGGATCCATATTCGCAAATATCTTGAAAATAAATCCCGAAAATTTTTCCTCCTTAGGATCTACAATCCGCTCCTCCGTTGGACGCGATAACGGTGGTGGAGCAATTTCCACAAAACAATCTAACATTTCTTTTACCCCAAAATTGTTAACCGCTGACCCAAAAAAGACTGGGCATATATTTCCCTGTTCGTAATCTTCTTGCGTAAACGATGGATAAACAGTCTCTACCATCTCAACCTCCGACCTTAATTCTTTAGCAGCAGTATCTCCAATATACCGCTCTAAATCAGGATCCGATAAATCTTCGAAAACAATCAAATCACCCTCATTGTGCGTCCCATGAGGATTAAATAATATCAAAGATTTTTGATACAAGTCATATACTCCCTTAAAACGCTGACCCATTCCGATAGGCCACGATAGTGGCTTTACCTTCACCTCTAACTTTTGCTCAATCTCATCCAATAAATCAAATGGATCCTTCCCCTCCCTGTCCATCTTGTTCACAAAAAAAATAATCGGCGTATGACGCATCCGACACACCTTTGTTAACTTCTCCGTCTGCTTCTCAACCCCATTCGCAACATCCACTACCACAATCGCAGAATCCACAGCAGTTAACGTTCGGTACGTATCTTCAGCAAAATCCTCGTGACCCGGGGTATCCAAAATGTTGATCTGCAAATCCCTATACTCAAAACCCATTACAGACGTACTGACCGAAATTCCGCGCTGCCGCTCAATTTCCATAAAGTCTGAAACTGTACCCTTCTTAATTTTATTACTTTTAACAGCGCCCGCCGTCTGTATAGCCCCTCCAAATAGGAGCAGCTTCTCCGTTAACGTAGTCTTTCCGGCATCCGGGTGCGCTATAACAGCAAATGTCTTCCGACGACTTATTTCCGATTGTAATGACATATTTTTATTTTCGCTCGCTCAAAACAAGCGCAAAGGTAGTATTAATCTATTCAAAAGGTAGGACCGACCAACGGCTATTATCTTTATTATTTTGCCCTTTTACCCGCCTTTATTACACGTTGGTCTATTTATAACTCAACTTTTATACTCAATTTTGGTTTTTTGCGTTTTAAATTATTATTAAATGAGCTGGCAATACCCAGACTAATTAACGTAAACTATTTCGGACTAATGACTTTTAAGAGTAAAATGCTGACAGGGGCCATGTGCCTCGCCATCCTAAGCGCAAATGCGCAACAAAAAGCACCCGATAACTGGTTCACCTTGGACCCTGCAAAGGACAATGTACTTGGAACTAGTGCAGATGCAGCACAAGAAATGCTAAAAGCCAAAGGGAAAAAAGGCCAAACAGTAATCGTAGCCGTCCTGGACTCCGGCGTTGAAGCCGATCACGATGATTTGAAAGAGGTAATGTGGGTAAACCCCAATGAAATAGCTGGCAATGGTATCGATGATGATGGAAATGGTTATATCGACGACATCCACGGTTGGAATTTCATCGGTGGAAAAGACGGCAAAAACGTTGATATAGATTCCTACGAACTTACCCGCGAATACGTACGCCTGAAAAAGAGGTTCGCAGGCGCTGACCCAGCTAAACTTTACGGTGAAGCAAAAAAAGAGTACGCTTACTACCAAAAAGTAAAAGAAACGTTCGAAGAAAAACGGGGTGAGCTGGCCGCACAAAAAGAAAAAACAATGTCCCAATTCATAAAAATTGACGAGGCATTCACCACCGCACAAAAGGCCCTAAATAAAAAAGAAATCCTGGAAGCTGACCTGGCAACCCTGATGGCCAGCGAAGATAAAGCTACCAAAGAAGCTGGCACCATGCTTGATGGCCTCTACAAAAAGGGATTGACACAAAAAGACTACCTCGACCAAAAAGACAAAACGTCCGCCTACTTCGATCAAGGCCTGAACTACGGCTATAACCCTGACTTCGATCCTCGCTCCATCGTGGGAGATCGGTACGACGACTTGACAGATCGCTTCTACGGAAACAATGACGTGGAAGGTCCAGATGCAAGCCACGGAACGCACGTAGCTGGTATCATCGCAGCATCCAGAAATAATGGCCTGGGCGTTCGCGGCGTTGCAGAAAATGTCCGTATCATGAGTGTTCGCTGCGTCCCCGATGGCGACGAACGGGATAAGGATGTTGCCAATGCTATCCGCTATGCGGTAGATAATGGCGCCAGTATCATTAACATGTCCTTCGGAAAAGGCTACAGCCCTAATAAAAAATACGTGGATGAGGCAGTAAAATACGCCGCAGAACACGATGTTCTTTTAGTGCACGCAGCCGGTAATGATGCCGAAAACAATGATACCGATCCTAACTTCCCAAATGATGGCTACCAAGACCCTATCAAAAAAGGACTTTTTGGCAAAGAAAAAACAGCACCCAACTGGCTAGAAATAGGCGCGCTCAACTGGCGCCCAGCCGAAAAGCGTCCTGCCTCTTTCTCTAACTATGGAAAGAAAAATGTTGACCTTTTCTCGCCTGGTGTAGCCATCTATTCCACTGTCCCTGATAATGGATACGCCTCCTTCCAAGGAACCTCCATGGCCGCCCCTGCTGCAGCCGGCGTCGCAGCTATCCTCCGCTCTCACTACCCAGATCTCTCCGCTAAACAGGTGGCTGATATCCTCATCAAGTCCGTAGTAAAGCAAGACGGTGAAGTAAACAAACCAGGTAGCACCGAAAAAGTGAAATTCTCCGAACTCAGTGTAAGCGGTGGCGTAATCAGCGCCACAAACGCCGTAGCAATGGCCGAGAAAACAAAAGCTAAACGCAATAAAAAAGCAGTTTGGCAGGACGCCGGAATGGGTAAAATGGCAAAAATTAAGGATGCCACAAAAAAGGATAAAGCATAAGCTCAACAATTCCTAATTGAAAAAGCGGATAATACGGGGCCTATTCCTGTATTATCCGCTTTTTTATTGCCTTTCCTCCATTTCAAACCCCTAATCAATATGCCCCAAAATACCGACGAAGAAACCACTCCAATGTTAATAAAAACGCCAACAAGGCGAATATCCATTTCAAATTAATCAACGGACTTGTTTCCTTCGTTTCGTATAAAACAGGTTTAATCGCCGATTTCTGTTGTATTATCTCAGCGAGACCCATAAGCCCAGAACCACCGACCAGTACCCCTCCAGATTGCTCAGATAACTGCCTCAACAAGGAATGATTAGCTGTCGTGGCAAAAAATTCTAACTGCAGCGGCCGAACACTAAACCGCCCCTCATACACCATAGATTGACCATTAAAGTTCGTATTCGCTTTGAACGTGTAATTGCCAACCGGTAATATACCCGCATCTAATGCATATGCCTTCCCAGATTTATTGAACGTGTACATAAATTCTCTACCATCCACGTGCCGTACCGATAAAGAAACATCCAAATCATTTGTTAATTCGTAGTTGTCATTGTATAACTCCGCAGAAAAAAGAACTTGCTCATTCTCGTTAAAAACCGTCTTCTCAAGTGAAACCCTAAACTTCCGTTTATCCTCCTTCAAGGAAAGATACTGAACCGTCTTCCCCATCAATTCATCAAAAATATCCTGATTTTGATGCTGCAAAAAGTCAAACATCCTCCACTTCCATAAACCCTCCCCAATAAAAACACCTGTTTTTACACTATTATCTTCCCCTACAACTAACAATGGCTGATCCGTATCCACCTTGCCAATTCGCTTGCGTAACACCACCTGCCCAATCGGTGTCTCATTAAAATTCCCAAATGGAGACACTACAGGATTAAACTTAGGCAACTCAGAGGCTAGTCGAGTATCCAAACTAAACGACGCAAATTGCTTCGATACAACACCCTGAACATCATCACTCTGGCTACCATCACTTTGAGCCACCACCAAACCCTGCACTTGCGTTAATGCACTAAAATTAGTCTGCATACCCGCAATAAACAACCTGGGTATCCTCCGTTCATCCAAAACTCGAAACACTCCAGAAAGATCATTGGTTCTAGAGGGAAGATTGTGTAACACCACAAAGTCAAACTTACTCACGTCCAACCCAGGCATACCAGCATACCCTACCGTAACCGCATAGTTCTTGTTCAAATCAAGCATCTGGCGAAGCGCACTGACATCAGGATGCGGACTGTTCGCTAAAAGTAGGATTTTTTGCCGCGCGTCTAATACGTCAATGAAAAGTTCTCGGGTGTTATTAACCGTACTCACTTCCCCCGGAATAGTGCTCAAAGACACTACGTACTGGGCAACTCCAGGACGTGCTGTCTCCAACTCGACCGTTTTTGTAACAAAAAAATCCTTCCCAGAAACATTCACAGGAATCGTCTGCAGGTTCTCAACACGATCCCCTTCCCGACGACCAATCGTTAAAACACTCTGTGAACCAGCACAATTAGTTGCAGCAACATCTACCTGAAGAATGAAACGATCTCCCAAATAAACAATGTTATTGTGAAAAACACGTTTCAAAAACAAATCTTTCTTAGGCGTCGTATCGCCCAATGCTACGGTATACACAGGGACATTCATAGCTGACTTTCCATAAACCGGATTGCTGCCCTCATTGTAAATACCATCTGTAGCTAAAACAATAGCCCCCAAATTTTGTGCCCCGTACCGATCATATACCTCTTGTACAGCTTCCGACAAGTTGGTTACCTTATCCCGAAAATCAAAATCTACGGTATCTCGAACTTGATCACCAAAGGCAAGTTCCCGAACCTCATACCGATCGCTTAAAACCGCTTTGAATTGCTGCCAATCTTGTATGTATCGGGTTAAACCCTCACCGTTTAATTCACCACCAATACTCTCAGACTGATCCTGAAGCAACGTAATTACCGGCTTTCGCACCTCTATGATGGTTCGCTTAAGTAAAGGAGAGAGAAGCAACCCACTAATAAGTGTAACGACTACCCAGCGCAACGCAAACAAAAACCGGCGATAAAGTAGTGGCTTCTCATTAAACGTTACATCCCTATAATACAACAACGAAGCGTATCCTAATCCAAGCAAGACACACAATACTAAGAACCATGCAGGGTATTGAAACGATAACTCAGGCATCAGGAATGATTTTTTTCGGGATAAAACCCATTTTCAATTGTTAGAAGCACAAAGTTGCATAAAAAGTAGCAACCCTCTAGCGAATTATCCCAAAAAACAACAGCTGCAGTCCAAGAAGCACCAAGGTCGAGCTATTTCGAAGTGCAGGAGTCATCAACCTGAAATAAGCCCCTGAAATAATCAATGATACCAAAAACCATCCAAAATAGTTCTCCATCGGCGGATAACCAACTTCCCAAGTCCAATAACCCAACTGAATAGCCCCCGGCTCAATCCACCAATCCAATGCTGTACAGCCCATAGCTCCCAAAATAATACCAATAAACCCAGGGGTTCGAGAGGGCAATACCCGCCAAATCACTTCGTTAACAATTAATGTGACCAAAAGCCAATTAATACCAATCATTAAAGGAGTCGACCATAACTTTGGCCCCAACGCTTGACCGTAAGCATAGTCGCCAAACAAAAGCCCCGTGTTAACACCTAATACCTCCGAGAAATATCCTATCATGAAGGCGCCAACCATCCAGGAAAATGTCCGGACAGTATGCAATGGCTGATGCTGAATCAACACAAAAACAGAAACTAATAAACTAAAGGGGGTCATCGAAACAAACCATTCCCTCCAAGAGGTGTGCATCCCAATTAATCCCGAAATGTAGACAATAACTGTGAAGATGAGCGCGGCTCTTTTGGCCATACCAGATTTCCAATCCATACCCCTCTAACGATGAAGAGATGTTATTTGTTTAATACCGCTTTTATTATTTGAAAATACCATGACCTCAACCCCAAATTTCCCCTCTCTACCCAAGCTTTCCTTCTACTACATTTCGAATCATCCGAATACCGGCGTCATTGCGCATCGTTAAAACCGATTCTGGATGAAACTGAACCCCTTCAATTGGCCATTGCTGATGACGAATCCCCATCACAACCCCATCACTCGATACCGCACTTACCTCCATTTCCTGTGGAACATTGGACACTGCCCAAGAATGGTACCTCGCTACTTCAACACCCTGCTCAATTCCACTAAACACGCCCTTGCCGTCATGCCGAATTTCAACAGCTTTCCCATGCATGGGCTGAATGTTCTCCAACTCACCTCCGAAATACTCCGCTATCGCCTGATGACCAAGACACACCCCAAAAATTGGTTTTTGCCAATAATAATAATCAATCACCTGCATTAAGTTTCCCGAATCCTTCGGTAATGCAGGGCCCGGTGAAAGCACTAGTAAATCAAAAACCTCCTCTCTCAACCGCTCCATAGAGGTGGTGTTCCGAACCACAGTCACCACCGATCCGAGACTCCTAAAATAATCAACTAAGTTAAACGTAAATGAATCAAAATTGTCTAGTACAAGAACTCTCATCCGCTATACCATTTTCTCTCTTAATATACGATTTCGCCGCCGCCGAATCAAATTAGATCCAACTAAGGTCCCAATGACCATACCTAATATGCTCGCCATAAATCCCCATAACATGGCAGGAATACTCAACAGAATGGAGGCAAACGAAGAGTCATCGCTAACGTTACCCGACCCTGGCAGTATCCAAAGGGCAATGATCCAAGCCGAAAATCCAGTGACCATCGACGTAATTGCACCTATGTTATTGGCGCGATCCCAGTATAGTCCAGCTATTAATGGAACAAATAAAGAAACAAGACTAAAGGCTGAAGATTCAGAAACCAATTCATAAATGTCATTGCGCCAAACCGCCATCCCCCCAGTAAAAATAGCAACGCCAACCAGCGAGAGGCGCATAATTCTTAACAACTGAGCATCCGTTAACTCCTTTTTATACAGCTTTTTGACCAAATTCTCCCCAATAACAGTTGCAGGTGCCAACATCGCACCACTAGCAGTACTTAATATAGCAGACATCAATGCCCCAAAAAACAAAATCTGAGTCCCAAGGCCATGGTATTTCAAAACCATCGTAGGAATCAAACCTTGCTTGTCGCCCACCGCTAATTCAGGATGTAATATGCTTCCTGAGTAGCTGATAATCAAAGGTATAAATGCAACAGTCAAATACATAAAGGCAGCAACATAACAAGCGGTTACAGATGCACGCTCCGTACGAGCACTCATTACACGCTGAAAAACATCCTGCTGTGGTATACTCCCCAACCCAATCGTCATCCAGGCTGCCACCCACTCTATCCAACTAATTGGATTGCTCTTGGGGAAAAATCGAAAAAAATCCGGCTTGTCAACCGGTGTGGACTTAATCAAAGCATCCAAACCACCTACCTCCCCTACTAAAATCACAGCAAGTATCACCAAGCCAACCAAAATAACCAAGGTCTGTATGACGTCCGTCACCGCAACCGCCCATAAGCCTCCAACATAGGTATACAACAAGACAAGACCCGTGCAAATCAAGACCCCCCACATCCTATCTAAACCGCTAACCGTTTCTAATATTATCGCAAGCGCCACTAATTGTGCCGCAATCCAACTGAAAAAGGAGGGCACCATAAACAAAGCAGAGACCACTTCCGTAGTCTTACTAAATCGAATCCGAAAAAAATCACTGAACGTCAATAAATTGCGCTTGTACAAGGGCTTAGCAACCAATAACCCGGCTAATACCAAACACAAAGCAGCACCAAAAGGATCCTCAATAATTCCAGGAACCCCCTCATCAACAAAACGAGCAGAAGCTCCCATCACCGTCTCCGAACCAAACCAGGTAGCAAACAAGGCACAAGCAGCCATAAATAATGGCAACTGCTTGCCAGCAACGGCAAAATCCGCAGCAGTCTTTACCCTACGACCCGCTAACCATCCTACCCACACGGTGATGACCATATAACCTATAATAAAAGCTAACAAGGTCCCGTTTTGCATAGGTAGCAAACAATCAAGCCATTAAACCAATAAATTCATCAAATAAATAATGTGCATCATGCGGACCAGGAGAAGCCTCCGGGTGGTACTGAACCGAAAAAGCAGGATAATTCTTTAATCTTATACCCTCTACCGTCTGATCATTTAAATTAATGTGTGTAGCCTCAACAATGCTCGGACTATCATAAACCGCCTGCTCCAATACCCCAAAACCATGATTTTGACTGGTAATTTCTGATCGCCCACTCCTAAGGTTTTTTACTGGATGATTAATCCCTCTATGACCATGGTGCAACTTGTAAGTAGGCAAACCCACCCCCTGCGCTAATAATTGCTGACCCAAACAAATACCAAACATTGGCTTGCCGTCTGCTAACATCTGCCGAACAAGCTCTACAGCATATCCCATCGAAGCAGGATCCCCAGGACCATTCGATAAAAAATACCCATCCGCACCCCAAGCCTGCACCTCTGAAAAAGGAGTCCGCGCCGGAAATACCTTCAGAAAACAATCCCGCTGATCAAAATTACGTAAGATATTCTTCTTTATTCCAAAATCCATTACCGCTACCCTTAACCTCCCTTCTGGGTTCCCATACTCGTACGCAGAGGCCGTAGTGACCTGACTGGATAACTCCAAACCAGCCATCGAGGGAATATTAGCCAATTGTCTTTTTAACTCATCCAAGTCGTCAATTTCCGAAGAAATAATACAATTCATGGCTCCTTTGGACCGAATATGCTGAACTATTGCACGAGTATCTAAATCCGTAATCGCAACCAATCCCTCCGACTCAAAATAATCCTGAATCGAACGATCCGCCATGGGTCGACTATAATCAACATTAAAATTACGGCAGATGAACCCAGCAATCTTGATACCCTCACTTTCAACCTCCTCCATCTTGATACCATAATTACCAATATGAACATTGGTCGCCACCAATACCTGACCAGAATAGGATGGATCCGTAAAAATCTCCTGATAGCCCGTCATACCAGTATTGAAACAAATTTCACCGGTCGTGGTACCTTTCTTACCCGCCGCTTTACCCCTAAATACAGTTCCGTCTTCCAGTAGCAGTATTGCCATAATATTGAATTTTATAAAACCGCACAAAGGTCGTTGAATAGCCGGTCTTTTCAAATCATTCTACCACTTTTCCAACCAAAACAATAAGAAACCCAAAGGGAGAGCTTCCCAATAGCTCCTCAGCCCTATTGTCCAAGGTACTCCTCCCATGTCTTCTTGCTATAAATCTCCTCTTTGGCAAATTTTAACTCCCGCATCAAATCAGGGGTCTCCTTATAACCAGGAGAAATCATAATCCGTCTAAATTGCTCATCCAGGTACACAATAGAGGGATACCCCATCTTGCCATCGAGCAATGCGTATGCCAAGGTGTTCACTCCCCTACCATTACCAGAGTCCATGTACGTAAAGGTGTCCCTGCCAAAAATAATGGCCTCCCTCTGCTCCGCATTTAACTTGACCGCATAAAAATGCTCGTTCAAATACGTAGAAACCTCAGGGGCAGCAAACGTGTTTTTATCCATTTTCTTACACCAACCACACCAGTCTGTGTACACATCTACCATTATTTTCTTAGGCTTGGTCTTATTCAACTCAACCGCTTGCTCCCAAGTATACCATTGGTCTGTTGTAGCTTCCGTAGAACCTGACTGATCGAAACTGGAAAAATGAGTTGCTAAACCAATTAATCCTACGGCTGTTGCTATTGCTAAAGCTGATAAATACTGCATAATTTTGTTCTTATTTAGATGACTTCACAAAAGAACCTAAAAAGCAACAGTTTGATTTTGCTTCCCTTGTTAAAGTTTTCTCAAAATTACAAAAGATGCCCTTTCTAGTGTTCTACACAACCCACCCCGATAAAGCCACCGCAGAGCAAATTGGCCAACAGATACTTGAACTCAAACTAGCAGCCTGTGCAAATATCTTCCCTGTCCAAAGTACCTTTTGGTGGCAAACCGAACTTCAACAAGACGCAGAGTGGGTGTGTATCCTGAAAACTACCCTGGCGTTGGAAGACGCACTCGAAACCGCCTTAATGGAGGCACACCCCTACCAAACACCTTGTATCCTCCGCTTCGAAGCCCGTGCAAATGCACAGTACGAAGACTGGATCCACTCAAGCGTTCAACCAACTTAATCATGAGCAACCACTACGATATCATCTTCGCAGGAGCAGGCCTATCCGCCCTTTCCATCGCCACGCAAATGGTCGATCTCCCCTTCTTCCAAACAAAAAAAATCCTCCTCACCGACCGAGATCAAAAAGATAAAAATGATCGAACCTGGTGCTTCTGGGCAACAAACGAAGAAGTAAATCAATTACCTCCCGTTTTATACAAAACATGGAAAAACTGCCACTTCCATAGCCCTATTCATAGCGAACAACTACAAATCAAGCCCTACCAATACCATATGGTTCGTGGCATAGACTTTTATAACTGGGCGAAAACCAAACTAAGCCAACACTCAAATGTCCATTGGGAATTTGGGAACATCACCGATATGAATGTGCAAACGGGATCCCTTCAACTAAATGGCAAAACCTTTCAAAGCAGCTGGATCCTCAATAGCGCAATCACCCCTATCCAACTACTCCCCTCCCCCTTAACTCCAAAGTTCCAAAATCCTTTTACTCAGCCAAATGATCCTCCCTCTAGTCAACACCTCTCCCTACTTCAGCACTTTAAAGGATGGGTGATTAAATGCCCTACACCCATATTTAATCCAGATTGCGTCACTTTCATGGACTTCAGGGTGGCACAAAAAGATAATACACGCTTCGTTTATGTACTTCCTTTTTCTCAAACAGAAGCGCTTGTAGAATATACCGTTTTTTCACCCCAACTTCTCTCTGAACAAGAGTACGATACCGAACTAACCAACTATATCCACCAGTTTCTACAAACAGCCGACTTCCAGATCCTCGATCAAGAATTTGGAGTTATACCAATGACAGATTTTAACTTCCCAACAACACAAAGTAACCACGTCATCAACATCGGAACCTCAGGAGGTTTCGTTAAAGGCTCAACTGGATACGCGTTTAAACGAACCCAACAACGATCCGCAGCTTTTGTAAAAGACTGGGCAAAAAACAGCACCCCTAATCTTTCATTAATCCAATCTTCCAAAAAATACCGAATATACGACTCCGTATTCCTGCGCGCATTAAGCGACGAACTCGTCCCCGCACACTTGATTTTTGGTTCCTTTTTTAAAAATTTAGGTGGAACGGCCGTCTTCAGATTTCTGGATGAAAACACTCACCTCCTCCAAGACCTAAAAGCACTCAATGCTGTACCAACCTTACCTTTTATTAAGGCAGCCTACAGACAACTTAATCGACTCTACTATGTCTGAACAACCATCAAAACCACCATTACGAGTAGGAATCACGGGCGGAATCGGTAGCGGAAAAACAACCGCCTGTCATATCTTTGAAGCACTCGGAATTCCAGTTTATTATGCCGATTATTGGGCAAAATGGCTGCTGGAAAATGATCCAACACTCCAAAAAAAAGTAATTGCCCTCTTCGGGGAAAACGCCTACATCAACGGTAAATACAACAAGGCACTCATCGCTGAAATTGTCTTTAAAACACCACAAAAACGATCCGAACTAAACGCTATCGCACATCCAGCTGTCGAACAACACAGCATCGAGTGGCACAACCAACAGCGCAATGTTCCCTACACCTTAAAAGAAGCAGCCTTAATCGTTGAAAGCGGTGGGCACCAATGGCTTGATGCGCTGATTGTAGTCACAGCACCAGAAGAAATCCGTATCAATAGAATTATTCAAAGAGATGGAATCACTAGAGAGGCAGCACTCCAACGAATGGCCACCCAATTACCCGAATCCGAAAAAATAAAATACGCCAACTTCCTCATTTATAACGATGGCCAAAAACTATTGCTTCCTCAAGTCTGGAGCATTCACCAAAAACTACTGCGTTAAAAACTGCTAAACACGAATAAGTCCATTCTCTTAGACCCTACTTTTGCAAGATGAAACACAAACTACTGACCTTAATCGTGCTTCTCACGACCCTTCATGCGATTGCACAAAATGGAACCGTTAAGGTCTCCTTGATCGATTCAAACAAGGAACCCCTGGTCGGTGCACAACTTAAATTAACCAGCCTCACCGATAGTAGCGTTTTCTTTTTCCAAACAACCGACTTGAATGGGAACGGTGGGTTCGTAAATATCCCAAAGGGTCTCTTCCAACTAACGGCCTCCCTCCTGGGAATGAAAACAATAAATCAAGAAATCACAGTAGAAGATCAAGCGGTAACAATCCAACTTCAAATGTCTGAGGAATCCAATAGCCTGGCAACAGTCACCATAAGTGCCCGGAAAAATTTGTTCCGTCAAGAAGACGATAAAACGATTGTTGACCCCGAACCCCTGGCACAATCTAGCACCAATGTGCTAGAAATACTCGAAAAAACACCCGGACTATTCGTTGACCAAGATGGAAACGTTTTCCTCAATAGTACTACACCAGCAACTATTCAAATCAATGGACGGGAACAACGAATGAGCGCCACCGATCTGGCGGCTCTGCTAAAAAACTTACCTCCCAACAGCATCGCAAAAATTGAAATACTCCGTACACCCTCCGCTAAATACGACGCAAATGGATCCGGTGGACTTGTCAATATTGTCCTAAAAAAAGGCGTTAAACTCGGGAGAAACGGTAGCCTAAGTGCAAACCTGAATAAAGGAAAATTCAGCGATCAAAACATCGGATTCTCCCTAAATAACAGCAATACTAAAATCAATAGCTATTGGAACTCCAACCTTGGACGCCGAAATAGCTTTGAAGAACTCAACACCAACAGACAATTAAACTCAGATACAACCCTTCGCCAACAGGCATATACTCAGTTGCCTGGACAAAATCTGTACTCCGGATATGGAATAGGAATTGAGCTGCCCCAAAAATGGACCCTTTCGCTGGACGGAAGGGCCAATATCGGAAAAAGCCAATCCGAAACAGCTACCAAGAATTACCTACTCCAAGAATCCAATCAATCCGTTATCCAAAACAGTCCCAATCAAACCGTGAACGACAACCAATTCTTTCATGTTAATCAAGGACTGGAACTAGAGAAAAAAATAGATACCATTGGGTCAGAATTTGATCTTGATCTAGCCTATAATTTACACCAAAACCAGAACAACCAATTCTTTACACTGTACCCATTGCAATTATCCTCCGTAGAATTAAACGGCCGCGGCAATATTCGTAATCACAGGCACTTCTTCCAAGCTCGGACAGACCTAAAGTATAAGTTTTCGCCAAACACTACCTTGGAAACCGGCTTGAAATCAACGCTCCAATGGTTTCAAAATAGTACTAACTTTTCCCTAATCCAAAATGGAATCCAAAGTCCGGACCCACAGCGAACCAACGCTTTTCAATATACCGAAGCTATATATGCAGGCTACTTGCAGGCATCCCAAACTTGGAAAGGAATAACCCTAAAAAGTGGATTGCGCTTGGAAAATACAAATATGGTTGGAAAACAAACCATCCCGAATGATACCTCCTTTGAAGTCCACCGGTCAGACCTGTTTCCTTATGTCTACTTAAGCCGAAATGTCTTCAAAATAGCAGGGTATGACCTGAGGGCATTCTTAGTTTACCGGAAATCCATCGCCCGCCCCGGATATGGTCAATTAAATCCATTCCAACGCTTTATCGATCAATTTCTCTATGAAACAGGCAATCCAGCCCTACAACCTCAATTTACGAATAACTACGAAATCAATATCAGCTACGATAATCAACCCGTAATTGCCTTCGGAAAAAATTATACTAATAACCTGTTCACAAACGTGGTCTATCAAGACCCCAACCTCAAAGAAGTCGCCTACAGAACCTATGACAACCTAGGAGACCAGGAAGAATCTTATTTCAAACTGACAGGAGCTCTGCCTCAAGGGTGGAGCTACTTCTTCGTTATAGGAGCTCAGTACAATTACCTCCAATACAAGGGTCTCTATGACAACCAACCCCTGCAGTTCAATCGTGGAAGCTGGTCGTTTTTTACCTACCACCGCCTAAAAATAGATGGAAAAAGCACCCTTAGCCTGAACGGATTCCTTCGACTTAATGGACTGTCACAATTTTACGAACTAAGTAACTTCGGAGCACTAAGCGCCAATATCAATCGCCGCTTTGTAAATGATAAACTTACCGTAACCATCTCAGCAAGCGATATCTTCTTCACAAACAGAAATAATTTTGAAATTAACCAGGCAGGAATTCAAGCATGGGGGAATAGACAATCAGACACTCAACGAGTGGGAATCAACCTGCGCTATAATTTCGGAATTAGAAAAAAACAGGAAAACTATGAAAACTATGAGCAACCAACAGGCTAGTATAATGGAACCTCGTTCTCAACCCACCCTCTTCTTAAACCAATAAAATTCCCAAAACAGCATTAAAAAGGCGGGGAATAAAAACCATTGGTACAAGCTGTTCTCCGTATCATACTGTCGGATGGATATCTCTTTGCTTGGTAACGCTGCAATCTCCTTTACTATAGAAGAAATGGCATCAACTTGATTCAAAATGTAATAGGGCGACTCACTCCCTCCAGCTTTTGCTATCTCCTCTAACAACAAATTATTCATTTTTGAAATCACTACTTCACCATCAGCATCCCGCTGAACGCCTCCACCATACACCGGGATGGTTCCTCCCTCTAAAGTGCCAGCACCCACCACAAAAGTCTGAATGCCATGCTCGTCTCGCGCTGCGGAAATGACAGATGCCGGATCCCCTTCATGCTCCTCCCCATCTGTAATAATCACTAAGGCTCTTACAGCCGACTTACTTGGATCAAATGCCTGAATGGCCAAATCCACCACCGATTCAATAGAAGTTCCTTGCGCAGAAAAACCCTCAGGATCCGCCTCCGAAATCAAGGAAGTTAGAGTGGAATAATCCGTTGATGGCGGCATCGATAAAAAAGCATCCCCGGCAAAAAAAAGAAGTCCAACACGATTCCCTTCTAAACCTTGCAATAACTCTTGCGCAAACAAACGCGACCTAACCAACCGATTGGGCCGCAAATCCTCCGATAACATACTCCTCGAAATATCAAGCGCAAACATCACATCCACAGCCTTCTGAGATTGCTGTACTTTACGGGTGCCCCAATGAGGATTTGCCATTACAACTACCAACAAAAAAATAGAAACCATCCACAACCAACCCCGTATTAAATACTGCCTTCTTGAAAATCCCTGAACAAGCCGGTTAGCAAATGGCCCTAATAGAGTCAACCTACGATCTCGCCACCGCAAATAAGAATAAAGCACATAGGAAAAAACAGGCAATAACCCCCAACAGAAGAGCCAATAGGGGTCCTTGAAAAGGGTATTCAACATAATTCAAAATAGGTAATTTTAGAAACCCTCAAATAGTATATTTAAAAACTAATCCTAAGGAATTACCCCCAACTTTTCCATCTCAGCCATAATCAAATGAATACCCTGCTCCGTCATCGGCGTGAGCGGAAGCCGCACGTCACGGGAACAAATATTCTGCAACTCTAGCGCCGCTTTGACCCCGACAGGGTTACCCTCAATAAATAATAACCTGTACATCTCCAACAACTTGAAATTAAGCTGCTGGGCAGTTGCTAAATCATTGCGAAGTGCTGCCCGAGTCATATCAGTAAAAAACCTAGGAAGCGTATTGGCAATAACCGAAATCACACCGTCCCCACCACTCGTAACAATAGGTAAGGTCATAAAATCATCTCCACTTAACACCAAAAAGTCTTTCGGCTTCCCTTTCATGATTTTCATCACTTGGTATAAATCATTCGAAGCCTCCTTAATACCTAAGAACCGATCACTTGCATTGGCTAACCGCAAGGTAGTCTCAGCACTAATATTCGAAGAGGTCCTACTAGGTACATTGTATATAATTATTGGAACAGGTGAAACCTCCGCCAAAGCCATATAATGCTGATATATACCCTCCTGGCCTGGCTTATTATAAGCAGGATTACTACTTAGTATAGCATCAATTCCCTCAAAATGGAAACCCTGCACCTTCTCAACTAAGGAACTGGTAAAGTTCCCCCCAAACACACCCGCAACTAACGGCAAACGGCCCCTATTGACCTTAATCGTAAAATCAAGCACCAATCGATGCTCCTCCTCCGTTAAGGTAACAGACTCTCCCGTTGTACCCAAACTTACCAAAAACTCAACCCCTCCCGCAATTACATGCTCGATCAATTTTTCCAGATCGTCCCAGTCAATCCGGTTGTCCTTTTTAAACGGAGTTACCAAAGCTACCCCCGTTCCCCTAAAACGCTGTCGCATAAAATGCAGGTTTATCGCGTGATAATTTTATCTAAATAGTGCCCTAAGTCCGAAACAAATTTCTTGACACCAGCCCCCTCCGGAAGCTCTATCTGTACATCCAAATCGTTCGGATAAGCCGAAACCATACCTACTTTCATCCCCGCCTTACTCTGCAAAACAGCCCAATCCACCGCCACAACACCCCCAGGGTTAATTCCCACCAATAAATCCGGAATCTCCTTTAAAAACGAATCAACTTTCTGACTCTTTGGTGAAAAGTTCCAATTTAACTCCTTCTTGAAAAAAAAGTCAAACGAAGGGGGGGCCTCAGGAGCTTTGGGCAAATTAAAATAACCTAACAATTGCACCTTCTTACCCAGCCGCTCCAACTCCCGCGTCCACTCCAGCACCTCCCTGGCAATCCTTTCATCTGTCGCATCAAAAATGATTTGAATGAAGTTAGCCGTTTTGAGTGTGTGAATACGACGCACCCGGCCCGTACCCTGAGCTAAACGCCGCAATCCCTGCTGCGCAAACCGCAATCGAAGTGAATCAAACATGACGGACAAAAGTACGGAATGACTAGATATAATTTCGACCTTTGTTTAAGCGTTTTTTCTCCTAAAAATTCAACAGCTCAATACCTCACCATGCCTAGATTCTTATTACTCACTTTACTTATCCTTTATCTAGGAGTCCCTGTCAGCGCTCAAGCCACTTTTCATACTACCGCAACAGCTACTGAAAAAGCAGTGAAACTTTTTAAAGAAGCTAAAACTGCTATTCAAGAAGGGGATGTAGCAGGCGCAATTCGTAAATACAATAAATGCATTGACCACGACTCGCTCTTTATTGATGCTTACATCTACCTCGGAGGAGCCCATAAAAGAGCCCAAAATTGGTCAGATGCAGAGCGTGCACTTGAAAAGGCTCTCCAACTAAACCCCTCCTACGAAATCAGTGTCTACGCACTACTCGGATCCGTAGAATGGGAGCAAAGTAAATTTGAAGAAGCAAGTCAACATCTAGGCTACTTTCTCGAAAGCGGCGAAGGATCCGAACGCGACCGGACAGAATTGAAGAAAATTTATCAAAACGCAACATTCGCTGCCAAAGCAGTGAAAAACCCTGTTCAATTTAACCCAACTCGCTTAGGAAATGGAATCAATACGGCAGCTGATGAATATTTTCCCGTATTGACTGCCGATGCCAAAACCATCCTCTTTACCAGACGAGACGGAGAGGACGAAAACTTCTACCAAAGCCAGTTCCAGTCCGAATGGGGCGTCGCCCAACCGTTAACGGGGGTAAATACCAACCTAAATGAAGGGGCACAAGCAATTAGCCCCGATGGCTCTTGGATCGTATTCACAGCTTGCGACCGAAAAAACGATGGATCTCAGGGTGGATGTGACCTGTACTGGTCACAACTTAAACAGGAAGGATGGACCAAACCTGTCCCTTTCAGCAATACCATTAACTCTCCAGCCTGGGAATCACAGCCCACCATCTCCGCCGACGGGAAAACCATCATTTTTTCCAGTAATCGACCCGGATCCATCGGAGGCCGAGATCTTTGGGAAACACATAGACAAACAGGAGGAAAATGGAGCAGCCCAACCAACCTGGGCGAACTAATCAATACAACAGAAAGCGAGGCCTTCCCATTCCTCCACCCCGATGGGCAAACACTTTACTTCAGCTCCAACGGACATCCAGGAATGGGCGGAGAAGACCTTTTCCTCTCTAGAAAACAACCCAATGGCTCCTGGGGTAAACCCGTTAACCTGGGATACCCAATAAATACAAAGCAAAACGAGGTTAACCTGGTCACCTCCCTAGATGGACGTACCGCTTACTACTCCGCACCAGTCGAACCCAATGGCACCAATATCGATATTTTCCAGTTCGAACTCCCTTTAGACATCCGCCCCAAACCAGTTACCTACGTGAAAGCAATCGTAACGGATAAGTTATCCAACCAGCCCTTGGTTGCCAAAATTGAATTTACAAACCTCCGAACGGGAGAAACCTACATGGTAGCAAACACTAAAAAAGATGGTACCTTCCTGGTTTGCTTGCCCATAGGACAAAACTATGCACTTCAAATAAGCAAAAAGGGCTATCTATTCCATTCTGAACACTTCGAATTAACTAGCTCTACCAATAATAACCTAGAGCCATACCTCCTAAACATACAACTCAACGGTCTACCCGACTCAAATAGCCAAGCATCCAATACCGTAATACTTAAAAATGTGTTTTTTGACTCAGGACTTAGCGTGCTTCAACCTGAAAGCAACACCGAGCTGGATGCACTCGCAAATCTACTGAATGAAAATCCCTCCCTACGCTTGAAAATAAAGGGCCATACCGATAATATTGGCAGTCCACAAAACAATCTCAAATTATCAAACGAAAGAGCATTGGCCGTAAAAAACTACCTAGTAAATAAAGGAATAGAAGAACAACGACTATCCGCAATCGGCTTAGGTGCTACAAACCCAATCGAATCAAATGAAACGCCAGAAGGAAGGGCTGCCAATCGAAGAACAGAAATAGAGGCATTTTAATCAATAAGAAAGGGCGCGCTGCTCGTTTGCAGCGCGCCCAGTTTCCCGTATATAATCTCATGAAAAGTGTCAAACCATCTATCAAAGAATCTCCCGTTGTCCACTCTTTCCTGCCTCGCTTTCTTTGATGATACAAAGGTGAAGGAAAAAATTACCTAAAAAAAAGATGATTTATTTAATTTGTTGAAAAATAAAACCAACACTAAAAAACCCATTAAATTAAAATAATACCAATATCTATTAAATTATAATCAAAATAAGCGTTATATTAACCATAATTAGATGTAATAAATAATTATTTGTTGAAAAAACGTTTAAATAAAGTCTTATCTTTTTATTTTTTTTACCCCAAAAACCCACAGCCAATTAAATAACTTTGCCTCAAGAAACTACAACAACCAGCCAACACAACCCAAAATAATCGGCAACCCATTTATCAATACAACTTCATTAACCACTCTTTGGTTATAGCAAGACATGGAATTCCTTACCACAAAAAAAACGGCGCTTTGGGAAGAGGCATACAACTTCCTATCGCAATGCTACAAAGAGCTAAAACTAGAAAACGAACTCCCACAACGCCTAGAACAAGTACGAACGGAGATTCAATCAAGCCACACTTACTACCATACCTTTAAAGAACTCGAGTTCGGTGCTAGGGTCGCCTGGAGAAATAATGTACGGTGTATAGGTAGAATTTATTGGAAAACCCTAAAGATATTCGATGCACGACAGCTCACTACCACAGAAGAAATCTACCAAGCACTCTCCAACCACCTGAGATATGCAACCAATGAGGGAAATATCCGATCGGCAATCACCATTTTCCGACAAAAAATGCCTGATGAGCCCAAGGGAATCCAAATCGAAAACAGCCAACTAATCCGATACGCTGGCTATACCCAACCTAATGGAACCATCGTTGGAGATCCCGCACAGTTAAAACTGACACAACAGTGCATCCAACTCGGTTGGAAACCCTCTCAACAAACCAATTTTGATATCCTACCCTGGCTAATCACCCTTCCAGGACAACCAACCGAAATGAAAGAAGCCCCACTAAGCCTGATAAAGGAAGTTCCACTAGAGCACCCAACCTTCGAATGGTGGAACACCCTCCAACTTAAATGGCATGCCGTTCCAGTTATCAGCGATATGATTCTTGAAATAGGGGGCATCCAATACACAGCGGCCCCATTCAACGGTTGGTATATGGGTACCGAAATCGGAAGCCGAAACCTGGGTGACCAACACCGGTATAACCTGCTTCCCCTAATTGCTCAGAAAATGGGCCTGGATACCAGCCAATCGTTCCTCCTGTGGAAAGATAGAGCCCTAGTAGAACTAAATACCTCTGTCCTTTACTCTTTCCAAAAATACCAAGTCAAAATAAATGACCATCATGAAGCCTCCGACTATTTCATACACTTTGAAGATGCTGAAAAAAAACAAGGTAGAACAATTGCTGCGGACTGGTCATGGATTGTACCTCCTATGAGCGCCTCCGCAACCGCCGTCTTTCACAAAGAATATGAAAACAAAACAGTTAACCCCAATTTCTATTACAGAACACCCGACAACCCACAACAGTGCCCTTTCAAATCCTCCAAATAAAAAAAGCGCGCTGCTCGTTTGCAACGCGCCGGTTTCCCGTATATATAATCTCATGAAAAGGTATGCGAATGTTTAGATCAAAACTACCTCAATTGCTTTCCTCCCCCCTCGTTCCGTTTTGATGATACAAAGATGAGCGTTAAAAAAGCCTTTAAAAAGGGTACTTTTAATGTTTTGTTGAAAAATAAATACAGGTAAAATAGTATGCATAATGCTGATAAGCCATAAAAACAAACAATAATGGCACATAAAATGTAAATAGATCCCGTTCAAAAAATTGAATTTGTTGAATTACTCTACATAAAAACCATTGAAATTTTTACAATTTCAATCCAACAAACCCACTTATCAAACCTCTAGCGTCCATAAAGTAAGAATGAGCGTAAACAGAATCCACATAATGGGTGCCCCTGGTGCCGGAATCACTACTCTAGGTAAATCCTTGGCATCAGCGTTGGATTTTATGCACTTCGACGCTGATGACTACCACTGGTTTACAACTGATCCAGAGCCTTATAGAAGAAAAAGAAACCCAGACCACCGCCGAAAACTACTCTCCGAAGACCTTCAAAAAGAAAAAAACTGGATCCTAACCGGCTCTATTTGCGACTGGGGAACCATCTTTGCACCCCAATTCCAAGCCATTATCTTTTGTACTGCACCTACAACTGTTCGTTTAGAACGAATCAAGGAAAGAGAATTGGCCCGATATGGGGACCAACGTCTCACCAATGGAGGCGACCTGCAAATCGTCTTTGAAAAATTCGTAGATTGGGCAGCCGCTTATGAAACAAATATGGAAAGAAGTAGAAGTTTGATAAAAGAACTTGAGTGGGTTGACCAATTTTGCAACTGTCCTGTGCTTCAACTAAATACAGCGTCCAACCACGAAAACTATACAGATCAAGTCCAGTCCTGGTTAAATAAAATCGCTATCTAAATGCTATTTCTACTATTATCCATCCTTTGCTCCGTTCTAATTGGCTTTGTATTCAAACTATTCGGCCGCTTCCAAATCGACAGTTTCCAAGCAATCGTTTTCAATTATTTTACTTGTGTGATTTGTGGATGGATCTACGCAAACGACCTACCCATAGGCCCAGGAACAGGCGATGAGGGTAAATGGCTGCCCTATGCACTGTTTCTCGGAGTGGTATTTATCACTGGATTTACGGGAGCAGCACTTACAGTCCGGTATTTTGGAGTAACCGTTAGCCAGATAATGCAAAAAATGAGTATCGTCGCCACGGTCCCATTTGCCATTTTAGTTTATAATGAAACTACCAGATTGGGAAAAATCATTGGAATCGTCCTAGCCCTCGCCGCTATCATTTTAGTAAACTGGCCTAAGCACAAAAATGAATCACAAAGCGCTAATAACCGATTATGGATCCCAGCAGTGACTTGGTTGCTAGCCGCAATTATTGAGATAACCTTCCTTTGGGTTCAGGGCGAACAATATGTAGATCCCTCCAATGTACGTTTTATAAGCACCGTCTTCGCAGCTGCAGGAACGCTTGGATTTGCCGCTGCCCTTTATGGATGGAGTACTGGCAAACTCATCTACAACAATAAAAATGTATTAGGGGGCATCCTTCTCGGAATTCCCAACTTCGGAAGCATGTACTTCCTGCTCCTTTCGTTAAGCACAGGACTCGAGGGCTCTTTTGTCTTCCCGGTAGTAAATGTTGGAATTATTCTAGCGACTACAATCGGAGCAACTTGGATCTTTAAAGAAAAACTATCAACCACCAACTGGCTGGGGGTAGCTGCAGCGCTAGGTGCTATATTACTTATGGCTTTTTAAAATAATTGGGCCTGAAGCAAACGCACAGGCCCAATCAAAATAACTTTATAACCACCGAACCAAACCGAAATCCTGCCGGTGAACTAACAGTGGATGAGTAGGATACATCCTGAAACCATACTCAAAAACGCCAGACTGTGAGGGAATCATATCGCAGGTGTACGTTACGTCCGTTCCATGCTGCTTACCTGGCATTAACGGATGTACACTCAGTAAGTCCAGTTCCGTCTCTGATTTCCTTCTGAAAAAGACCAGCTCCACGCCAATATCCTTGGATTGCAGCTCCTGAATATTTAACGTGACTGCAGCCTTGAAATCTGTTCCTAACCGAAAGGAGTGGTTAAAAGTGTCTGGGGCCTCCAAATGCTTTAACTCGATGGCATCCCAAATGCGACGCACCCTGTTTTTCCAAGCAACCAACTCGGTAGCATTTTTTAAGTGATCCCCTTTGATTGATTTACTAGACGCATACAGCTTAGAATAGTAGTTCGCTTCATAGTCATCCAACATCCGCCCCATTACAAACGAAGGTACAATCTCAGCAATTGTCTTTTTTATATGACTTACCCAACGTAGGGAAATACCTTTTTCGTCCTGATCATAATACGTAGGAACAATATCATTTTCCAAAATATTATAAATCGTTTCTGCATCAAGCTCGTTTTGAAGGGTTGGATCATCATACGTGCTCTTTTCAGGCAAAGCCCAACCAGCACCAGGACGGTATCCCTCGCACCACCAACCATCCAAAACAGAAAAGTTCATAACACCATTCATCACCGCCTTCATACCTGAAGTACCACTTGCCTCCAAAGGGCGTGTTGGCGTGTTCAACCAAATATCTACCCCCTGAACCAATAACTTAGCCATTTCCATGCTATAATTTTCTAAGAAAATGACCTTACCCTTAAACAAAGGATTTTTAGTGGTATTATAAATAAATCGAATAAATTCCTGGCCGTGTTTGTCTGCAGGATGCGCTTTTCCTGCAAAAAGGAAAATAACGGGTCGGTCGGCATTGTTCACAATTTCAGCAAGGCGTTGCTCGTTACTAAAAAGCAACGTCGCACGCTTGTACGTCGCAAAACGGCGCGCAAACCCTATAACCAAAGCGTCTTCTCGAATTGAATTCGTGATTTCAAAGATGGATCTAGGATTTTCACCCCTACGGGTATAGTCAGTGTTAAGACTGCTTTTTACCCAATTTAACAACTTGGACTTTAATACCCGCCGAATCGCCATAATCTCCTCCGGAGCTACCTCCATAATCTTCGCCCACTGCTTCGGGTCCGATTGCTTCGCCTCAAACCCTTTTCCAAGCTTACTCCGATAAAAGTCCAACCACTCACTAGCTACCCAAGTATAAAAATGAACACTATTCGTTACATGACCAATGTTCGATTCAGCGTAATGATAGTCTGGATGTAATTCGGCAAACATCTTTCGACTAACCTCTCCATGCAAGCGACTCACTCCATTTGACTCTTGGCTTGTCCGCAATGCAAGATGGCTCACAGAAAATGGCTCGTTTGTGTCCACCCCATTGGCACGGCCTAGAGCAACCAAGCGCTCCCAGGAAATATCCAGCGCATACGTATATTCAAATAGATAATCCCGCAATAACGCTTCAGGAAAATTATCATGACCAGCAGGAACAGGAGTATGTGTTGTAAACAACTGCGTAGAACGAACCACCTCCAATGCCGCTTCATAACTAAGCTTCTTATCCTTCATATAATTGCGAAGCCGTTCTAATCCTAAAAAAGCAGCATGACCCTCATTTAAGTGATATGCATCCGCATCCACTTCGATTGCTTTCAAAGCACGCAACCCTCCAATGCCAAGCAGTAACTCTTGTTTTAAGCGATGCTCATTATCGCCTCCATACAACTGGTGCGTCAAAGAGCGATCTTCCCACAGATTATCGTCAATATCCGTATCCAAAAGATAAAGAGAGACCCTACCCACCTTTAACTCCCAAACCTTTGCCCAAACCGTTCGACCAGCCAAATTAATATGAATCTTAACCCACTCCTCTTTTGAGTCTCGAACCGGTGACAAAGGCAGCTGCGTAAATTTGGCAGCATCCATCAGATGAAGCTGCTCCCCATTAAGTGAAATCCCTTGCTGGAAGTACCCATATCGATAAAGCAGACCAACCGCTACCAAGTTAAAATTACGGTCGCTGGCTTCTTTCAAATAATCTCCAGCCAATACTCCAAGCCCCCCTGAATACAGCCGGATGCTCTGATGCAGGCCATATTCCATACAAAAATAAGCAATCCGGGGCCCCTTTGGCGGACCTGCTTGCTCCATATATTGCTTAAACTCTCCATACACCTCCTTCAACAATCGCATAAATTGCTTGTCCGCAATCAATCGATTTGCCTGCTCCATACTCAAATGCTCCAATAAGGCTATTGGGTTGTAATTATACTGCTCCATTAGACCAGGGCCCACCATATCAAAAAGAGCGATGGCACGATGATTCCAGGACCACCACAAATTGTGAGCAAGCTCCATCAGTGGAGAAAGATCCTTCGGCAAAGTAGGCTCAATAAAAATGCGTTTGAGCCGTGCATTGTTTTCTAGCAAATTACCAACCATAAGACGGTGCGTTTTAGTCATTGTATGATATTTAATACAAAGGTAAAGGGTTCTTTAGACTTCGTGTTAATAGAACAATATATACCTAAAATAAAAAGGCACGAAAAGCAGGTATTTGCTGCTTTCCGTGCCTTCTAAAGGCATTAACTGATTTTATCCAATTGAAATATTCATTACTTCGAACTCCATGATACCCCCTGGCGTCTGAATTTTAGCCACATCCCCAATTACTTTGCCCAATAAACCAGATCCAATTGGAGAGGACACTGAAATCTTCATCTGCTTTGGATCGGCCTCCGTCTCTGAAACCAACTTGTAGGTCAGCTCCTTGCCAGTTTTCAAATTTTTAATGGTAACATTGCTTAAAATTGCCACCTTGGAAGTGTCCAACTGACTCTCGTCAATAATCCTGGCATTCGCTAATACCGTCTCTAGCTCACTAATCTTGAGTTCAAGTAAGCCCTGAGCCTCCTTTGCAGCATCATACTCCGCGTTCTCCGACAAATCTCCCTGAGCCCTCGCTTCCGCAATCGCACGAGCAGCCTCCATACGGCCAGTAGTTTTTAACTCTTCTAAGTCAGACTTGACTTTATCGTAACCGCCTTGCGTTAAGTAAGTGTAGTTAGACATATAACCTCTTGCTTATGTTAATAGTTTGTACAGAAAAAGTAGTGCCTCCCAGGTATTTACTCCGTTATGCAACTAACCATTTGCTATAATAAATAAAAAAACAGAAACGCTCCTATCCATAGATAGAAACGTTTCTGCAAAATAACGACACAAAGTTAGGGGATTTAATCCTACAATTGCAAGCGTTAACCCCTATTTTTATATCTAGCTCAATTAAAACTCAAGACGAAGTCCCACATTGTGGATACCTCCGTAAATAAATGTTGTCCTGTAAGAATAATCTAACCCCAAACGAGTATCAGAACCCTTGCGAGTAGGCAGGTTTACGGTAAATCCACCAGAGAAACCATTATCCAACGTACGCTCAATTTCGTCCGCATCCAACTCAATCTTGTACGCCGCACGCAGTGCAACAAGATCCTTCAACATGAATTCTGTTCCCAGGCCCAGCTGGTCACGAGAAAACGCGTTAGAAGCAAAGTTACCTAGAACAGTCAATCGAGAATGCCGGCCCAATAACCAGTCATAAGACGCACCGATATTCAACTGAGAAGGCAACTCGTAATAAGCAGAACGCTCATAGTAGGTATTGTTGTACTGGAAATTTGGACCAGGATTGGGTAACTGCTTAGACAAACCCTCTCCAGTAAAACGCATCTTGCTTCCAATATTGCGAAGCGAAATTCCAAATTTGAAATTGTCATTCTCCCCACTCACATATTGAACACCTGCATCCAAAGCCAAAGCACGGGCTCCAACACTGTTGGCAGATTCATTCACCACCTTAGCGGTGATACCAACCGATACCTTGTTTGAAAACACGTGAGAATACGAAAGCCCCAGGTTGAAGAAGGAAGGGCTAAATGTAGTTCCGGTTCCCTCTGGATTGTTCTCCGTAGTGAACTCGAAATCACCCATATCCATCGATACAAGGCTCACACCAAAGGCACCGCTACCTAGTTTGCGAGCAAAACCAAGCGCATTGATTCCTAAATCAGCGCCCTGCAAGTAGCGCGTATTGCCCAATTGTAACTGAGTCGCATTCGATAAACGACCTAGACCCGCTACATTTAAATACATGGCCTCAGAACCCGTAACACTGCTGGTATTTAAAGAGTGTAAACCAGCACTCCTAGCCCAAGGATTGAGAAGCAGCTGGTTCGCTCCAGCTTCCCCCTGACGATCGGGGTTGCCGGCCCAAACCGCTCCTGTTGTTAGTACCGCCACAGAAAGTAACGATAATTTATGGTATATTTTATTCATTATCTTAGAATTGGTTGATAAATAGAGATAGACCAATCATCACTAATAACCAGCCAGTAAGTTGTCAGCCTTGTCAATCCAAGGCCGACAACCAACTCGCCGTGCTATATTAGAGCCCCGATGGATCAAATGCACGCGGCACACCAAACCATTTGATGGTACGCTCCCCTAACTCAAAGGCATTGATGTGAATCAAATAAACACCACTTGCAACGGGGATACCCTTGTGATTCTTGATGTCCCACTCCAACGCTGGTGTAATTTGATTGTAAGGGGTGTAAACCTCATCACGCTTGTATTGGCGAATGAAGCGGCCGTCCAAAGAGTAAATAGTTACTACACACTTCGCAGGAAGGTTCGTAATCTTTACTAAATTGGAAGCTGTATTAACCTCGTATTGAGAGAACGCATAGTAAGGATTTGGAACCACTTTGATGGAATCCAATGCGTCTTCTATCTCAACCTCCGTTAACTCATCCGCTGCACGACCCTTGATACTAAATCGGTATTTAGGATGGCCATTTCCTTGATTTACAGCCACCTGGTAAGGATTCTGAACTCGAAGCTTTACAACCAATTCATTCGGAATCAAACCTTCACTCAAAGACTTGAGTGAAGATCCCTGTGGAGGCAACAGCATACCCGCCCAAGCAAGTTGTGCAATACCCTCACGCTTACGCAAGTTCTTTAATGCTGCACTTGTCCAGTAGTCTGGATTGAAACGGGAGCGCAAGTACTCACACTCATCGTAAGGAGTGTTAGAAACATACACCCAGTGCTGTCCTCCCAACATAAAGTCAAAAATGTTGGAAACATTCTGCTCATCCCGTAAGAACTGATCCGTCGGATTCCATGTCATGTCACGACCTGTGTAAGCAGAATTGAGCGTGCTGCTGTAACAAGAGTTCTCACCAAAGAAAATATTTAACCGCTGACCAGTCTCTACGTTCACAGCATACCCAGGGAACCAACCCATACCTGTCAATGGCTGACCCTTAATCGGATTCGCACGCTTCTGACGTGGATTAGCAGCCGTTGGATCAGGAAGTGAATCTGGCTCCACCGCATTTTGCTCTACATCCGCTATGCCGTCATTATTGGCATCCTCTTTCGAAACAGAACGAGCTCCACGGCTATCAAAGCTTTGACGAGGACGTGAAGGAGTAGACCCCTCCGTTACCAAAGTCGGATCCTAACAATACCAGGCACCGTTCCAGTATAGTACTCAGAGGCTGTCTCTATTACTACACAACGGCTCCACTTTGAACGATCAGAAGTAAATACGATATCCACGTTGGGCGTCAAGTTCAACTTCTGATAAATATTGTTCGGCAACGCAGGGTCATCCGGTCCAAGAGCTGTGCGATTGTAATAGGAACCACCTACTTTTCCAGTCCAACCAGGTGTGAAAATCGCGTTCCCACCCTCCGGTAGATTACCAGAAATGATTGGATAAGGAACAAAAATACCATTACCCATCTGACTTAACTGCTGCTCTGGATCCAACACGTAGTCGGGCTCGTTTAACCCAGTCTGTACATAGTTAAATAAGGTACCACTTGTTTGGTCTGGAATACCCGTCAACCACTCATTATTTGGATCACTGTACACCCACTCAGCACCAATTGCACCGTTGCTCTTGCCAGGTGTTTCCACCGTTCCTAAGCGAATGGCAGGAGTCAAGTTACCTGTCTCAGGGGTCTGACCAATGCTAAGTGAAAATCCATAATCTGCAAAAACTTGTTCATTAATCTCATTAATACCGGTTAAGGAGGTATCAACGAGTGTACGAGTGCCATTGTCTAATTTGTACAACACCCAGTGCGCATCCGCATCCAACGTGTTGTCAGACAAATTTCCATCAATGAATTCCAATTCAAAATCACCGTTTTTCACCTCAAATGGATTGAAAATAGTAATGTTGATAGGACCACGGCCATTTTCGTAGCTCACTTCTCCATTATAGTTCGCATCCAGCATCGCCTCACGGCTCTCTGGCTTCACTTCCAAAAATGCACCACCAGCACCTTGACCTTCCAAACGGGTCACTTCAGCACCATCACCGTAAGATGCATTCAAAGCACGATCCACAATCGGACGTGGAATCACCGTTTTGATCTCCACTCGGCCGCCCTCCAAATAAGGGTTCTGCTGACCAACGGTTTTTGTAGAAGGTGAATCGTCAAAATCAAAGTCCGCATAGTTGTTGTGCGCGTACGCAACTACCGCAAAGTAGTACTTCTTGTGATTTACCAACGTACGAATATTACCCGTACCAAACTGATCTTCCGTAATATTGAAGGTATGACGAATACCAGCATCTGAACCATCCACCTTCTCTACAGGATAGAAAAACTTCTTCTTGTCATTCGTTGGATCCGCAGGATCAATGGTCTCTTCCCAATTGAAAATTTTATTGATTCCATTCTTTTTATCCACTTGGTAAACCAAACGCGCTACATCCGGATTTTCAAAATCCTTGATCGCCACGTTTGGATTAATCAATTGATAAATCTTGTATCCCTCAAACTTGTACTTTGCCAATTCGCGCACTGCTGGATCTGGGCTAAAGCGGATATCGTTCGGTGCAAGGAAATCAACTTGTTCGTACGACTCGTCCTTATTGTTGGAAACAACATCGTCGTTCGTCAACACCGCAACCAATTGCTTATTCAACTCAATCCAATTCACCGTTGGGGCATCAGGACCCTCCAAACGCTCAAAGCAGTTATCAAACAAGCCTTGTGCCAACTTATCCGCACGCAACAATTGCTCAATATCAGGACATGGGTAATCCGCGTCCGCTACCCAAGGCACACCAACGATCAATTCATTAACCGCTCCTGGGTCCAACCGGAACGGTCCTGACGCCTGAAGCGTACGACGGTCGCCAAATGGAAGGCCCGCAGTACACATTGACCAACCGTTTGGATCGTCTGGAGATGCTGGCAACGCGTACTTCGTAAAGTCCGTAGAAAGCGGATCATAACCAGAACCAAGGCGCGTCAATCGAGTTCCATCACGCCAAGAGCCATTCAAGTAATTGTAAAACTCATTGGGTAACTGTGGGTCCGTCGTAGCTGGAGGAGGAGTACCTACCCCAGGGTTGTTGTAGTAAATGAAGGATGACATCCCAATTTCAATCAATGTATCCTTCGGTTGACCTGGATTCTGCCAGTCATCAATCACCTCAGGACGCAAAGGTCCACGGAAATAGTCTACCCCGATAATTGGAACTTCATTGCAATAGGTTGGCACCTCACCACCACCACTAGGACAGCTGCAACCTGGTTGACCATCCGCTGCATCCTGATTGTAGCAGTACATCAAACTAGTCAACGTATCGCAACCAATGTAATCGTCTGTGTAACAACCCAAATCAGGGTCAACCCACATAGCAAAAAACGTAGAGTCAATTACTTCCGTAGCACGGTTGATCAACTTGTAACGTTGGAAGGTCATATCATTCAACTCATCACTGGTTTGATAACCAAATGCTTGAACCTGAACTTCCATCTGAATAGGATTACCACCCGTACGACCGTGAACAGAGTTGGATCCCTCATCATTGTAAATCCAGAAAATCATCTCAGATGGGTACCGATCCAAGGCACAACCACGAATCTCAATAGATGGATAGTCCCCCTTGAGTGGATCGTATAGATCATCACCGTCCGCGTCAAAGAAACCAGCCAAACCCTGCTGCGTATTTGGAAGGGTAAACTGGTGAACATCCACAAAATATGGATTTCCACGAGCAGGCCATCCCTTTACACCACGCGGAATCGCATTTGGGTCGGTAATCCCTGCAGATAAGTTGGAAAGGTGCTGGCGAATCTCATCACCCAACACACGGAAGTGCTTATCCCAGTTTTTACAAACATCCTCCGTGGTAGTACCACTGATAGGATCCAATGGACCAGGCCAAAAATCATTCCGACCTCCAGAACGGTAGTCCTGACAAGCTAGCTTTAAGTTACCAACAGGGTCAACACCACCCAGCCACACAGAAGCAGCAAAAATGGAGGAAACCTCACGCTGTCCCGAAGTTGGATCTACTTTAGGAACTACATAACGACCGTCGTTAAAATCCCACCAACAGTCACCGCCACCCAACAACCGGGCGCGAACATTATTAATTTCTTGGTCAATCTGCGACGTAGAGGCAGCACAAAATCCCCGAGGTGTCACCGGTACTCGACCAGTGCTGCGCTTCCCTAAATCGGGAGTATGCGCCATCACCCCTGTGGCTACCACTAACGATAGAAATGCCGTTAGCCAAATATTTTTATACATAATAATATGGTATTGAGTTTTGTGTAATTTGTTAGAAACCAAATGAAACACCTACGTACATACGCCGTGGCAAGGTGAATCGACCTGGGTTAAGCATTGACCAAGAATAGGAGTTCAAAAACGCCTGTAAACTACGTCCCTGAGCTTCAATTCCACTCACAAATGACTGTCCTTCAGCAGATGCCAAGTAACCATCATCGTATGGTGAACCCGTAAATGCATATACTCCCAAAATATTCTGACGATCAAACAAGTTGGATACGCGGAAATATACATTCATGTTCAATGGACGCTTACCTTCCGCAGACAAATTAAACGTTTTGTCCACACGCAAATCAACTGTCGAACGCCATGGCAAGCGGTTTCCATTGATGGTACCAACATTACCACTCGCGCCAAAACGCTCCGGACGAAGACGCGCTGTGTATGGACGACCAGATACCGCATTAAATTGAACATTCACTCCAAAGTTAGCTAAAACCTGACGACCAGCAATCTCCGGACCATTATAACGCTTGCCCTCATCAAAACGGTAATCAATGATACCGTTAATGCTGTGACGCTCGTCAAAGTCCAATGGATAAAGGGTACGCAACTGCTGGCGCAAACCACGCTGAGAAGCAGAGTTAGAACCCGTACCATCCGCGAACTGGAGGGTGTAAGCAATCTGCATCTCTACATTCTTGATACGACGGAGATCATACTGGGTAGTAAAACCTTTAACCGTACCAAAGTCAATATTGTCAGAGGTGTTGTAACGACCAATAATCGGAACAAATGTGAAAATACGCTCCTGAATCATATCGCGCATCTCACGATAGTAAGCAGAAAACTTCAAGGCTGAATACTGATTCAACTTTTGCTGGAAACCAACCTCGTAGTCTACCACACGCTCAGGACGTAGATTCGCATTGCTGGTTGGAGTACGGCCTGCAACATAGAAATAATAGTAATCCAACGGCGTAACCTGCCAGTTGCTTGGTGGACGCTGTACCAATACATCATAGTGTGCAAAGAAGTTCGCATCCTTGTTGATTGGGAAAGAGAACGCCAAACGAGGCAACCAGTTTATCTGTGGAGTATAGTCCGCAAAGGCACTGTTTGGATCAAAACGTGGGTCACGTATGTTGTCGTTACCTACTGTATCCTGTAAAATAGGACTAATTACACCACCGCCAAAAATCAACGTAGGATCATTCACCTGAATACCCTCATTGGTGTACCAAGTAGATCCAGAACGGAAAGCAACAGGAGTAATATCAGAGTAGCCATTCGCTGTATAAACCTTGAAATCATCTCCTACTCCATTCGGACGAAGAATAGACTTGCCTGGACCATTCTCAGAGAAGAAGTAGCCAGCATTCATAATTTCATACAAAGAATATGGATCCTTCATCACACGGGTGTTCAAGTCGAAACGCTCCACACGCATACCCAAACTGAAGATCATCTTATTAAAGGTGAACTTGTCTTTGATATACGCCGCCTGATAAATAGGTGTCAATGGCGCAACCGGGAAATCGCGCACGCCCTGTGCATTCCGGTGCGTGAAAAAGTCGTTAAACGTAAATCCACTCTCCAAACGATTACCAAGATAATCGTATCCATAATAGTCAAGCAAACCGCCATTTAAGTCCGTCAACTCCAAAGAGGAGAACATATCCAAACTCAAATCATCTGGAGTAAGCTCTAATGGGTTAATCCAAACCTGCTCAGAAATACCCTTCGCCTCACGAATCTTGTTAAAGAAACTTCCATCCCCCTGTGGAGAAATTAAGTATCCATAAATATCAACCGGGATACCATCCACAATCTTCGTATCTACCACCAAGCCTGTGTCCAAACCATTGTAGCGGTTGTTCGCCAACTGACGCGCTAAATCCCACAAACCACTTGGCGCCAAACTCCAGCTCCGAAGAGTCCGCTGCTCGTTCAACAAACCAAACTGAATGTTGTGCGTACCGGTTTTGCCTAAACGGATATCAAAGTTGCTAGAGGCATTTAATGTAATGATATCTGTCTCACTCTTGTTGTTACTATTGTACACTCGATTAATATTGGAGTGCATACCGCTCCAAATATCGTTGTATATAGAAGAAAAACGACCGTTTTGAGCAATAAAGGTGTTGATGTTCTCCGGATTTGCAAACTCATTGTACGCTTCCAAACCAGGATTTATACCACCTGATGTAAATTCAGTAAAACGCTCAAAGTAACCAACGTGCAACAACTCCTGGTTGATCGCCCGAATCACCGTGTCAATTGCGTATCCAAACTTACCAACATATCCGTAGTCAAAGTAGCGGTCTTTGTGTCTTGGATCGTACGTTTCACTCGTCGCACGCTCAAAACCAAACTGGATCTGATAGCTCGCATTTGAAATCGCAATCTTGTTCGTATTCTCCGCCTCTTTCTCAGGATTTCCCAAACGGTGGCGGAAACGTCCAAGAATACGGCGACGATCACTGTAAGTAGTTGGGTTATTGTGAGAGTTCAAAAGCTGCCAGTGGCTGCTTCCAAAACCTCCAGGCGTGAACTGATTCTCCGTGTCCTTGTAGGTCCCAGTTAAACTCAAGTCAATGTTGTCAGTAAAACGGAAGTCCAATTTTGCCGTCACGTCAATATCTTTTCGTCCCTCAAATGGACGATAAGGCAACAAATCAACGCTATCGTTTGTCAAAAACTCCGCAGAGTTTACAATGGTACCACCAACACGGGTAAGGGGGTGCTGCTGAAGCTGATCCAACACGCTACCATCTTCAAACTGACTGCCAAATGGCTTGTCACTGCCCAAAAACTCTCCTTTCGCACGTGCAACTCTAAGCGCTGGAGGACTGTCATCTTTTTGCGTATTGTACTGGCCCGACAAACGGAAACCAACAATCGTGCGTTCACGAGTACCATCAGCACTCTTCCGCTTCAACAGTGGTCCACTCACGTTCGCAGTAGCCAATAACCATCCATAAGGATCCAATCCATGCGAATTCTCCACCTCCGCATATCCGCTAAACTCACTCGCTGGACCTTTGGTTAATACAGAGATTACACCACCGGTAACGTCACCATATTCAGCACCTAAACCACCCGTAATTACCTGAAGTTGCTCAATGTCCTGAACAGGTGGCATCGACCCAAATACACGAATACCATCAATGTAGTAGTTCGTGGCATTGGAACGAGAACCTTTGATCGTTACCTCCCCCCCGTCAATAGAAGAGGTGCCCGCCGTCGTCGCAACAATGGCGTTTACACTCCTCGTGGGAAGGTTCTTAATTTGATCCGATGTCAGCGTCTTACCTCCAGACGTCTGGTCAGCTCGCACCAAATCAACTTTGTAGGATACAACCTCGACAACATCCAACTGCGTATCGCTGTTAGAAGTCATCTCAATCGTAACCACGTTGAGCTCTCCTCCCAATACCTGCACACCATTCAACTGCTTGGTCGCATAACCGGTATAAGAAACTTCAACGTTGTAAACACCCGGATCCACTGAAATACGAAACTCACCGTTCACATCGGTGATTGCGCCGCGGACGAAGGCTGTCCCCTTGAGGACTTTGACAGAGGCTCCAATTAGATCCTCGCCGCCAGTGGGATCAGTAACTTTACCCGTAAGGAAAGTTTGAGCCACCACCGCAGCGCTCCATCCAAGAAGCATTGTCAGGGTTAGTAGTAAAGAACGTACCATATTCAATGATTGATTAATGATTGATCAGTTATTTATAAATAGATTGTCTATTTTCTCTAATAAAACCTCCGCCATTTTCCGCTTCGACTCAATCGTCCACCCAGCAATATGCGGAGTCATAACCACTTGCTCCATCCTATTTAACTCCCCATAGCTTTTCATCTCTTCTGGTGTGAAAGAACCCACTTTTTCATTCTCAAAAACATCTAAACAAGCACCCATAACCTGCCCACTTCTCAACCCCGCTAACAAATCTTCCGTCTTGACGCATGCACCCCTCGAGGTATTGATTAAAACCCAACCAGTTTTGCATGCCCCGATAAAATCAACGTCTACCAACCATCGCGTCTCCGATGTAAGGGGCAAATGTAAACTAACTATGTCGGCATTCCGCTGGATTTCGTCGATACTTTTAACTTCCTCTACCCACGGCATCGTGTGCGCATACCCAGAACCTAAATATTTATCATAAACCAAAACCCGCATCCCTAATCCCGATAACTTAGTAGCAAAACTACTTCCCGTGTGCCCAAAACCAACAATACCAATCGTTTTACCCCATAATTCCCAACCACGATTCTTTTCCCGCTCCCAAACCCCTGCACGAACCTCTCTGTCCGCTCTGCATAAATGATTAGAAAGCGCCAATAACATCCCCAATGCATGCTCCCCAACAGCATTCCGATTACCCTCTGGACTACTTAACACCCGAACCCCCTTCTTTGACGCATAAACACGATCCACAATCTCCATCCCAGACCCTAACCGACCAATAAACTCTAGCAAGACCGCCCTATCCAAAAACACTTGGTCAACAGTAATCTTGCTGTTAATTATCAATCCTGTGTAATCCCCAATTATATCAATAGTCTCTGCCAAGGTAATCGTAGGTCGAAAATCACAAACGTACCCCCGCAAAGTTAAACCCGCAATCAAGTGCGAATCACAATCATCCGTAATCAATACTCGCCTTGTCATTATTCCAAGCTCAAAAATAGACAGCTTTTTTATTTTTCAAGCAATAAAACTGCCTTCACTCTAAGCAAATGTTTGAATTATACAAATGGTTTAGAGAAGAGTAGCAAAAATACCGACAAACAATCGGAAATTTGCCACCTAATAACCATTTCACCTGCCTATTGAAAGGGGCGCAAAGATATCTATTCCGACTTATGAGACCTACATTTTTTTATGTTCTGGCAACCCTCGGCCTCCTCGCCTGTCAGTCCAGCCCCAAACCAACCCCCAATAGACTGTTTCTAGACTGCTATGTCAGGATACTCGAATCAGAAGGACAAGTGCTGGCAGAGGCAACCATGCTCTCTATTCCAACTCAAGCCAACCCAACCCAACCAGCTGAAAAAACACCCGTAGAAATACCCGGTGGAATACGGTACCAAGGCAGCCCTATGAGCGCCCGCCCCGGATCTGGACTGACTTACTCCAAAGCTTTCCCCGGTGAATTTGTATCCGAACACACCTTTAGCTGGGACGATAAAGAACAAAAAAGACGCACTTTTTCGTTCAAAATGAACCAAATTGAAAGTTTTTCGCTAGGAGCATCCGCTCTGTCTATTAACCAACCCGCTCAGTTTACATGGAAGGGCGGAGCCTTGGAACGAGGAGAGGCCCTCGTTCTAATGTGGGAAAATCCAAAAGAAAATTTAACGGTTCCAATGGAGTTTATCGTACAAGGAGCGCTGTCCGTGGCAGACCTTCCAGCTGCAAAAATGAAAGAACTTTCGCCAGGAACCTGGACCCTCTATGTCGTTCGTAAAAAATTGGTCAAATTTTCAGAAGATAGCTTCGACGCACAAGCAATCCTTGAATTTTATTCCAAAACTGACACTATCCAAATCACCAAATAAAAGAACCCAGAAGCTCAATCAGCCAACATAGACTCCTCCTTCAACAGGCTAAACCCCAAACTTACCAGCTCTGCACCCTGTTGCCCCCCCCCATAAAAAACACCTGCTCAAAAACTTGATATGCGGAAAAACAAGTTAAAAAGGAACCCTCGCCTCAAATCAGGACTCCCCCCAGGCACCCTCGTATATACAGGAGATCGAGCAACCAATCCTGCTAAAATAAGAACGGTTGCGTTCGATGCTAACTCCGCACAAATTGCAGATAAATACCACGCATCCTTAAAAGGAAATACCCACTGCCTTTGGGTAGATGTAAGAGGACTGACAGACATCACCCTCATTCAAAAAATAGGGGACGACTTCCAAATTCACCCACTCGCCCTGGAAGATGTACTCAATACCAGACAGCGATCCAAAATTGAAGAATACGACACTGGGTTTTTTATCGTCCTCCCTAACATCCGGTTTGATAAAAATTCACTGGAACTCACCTACGAACAAATTTCAATTTTTTTCACCAAAAATGAAGTAGTCACGTTCCAGGAAGACCCAGACGACACCTTGGAAAAAGTAGTAGATCGAATCCAGGATGGATCCGGCCGAATCCGTAAAAAAAATGCCGATTATCTAGTCTATACCGTAATGGATACCATCATTGACCGGTACTTCCTCGCCCTGGAAGATGTGGAAGATGCTATTCTCGAAATTGAATTCGAAATCTACTCAGAACACGGATATAAAAATTGCAAAGGCAAACTCTTTACCCTAAAACACACCCTCAACCAGTTCCGACAACGAACACTCCCGTTAAGAGAAGTGGTTAACAAGCTAATGCGAACCAGTAGCCCATCTATCGAAGAATCCGATACCGTTTACCTCCGAGATGTCGCTGACCATATCGCCCAAGTGCAAGATCAATTAGAAAGTTTCAGAGAACAACTATTCAACCTGGAAGCCCTTTACCACGCTGAAGTGACCAACCGAATGAATAATGTAATGAAACTTCTTACCGTCATCAGTACCATATTTATACCTTTGTCATTTGTTGCCGGTGTTTATGGAATGAACTTTGAACACATGCCAGAACTGAAATGGCGCTATGGATACTTTATCGTTCTCGGCTCTATGTTCGCAATAATGACCGGCATGCTCATCTATTTTAGAAAAAAAAATTGGATATAAACCGTTTTGAAACCACTTAAAAAGGTAGAGCACTCCATTACAGAAATGGTATCCCTGAAACGAGGTTTTGTCTTCTGGGGTTTCATAACCACGCTTCTCTTGGGAGCCCTCTTGTCTTGGTTTCAGTTCGGCAAACTAGCAACTAACCCCAACAGCTACTTCGTCGGGAACACCCCTTCTGCCTCCTCTCCCTACTTCACTACCGAATGGCATGTACGCTATGATTCTACTTTGGTCAACTTTAGTGGAGCAAACTACCCATTTAACGAACATATCGGATATGTTGTAAATCAACCGCTTTTAAGCGAACTGGCACTTAGTTGGCACCAACATATCCGCCATCTTTCCGACGCTACGGCAGGACTGATCAACTTGTCTGGCCTCCTGTTTATTCTTCTAGGTGCAGGGGGACTTTTTTTACTACTCAGCAAACTCCACCTGCCCTCTTGGTATGCCATTATCGGTGCGCTGGCCATCACCTTCCTCTCTCCTCAAACAAGCGCCTATCCCTTATTTTCCGATTGGGCACACCCTTTCTTTATTCCAATGCTCCTCTATTGGCTATGCCGATATGAAGAACGGTCTAGCAGAAGGTATCAAAGCCTCCACATTGCCTTCTTAGTTACCGGAGCATCCATGCTACAACCAGCCTATTTCGGTGTTTCTGCGCTCTTTCTTACTGTCTTTACCGGATTTCAATTGCTCAGAAAACCTTCCAAATCAAATATAACAAGACGGCTTAGCCACTGGTCGGTAATGACATTGATTCCTCTGGTTGCGCTGAATATTTGGATCCATTGGGAAAATTACGCAGGTGACCGACCTGCAGCCGCAGAAGTAAATCACCTAACCTTCATAACCACCAAAAACCTGCTCTTCCCCTGGAGCGCCTCAAACAACACTCTGCCCTATTACGCAGGCATGCTAGCCTCTGTTTACCTGTTATTCGTTTTGCTTTCCGGCTTAAAAATGTTCGGTAAATCATGGTCTACAGCAGCATACCATCGTGTCCACTTCCAATACCTGCGCGGAATCTTTCTCGCAAGCGCCACCTTGCTCATTCCTGCTCTCGGATTCCCCGGAGCAAAGTACAGCATCGCTTACTTGCGCATTCAGGACACCGCCCCACTTTCCTGGTTTTTCTACTATGTCGTATGCATCCTGGCACTTTATGGAGCTTGGAATTGGGGAAAACGCTTTGAAGGTTGGGGAGAAAAAAAACAATTCCCTCAACTCAAGTATGGAATTATTGGGCTCCCCCTTTTAATACTTTCGCTGGAAGCACTCTATACCCGCTCCGCAATTCAGGCTCCGACCCTCTATCCCAATTTGACAAATAAAGAAGTCGCCAACGAACAAGGAATGAAGTGGCTCGACTCCATCAACTTTAATCAATTCCAGGCAATCCTACCTCTACCCTACTACCATGTAGGGAGCCGAAAACTGGAAATACAACCCGATCCAACCTTCTTCAACTTGGTAAACACCATTTCAATACATACAGGCCTGCCCAATATGGCTGTTTTCATGAAGCAAACCTCCCTTCATCAAACATTACTAAGCCTCCAGCTAGTTCTAAAACCCGGTGAACAACCCGCATTGCTTTCCAACCTGCCCGATAAGCGCCCTTTGGCAGTAATTATAAATCGCCCCAGCTGGGAGCTAGTCCAAAACCAATATGCACACCTCCTTCAGCAGACCACGCCGATCTATCAGGATAGCCAACTCCTTATCTTAAAATTAGAAATTGATACGATCCAAAACAATATAAAAAATCAGCAAATCCTTGTAAAAAAGTCCTTTGAAGAGGCCTATCCTACTCAAAGCACTACCTGGAGGGCAACATCCCAAGCCCCCTTCTTCTACTCGTCTTCCTTTGATAATAACACAACTTCCAAAACGTCTTTCCAGGGTAAAAGTGCCCTGGCAGGCTACACTTGCGATACCACCTACTTATGGAGGGATTCCGCTCCACCGGGCAACTATGTATTTAACTGCTGGATTAAACTCGATAGAGCAGGAGGGTTCGACCAAGCCATTCATTTTCAGGAAACAAACAACAACTCCCAAATCAGCCATATTCAATCGTTTCAGCTTAAAGAGCATCTGACCTCCATTGTAAAGGGCTGGGGCTGCTTCGAAATTCCAATAACCATCCACGAACACACCATAAACCAGCTGTTTCTCTTCAAAGAGGGAGACTGCTCGCCCTTCATTCTGGATGAAATATTAATTCGACCTGCCAATGTGGACTTGTTTAGAAAAGAACAAGGTTGGATGGTGCAAAATAACTACTGGCACCGAGAAGGATCCAGATAACATTCACCAACCTCCGATATTGTGAGTAACATAAACTACCTGCTTAATAAATTTAAAGACTCGGCACAAGTAAAGCAAATTGTCGATGAACTGAAAACAGTGCCTGCCCGCATTCGTCTTAAGGGAATCAAGGGAGCACAAAAGGCCTTCCTGATTGCTTCTACGGCTGAAAACACCTCGATGCTTCACGTGGTTATTTGTGAAAGCAAAGAAGAAGCAGCCTACTTATTCAATGACGTAACCGGAATCTTGGGTGAATATAGAACCTGGTTTTTTCCGGATAGCTTCAAAAGACCGGGGTTTTTTGATGACCTCAATGCTACACAAATCCTGCAGCGAAGTGAAACCATTAATAAACTAATTAACACGCCCGGCAACGGCCATGTCGTTGTTACTTACCCCGAAGCCCTCTTTGAAAGGGTGGTGAAACCTGCCATTCTTTCCCAGCACCGAATAGAAGTGCTGAAAGGGGGTAAGCTGGACGTAAACTTTGCTATCGAAATTCTTATCGAATATGGATTCGAACGCACCGATTTTGTCTATGAACCCGGTCAATTCAGTATCCGCGGGGGTATTATTGACCTCTTCTCCCACGGAAATGACCTTCCCTATCGAATTGAACTGTTTGATGACGAAGTAGAGCGAATCCAAACCTTCGACCCGCTCACTCAACTCAGCAAAAGCAACCTGGAATCCGTCAGTATTGTGCCTAACCTCAATACCCGATTCCGCCAAGATGAAAAAGCCCCTTTCCTAACCGTTTTGCCCACCAACTCCGTGCTCTGGGTAAATGATATACAGTTCGTTTACGACCGCCTTCAGTACTGTTTCGAACAAGCTGAAAAATTCGCAAGTCGAATTAACGCCCATGATCCAGCCGAACTCCGAGAAATTTTCAGAGACCGGGCTTTTGTTTACCCTGGAGATATCGCAGACGAATTCACTTCTATGTCCACCCTCTTTTTTGAAACATAAAGAATGCGCTCAATCATTAGTTACAATGTCAATGGACTCCGATCCGCAATCAACAAAGGTTTTTTTGACTGGATCGCCCAAGAACAGCCCGATATCATCGGAATACAAGAAATAAAAGCTCAACAAGGCGATGTGGACCTCAGCCAAATCGAACAGCTGGGCTATCACCACTACTGGCACCCAGCCGAAAAAAAAGGCTATTCGGGAGTTGCTACCTTCACCAAATTAAAACCCTCCCTGGTTATCCATGGCTGCGGACTAGAAAAATACGACCGGGAAGGGCGCTGCCTCCGAACTGATTTTGACGACTGGACCCTTCTCAACTGCTACCTTCCCTCCGGAACAACCGGAGAAGAAAGACAACAATTTAAGATGGAATTCTTGGATGACTTCTTCGAGTTTGTACAACAACTTAAACAAGAGCGCCCTAATCTGGTCATAATCGGGGACTATAACATCGCTCATACCGAAATGGACATCCATAACCCTAAAAGCAATAAAAACTCTTCCGGATTCCTCCCGGAAGAGCGCGCTTGGATGACCAAATGGCTTTCCCAAGGTGGCTTCACAGACGCCTTCCGAGCCATCCACCCCACCAAACAAGAATACAGCTGGTGGAGCTTCCGCGCCAACTCCAGAGCAAATAACAAAGGCTGGAGAATTGACTATCAATGCATCTCCGGCAAAATGGTCGAGCGCCTGAACAATGCAAGCCAAATGACAGAGGTCGTCCATTCCGATCATTGCCCCGTCTGGGCACAGTATAATCTGCCCTAAAAGCCCAATTTTTTACCTAAAAGTAACCCTTTCAAAAAAAATGAAAAAAATTGAAAAAAATATTTGGCGGTATAAATTCCATGCCCGTATATTTGCACCGCTTTAGAAGCAAGGATTGGTAGTTCAGTCGGTTAGAATGCCGCCCTGTCACGGCGGAGGTCGCGGGTTCGAGTCCCGTCCAGTCCGCAAAGCCCTTGGTAACATGCTCGTTATCAAGGGCTTTTTGTTTTTGCACCTTATTTTTTGCAACAACTAGTGCAACAACCTGAGCAACGCTGATTTTTTGAAACAGGATAAAATTATGTTTACCGGCGTTTAAATTTCTTTTGCCCACTTAATTTCCCCCTTAGTTACAAGCAGACACCTACCCCTCCCGGACTTCCCTCCCTCCATGCTCTGGCCGGACAAGACCTCAAATGGGGATAATTGCCCCCAAGTCGAATATTTTTTTTCAAAAAGCAGATACCTGCAGCTTGTAAGCAGGGTTATTCATCACAACCGCAATAATCCAATCGCGGTCGTTCTGCCGCGTGCTGATCCTGACACTCTGTGTTTATCAGGAATTGGCAGCAGCCCACCCAAGGTACTTTTAATGCGTCCCACAAAAATATCCAATAGCCTCCTACTCAAAGAATGGCATTGTTCCCCAATTTGCCTTTGCCGTTCTCAAATTTTAAATAATATTGGATCCTGATTACCTTTACTCCAACAAACAATTAATCAACATGGCAATAAAAAAATCGGAACTATACAGCAGCCTATGGGCTGGAGCGGATGCCCTGAGAGGTGGAATGGATGCATCCCAATACAAAGATTATGTATTGGTGCTATTGTTCCTGAAGTACGTAAGCGATAAAGCCAAAGAGGACCCTTATGCGTTGATTGAGGTGCCCAAAGGGGCTTCGTTTAAAGAGGTGGCCGCCTTAAAAGGCACCAAAGACATCGGGGAGCAAATCGACATTGCTATTGGCAAAATTGCCAAAGCAAACGACCTGCAAAATGTAATTGATGTGGTGTCCTTCAACGATGAAGAAAAACTGGGCAAAGGCAAAGAAATGATTGATCGCTTGAGCGATCTGATTGCCATTTTTGAAAACCCTGCTCTCAATTTTAGCAAAAACAAGGCTGGTGGGGATGATATTCTGGGGGATGCCTACGAGTTCCTGATGCGCCACTTTGCAACCGAATCGGGTAAGGCAAAAGGTCAATTCTACACCCCTTCCGAAGTCAGCCGTATTATGGCCCTGGTGATTGGTATCAAAAAGGGGGTAAGACAAAACCAGTCCTTTTATGATCCTACATCAGGCTCTGGCTCACTTCTTTTAAAAGTGGCGGATGAATGCGATGGTTCGGCTTCCTTATTTGGTCAGGAAAAAGATGTGGCAACTGCCGCCTTGGCTAAAATGAACATGATTCTGCACAACAACCCCACCGCAGAAATCAAAAAGGGTCAAAGTACCTTATCCAATCCCTTGTTTTTAAATAACCTGGGCAACTTGATGACTTTTGACTATTGCGTTGCCAATCCTCCCTTTTCCCTTAAAAACTGGACGCAAGGATTCAATCCCCAGGAGGACGAATTTGGCAGGTTTACAGGTTTTGGTATTCCGCCCGAAAAGAATGGTGATTATGCCTTCCTGTTGCATATCATCGCCTCCCTAAAAAGTACGGGTAAGGGAGCGGTTATTTTGCCGCATGGGGTTTTGTTCCGCGGCAATGCTGAGGCCGAAATCCGTAAGAATATCATCAAAAAAGGCCTAATCAAGGGCATTATTGGTCTGCCCGCCAACTTGTTCTATGGCACGGGTATTCCTGCTTGCATTATTGTCATTGATAAGGAAGATGCTGACAACCGCCAGGGTATTTTTATGGTGGATGCCAGCAAAGGGTTTATGAAAGATGGGAACAAAAACCGTTTGCGGGATCAGGACATTCACAAAATTGTAGATGTATTCAACAAGCAACTGGAAATACCCAAATACAGTCGCTTTGTGCCCAACACCGAAATAGCCGACCCCAAAAACGACTATAACTTAAACATACCCCGTTACATTGACAGCCAGGAGGCAGAAGATATACAGGATATAGCCGCTCATTTATTGGGGGGTATTCCCGCACGGGATGTGGAGGCTTTGTCAGCTTACTGGGATGCCTACCCCAATCTGAAAGAGGCTTTGTTTGCCAAAAGCAAGCGGGAGGGCTATTACGATTCCAAACTGGGAAAGGATGAAATCAAGCAAACCATTTTCAACCACCCCGACTTTAAAGCCTTTTCGGCCCGAATGGGGGATGTTTTTAAGGCCTGGGCGGAGGATA
>Ga0315900_10001001_pt1 | contig 45530 bp, 43 predicted proteins | sample LakEriMetagenome_FD_203521 | JGI IMG/M metagenome (GOLD analysis project Ga0315900, IMG submission 203521) | Freshwater fungal communities from buoy surface, Lake Erie, Ohio, United States - Buoy 12 MA114 | ecosystem: Environmental > Aquatic > Freshwater > Lake > Lake biofilm | place: USA: Lake... | reverse complement strand
GCGACGAAATCGTCGGCGCCGCAGATCACGCCGCAGATCGCGATAACGATGAAGTTGATGAGCGGATGCGTGACCTTCCGACGACGGGGATCGGGAAGCGTCGCGAAATGAACCTGAATCCTGGCACTGGCCGACTTCGAAACGGGCATCTTCGATCCTCCCTGAAGATCGCAGCCCGACGATCGCCAAACCACTTTCGGAGACATTGCGGGCGCGATTGCCCAATCATGCCAGACTACCCATCATGGCGCAATCGCCCTGCTGCAGGAGGTGAGCAAACATTCTGTAAAGCCGCTGATCATTCGAGAAATCCGTCCGATAAACCGGCTAGCGATGGCCTTCTAGTTGTCCACCGCGACATCTCCGGCCGAAGTCGTTCCCATCGCACGCCACGCAGTGAGGTCTGCAGAAGAATCCACAAACCGCACAGAGGCGTCCATCATGAGGGCGGTGACTCCCCCGGGGTGATAGCTGCGGGCGGTCACTGCCGCATATGTATCCCCCGGGTTCGACTCCGTCACCAACACCACGTCGACGTCATAATCCATCCCGCCGCTCGAATATTTCACATTCGTGTTGGGGGCAAAGACCGTTGTGAAGCCGGTTTCGTGGACTTTGCCATCGACCCATTCGACGTGCGTGAATGAAGTAGTGCTGAACGTGCCGAGCGAGAGCGCCATGATGTCGGTCGGTGGATCAGGAGGCGTTGCAAATGTGGTCGTGTTCGATGCGCCGGGCACGCGGTTCGTAAACGCTTTAACCTCAACAATGCCCAATGTCTTGCTCAGCCCATCGCCAAACTCTGCTGGCTTACGGCCTCGGTTTGGCATGAACGCCCCGTCGCCGGTCTGCATTCCGGATGCCTTGCTGGACAGCACTCGCCACGTCCCCATGTTGACGGCGTAATTAATCGGCCAATGCTTGTTTCCGTAGGTTGGGTCTGTGCCTTGACCCCGATCATTTTTTTCACTTGGGCACATAAAAGTGCCGACGCGCTGCGAGGAAATGTTGATCTGCGTGCTGTAGGACTGCTTGAAATTGATTCCCTTGAACAGCGATTCCTGTTCAATGAAGGGAAGAATTCGCGACATCGCTGACCATGCGTTCGTCGTCGTCACGGCCGATCCACTCCAGCTGTAGTTGCCATTGGCTGGCAAGGTCTTGTTGCAGTCCATGAAGAGATGCAGGGCCAATCCCAGTTGACGCGAGTTATTTTGGCAACTCGTTCGCCGAGAAGCTTCTCTCGCGCTTTGAACCGCTGGCAGCAGCAGGCCAATGAGCGTACCGATGATCGCGATGACGACCAGCAACTCCACCAAGGTAAACCCCGTACGGTTCGACTTTTCCACCGGCAGGGGCGAGGCAGTGGTTGTTGCAGCGGCTATTTCGGTTCCCCCGATGGAACCAGCCCCCCGCAGCTTTGCAACGTCCGTGTCAACAATCTGGCCAGCATCTCTTTTGATTCGAGCCAGTCGCCGCATTGACTTCCCAGCGGCTGCAAAAGCAGCAGCGGCGGCTTCAGCCGCCGACTCGGCTTGTGACTGCGACTTTGTCGTGTCCAGCCGGGCGAAACCCTTAAACGCACCCATCGCCAGCACCTCATCGGATAGCAGCAGGAACTTGCCGTGACCCCGCTGGTCCCGGCTCGGTTTGCTGGCTGGCTGATGGGGCAAAGCCCAAGGCTGGCTGGCAGGGGCCATTGAAAGCGACAAAAAACGCCACTAGCATGGCTATCACGAGGTTGAGAATGATTCTCAACATCGTCTCGAATAAAAGTACCAGTGGCTGTCAAAAATTCAACACCAGCGTTGCCGCTGGCCTAAATCCGTGGACGACCCGGTTTCCCAGAGTGCCGCCAACAGACCCGAGGAGCGTTCACAATCCGCTTCCCGTGACATCGTCCCGCCGTGCCAACTGTGTGGCATTGAGGTCGACGCAAAGGGCCTGAGACGAACCACCTCGACCGCCTTGCTTGGCACCAAGACCGAACTGCACATTCTGCACAACGGTGAAACTTACCGCCTCACGCTCACGCGTTTCGGCAAACTCATGCTGCAGAAATAAGCCTCCTCAGCAGAATCTGTGGGTGAATTCCGGCTCTGGTAATCGCCCGAGGACGTGAAACAACGCGATTCTGATGCACGGTGCGGTTCGGAAGCCGAACGCTTTTCTGGTGGTCAGTTTCACTTTGCCGTTTAATCCCTCGACAACTCCCGCCGAGATGGTGCCTTGGGCCCGGAACCAGTTGAGGATCAGGTGCCGATGACGCCGCAGGCTCTTCGCCACCTTCTTCATCGGCTCGAGCTTGCTCCGCATCGCCTTGGTGCACCAGGCGTCGAGGAACTTTCCGGCCCAGGCCGGACTCACGTAGCCCCAGAATTGCTGGAACAACTCCCGCAGCAGATGAGCCCGCACGCTCTTGAGGGTGTGCTTGAGGTTGTAGTCGAGGAGCTCCTGCAGCTTGATCTCCTGGTTCTCGGTGAGGTTCTCCGGTCGCTTGAGCAGGCACCACCGGGCATTCGTCAGGATCGGCTCGTGGCCGTCCTGCTTCATCTTGGCGATCTCCGTCCGTCGCACCTCGTCGATCGCCACGTTCATGTTCCGCATGATGTGGAAGCGGTCGAGCACGTGCAGGGCGGACGGGATCTGCTCGGCGATCACATTGAGATAGGGCTTCCACATGTCGCTGGCCACGAACTGAATACCTGCCTTGACGTCCCCCGCGAGCGACTCGAAGAAGCCCCGCAGGCTCTTCTCCGTACGTTCCTCGGCCACCCACAAGAGCCGCTTCACGGTGTCGATCTGGTAGACGAGCGTGAGGTAGGTGTGGCCGTTGCGCCACTGCACCTCATCGACACCGATGGCCTCCATCCCCGACAGGTCACGGTGGGCGAGCCCCCATTCCACCGCATGTTTTACCGAGCGAAACACGTCCTCCCACGTTGTCTGAAACGCATCGGCCGTCGCCTGCCACGAGAGTCGCTTGGCCCAGCCAGCCAGGAACCAACGGAAGCTCGTCGTGAGCCGGCACTTCCCCGTGGCCCAGGGCACCTGCTCAACCGTTACGCCGCACGGCGGGCACTTCACGCGCCGCATGGCATAGACGAGGAAAACGGGCATGCCCCACAGCGGCACAAACTGGAACCGCCGCACTGTCAGCCGGTCGTATCCAGGCCGCTTCTCCCCACAGCCCGAACAGATCGGCCGCCCGTTCGCCCGCGGCTCGATCTCGACCTCGATCTTCGCGGGGCGTCCAGCGGTCTTGATCAATCGTGCCCGCTTGTAAACGAACGACTTGAGCGGATGGACGTGATTGAGAATACTCTTGAGGTGCATCCTGCGGTGGCTCCGGAGAAGGGGCTGCTTCAACAACCGCATCTTTTACCGAACAGCGCCGCAGGATGCCTCTCTTTCTCTCCATGGTCCGCCCGAAAGGGCGGTGCTTCCAGGCGGCGGAACGCCGCCGCAGGCAGGCTGCCGCCGCTGCGAAGCGGCAACCCACCGCCTCATCATTCCGCTCCAGCATCGGCACGAGCCCAGCCAAGCACGTCACTCGCACGCGAGGCAACTCAGACTCATGTCTGTGTCGTCGCTCTCAAGCCGAGGACGCCGGGGCGGAGTCCCGGGCCACAAACCGGCCGATCTACCCACAAATACTGCTGAAGACCCAGAAATAAGAACGCGACCGTTCTTTCTCTTCGGACTTACGGCGCTCACGGCGGAGGGGGGGTGAATTACCGGGCATCCGCTGCCCGGTGAGTCACCGCGATGATCGCCCTTATCTCATTTCGCCAATGCTTTGCACGCGTCCTCACACTTCTTGCACGCCTCGGCACACCTCTTGGCGTGCGGCATGTCGGCGCATTTGTTGCACTCGGCCGCGCACTGCTTGCAAGCCTCCTCGCAGACCTTGCACATTTCCTTGGCTAGCGGCGAGTCGTACTCCATCAGTGCCACACAGGCACGGCACGTTTCAAGACAGGTCAAGCACGTCTTGTCACATGCCGGGCAGCCACCGTGCATCAGGCATTCCCGGCAGGCCCGCAAGCACTCGTTACAGGCTTTGATGCAGTTTTCCTTGGCGACAGGGTCCATCTTCGTCTCGGCAGCAGTCGCGGTTGATGAGGCACTCACCGCTAACGCAACCAGCACTCCACACATGAGTGACACAACGGCTTTGATCATTGCAAAGACTCCCCAATGGCAAATGGAAGTAAATGGAAACACATGCAGTCACACTAGTTGGGACTCATAGAGGATTCGTATCTTTCAAAACGGCTGGAAAGCGCAAAAAACGTCGGTGCCCAAAGCCCCACAAAGATTCCGAACCGCTCTCCGTGGGCCGGGTCATCTCCCTTGAACAAGAACCAGATGGCTATCGAGGCGGCTATTGAAACGAAGCCCGCCCAGAAGCAGCCTGCACTCAAGTATTTGCATGTGCCCCACATATGAAGCCCTCTCGGGTCAAGGTGCGTGAACGAACTCAGAACTGACGCGAGATGCAGCCACGCAATCATTCACGTGAGCGGTATCCGCGAGAGCACGGCTCCGCCGACCACAGATATTAGTGGAGCAGGGAAACGCCGCCGTGACGTGGCGGCCGACGCGGACAGTCAACCAGCCGTTATTGGCCGCACATCAGGTGCCATCTCCGCGTGGACACTTTCGTACAGCGGCCCTTTTGCTCATGTGCGGTCAGCCGCCGTGGTCGTTGCACTCTTGCGGGGTGTCCGCGACGTGGGCGGGCTCTGAACGAGACATTCCGTCACTTCAGAAGCCGGTTGGCGTATAATGATTCCATCGCCTGACATCATATGAACCGAGGACCTATCGGGCGCTCAGGGCTCCGGAGAACGTGATCGTGAGACACGAAAGCAAATACGAGTGGCTGGAAGATCATCTCATCCGGCGGCTCAGGGACAGCGGCATTGAGGACAACACCGCACGGACACTCGCACACGAGCTCCAGCACGATATCCTCGTAGGCTTTGGTGTCATCGATAGCCGAAACGCTAAGCAAGACCAACTTGAATTAGACCTCGCTCGCGAAGTGAGCGAGGGTGGCCACGACGCGTGAATGTCGCTCACGCTGCGCCGGTTCTCTGCCGACCCGCAGCAGTAGAGTGGCTCGTGGCGATGATGGCCTTCCCGCATCTCAGTCGGCGACTGTGGCTGCCATGCGCGGCAAGCGATATCGAGCCAGATAGGGACGGTTTCTGGTGGGCGGATATGGGGCCTATTGATGGGCCTGTCTTGGGGCCGTTCAGGAGCCGGACGGAGGCGTTGGGGGCGGAGAGGGGGTGGCTGTTGGGCTGCCGCCACTTGCTTCAGGAACCCAGTGATCCCGAGCGGCTCGGCCGGGAGGAGAACCTCAAACGGCGAACGATCCGCAAGCGGATCAACCGTGAGATCGACCGGCGACGGGAGGTGTAGAAGGACTTGCCGTGAAAACCGCGAGCGATCCCACGTCTTTCATGGCCTTACATCGGCTGAACACGAAGGATCCATACACGGTCTGCCCCGACAGCCGAGGCAGCGCTCCTCAAGGCTCCATTCGACGCCCGGAACCTTTCGCTTCACCTCGGTCTTCACCGGCACCTTTTTGGTCCTGATTTCCGCACACGTGGGTTTCCATATTCCATATGACCAACAACCGCACTCGTCCTTACCGCATTTCTGACCACAGTATTCGCTGGGGCCGGGAACACAGAAGTCTTCGCACTTGTAGCTCCAGCAGACCTTCTTGATCTCACGTTTCTTCGGCTTCGGCATGCACGCTTTTCGCACGCCGGTACAACTCCCGCAAATATCGCAACGACCGTCATTGTTATCGGGCTTCTTCTTTTCGGCGTCAGCTTCTGTCTTAGCCGCTGGGCCCTTCGGCGGTGGCAGCGGAGCTGGCTCTGCCCTTCCCTCGCGCACTCGCCCGGACAAAGCCATGCCCATGATTGCGGCAAGAACGAATCGCGTGCTCGCCTTTGCGCTTGTCATGATCGGCATTTTGTCTTCTCCAATTTCCTGCGGATTCTCATGCGCAACTAGAACTCAATCTGGAAACGGGTTCCGTAGACGTCGAACGGTGCGAACCCGTAGCCGATGTAGTTCGGCATGCTGTGAATCCAATTGAACTGAACTCGCGTGAACCGATTCCACCACCAGTTCACCCCCACGGTTGTCTCGTTGAGCACACCGGCGTTTGGCGATGGCGGAAGGGCGTCCGGCGGGCCGGGAAGAATATTTGATGGCCGGATATTTCGGCCTGACAAATCAACCCACGACCATCTTGCAGCGAGCTCCCAAGCCCCCCAGCCGACCATTTGGCCGCGGCGCCCAGTGCCAAAGAATGGCGTAAAGGGCACAACGTTGTAGTCCAAGACGCCCGCTTGCTTGAGATAGCCGATGCTCTCACCGGTCAGCATATACCCGCATTGAGCGTAGGCTGCGGGCTGGAAAACCACAGGCCCGTTGAGCTGATTCACCGTCTCAAACATGACCTCTGACTGGAAGTGCGCTGGCCCCGCGTTGCCCGCGAACTCCAAGTGCCACAGATTGAAACTGTTTGCCAGATATCGGCCAGTGTCCAGCACAAGCGGCGTGCCTGATCCCGTCAGTCCAACGCCCGTGGGATCACCGACAAAGAACTCGGGAAAGATTGCAGAACGGTACGTCTTTGCAAATGGTCCAGTCTTGCCCTCGCCACCAATCGAGCTGTATCCGTAGCCGCCGCCAAGGTGAAGTAGGTAGCGGCCTTCGGAGAGCTCGTCGTAGTAGAGGAGATGACTGGCCCGCGACGAGAAAGAGACGCCGCCGTTATCCCCAATCTGCGCACCGTTGCGGTTGTCTCCGATCGTGCTGTAGGCCGTCACGCCCGGTGCGCTGGCAAAGGTGAGGCCCGTGGCGTACACGCTGTAGGCCCACTGGGTGCGCTCATCCTCACTCATCGCATAGGCCATTATGCCGACACGCCGAAAGGGGTCGGTGGCATTGAACGATGCGCTACGTTCAAGAAATTCCAAGTGCCGAATACTCGTCCAGCTGTCCATCGTGCCGGGCTGCCGGAACTGGCCGATACGGATGTTGCTGAAGAAAGGAACCTCTGTCTGCTCACCCCAGACGTCCATGAAACTTGGCCGCCCAGCTTGGGCGAAGTCCATCTCGATCGAGTAGTTCGTGAACTCCGTGAGCTTGCCTATCGCTTGGAGACGCGTGCGACGAAAACTGACGCCGTCGTACGCATCGCCAATTCGATCCTTGCTGAAGGCGTTTTGGCTAAAAAGGCCGTCATCGAGCTGAAAGAAGCCGCTCAGTCGAATAAGTGGCAGTTGTTCGGCACGTGATTCCACACTGTCGAGCCGCTTACGGGTCTCCTCAAGCCGCAGGTCGATATTGCCTACTTGATTAGGATCGAGGACTGGCCCCCGTTGGCCGGTAAAACCCTCCGAGATACGCGATTGCATCCGTTGTTGGATGTTGCCGACTTGATCGGGATCGGCAATGCGCTCAGGTGGCGGCAATGGGGCAGATGATTGATTCGCGGCAAGCAATGGCCACGAGTCGTCTGCTATCAGTGGCGCAGGAAAGCCGGGAATATTTTCCGGCTCAGCAGCATTTGGCGGCGCGGCTAGGAAAACGCACAATACTGCTGCAACGATTGCGCAAGCAGTTTGCCGTTTGACATGGCTTTCGGATGTCGTGGACAGCCAAGATTTCATGGCGTCCGTTCCTTGTTACGTTGCCTCACGCCGTTACACACGTGGACTTATCGGCCGCGGAGATCGACCTTCAGGACTCTGCTGAAAAGTACAGCGGCATACACAGCTCGCCATGCACCGCCCTAGGTTCGCCAGTCTTCCATGGCTGCCGTGATGCTTGCCGATCTTGCTGACGCATCGACCTCAGATTCCAAACGCCGCAGAATGGGCAATCAGGACAAGAGGCCAGTCATGCCCTAATCGTGATTACGGCGAGAGGCTCGAGGGCAACTGCAACCACTCCCCCACCATCCGCGTCCCGTCGATCTGCTTCGGGCTCCCGATTTCCTTGGCAGCGACTGTGCACTCGACAGCCTTGTAGTTGCTGAACCAAATCGCCGGGGGATGAGCGAGGCCCGAAGCACAGGCAGCAGATAGGCGAGCGCCGGAAACCAGCCGCAGTGCCCCAACATTTGGTCGATGCTGCGATTGGATGCTGATCGCGGCTATTGGCCCATCGTCTTCCCGTCTCGCCCCTCTGGCTGCCGGGCATGTTTCCCTTCTCCCGGCCCGCTGCGTTGGCGGCCGGTGTCCCTGTGTGTTTCCCGTTTCCCCATTTCCCACTTTTCAGGAGATCGAGAACCCATGAGTGACTCTGACCTGTTCGACGCCGTGGCCCAGAAGACCGGCGAGGATTCCCACGAGATTCGGCGCCGCGGCTTCGTGCTGACCGGCCCCGAAGACTCTGGCTCTGATCTGGACCCGGAGTGCCTGCTGGACGTGCTGCTGGTCGATCTCCCGGAAACGGGCACGGTCGACTGGGACGCGGTGCTGGGCGACGGCGGCTTCCGGTCGCCGTTCTACACGCGAGCACAGCAGGCCCGCCGGAAGGCCAAGGCCGAGATGAGGGCGGGTACGACGAAGCAGGCGGCCCGAGCGGCTGCCTGAGCTCACCACGAGCCTGCTGACGCGTAGCAGGCCGTGCAATTCATCCAGCGAGGGCGTGGTGCGCGGCGGGAAGCCCAAGACCCGTCAGCCCACGCCCTCGCTGTTTCCCGACCCACCAACCCAACCACCCCACAGGAACCCCACCCTATGCTGAAACTCCATGCAGGCGTCTCGAAAAAAGTCGGCCTACCCGGCTTCTCCAGCGCCTCGGCCAGTTGCACCATCGAGGCCGAACTCGATTCCACCCTCCTCCATGACCACGAGGGCTTTCAGCTCGTCGTCCAGCGTGCCTACCAGTCGTGCGAGCAGGCCGTGCAGGACCAGATCGCCCGACTGACTAGCGACACGCACGAGGCCACAGAGCCGCAGGAGATCGTCGAGGTCCGCACCAGCCCGGCCATCAGCGGCGCGAGCGTGAACAGGCTCCCGCCGGCCCAGTTCACGAACCAGCCCAGCCCCCGTCCCGCCACGGCTTCGCAGGTCAAAGCCATCCGGGCCATCGCTGCACGCCGGAAGATCGATCTCGTGGGCCTGCTCCGGGATCGCTTCGGCCTGACCACGGCGGACGAACTCGGCATCCGGCAAGCGAGCAACCTCATCGACGAACTGAAGAGCGACGAGCCGACCGCAAGCCCCAGCACGAACGGCCACACGAACGGCAACGGAGCCTACGCGACGACTGGGGGTGGCCGATGATCGCCGGAGTAGGAGAAGCCCTGCTGCCGGTACTCACGCCCGAGAAGCCCGCCAGCACCAACCCCGCCAACGATGTCGCGAAGAGGCTCACCGGCCGGGACTACGTGAGTTGGTCGGCTCTCTCGACGTTTCGGACCTGCCCGCTGAAGTACAAGTTCCGGTACATCGACGGCCTGCCCGAGGAGAGTGTTTCGGCGGCGTTGGTCTTCGGCACCGGGATTCACTCCGCGGTCGAGCAGCACTACCAAGCCCTACTGTCCGGCGACCCCGTACCCGACCTCGATGCCCTGCTGTTCGCCTACAGGTCCGCATGGCTGCCGCACGACCCAGACGCGATCCAGTTCGGCGCCAAGGAGACCCGCGAGACACTGGATGATTTGGCCTCGAAGATGCTCACGGCCTTCTTGAGTAGCCCCACGGCGAGCGTTCAGGGGCGGGTGCTGGGCGTCGAGGAGGAGATTCGCGGCATGCTGGTCGAGGGCGTGCCGGATTTGTACGGGAGGGTCGACCTGCTGACCGAGGACGCCGACACGCTGGTGGTGACCGACATCAAAACCAGCCGCGGGAAATGGAGTCAGGAGCAGGTCGAGGATTCAGGTGAGCAGTTGTTGCTGTATTCGCACTTGGCCAGCGAGATCGCACCCGGCAAGAGGATCGCGACACGGTTCTTGGTTTTGTCGAAGACCAAAGAACCACAGATCGAGGAGCACGCACGCGAAGTCAAGCCAGCCGCCGTGAAACGCACCTTGGCGGGCGTGAAGCGGGTCTGGCGGGCTATCGAGAGTGGCGTGTTCTATCCGGCACCGAGCACGATGAACTGTACGACATGCGGCTATCGGGCGGCGTGTCGGGCGTGGACTGGCTGACGCTGGGAGAAATAGGCGGCCGGGGTTGAAATACACCTCGGCCGCTTTTTTTAGCACTCAGAAGGGGTCGCGCTGAGCTGGCAGTGCAACGCAGGGCATTGACTTCACGAATCGATGCAGGTTAATCCATGTTGCTTTGAAAGCATCTTGTAGCCCGTCAGGCATCACCTGTCCGGATGCCCTTTCTCTTGAGGCGCAGTAGTCATGCGGGGCCTTGCCATCAAACACTTTATGTGGGCCTACCAACACGTTTTTCGGACGTGCTTCAAAAGTGCCGTCACTCGCGTTCTCAGCCGGCTGGATAGCGACCTGCACCCATCAGCATTTCTTGTTGGCGTACGAGCACCCGATGCATCCGTGGGCTTACCCGCTTGCGTAGAACCAGAAACAGATCACTGGGCATCCTCGGAAGAGTTCTACACAGTCTTCGACGATGTGCCTTCTCTGATGTCCGCGCAAGAAGACGCGGCACTGTTACACAGTGATCCCACCATAGGAGACAGACACCAAGAGCGTCGATTGCGGCGGGCCATACGCGATGCCGTCTTGATCCGACTGAAGAACAGCAAAACCCTGCCCGCTGATACGGATGTATTTCTCTCTCCTGCTGTACGGCGCGGCGACTACTACGTTTTCTGCGTGGTGGAAATAAGTGTAAGCCGTCTAGCCGAGTTTCCAGCGGTTCACTCGGCGGACTATCGGATCTCGCCCATCCGAACCGTCCCGGCCCCGAGGAGCTTGGTTGAGGCGACAGTAGACGAGCTATTTGCTAGCGCTGCCCGCACACTGTCGCTGCCGGACGCCGGCTTCGCGTGGCCTGTAATCGACAACGAGTCCATGCTGCTCCAAATGGCAGCGAGACGCTTCTTTTGCGGACTTCTCTGTCGCGTTGATGAACACGCCCAGCTCGCTGGCGTAGCCGAGATAATTTTCGATGATGTGGTACGTATTGCACTGACGCCCTACGAGGGCGAAGGCGCTCGTGGCAGCATGCTCTTTGCCGGTAAGGACGTTGCCACTGACTTGACTGCCATCCGAATGGCGACGCCGCTAGACGCTTCGGACACGCGGCTGATAAGGAAACTGCTTCTGGCGTCGAATGATTCAGCGCCCCTCGTGTGCAGCGGCCAGCACGTACTTGGCCTTGTGCACCCATGCGGCGATGCCGTCTCGCTCCCAGACAATTGCCTAGTGGTTGGCTTTGAAGGGCGTGGCCGCTGGCTATGCACCGCTGAGCAAAAAGTGCTCATGGTCGTTCAGGACGGCATACCGGCCCGTCCGAAGCCTTCCCTCGACCCCGCGGTAACCGTTCGAGATCTTCGGAGGCTTTTCCCTGCAATGTCTGCCGACAACGCAAGCCTCTTTGCACAGAAGCTTGTTGATCTGGCTTCCGAGAAGCACGGCTCGCTGATCATCATTGCAGAGGACGCTGCAGCAGAGGCGCAACGTTTGGAGCATGACGGATGTCGCGTTGCATCGTTCAGCATCTTCTCCTCTTCAGGGGAATGGCTCGCCCGGATCGCCAAGATAGACGGCGCTCTTCTTTGCGACCTGCAAGGCGTGTGTCATGCGTTTGGTGTGATTCTGGATGGCACGAGCCGGCCGGATGGCGCGAGGGCAAGAGGATCGCGTTACAACTCTGCTCATCGCTATATCCACGCAGCAACTAGTGGCATTTCTCGCGCAGCCGTCGTCGTTTCTGAAGACGGATCAGCGGAACTGCTTCCACACCTCCGGCCACCTTTATCGATGCGAGTGCTCAACACTCGTCTGGATGAGTGTGCTCATCAGATTCTTCAAGAGCAGGACGATGACCCGCGACGGGCGGCCCAGCTTATTGGGTGGCTACACGAACACGCTTTCTATTTGAACGAAGAACAGTGCTGTCTCGTGAATGACTTGACCGAGGCTCTTGAGTTGCGGCACCGGGACGGTACAGCCGTGCGTGTTAAATACTCGTCACTATGCCCCCATCCAGAGTTCAAGCCGCCCCGGGATCTGTGTGATTAGCGTTGGGAATCGGCATTCATGGACGGCCGTAACCCGCAGCCCTCGCTTCTGAACGGGCATCTAAGTCACGTTTCGCCTCCCGAATGGCCTCCAAGGACCGCTGGCATTCGTGGATCAGGTCATCCAACACCCGCTCCCCTTCGGTCCAGTCGGCATACCGGGTGCCGTCGACGTGCTGGGGGTCGTAGTCGTAAATCTGAGGCATCCTCTGGGACACCCGCCGCGCCTTGTCGAGGTATTCCAGATACGGCGACGCATACTCCTTGTTCTTGCGGCCTGAGTGGTATTTCGGATCGCCGGACGTGTTGCGCCGGATGTTTGCGATCATGGTCAGCAGCTTCTTGGCTTCGGGGTTGCTGTATTTGCTGGGGGTGGCCATCGGTAGTGCCCTCCATGGCCGATGGTGGTGAATCGCCGGCGGGGCGAGGTGCCGGTACGGGCGTTAACAGACCCGCAAAAATCGGCCTTTTGAACGACCGAAAGTGCTCGGTTTTGTTGAGGATCTGACGCGGTTGTGATCGGTCTATGCTCATTATTTTACGAGCCTGAAGGCCGTAAGCAGGCATGGTTTCCCTTGGTTTGGCAGCAACTCGACGTAGGTCAGGTTGCATGCGATCCACTGCAGCCAAAAAAAGATGTTTTGGCGAGGCTCACGGCTTCGGTGACGAGGATGCCGCGGCTCTCCGCCTCCTGCAGCAACTTCACCAGGCCCAGCAGTCGTTCCTCTTGGAACTTGTAGCAGCTGAAGAACGAGTACTTCAGGGTGCGGATGGCCTTGATGACCTCGGCGGTGAGATGCTCGCGGCTTGGCGTCATGCTGCCCCCCCTGCGACGCACCGGGCGGCCGGAGACGTCGGCATCGATGACAGGGTGAGCCGCAGGCAAAGCCCGTGCGGGGCCGTGTCTGGCCGCCCGGACCTTCCGCAGCCTGTATGGTCGCCTTACGAGGCCGGGGATCGTGGCGGACCGCTCCTCGGGGCCGACATGGAGGGCCGCATAGCCGTCGCGGCTGCGGCCAGCGGCTCTGCCCGAGTTCGCAGTATTCCTCGAAGGCCATTGCGCCCCGCTCGCCCATCCGCATCCTCGTGATGCTTGCGTTGGCGTCGGCTTGCTCCCAGTAAGGGCCGCCGCTGACCCGAACTTTGTCGCCGCCCCGCAAGGTCACCCGCTCCGATAGCCGTATCCAGTTCTGCCGCGATACACGCTGCCACCCCGTTGCCGGCTGGTCGGACGCGGTGGTGCTCGCTGACGGCGGTCGCGATCCCCTTCGCACGTACGGCGGCCCCTATAAGCGTCTGGCATATCCATGGACTTTTTGGCTCGGACGCGGCTTTATTCCACGGCGGTTGCCAACTCCTTGCGAAAATCCGGCACGACCTTGGGCAGCACCATGGCAACCCGCGTTAAGGCATCGTGATCGTCCGCGTCGAGCAAAGCCGCAATCTCCGGCGTCTCGAACCGCTCAAGAGCCTGCCGCAGCAAATCGTGAGCCTTGACGCGGGCGGCGAGACGCTGGGCCCGGGCCTTGTAGTGCTGCTCCATTCGCTTGAAATCTTCCTCGTCTTCCATCCCCAGCAACGACTTCAGCAGTTCGTACTCCTCGAACTGCAAGTTCCTTGTCATTTTCTCTTTCCACGGGATGTCGTAGTCGGCGGAAATCTCTTCGTGGATACACGAGTAGGCCTGATCGAACCGGTGTTTCGCGATCTCTTTGATGGTTTTCAGCGAGACCACGTGGCCCGGACTGCCAGAAACCGTGCCATGGCCTTCGACGCGTGGTTCCTCCTCGATGAGATATCGTTCGGCGTATTCGTCCGTGGCAGTCCCGGCTACGAACTTCACGTGACCGCGGCGGTCGCCGAGCGGGATGGCATAGTCCAGCATGAAAACTAGATCCGGCAGCTTCGCGGACAGTTCCTCAACGAGCGTGGCTGGCGGGACATCCGTGGACGATAGCCGCACGACCGCTAGCGGAGTCGGGCTCTCAGTCTGAAGAAACTGGTTTTCCACATCAGGAACGCAAGAACCAAAAACGGCCGCGACGACTTTCCGGGCGGTATCGGCGTGAACCTTGTTGCCGTAGACCTTGAGCGTGCTGTGGCAGGTATTGCTCATGTGCTTTTTCTCCAGGGGGGGGGGCTAGTAAATAGAGATGGCGTGGTGGTTATCGGCCGTGGTTAGCGACGCTTGTGCATGCGTGCGGAAAAAGCGGCAGCACCCTCGGGTGTCATGATTCCGGCTATTGAGGCGAGGGCGAACCGATCCGCCTCTCGCCGAATGGCCTCCTCCTCTTCGTCCGACAGGTCCGCTTCGTCGTCCTCGTCGAGGTCCTTCTCGTCGCTGTCGCCTGCTGCGTGCTCATCCTCGCCGTGTTCGTCGTCTTCATCGTCACCGAAGTAGGCGTCATCAAACCCCTCCACGCCGCAGCAGTCGCACTCGCCGGAAACCATGGCTTGAGCCCAGAGGGCGCCACCGCACGTGGCGTGGTCACCGATCGCCTTCACGGCCTCGGCCGCGTCGTTCAGCACCTCATGCCGAAATGCACATGCCGTGGCCAATTCCTGCGGGGATGCGGCCTTGATGTCCGCTTCCGTGAGTGAGCCAGCGGCCGGAAACGCCTCGAACGCCGATTGGAGCGTTGCAAGCCATCCGCCAAATCCGCCGGTCGACCTTTCTGCGGCTGAAATGCCGGCGTCCCTGCCGGCGGTGTTCGTGTTGGTTTTTGTCATCTGAAAGGCTCCGTAGGGGTGGGGTTAGGGCAAATCAGTTTGCGGGGCAGCCGTCCCCGGCCGGCTGGGCGAGAAGATGCGGGAAGTCTTGCCGAATGGTTTCCAGCGTCAGGCTTGCCAGTGCCCACCGAGCAAGGTCTCCCGACTCGGTGCCGTGCAGGACGCAGTCGCGGCTACGAGCCTCGTCAAACAGGCCGACAAGGCCGGGGAGCGGGGTTTGTGCGTCATTGCCGCAGGCGGTGACAAGGATCGGCTTCCTGCCCATATCCACCGCGTAGACGGCGGCCACGTCTCGGGCGATGTGCTCGCCGAACCCGGCTCGTAGAGCCGGGGCAAGACTCACGTGTCCTGTCGAGGTGGCCTGGCGGCCGGGGCCGCCGCGATGGGGCATTATTAACATCTGTAAATTAACTCCGCTTTGTTAATAAATGTCGCACAAACTCCGACAAAGCGTGCGACTGACCGTGATAGTAAGGAAATGGCCTCGACTGTCAAGCGATTTTGTCAGCATAGTACTATCGTGCTGAAAAAAGCCGCAGTTGTGTCACGGACAGGTGGTGCTGCGACACACAAATGTGATCGGCCAAGCAGATGACGTGCAGCCGCTCGTCGTCATGCTGGCTGTGCGAGCGAGGGGGTGGCGAGGGTTGCGCCCCTACGGTTCGACTATAGAAGTCGGCATGCCGTTTGATTCTGGCCCGATGGGGATGACCGCATGATCAACACCTCTTGCCTGCCGGGTGAGCATGTGGTGTGTCGGCACCGAAAGTTCTGGGCTGCGGCTGGTAGTCACGGGCTCGGCAGCCCAAAGTGGGGTGTGCTCGGCGGCAGGCCCCGCTCGTTCCTGAGACGCGAGGATTTCAGGCGTTTTCAGCACGTTCTCGCCGATCTGCGGCGTTTGTGCCCTCCGGCCTTCCCCGTGGTTGTGCGAACCAGCGAGGTGCCGCCCGATCTAGACGGCCTCGCCAAACGACGGCGTAATCGCTTCGTGATTCACTTGGACCACAACCTCCGTCAGGAGGCGGCGATATCCGTCCTGCTTCACGAGGGGACCCACTGTCGCAGCTGGAGCCTCATGCTCGACCAGGCGGCGGATGAAACGGCAGCCGGTCGCATGAGCCCGGAAGAGTTCGAGATCGTGAGCCACGATGGCAGCTTCGGCGTCGCCTTCGCCGAGATCTGGAGCACGTTCACGACCGCCATCGTGCCGGGGCTAAAGTATTAACAAGAGTGGCGTGTTAATAAAGGCGTATTTATACACCGTGCTGGGGCGGAAGGATTGGGGTGGCAGTGTGACCTTTTGATGTTTTTTCTAAGGCACCCACGGGTCTCCACTACAGATATATGCACCTAGTGGCGGCGGCGTATCGGGCTGACGCCCTCCTGCCGTCCCCGCGGCCGGAGCCAAAACACGACCGGCGACGGGCGGTGGTATCGAATCCGTTGGCCAACCAACGGCGGCTGGGGGGGGGTCGGCTCCGGCCGCCCCGCGGGTCAACGGGACTCCGGCTTTCGCTGCGGGGGTTTTGCCGCCGCCTGCTTCGCGTGCCCGTGCGGCCTGGGATGGACACGGTAGCTGCTGGCAAGGCCTGCCTCGCTCGACCTGCCATCGCCGGCCCTGCTGCCGGTGCTCACGCCCGAGAAGCCCGCGAACCCTGCCAACGAGGTCGCCAAGAAACTGACTGGCCGGGACTACGTGAGTTGGTCGGCGCTCTCCACGTTCCGGACATGCCCGCTGAAGTACCGGTTCAGATACGTCGATGGCCTGCCCGAGGAGTCCGTACTCGTCACACAGGTCTGAGATCGGCACCCGTTCGACGAGTTATCGCTTGACGATGGCGATCTTCTCGGGGCCGGACAGCCGCATGCGCTTCTGGGTCATGGGATGGAATCCTCCGGGGGAAAGGGTAAGCTAACCCTTGTCCACGGAGATTCCAGGTTCGACGGGAGCAAGACAGCCCAAGGCTCCTCGAGCGTTCGCCGATCCCCTCGCCTCCCCCGCTCCAGCTTGCCACGATGTCACTCAAGGTTCATTTGATGCGATCTAGTGATCGTGGGGCTCTTCCGCGAATTCGCCGGCGTATGGAACGCCGTCGACCTCGCCGCTGATCGTCCCGGCAAACTCACGGACGATCCCGAGGCTCTGGTGGGTGCCTCCGTAGCAGGAAGCTTTCCCGTCGACCTCACCTGCGAGCGGGCGGGCGACGAGCTCGACCTGAAACGCCGGTTCCTTGATCGTGAGGAGCAGTTTGCCGTCGAGCGTCTTCACGGGCGCGGCAGACTTCTCGTCACTTCCGAGCACGTAGATCACCGTCTCCTTCTTGTCGTGATCGACCGTGAATTCGACGTGAAACTTGCCGCCACCCCAATCAGCCAGCGTGCCATCATGCGGACCGGCGCCGTGGCCATGATGCCCACCGCCGTCGTGCCCGTGATCGTGATCCTTCGTCGTGCGGGCTTGCTTGGGTTTGGCCGCGGCCGTTGGTGCCGGTGGTGTGGGCGGCTGACCACATCCACTGGCGAGGATGGCAACGGCCACGATCGCCGTGCTCGCACCAGTCGAAACGAGTCCCATGCTTCTGCATCGAATCATGTCCATGAAAATCTCTCCGTATCACAGGTCATGTTCAGCCCCGGCAACGCGACGGGGCCTCTCATCCAAATCAACGAACGTCGTTTGCCTCGAGGATCATCTCGTCAGCTTGATCGGTGCGAGCCAGTCGCAGGGCATCCTGGCCACTGAACCTCCAAAAAATTCCCGGGTGAATCAGGAACTCGCAGAAGGTCGAGGTGATGAGGCCGCCGAGAATCACCGTCGCGACCGGATACAAGATCTCGCGACCGGGCTCCTGGCCCCCGATCACAAGCGGCACGAGGCCGATGCCGGCGGTGAGCGCCGTCATGAGCACCGGGGCGAGGCGCTCGAGGCTGCCGCGCAGCACCATAGCCTTGGAAAACGCCTCGCCTTCGGACTGCATGAGATGGAAGTAGTGGGTCACGAGCAAGATGCCGTTGCGAACGGCAATGCCGCCGAGCGAGATGAATCCCACCAGACTCGCCACCGAGAGCGACTGGCCGGTCATCGCCAGCGCCAAGGCCCCGCCGATGAACGCCGTCGGCAGGGCATTGAGCAATTGCAAGACGATCCGCACCGACGGGTAGAGGATCATGAGCACGACGAACATGCCGGCCACCGATACGGCCGCGAGCACCCCGATCAAGGTCGTGGCCCGTTCCTGGCTCTCGAACTGACCGCCGTACTCGAGGAAGTAGCCTTCCGGCAGCGTGACTTCCTTGCCGACGCGATCCTTGATCTCAGCGACGGCGCTGGCCAGGTCACGGCCTTGGGTGTTGCAGCGTACGACAATTCGCCGGCGGGCATTTTCCCGGTTCACGGCGTTGGGGCTGCGCCCTTCGCCCACATCGGCGACGTGCCGTAGCTCGATCGGCTCTTGGCCGTCAGGCAAGTCGATCCAAAGTCGGCCCAGGTCGGCGTAGTTGGTGCGCGACCCCTCTTCGAGCCGCACGAGAAGATCGAAGCGGCGCTGGCCTTCGAGCACCTGCGACACCACCTCGCCCTGGAGTGCCGTTTGGAGCACCTGCGTGATCTGCCCGCGAGTGATGCCGTAAAGCGCAAGATCATCGGGACGGAGCCGAATGTGCAACTCCTCAGCTTGCTGAACGGGCTCGACGACCGGAGGCGTGACGCCCGGCACCGAACGAATCGCCTTTTGAATTCGATCGGCAGACTGAATGAGCACGCCGATGTCGTCGCCATGAACCTTGATCGCGATATGGGCATACACCCCTGACACCATGTGGCTGATGAGATGAGCCAGCGGCTGCTCCACCTCGATCGCTACGCCAGGCACTTCCGTGCTCAAGTCGGCGAGCAACTCTTCGATGATCTCCTCGCGGTGACGGCCGGCATGCGGATTCATGCTCAGGATGTATTCGCTCGCATTCACCGGTGCGGCATGCTCGTCCATCTCGGCACGACCCGTTCGCCGTACGAAGTGGAGCACTTCGCCATCGGGATGGGCATCGTTTTTCTGCATGGATCGAAGCTTGGCGTCGATCAGGGCTGACACGTTGTTGGATGCTTCGAGCGAAGATCCCGGTGGCAACGTGACATTGATCTGCACGCTCCCCTCGTCGAACGGCGGAAGGAAATCGCGGCCCAGGTGGGCGAGTTGCCAGCCCGCGTAGGCCACGCCGATCCACGTCGCGACGAGCAGCAGTGCGGGGCAGTCCATGCTGAGTTTCACGAGTGGAGTGGCCAGCAGCTTGAGCCCACGAAGCACGAACCCGTCGTGCTCACTGTGGGTGGCCGGTGACTGGGGCAGAAGGTAGTACGACAGCACCGGCGTCACGGTCAGGGACACGAAGAGCGAAGCCAGGATTGACACGATGTAAGCCACGCCGAGCGGGGCGAACAGTCGGCCTTCGACCCCGGAGAGGGCGAAGAGCGGGAGAAAGACCAGGATCACGACGGCCGTACCGAACACGATGGCACTGCGGATCTCGCGACTAGCGTCGCACACGACCCTCAAGGCCGGCTTGGGCGACGGAAGGGCGTTGTTTTCCTTGAGTCGCCGGAAGATGTTTTCCACGTCCACGATGGCATCATCGACGAGCTCCCCCATGGCCACGGCGATGCCGCCAAGCGTCATCACGTTGATCGAGAGGGTCAACCCGGTGAGCAGACCGGCAAAGCGAAACACGAGGGTGGTGATGACCAGGGAGAGCGGGATGGCCGTCAACGTGATGAAGGTTGTGCGGAAGTTCAGGAGAAACAGGAACAAGACGATGAGGACGAGAACGGCACCGATCACAAGGGCCTCGCCCACGTTAAAAATGCCGCGATCAATAAAATTCTTGAGTCGGAAGAGCTCGGAGTTCACGACGATGTCCGGCGGAAGCGACGCTTCGATTTCGCGATACGCCTCGGCCACCCGTTCAGTGAGGGCCCGCGTGTCGACGTGGGGCTGCTTGGCGATCGTGACCACGACACCAGGCACGCCGTTCACAGCGCCGTCGCCACGTTTGAACTGCGGCCCTTCGGCCACCTCGGCCACCTGTTCCAAAAGCACCGGCCGCTTGCCCTCAAAGGCCACCGGCACCTTGCGGAGGTCTTCGAGAACGCGTGGAGCGTCTGGTCCGAGCCGTCCGAGCACGCGGATGGGCTGCTCTTGCTCGCCCATGACCGCGAATCCGCCACTCGAGTTGATGTTGCTCTCGCGGAGGGCTTGCTCCACCTTTTGGAGCGACACGCCGTATTCCCGCATCGCCGAAGGGTCGGCAAGAATCTGATACTGCTTGCGATCGCCCCCTTGGACGAACACTTCGGCCACGCCCGGAATCTTCAGGAGCCGTGGGCGCACCACCCATTCGGCCGCGGTGCGAAGACTCATCGACTGCGAGAGCTTGGTGGAAAAGACCACGTCATGCTCGTGCCGGGCGATGGTGACGATCACGTGGACCGGCTTGTCGGCCGCGTCTGCGTCGTCTGCGGTGGGCTTGCTCTCCCACCAGACCCGATCCACCGGCACCGGCTTCCACGTCGAAGGGCGGTGGCGGTCCACGATCTTCCATGCCGTCACTTCGGGCCGGCCCTGGGCATCGACGCCCAGTTCGGCCATGAACTGTGTGTCGGGGATTTCGGTGAGCATCCCGCCGCGCGGGCCGGGCTGGCGATAGAGACCAGCGATCACGATCTGCCCCATGATCGAAGCGGTCGGCGTCATCTGAGGCCGGATGCCGTCGGGCAGGATTCCGGTCACCGTGGAGAGGCGTTCCTGAACCGTCTGTCGCGCGGCACGCACATCCTTGTCCCAGTTGAACTCGATGTAGATGACGTTCAACCCGGCCGTGGAATGGCTGCGCACGTCCTCGATGCCGTTGGCGCCGAGGAGCGCGATCTCGATCGGTTGCGTGACGAGCGTCTCCACTTCCTCGGTGGCAAGTCCCGGGCACTCCGTGATGATCACGACGCGCGGCCGGTCAAGATCGGGAAAGACGTCGATCGGCATGAGCGTCGCGAGGTATGTGCCATAGATCAGGAGCACCAGGCTCGTCAAGACGACGAGCAAGCGGTACCTGAGCGAGAAGCGAATGACGGCGTTGAGCATCAGGCGAGAATCTCAGTGATCGTTTGATCGTGATACGAACCAACCACCACACGACGTGGTGGCTGCCGGTCGGAGGCACCCTCGGCGTGCCTCTGACCAACTGCGTTGCCATCGGCCATGGATGGCGATGGCAACGCTGAAGTCAGTGCGCTCCATGGACCGATCCATCGGCGTGAACATGCACCCCAACGGGAGTTCCGCTGGCAGACTGGGCCTCGAGGATGCGGTTGAGCGCCGCGGCGGAGCTCTGGGCGACATACCACCCGGGGGCCACGCTGCCGTCGTTGGCGATGGCCACGTTGAGCCGATCTTCGTGAACGACGTGAACGGGTCGACGATCGAAGAGGTCGCCGTTTTGCCGAAACACGTAGGCCTCGCCCCCGTCGCGCACCACGGCTCCGGCGGGCAAGACGATCACGTCATCGAGCTTCGCGATCGGGACATGAAGCCTGGCCCGCTGACCGGGGCGGTAGCGCCACACGACGAACATCTCGCCGCCGCGGTTGTAGGAACGCGACTGATTGGCAAGGGCCACGAAGAAGTCGAACGTCCGGCTTTCCGGGTCGATCGTGTTGGCGATGTGGTGGATCTCGAACTGCTGGGGGAGTGCCGGCCACGCCGCGGCATCGTCCTCGGCGAACTCGATCCGAATGGGCCATCGCTCTTGGGCAGCCCGCTCGAGGGCCGACGACTCGGCCTTGAACGCATGGCCGGCGATGAAAAGATTGCGGTGGCTCGCGAGCACGCCGAGAAGCTGGCCTGCTTGCACCTGGGCGTCGAGGTCCACTTTGAGCTCCTGGACCTCGAAGAAGGCGTCGACCGGCAAGGCATCCTCGGATGGCGCGGGCGGCTGGGGTCGTGAAGCGCCGGTGGAACTGGAAGCGATGAGGGGAGGGGCGACCAGATCGATCGTCGTGACGAACTGTCCCTTCTCGGCCCCCGCGACCTGATCCGGAGTGAGCCCCCGACTCAGGAGATCCTGTTTGTTGCTCATCATCGCGGCTTGAAGACGGCGGAATTGCTGGTCGACATCGATGATTCGCACTTGAGGGATCGCCCCTTCGCCGATCTGGACGAGGCGCTGACGTTTCTCATTCTCGAGCTCCATCTCTCGTGCGACTTTGAAGAGATCGGACTGCGCGGTGTGGATCGACTCGCTGAGCAGGCGGAGGGTGAAAAGTTTTTCGCCGGGGCGGACGGTGTCGCCCGGAAATGCGTGGATCTGCGCGACGATGCCGACCGCCGGTGATGTCACGCCACGATCGGAGATCCCCGGCCGGTCGGTGACCTCACCAGGCACGATGATGCTTCGCCAGTAGGTCGAGACCCCGGCCGGTCGTGAGACGATCTTCATGTTCTTTCGTGCCAGGTTGCTCAGTTCGAGCACCTCGGGGCGAGCGCCCTCATCGGGCTCGTGGATTTCTGCCTCGTGCTCGACGACGGCATGCGGGGGTAAAGGCAGCCACGCGCCCCGGAACCAAGCGGCGCCCGCCACGAGGGCAGCCAGGCTCGCGAACAAGAACAAACGCCGTAACGATCGAAGCAACGAATTGGCCATGCAGCACCGAAAAAGGCATCACGAAAAAGAAAAGGAATGGAACAACGCTCAAGAACGACACCGACAACGTGGTCTCAGACCATCCGTCGGAAGGCGGCTCGATCAGAGGATGAGAGCATCCTGGAGCCGCGCACGATGCCCCTTCGCAATCAAATGCGAAGCACGTGCGGCAAGAATGCTTGGAGGGCGTCGGCGATCTCGCCCGGTGGGCGCATTGCCTCAGGTCGTTGCGGCCGAGCCATCATCAACACGGTGGCGTGCGGCGCAAGAGCGGCAAAGCCTTCACGGGCGCTGCCGTCGGCAAGGTCGTCGCCCTTCGGTGGCGACACGAGATCGAGGGCCCCGTCCAAATAGACGACATCGTCGCCATGGCCCGGTGCTTCGTCGTGCTGCAGGCCATCACCGGTGTGATGGCTGCTTTCGTCATCATGATCGTGAGTGCTGTCGTGCCAGGTGAGGTGGACGTGGGTTCGGAAAGCGTGCTCCGATGAATGGGCATCTCCCTCGTGCGAATGCGGGACCGCTGCGCCCCGGAGGAACAGATGAGCCAGCACGAAAAAGACGGAGAGCCAACGCATGACGAAAACGCACTTTGCTAGGCGGCGATCACGATTCAAGCTAGTCGCGGCGCCATGATGCGTCAAGCTTGATCCGGAGGCTCCAGCGCGTGCCGCGGTGTCGTCGCCAGTCATGTGGCCCGTCAGGTCGCGGAATGGAACGCCACCTTGGCCTTCCCAGGTACCGGGTTGTTCGTCTTGGTGTCGTATTCGATGGCACCCTCGCGCCGCTGCCCCTTCATGAATGCATAGAGCGATCGCGCCGAGTGCTGCCATCGACCCGACCGTGCGGTGGCGATGATCGCGTCGAGGGCATCAGCGGCGCTCGCCGGAAGCTTTCCCGTGTCACGATATCCGCGCAGTCGCTCTGCGCACTGGCTCACTCGCGTGCTGTCTTCGTTGCGGACGGCCGTATACAAGGCGTCAATCGTCTTGAATACCTGCTCGCTCGCTCCCATCTGCGGAGTCGATCGGCCGAAGGTGGCGATGGCCACTCCGGCGGCCACGAACGCACCTGTGATCGACACCGCGGCCATCATGTTCTGCCCTGACCGGCGCCCGAGGCTCTCACTCTTCATGATCGATGACTTCTCCACCGTTTCGAGTCGACAGCGCGACGAACGCATCGGGCCGGATGAAGGTGGTGACAAAGCGCACCGAACCGTCGCCGAGCAAGACATTGCATCCTTCGCCGTGCTCGCCCCACATTTGATCGGTGTGGCCAAACGGGTCGTTCGGCGCGTGGATGATCACTTCGGGATGGTCATGGGTATCGGGTCCGCTGTGAACGCCCACCAGACAGGTGGCGTCGTTGTTTTCAGAAGGCCAGGCCCTGAGATCCAGCCGGGGGGGAACGACCGCTCCCGGAACCACCCCGACCCACGTCTTGTGACAGAGGTACGAACTGCTTTCGCCGACGAAGATCGTCTTCGACAAGCCATCGCTTACATTCTTCACCGTCGTCTTGGAATTGGGGTAGAAGACCCCGTCCATGAAGGCCGGTTTGTTGCCGTTGACGGGGATTGGCTCGGGGAGGTCGAAGTCGTAGCAGTATGCCGTCTCTCGACCCCATGGCTGGAAGATGCCGGCGTTGACTGCATAGTGACTGTGGGCAAAGACGATGGCAGAGCCGTCCGAGCGAACCATGTCGACGCCGTGCCGTTCGTCGGCTCCGGCTTTTTGGACATTGAACCCGTCGCTGCCTCCGCTGGCCGAAGGGCAGAGGAACATTGCCACCTTGGACATGGCGGGCGCCGCGTTGCCCGGCGACCAGCAGGCGTCCTTCACGTTGAACTTTTGATAGAGGTTGTCTTCTTCGAGATAGGGCAGGATCAGAGCGCCCCAACCGAAACCGCTAGGACCGACCCGCCGGTCGTCCCCGTAAGTGATCCCGTAAGCGCTTCCGTCGGCGCGTGGGTCGTTGATCACGCACGATGGGGGAAACCTCTTCTTCACACCCTCGTAGCCATGGAGGGCAAGGCCGATCTGTTTGAGATTACTGACGCATTGCGTGCGGCGGGCGGCCTCGCGGACTGACTGCACGGCAGGAAGCAGAAGGCCGATCAGACTTCCGATGATCGCCACGACGACGAGAAGTTCGATGAGCGTGAAACCGCGGGCTGATTCCGAGCCATCAGCATCGACATTCGTGGCTGGAGCCGGGGGTGCAAGGCGGGAAGGCATGCAAAAACACCGAGTTGATCCGGGAAGACGATGATTTTCAATTTTTGGTCATCAAAAAGTTTTTTTTGATGACTCAAAACCATGAGAATACTTGCGTACGAGCGGGAAGTCAACGGGGCGTGCGTTATCCCTCGGGCAAGGCCTGACGCGGCACCGTCCGACGCTGTCTCATCCCGCAGCCTGGGAATGACTCGCGAGGCCGACGACGGAAGGAGCATCGACGACGATCCGAGGATTCAATCGCCAATCTCGAGCCTGGTCGCGCCTGCACTTAACACCGATCGCGATGGGGCTGGCTCAAGGCTTCATGCGGCAGGTGGCAGGTGGCACACAAAAATCCCAGAACTGTCAGACGACCGGTGCCTTGAGCCGGCTCCCAAGCCCGTCTTCTACAGTTTGAAAAATGAAGTCCCTGCGCCGCAAGGGTTTACGTCAACAAAAAACAGGCGTGGCACCATGCGCCACGGCTTCAGGCATCGCTCATAAGTGGGGCTACAGCCTCTGAACGGTTTGGGGAATGGCGACACCGGCGGCTTGAAAGGCCGTGGCGCAGTCGCCTCGAACGTCGGTCCGCAACAGGAAGTGCTGATCGTGATGGACGACCTCGGTCAGCTGCAGGGCCTCGAGTGAGGTGGACCCCATTTGTTGGACAGTCGGGGGCCCTGTTTAAGGTGTAGCGTCACTAGGCGGTGGCCCGCGAGACCCCTACCAAGGGTCCCGCGCGGCCACGAGGCTGTTTACGGGTTGTGTTCCTATTGGTGTTCTTTTGTTCCGAGTCCGACTCAACGGAGATTTGAGCCCGAACACTTTGTTCGCGTCAGCCCTCGGCGTAGACCCCCGACGGGGTGCGGTAGCCGAGAGCCTTATGAGGCCGCTCGTTGCGGTAGAAGTCGAAGTACTTCCCCAGCGACTTCTCGGCCTGCCAGCCGTCGGCGTAGTCCCGTAGGTAGACCTCCTCGTACTTGACCGTTCGCCAGAGCCGTTCGACCCCGTGCCACCCCCGGTTCCCGTGACGCTCACGTTCCCACCCGAGGAGGTGATCCTGGCATTCAAGCCATTGACTTGAACAACGGCGTTGTAGCTGCTGGCCGAGTTTCCGCCCCTGCCTTGGACCGTCACCGCGCCGGCCGCCGATACGACGGCGCCAGCTTGCACCGTGACACCCGAAAAGTTCGCGACCGTCGGCGTGACTTGTTTGTTGGCGCTCAGCGTCAGGCCGCCAGCACCGCCGGTGATGCTGGCGCTCACCAGGATGTTGCGGGCTGTGATGACCTCGAGCGCCGCGGAAGACGTGGGATTCACCGAGGCCGACACGAGAACACGGCCCGTGGCGATGTCGTTGCGGCCGATCGTCAGCGTGCCCGCAGTGACTTGATTGAGCTCAGCGATCGAGAGGCCGAGCACAAGCGGGCTCTCAGTCAAGACATCCGCACCACCGAGGTTGACCTGCGTGCCTGCGGTGCGTGAGCGGATCGTGGTTCGGCCAGTGCCGGAGTTCATCGTGCTCGTGCCATCGATGCTCACGCTGTCGGCCGTGATCGTGACGGCGGCATTGCCGGCAGACGAGACGGCTCCACCACCGGCCAAAGCGAAGGCAGTCGCCGGCAGCGCGCCCGAGTTGCCCGTGGCCGTGACAGAGACAAGCCCAACGGAAGATGTTATCCGGGATCCTGCCCCGCTGACATACAAACCGAAGTTCGAACTTCCGCTGCCAAGCCCACCGTTGCCGGTAATCGTGACGGCGCCACCGCTTCCTGCGGTGATCTCGCCGCCTCCCAAGACATAGACGCCAAAGTTGGAGTCGCCGCCAGTGTTCCCACCACTGCCGGTGACAGACACGTTGCCCCCAGCCGAAGTGATCCGCGAGTTTGCACCATCGACGAGTATGCCGTGATGAGCGGAGCCGCCATTCCCACCCATACCATCGACCGTGACGCTGCCAGTGCCTGTCGCCGAAACTACGGCGCCGGAATGTACCGCGACTCCAACGGTATCTGCGGTGGACAAGCCTTGACCGACCAAGCTGATGCCCCCCGTGCCGCCCGTCAGATTGGCGCTCACGATGACGCTCTGCGGCGCTGTCACGTCGATATCCGACGCACCCGTGGCCGTCACCGCGTTATTGAACGTGACTGTCTCGACGCCCTTGCTTGACAACCCGCCGGAGAGTGAAAGAGTTGTGCCGGCGTTGAACGTGAGCGTCTGGCCTGCGAGCGCACCGGAATCTGTGAAGACAATCTCGTTCACGTTGGCCGTGGTGAACGTCGCGCCGTCGCCCGTGATGGGCGCACTACTCGCCAGCGTGATGTCAGTGCCGTTGTTGCTCAGCGTGATCGCTTCATTCACGGCATTGAAATCGACCGTGAGCACGCCACTTGAGAAACTTGTGACTGCAAGCGCCATTCGTCGTTCGAGCGACTCGATCGCCAGGCTCGGCCGCCGCCTCAGTCCTGCCCCTTTAGCTTGCCATGCGCGCGGCGAAAGAGAGAGGCGACCGAAAAGGGCGTCACGACAACAATCCTAGGAGAGCGACAAAACAGGCCTGGTCACAAAGGCAAAGCGACAAACTTCGTCCCCCGCGGTCAAGCAACGATTGCGACACTACCCCCCCCCGAAGACGGGAGCGAAAATCCCCAAGTTATTCCCGACCTTCGGCGACAGGGTCGCCCGCCCGCCATCCGCGTTATTGGTTCACTTTCTCCATCGTTTGGCGTTCACTGAAGCTGGAGGAACTCGCCTCAGCGGTCACGGCCGCCCACCAGCGGTCTTGATGGAATCTTGATGCGGGGTGCCTCGCAATTGACACCACTTTGATGTGGTTTCTGCCATCCTTCCGTACGTCGCCCTACGGAGATGATTCCATGGATGTGCTTTGGATAGGCGCCGCGCTCGCCATCGGCCTCGGCTGCTACCTCGTGGTCGCCCTCGTCAAGCCGGAGTGGTTCTCATGACAACCTCCTCGTGGCTCCAACTCGCAGTCGTCACCGGCATCCTGTTCGCCTGTGCCAAGCCGCTCGGCCTTTACATGGCGCGGGTCTATCAGGGGGAAAAGACCTTCCTCAGTCGCGCATGCGGGCCGATCGAGCGCTGGCTCTTCCGCCTCGCCGGCGTCAATCCCGACGCTGAAACGGGATGGAAGGAGTATGCGTCGGCGTTGGCGGTCTTCAGCCTCACGAGCGGCATCGTCGTGTTTGCGATCCAACGGCTCCAGACGGTGCTCCCGTTGAACCCGGACAACCTTCCGGCCGTCTCACCAGACTCGGCCTTCAATACGGCGGTCAGCTTCGTGACGAACACCAACTGGCAGGGCTACGGTGGCGAGACGACGATGAGTTACTTCACCCAGATGGCTGGGCTCACCGTCCAAAACTTCGTGTCGGCCGCCGCCGGGATGGCGGTCTTGATGGCGCTCGTCCGCGGATTCTCCCGGGCGAACGCCCGCACGATCGGCAACTTTTGGGCAGACCTCGTCCGCGGCACGGTGTCGGTTCTCCTGCCCCTTTCGTGCGTGCTGGCGGTGCTACTGGCATCCCAGGGAGTCGTGCAAACGTTTGCCGCGTCGCGCGAGGTGCCACTCCTCGAGCCGACGACGGATGCCGAAGCCAACGCCGTCTCGACGCAGCGCATCGCCGTCGGCCCCGCTGCCTCGCAGGTGGCGATCAAGCAGCTCGGCACCAACGGCGGTGGCTTCTTCAATACGAACTCATCGCACCCGTTCGAGAACCCGACGCCCCTGTCGAATCTCTTGCAGCTCATCGCCATCCTGCTGATCCCGACCGCCCTCTGCATCACGTTTGGCGAGATGATCGGCGATCGGCGGCAAGGCTGGACACTCCTCGCAGCGATGACGATGATCCTCGTCGCCATGCTCGCGCTGGCACTCGTGGCCGAACACGCCGCCTCGCCGAGGCTCGCCCCCCTCGGCATCGAGCAGGCCCCAAGCAACCTCCAGCCAGGCGGCAACATGGAGGGCAAGGAAGTGCGGTTCGGCATCTCGGCATCGGCGACATGGGCCGTCTTCACGACTGCCGCCTCCAATGGATCGGTCAACGCCATGCACGATTCCTTCATGCCGCTTGGCGGCCTCGCCGCGATGTGGCTCATGCAGCTTGGCGAAGTGGTTTTCGGTGGCGTCGGATCGGGCCTCTACGGAATGATCGTCTTCGCCGTCATGGCAGTCTTCATTGCTGGCTTGATGGTGGGCCGCACGCCCGAATATCTGGGCAAGAAGATCGGGGCCTTCGAAATGAAGATGGCCTCTCTGGCGATTCTGGTGCCCTGCGCGATGGTGCTCATCGGCACCGCCATCGCCGTAAGCACCACAGCGGGTCAGGCCGGTGTCGCCAACCCGGGCCCTCACGGGTTCAGCGAGATCCTGTATGCGTTCTCCTCGGCCGCCAACAACAATGGCTCCGCCTTCGCCGGCCTGAGTGCGAACACGACCTTCTACAACGGCATGCTCGCCCTGGCGATGATCGTGGGGCGCTTTGGCGTGATGCTCCCGGTGCTGGCGATGGCCGGGTCGATGGCCGGCAAGAAGCACGTCCCTCCGGGGCCCGGCACGCTTCCGACCGACACGCCGCTCTTTGTCTTTCTGCTGGTTGCCGTCGTGATCGTGGTCGGCGCGTTGAGCTTTTTCCCGGCCCTGGCGCTCGGCCCGATCGTCGAACACCTCATGCTTGCCTCGTAAAAGGAGCCACCATTCATCATGGGCACGAAGTCCGGTTCGACCCCAACGGTTCGCGGGCGCATCCTTTCGGCCGCCGTCTGGTCAGCCTTCACCAAACTCGCTCCGCGGACCCAGCTGAAGAACCCGGTCATGTTCACGGTCTACCTGGGGAGCATCTTCACGACGGTGCTCTGGGTGCGGTCGTTCGATTCACCGTCTGGCGAGTCTTCGGCATTCATCCTCGGCGTGGCGATCTGGCTCTGGTTCACCGTGCTTTTCGCGAACTTCGCCGAGGCCATGGCCGAAGGCCGTGGAAAGGCCCAGGCAGCGTCACTGAGGAAGTCGCGCACGCAGGTCATCGCCCACCGCCTGACGGATCGCGAGAAGCACGAGACCACCGAGGTGCCGTCGACGGACCTCGCGATCGACGACCTCGTCCTCGTCAAGGCGAGCCAGGTGATACCGACCGACGGCGAGATCGAGGAGGGGATCGCATCGGTCGACGAAAGCGCGATCACCGGCGAAAGCGCGCCGGTCTTGCGTGAAAGCGGGGGCGACCGCAGCTCCGTCACGGGCGGCACACGAGTCATCTCGGACTGGCTGATCGTCCGCGTGACCGCTCTCCCAGGCCACACCTTCCTCGACCGGATGATCTCAATGGTGGAAGGGGCGAAGCGTCAGAAGACACCGAACGAGATCGCGCTTGCCATTCTGCTGTCAGCCCTCACGCTGATCTTCCTGCTCGTCGTGGCGACGCTCTTGCCGTTCTCGCAATTCAGCGTCGCCGTGTCGGGGGAGGGAAAGCCGGTGAGCCTCACGGTCCTCGTGGCGCTTCTGGTCTGCCTGGCCCCCACCACGATCGGCGCACTCCTTTCTTCGATCGGCATCGCCGGCATGAACCGGCTGAGTAGCGCCAATGTCATGGCCATGTCGGGTCGTGCGGTCGAAGCCGCTGGTGACATCGACGTGCTCATGCTCGACAAAACCGGAACCATCACGCTGGGCGATCGTCAGGCGACCCGCTTCATCCCCGCGCCAGGCGTGAGCGAGGAAGACCTCGCCTCCGCGGCGCATCTGGCATCGCTTGCCGATGAAACCCCCGAGGGCCGCAGTATCGCCGTCCTCGCGAAGCGCCAGTTCGGCCTGCGCGGCCGGAACCTTGCGGCCATCGCACCACACTTCGTCCCCTTCTCGGCGAAGACCAGGATGAGCGGCGTCGACATCGACGGGCATGCCGTCCGCAAGGGCGCGGCCGACGCCGTGAAGGCTCATGTGCGCGACCTGGGAGGAAGTTTTCCAGCAAGCCTCGACGTCGTGGTCCGAGAGATCGCACGCGCCGGTGGCACGCCGCTGGTGGTCTGCCGCGATGCCGACATCCTCGGCGTCATCGAGCTCAAGGACATTGTGAAGGGGGGGATCAAGGAGCGGTTCTCGGAGCTGCGGCAGATGGGCATCAAGACCATCATGATCACCGGTGACAACCCGCTGACCGCCGCGGCCATCGCCGCCGAAGCCGGGGTCGATGACTTTCTCGCCGAGGCGACTCCCGAAGCGAAGCTCGAACTGATCCGTGAGTATCAGCAGGGAGGGCGGCTCGTGGCCATGACCGGCGACGGCACGAACGACGCGCCGGCGCTCGCGCAGGCCGACGTGGCCGTCGCCATGAACAGCGGCACACAGGCGGCGAAAGAAGCCGGCAACATGATCGACCTCGACTCGAACCCGACGAAACTCATCGAAGTGGTCAACATCGGCAAGCAACTGCTGATGACCCGCGGTGCGCTCACCACGTTCAGCATCGCCAACGACATCGCGAAGTACTTTGCGATTCTCCCGGCTGCGTTTGCCGCGACGTATCCCGTGCTCGGAGCCCTCGACGTGATGGGCCTCTCATCGCCGGCCAACGCGATCCTCGCGGCCGTCATCTTCAATGCGTTGATCATCATCGCGCTGGTGCCCTTGGCTCTCAAAGGCGTTCGCTACCGGCCGGTGGGGGCCTCCCAGTTGCTTCGCACGAACCTTCTCATCTACGGCCTGGGTGGGCTCGTCGTGCCGTTCATCGGGATCAAGGCGATCGACCTTCTCTTGTCGCTCGGGACGAGGCTCGTCACCGGCACGACCTTCCAAGGAGCATGAACCCATGGTGCAGCACGTTCGAATATCGGTGATTCTCCTCGCGAACCTCACGCTCCTCACCGGCGTCATCTATCCCGTGTGCATAACCGTCGTGGCCCAAGCCTTGTATCCCGACGAGGCCAACGGAAGCTTCCTCTGGCAGAAGGGCACGGTGGTCGGGTCCGCGCTCGTCGGCCAACCGTTTTCACGCAATGAGTATTTCTGGGGACGGCTATCCGCGACGAGCCGCATGCCGTTTGACGCCGCGGCATCGTCGGGATCGAACGCAGGGCCACTCAATCCGGTCGTCGTGGCGAACGCGGAAGCCCGCATCGCGGCTCTCAAAAGCGCCGACTCGACGATCACTGCCGTCCCGGTCGATCTGGTGACCGCCTCGGCCAGTGGGCTCGACCCGCACATCAGCCCCGCTGCCGCCGCGGTGCAGGTGAAGCGGGTCGCCGCGGCACGTAGGATGCCGGAAGACGACGTTCGTGCCCTCGTGGACGAACACACCGAGCCGCGTCAGTTCGGCGTGTTGGGTGAACCGCGGGTGACCGTGCTGACCTTGAACATGGCGCTCGACGGGCGACAGAGCGACCGCTGAGTCGAGGCATTCATGCCGATGGCACCGGACCGACCGAATCCCGACGAGCTCCTCGCAGCCATTCGTGCCGAGGAGGCCCGCAGCGCCAAGGGCACGCTGAAGATCTTCTTCGGCTACGCGGCTGGTGTCGGAAAAACCTACGCTATGCTCCAGGCGGCACGCCACGCGACGGCGACGGGCCGCGAGGTCGTGGTCGGGTATGTCGAGCCGCACGGCCGCCGGGACACCGAAGCGCTGCTCGACGGCCTCGAGTCCATTCCGTCGCGGGGCATCGAATATCGCGGCGTCGAAGTGCGGGAGTTCGATGTCGATGCTGCCCTTGAGCGGCATCCCGATCTCCTGCTCGTCGACGAACTGGCCCACACCAATGCCGAAGGCTCGCGGAACGCGAAGCGGTGGCAGGATGTCGCCGAACTGCTCGAGGCCGGGATCAACGTCTGGACCACGCTCAACGTTCAACACATTGAGAGCCTCAACGACGTGATCGGCCAGATCACGAGCGTGACGGTGCGGGAGACCGTGCCCGACCATGTTTTCGAGATGGCCGACGAGCTCGAGTTGGCCGACATCTCGCCTGAAGAATTGCTCGATCGACTGCGTGAAGGAAAGGTCTACGTTCCGGTGCAGGCCGAGCGGGCGCTCCAACACTTTTTTCAGAAGCCGAACCTTACGGCCCTTCGCGAGCTTTCGTTGAGGCAGGCCGCCCGGCGGGTGCATACCGATGTCGAATCAGCCCGTCGCCAGCGCGCACCGACGACGCCTTGGGCCACCACCGACAGGCTGCTCGTATGTGTGGGGCCGAGCCCGACGACCGCCCGGGTCATTCGCACGGCGAAACAGTTGGCCGCCGCGCTCGATGCCCCGTGGCTTGCCGTGTGTGTGGAGCAGACGGGGATCGCAGCCGATCCTGTGGCTCGTCAACGCATTGCCGACCACCTCCGACTCGCCGAACGGCTCGGTGCGGAAACCGTGACCGTCACGGGCACCGACGTGGCCCATACAGTCGTCGAGTTTGCTAACGCCCACAACGTCACGAAGATCTTCATCGGCAAGACACGTTCTCCGCGATGGCGCCGGCTCGTCTCGCGAACCGTCGTCGACGACCTGCTCGAAGCGAGTGGCGACATCGACGTCTATGTGATCCAGGGGAAGCCGGAGCGAGAGACCACGTCGGCGGCACCGCGACCAGCCCGCCTGGTGCCATGGCGAGACTATCTGGCAAGTGGTGGGATCGTGGCGGCAGGTTCGGTGTTCGCGACTGGCCTCGCGCGATTGCAACTCGCCGAGGCCAACATCGTCATGGTGTTCCTGGCCGTCGTGTCGCTCGTGGCGTTTCTCTACGGCCGCGGACCGGCGATCGCGTCGAGCGTGGCATCGGTCCTGATCTTCGATGTGTTCTATGTCGAGCCGAAGTTCTCACTCACGGTGAATGACACGCAGTATGCCGTCACGTTTGCGGTGCTCTTGGGAATTGGCCTCTTCATCAGCGCGCTCACCGCCCGGCTTCAGGCCCAGCTCACGTCCGGGAAGCGTCGGGAACGTCGGATGCTCGCGCTCTACCAGCTCGGCAAGAAACTCGGCGGCTTGGCCGGAGACGTATTTTTGGTCGGCGCCGCGGGGCAACACCTTCGCGAGACGTCGGGGCGCGAGGTGGCCATCTACCTCGTGGGAGACGGCCCCGAGCCGGTTGTCATGTTCGGCGAGGAAACCAGTATCGCCCGCCATCCGCTCAGTGGCCTGACGGCCCATTGGGTGATGACCCACGACCACATTGCAGGCCGCGGCACCGACACGTTGCCAAGCGCCCTCGCTCTATTCGTGCCGCTGCGTGGCACCGACGAGCCCCTCGGGGCGATCGCAGTCCAGACCGACGCTACTGACTGGTTCGTGGACCCCGATAACCGACAGTGGCTGGAGAGCTGCGCGAATCAATTGGCCCTCGCCCTCGAACGAGACCGGATGACGGTGGCCGCCGGAGATGCTCGCGTGAAGGCGGAGGCGGAACAAGTTCGGAGCACGCTCCTTTCAAGTGTGTCGCACGACCTGAAGACACCGCTGGCCGCGATCGCTGGCGCAAGCAGCAGTCTTCTGCATGACGCCACTTCAAGCGACGCCACTCGCCGCGAGCTGCTCGAAACGATCTCGGACGAGGCGATTCGCCTCAACCGTCTCCTCGAGAACATCCTTCAGATCTCGCGACTCGATGCCGGCGCCGTGACGCCGGCCGGCCAGTGGCAGCTCCTCGAAGACATCGTGGGCTCGGCCCTGCACCGAACACAAGCAAGCCGCGTCAACCACCCAGTCACCGTACGGATCGACCCCGATGTGCCGCTGATCTTCGTCGATGGCCTTCTGCTCGAGCAGGTGTTCACGAATCTGCTCGAGAATGCCGCGCGGTACACCCCGCTTGGCACACCGATCGATATCACGGCCCGTGTCGAGGGCGACTCGCTCGTCGCGTCGGTCGCCGATCACGGGCCGGGGCTCGCCCCTGGCACGGAGGAAGCGATCTTCGAGCGATACTACCGGGGCACAAACGGTGTCGATGCAGGCCGCGGCAGTGGGCTTGGGCTCGCAATCTGTCGGGCAATCATGCGCCTTCACGGGGGCACGATCACGGCCTCGCAGCGACCTGCTGGCGGAGCCGAATTCGTGATTCGGATGCCGCTGGCGAAGAATCCACCACCGAGCCACGTCCATGCCTGACCATGAACCCTTGGTGCTCGTGATCGAAGACGAAGAACCGATCCGTCGGTTTCTGCGCGCGGCTCTGTCGGCCCGCGGGTATCGCGTCGCGGAGGCGGGGCGAGGTGACGCAGGGCTACGGATGGCGGCCGACGATCCACCCGAGATCGTAATTCTCGACCTCGGCCTGCCGGATCTCGACGGTCAGGAGGTGCTGCGGCGGCTCCGTGAGTGGTATCGCAAGCCGGTCATCGTGCTTTCGGCCCGCGATCAGGAACATCAAAAAATTGAGGCGCTCGATGCGGGGGCGGACGACTACCTCACGAAGCCTTTTGGAGTCGGCGAGTTACTTGCCAGGATGCGAACGGCCCTTCGGCACGCGCACCCGCAGGCGGCCGAGGCGCCCGTCATCGAAATCGGGGAAATTCGACTCGACTGTGCGGCACGGACGGTGTCACGCAGTGGCGAACTGATTCATCTGACGCCCCTCGAATACAAGCTCCTTGTGCTCTTCATGTGTCACGCCGGCAAAGTTCTCACCCACCGGTTTTTGCTGCGTGAGGTCTGGGGCCCGCATGATTCCCACGAGACGCATTACCTGAGGGTCTTCGTCGCCACGCTCCGTCGGAAGATCGAGGCCGACCCCACCCAGCCGCGGTACATCCTCACCGAGCAAGGCGTCGGCTACCGATTCGCCTCGGAGTGAAGCCCAGTGGCTGCTTTACGGCCGGCGGGGCATCCATGCCCCCGGCGGCCTTGCCGGGCCTCCGCCCGGTCGCTCGCACCTCCGGGCTCGCGTTGACTGTCGTCAGTTCACCGTCCAGCTCGGGGCCGCCCGTGTCATGCTCGACGGCGTAGAAAGCTGCTTTATCGCTGGCTGGCCATCCATGGCCCAGCCAGCTCGACGCGGCCCTCCGGCCGCCGCTCGCTCCTCCAGGCTCGCGTAGTCATCGGGTCAAACCGTCGCCCCTGCTCGGGGCTGCCCGTGTCATGGAGCCGGCGTAGAAAGCTGAGCGAAGCCTGGAGGGCGAAGCGAAGATTTCTCCGAGCGCGGCGGTGACCACGATGGCCACCGCAAGCGTCCGGCGACATGACACGGGCAGCCCCGAGCCACGCAGGACGTGACTTCGGGCCTGTATACGTCCGGCCGCAACCATGCGGCCTCCAGCACCGTTGAAGAACGTATGGCCACCCAACGACAGCTTCTCGCGGCGGTTTTGACAGCCTTCCTGAGCGCGATCGCGTCCTTCGCTGGCGCCGCGGCCCCCGCCCCCCTGCGGTGTGACGACGTCACGTTTCTCCGTCGGGCGACGCTCGATCTCGTTGGCCGCCAGCCAACGGTTGAAGAACTGGATGCGTTTGTGGCCTCCCGCTCCAAATCAAAACGAGCCGATCTCGTGGACAGACTGCTGGCCGATCCCGCGTGGGCCACCAATTGGGCCCGCTACTTCCGCGACGTGATCCTTTACAAGCGGACCGACGAGCGAGCCATCTTCATGGCCGGTCCGCTCGAAGACTTTTTGAAGGAGAAACTTGACCGACCTACCCCCAACTGGGATGAAGTCGCCCGCGAGATGATCACGGCGACGGGCGCCCCACTCGAGCATGGTGAGACCGCGATCATCATCGCCCAGATGGGCGAAACCGCCGAGATCGCCGCCGAGGTGTCGCGGGTGTTCAACGGTATCCAGATCCAGTGTGCCCAGTGCCACGACCATTTCACCGACCGCTGGAAGCGCAACCAGTTCCACGAGTTCGCCGCCTTCTTCCCACGGATCGAGATCAGGCGGCAGCCGGGTGAGGGCCCGGATCGATTTGAGGTCGTGTCACGCGACGTCGACCGCCGCAGGGCAGCCAAGAAGCCAGACAATCCGCGCCTCGGCCAGATCGAACACCGCATGCCCGACCTCGACGACCCGTCGAAACCCGGTACGGTCATGCAATCTCGTTTTTTCTTGACCAGCGACTCGCTGCCTCTCGGCACGCCTGACAAAGAGCGGCGAAAGATGGCCGACCGCCTCGTCACCTCGAAGAACAACCCGTGGTTTGCGCGGGCCATCGTCAACCGCATCTGGACCGAACTGGTGGGCGACGGCTTTTATGACGGAATCGATGATCTCGGCCCCGACCGTGAGCCGCGAAACTCCGAGATGCTCGAGTCGCTCTGCGACACGTTCGTTGCTTCCGACCACGATATCAAGACGCTCTTCCGAGGCGTCATGGCGACGCCCGCGTATCAGTCGCCGGCTGAGTCGCGATCGAGCGCGTCGCGGGACGTCGGGGAAACGAGCTGCCCTCAGCGGCTTCGGGCCGACCAACTCTTTTCGCAGGTAATGACTGCCCTCGGCATCGACGAAGAAGCTCTGCCCGTCCGCATGGGCAAGAAAGGGGGCGAGATGAAGAAGGCCTTCGGCACGCCTCGCGCAGGCTTCAATCAGGCTTTCGGCTTCGACCCCGGGCTGCCTCGCGACGAGATCACAAGCTCGATCCCGCAGGTGCTCATGCTCATGAACGGCCCCCAGCTGGCCCGGGCCATCGACGGCGATCGGCCGACCTTGCTGGGGCGATTGCTCCGCGACGAGCCCGATGACCGCGCGGTCGCCGATGAGCTGCATGTGCGGACGCTCGGCCGCCACGCGACGCCCGCCGAAATCGCCGTCTGCGTCGACCACGTGCGGGACACGGGCGACCGCGCCGAGGCTTTTGAAGACATTTTCTGGGCGCTCATCAACAGCGCCGAATTCATCACGCGCAAGTAGCGGGAGAAGTGCCATGACCACGCGACGCGACCTGCTTCGCCTTCCGTCTGCCGCGGCCTCGGTCGCGTGGGTGCCCCCTTTTGCCGATGCGGTTTCCCTCGCTGCCGACGACATGAAAAAGCGTGGCAAGGCCTGCATCCTGCTCTGGGTGGCCGGCGGGCCCTCGCAGTTCGAGACCTTCAGCCCGCTTCCACATCATGCCAACGGCGGCGGCACGAAGGCCATATCGACCTCGGTGCCGGGCATGCGGTTCGCGGAGTATTGGCCCGAGGCGGCGAAGGTGGCCGAGCACCTCGCCGTGATTCGATCGATGACAAGCAAAGAAGGAAGCCATCCGCGGGCGAGCTATCTCTTGCACACTGGCTACCTGCCAAACCCGAGTGCCCGCCATCCGGCCCTCGGCGGCATCGTCGCCAGTCAACTCGCCTCGACCAAACCCGCATGCGACCTGCCTCCGGTCGAAGGATAGGTCGGCCAATGGCACTTCGGCAAGCGTCGGCCTGGCGGGGCGGATCATGAGGAGCAACCGCCGGAGCTGGCTGGGCCGTATGCGGCCCGACCGTGGAGGCGCCGCGGAGCTTGCTATCCACGCTCAAGGCCGGATTTTTGTCGTCAGCGCAGACCGGCCTTGAAACCGCTCTTCTCGCGGGCCGTCCGCACCGTGGCATGGGATCCCGTCAGAGGCTGCGGATGTCGATCACGGGCAGCTCGTCGGGCGACGCCTGAAAGATTGCCCGGTCGTCGTGGACCTGCACGAGCTCTCTCCAGTCGGCCGGCGGGCCACGGGCGGGAGAGACGGGCGGTGGCACACACCTCCGCCCCCATGCCGACCTAGTTCCGCACTTTTGCGGACCCACCTCAGCAAAACTGCGGAACCGGTTCAATTCTTCTAATAGTTCTTTCTCTTCTTCCTTCTTCTATCTACCTATGGGATACCCCTCGCGGCCCTATTCCGGCACATGGTGGCAGGCGGCTCCACGGTCGCCTCGATGGCCAATCGCCCGCCTACGGCCTCCAAAACCGTCACCGACCAAGGGGTTTTCCAAGCCCGTGCCGCCATCTGTCTGTCACCGGTCTCGGCGGCTGGGCTTTTCATCCAAACTTTCCGTCTAACTTTCAAGGAGATCGCACGTACCGATGTCCACCGCAACCACCACCGAACCCACAACCGGCCAGAACACAATCAGCCGGACTACAACCCAACCGACCAACACCCCGACCAGCCAACTCGAACGCTCCGCCGCCAACAGGCTCCGCACCACGATGGCCGCCGTGAAACTCTCCTTCACGTGGCTGGGCGTCAGAAAGACCCTCGCCCCTGAACAGCGAACGACAGCAGCCCGAGCGATTCATGCCGACCGGGAACTGCTCTCAGCCTCAAAACTCATCCTCGAAACCAAGAACCCCGCCTACCGGGCTGTGGCTGCCGTTCGCTCAGAGGCTTCGTCCTACTGGCGCACGGTCACGCTGCCGTTCCCCGAGGCTGGCATTCGGCTCCTTCCACAGAACTCGCTCGGGATGTTCGCCAGCACGATGCAGACGTACCGCGAGAGGCTCCAAGAGGCCGCTGGGGAACTCGCCGCCCAGTACGACACGATCAAGTCAGAAGCCCAGCGACGCCTCGGCACGCTCTTCAACGCCAACGATTACCCCACGACGCTCGACGGCTTGTTCGACATGGAATGGAGTGTGGTGCCGATCGAGCCGCCGCAATACCTCGTCGCCCTGAACCCCGAGGTTTTTCAGCAGGAGCAAGCCCGGGTCCGTGAGCGATTCGAGTCGGCCGTCGAACTCGCTGAACAAGCCTTCGCCACGGAACTCCAGCGGCTCACGGCTCATCTCGCTGAACGCCTGACGGGCCTGCACGACGGTCAGCCAAAGGTGTTTCGGGATTCGGCCGTCGAGAACCTGCGGGACTTCTTCGAGCGGTTCCGGCGGCTGAACATCAGGTCCAGCCCCGCGTTGGATGCCCTCGTGGAACAGGCCCAGCAGACGATCACGGGCATCGAGCCGCAGACGCTCAGGGACTCCAACAGGCTCCGGCAGATGGTGGCCCGGGACTTCGAGCAGATTCAGGCGGCTGTGGGTGACCTGCTCGTGGATCGGCCGCGCAGAAACATTCTCAGGCGTGGCGGGGTGGGAGGTGCAGCATGAGCGACGAGCGGTCAGTCGTCTTCAAGATGGATCGTGTGCATGACGCGATGAACGAACGGCGCCAAAACGAGCGATGCGGCACCGATGAACAGCAGGCCCGAAAACAGGGCATACGCCGAAGCGAACAATTTACCTGCCTTCGACGCGATTGGATCAACCGGCCCCATCCCGCCAAGAATCATCGAGGCATTCACGAGGGCGTCTATCCACGGCAGGCCACCGAAATAGTGGTAGCCAAGAACACCAATCCCGAGGGCAATTCCGATCGCTACCGCCGACAAAGCAAAGAACCCAACGACTCGCCAGAAAAAACGGTGGCCGGGCAGGAGCGGATCGGTGCGGTGCTCAAACATGCCCAGTATCGTAACTCCCCAACGCGTGCCCAGAAGTCCGGAGGTGCGGCATGACCAGCGAGATGGAGTTGGTGGTCGGCTGTGATGGCGTGGCCCGGTGCATCTATGAAGAGGCACTGGACCTGCGGGAAATCGGGAGGTTGCAGATCACCCGGGCGAGCCACGTCGAGCCAGATGCTGAGGGCTACTGGTGGGCAGACATGGGGCCGTCGGGTGGGCCGGGGCTGGGGCCATTCAGGAGCCGGACGGAGGCGTTGGGGGCGGAGAGGGGGTGGCTCGCGTGTCAGTGCCTTCTCTCGCCGAGGCCGTCATCCTCTTCCACGCCGCAATCAGTAACCCGCCTACCCCCCACACGCTCGCAATCAGAAACGTGTATGGTGCGATCGCAAACATGAGACCAAACGCCTGAACGCTAAACGCTGAAAGGTGCGGCCCTGCAAGCAGTCGCCTAAATGAAATCACCGCGGGTATCCACAGAACAGAACCACCTGCACACGTCGCAGCGGCGAGAATGCGGGCTGGAACAATCGCGCGCGGCGCGACAACCGCCCGTGCCTTAAAAGCCGATGCAATCGCCAACACAAAAAACAAGGCGAAGACCATGCCACAGAGGGCTCCAACCGAACTCTCAATCTGTTGGATTGCAACTGTATTCGGGCTTACCCCTCGCTGAGCGGGCGAACGCTCGAGAGACGACACCATGGCTGCAAGCATCGCACTGGCAATACCAATCACAAGCGAACTTGTAATCGCGATTGCTACCCACCGCGCCCAGTCCGGCCGAACCCTCTGGAAACACGCCGTGAGTCCCGCAGCAATTAACACGCACAACAGCGGCAACGTCACGGCGATAACGATCGCCAGCACACCGCCGTCGCCCGCAGACGCCTTAGCCTGCGCGGCTTCGGCCGCGTACTGCTTTGCTATGATCTCACGAATTCGAATGGCTTCAGCATCCTGATTACGAATGCGAACAAACGACATGAGGCACACTTGCGTTTCCGGTAGCGACAAAAACTCCACGGGGAAGGGCGCTTCTAGTCGCTGATCAAGACATAGTCGCATTTGATCACCTGTCACTTCGGCGATTCCTTTGGTTGGATTTATGCTGCGCCAAAGAAGAAGTTGCGTAGGCACAGCCGTCGCCTGCACCGTGATAGAACACGGTTTCGAGCACTGGTCTTGAGTGACTGTAGATAGGCGATCGCCGTCGAATACGAAATAAGTCGCCGCGGTATCCTTTGATTCGCCAGCATCTACGATTTCGGTCGCCTTCCAGACACCTTGGAAGGATTTGAGACTCACGGCTCGGCTGGAGTCTTGTTCCGCAAGACCGGCAATGGGCAACACAAGTGCGGTGGCTGCTGCGACGAGAAACGATCGGAAAGACATTTGAAAGACACCCCGATGTGCTAGCGGTTCGATCCGGGGAGCATACCCAGTCGTCCGCGGGTGCCCAACTCCTCTCTGCATCAGTAGCGCGTAGAGCGGGGCAGGACAGTCTACATGTGTCGCGGCGCCATCCGGACACGTCTTATCTTTGACTTCTAGCCACCCGCATGCCATCGCCGCGCGGGCCTTTCCATCTCCCCGTCGGCCCCTCTGGCTGCCGGGCGTGTTTCCCTTCTTCCGGCTCGCTGCGTTGGCGGCCGGTGTCCCTGTGTGTTTCCCGTTTCCCATTTCCCACTTTTCAGGAGATCGAGAACCCATGAGTGACTCTGACCTGTTCGACGCCGTGGCCCAGAAGACCGGCGAAGACTCCCACGAGATTCGACGCCGCGGCTTCGTGCTGACCGGCCCCGAAGACACTGGCCCGGAGCCGGAGTGCCTGCTGGACGTGATGCTGGTCGATCTCGATGAACTCGGGACCGTCGACTGGGACGCGCTCGGCTACGGCTGTCGGGCGCCCTTCTTCGACGCCAGCACGAAGGCCCGGAAGAAGGCCAAGAAGCAGTTGGCCCGAGCGGCTGCCTGACCAAACCACGAGCCTGCTGACGCGTAGCAGGCCGTGCGATTCATCCAGCGAGGGCGTGGATCGCGGTGGGAAGCCCAAGACCCATCAGCCCACGCCCTCGCTGTTTCCAGACCCAGCAACCCACTCACCCAACAGGAACTTCATCCCCATGTTGAAACTCCATGCAGGCGTCTCGAAGAAAGTCGGCTTGCCCGGCTTCTCCAGCGCCTCCGCCTCATGCACCATCGAGGCGGAACTCGACAGCACGCTCCTCAACGACACCGAGGGTTTCCAGACGGTCGTTCGCCGGGCCTACAAATCGTGTGAGCAAGCCGTGCAGGACCAGATCGCGCGGCTGACCCATGAAAGCCCGGACGACACCAGCCAGCCCCACGGCCAACCGCAGGAGGTCGTCGAGGTGCGCACCAGTCCGACCTTTCAAGGAGCGAGCGTGAACAGGCTCCCGGCGGCCCAGTTCGTGAACCAGCCCAGCCCCCGACCTGCCACGGCTTCGCAGGTCAAAGCCATTCGGGCCATCGCTGCGCGCCGGAAGATCGACCTCGTGGGCCTGCTGCGAGAGAGGTTTGGCCTGACAACCGCAGATGAACTCGGCATTCGGCAGGCGAGCAACCTCATCGACGAACTGAAGAGCGACGAGCCAACCGCCAGCCCCAGCACGGACGGCAACGGGGCCTATGCGACGACTGGGGGTGTTCGATGATCGCCGGAGTAGGAGAAGCCCTGCTGCCGGTGCTCACGCCCAAGAAGCCTGCCAATCCCGCCAACGAGGTCGCGAAGAAACTCACCGGCCGGGACTACATCTCTTGGTCGGCGCTCTCCACGTTCCGGACATGCCCGCTGAAATACCGGTTTCGCTATGTCGACGGCCTACCCGAGGAATCCGTGTCCAGTGCGCTCGTCTTCGGCACCGGGATTCACTCCGCCGTCGAGCAGCACTACCAAGCCCTTCTGTCCGGCGAGGAGCAGCCTGACATCGAGCGGCTCATGTTCGCCTACCGGAGTGCATGGCTGCCGCACGACCCGGACGCGATCTCATTCGGCAGCACGGAGACACGGGCCTCGCTGGATGCTCTGGCCGCGCGGATGCTCGCGGCATTCCTGAGCAGCCCTGCGGCGAGTGTTCAAGGGCGGGTTCTGGGCGTCGAGGAGGAGATTCGCGGCATGCTGGTCGAGGGCGTGCCGGATTTGTACGGGAGGGTCGACCTGCTGACCGAGGACGCCGACACGCTGGTGGTGACCGACATCAAAACCAGCCGCGGGAAATGGAGTCAGGAGCAGGTCGAGGATTCAGGTGAGCAGTTGTTGCTGTATTCGCACTTGGCCAGCGAGATCGCACCCGGCAAGAGGATCGCGACCCGGTTTTTGGTCCTGACGAAGACCCGAGAACCACAGATCGAGGAGCACACTCGCGAAGTCGAGCCAGCCGCTGTGAAACGCACTCTTGCGGGCGTGGAGCGGGTGTGGCGGGCTATCGAGTCGGGCGTCTTCTATCCGGCGCCTTCGATGATGTCCTGCGCGTCATGTGGCTATCGGGCTGCGTGTCGGGCGTGGATGGGCTGACGCGTTGGCCGAGAAACAGGCGGCCGGGGTTGAAACACACCTCGGCCGCTTTTTTTACGTATCAGCGGTCTCACCAGCACTCTCAGGGGCGACCGTAGCCTTGGGCCCGTGCGGTTGCTTGTGCTTCAAGGTCCAGCCTCGCGTGCTCGATGCCCTCAAGGCTCCGCTCGCACTCGTAGATCATCTCCCTGAGGACCCGCTCTCCCACGTCCAGGTCTGCGTGCCTGATCCCGTCGGCGTGCCCAGGGTCGAATTCGTAGGGCTGTGGCATGCGGCGGGCGTTGGTCTCGATCTTGGCCAAGAACTCCAAGTAGGGCGACGCGTACTCCTTCTTCTTGCGACCGGAGTGGTATTTCGGGTCGCCGGACGTCATACGCCGGATCTTGCCGATGGCCGCGAGCAGTTGGCGGCCTGCGGGGTCGTCGAACGAATGGGGCTTGGTCATGGGCATCCTCCTTGATGCGCTGGTTGCTGGGGCACATTCGCCTCGGCGGAAATCCGTACTTTTTGAAGATTCATGATGTTCAAGACCACCCAAAACCTTGTCGTTTCGTTGCGGTTCTCGTTGCCTGATGCCTCTCATTTTAGCGCGTCGCAGGCCCTATCGCGGCATGGATTCGGGCGGCGACACACGAAATCCCGCTGGATGCCGCGCGTGACGGTGGGTGTTGCAAAACACTTCATCTGAAAAGCATGTACCCAAAAAATCGGACCTCTCGTGGGGCGGCAAATCGCAGGCGGCCGCGCTCGTACCCACCCTCTGCAGACCTCGATCACGCCGACTGTGCTGCCGCGGTGTGCTTTCCGCCCACCGAAGCCGCCGAATTCGCGATGGGCTTGGGTATGGCTGCGGGCAACTGACACGCGGCCATGATCGGCGCCTGCGTATCCATGAACGCCAGAATCCCCGCCTGCAGTCCCTCGGGCAGCATCTTGAACCAATCGAGCCACCCGTAGGCAGTCGTCTTGGGCACCTTGAAGAACCGGGCTACATCAATGCCGCGATAGCCTGAGCGGACGTGTAAGTAGACGGCCAACACGCGCTGCTCGTTCTTCGTGATGGCCTTCCGAACCGTGGCGTCGTCGGGCTGTGCAAACATGGCCAGCCGGTGCTTCAGTTGGCGTTCAAGGGTCTCCACCTCGACCTTCATGCGGTCCCGGTCGCGGCCGTAGAGTTCGATCAGTGGCCGGAGCGTCTTGCGGCTGGGGTCCTTCGTGAAGTTCAGGACCATCGACAGGAACTTGGTCTGCCAGTCGATCATCTGCAGCCAATGCACCGTGTCCACGAGGGTGAGGGAGTCTTCGAGGAGGTATCCCCGTGATTCCGCCTGACCGAGGAGTTCCACGAGTCGGTACGTCCTATTGGCAAGGGAATCGTGGCAGCGAATGAACTCCTGCTTCATCTCCAACACCTCTGCAATCGCCTCGGCGGCCTTGCGAATGTTGGCATCGGTGTTTCGCGCTGGTGGTTGCGGTATGTCCATATGCTCCAAGGTAGCGCGCGAGTGTCGTCAGCGCTACACTGCATAGATGAAGCACAACCGCGCCGCCACCGTGCCCGTTCTCTGCTGCCATCGCGGATCCTTGTCCAACACCGGCCACCTTCACGCTGCGTCGATATCCGCCCCACGCCGCAGTTTCGTGAACCGCTCTGGCTGGTGAGAATTTCAGACGGTTTTGACGGGCCTTCGGCGAGACTGCCCTCCAGCCCTCCCCGTCGTCGTTCGGGCTTCCTGGCTCCCCAAAACGGTGCTGGGCCAGTGCCTTCGACGCGATAAGCGGTTCGT
>Ga0315900_10000998_pt1 | contig 45580 bp, 61 predicted proteins | sample LakEriMetagenome_FD_203521 | JGI IMG/M metagenome (GOLD analysis project Ga0315900, IMG submission 203521) | Freshwater fungal communities from buoy surface, Lake Erie, Ohio, United States - Buoy 12 MA114 | ecosystem: Environmental > Aquatic > Freshwater > Lake > Lake biofilm | place: USA: Lake... | reverse complement strand
GACCAAATCCTACTAATGCAAATACTGAAAGAGCTAACGATAAAATCGCTTTTTTCATGTTTGTTTTGTTTTTGTTAAAAAATAAAAGGGTGGAGACGATTTGTTCCACCCCTTTGGGTTTATTGACTATTTTTAGTTTCTTCTACTGAGGCCTGACGGTAATCCGTGACTACTTTTTTTAGGTCACCAATTGCAGTTCTTGCATTCTTTTGCGATACTTTTGTTGTCTTGTTGTGTTCTTCTTCAAATTTATTCCATAATTCTTTCATTGTTTGGAATAGTTCTTCTTTTTTACTAGCCATAATTGCTGTTTTTTTGTTTGTTAACTAAATATAGGAAAAATATTTGATATTACCAAATTATCTTCCTCTTTTTTGACGTAGTGCCAATTCTTTTAGGTAGTGTGGTTTCCAATAATATTCAACCGAAACGGGCCCATTCGGGAATTTCTTTAAATCATACTTCCAAATAGATTTTGAATCTTCATCTTCAAATATGTATTCAAATTTTTGTGGTTTTTCCGTTTTACTATTGTTTTCTTTAGAAGGTTTTAGTGACATAATCGAAATATTGTGGATAACTTTTTATAATATGTTCTGCAAACTTAATATTCATATCTTCACTCCAATGAACATCTCCCCGGTTCCCCGCTTCTCCATTAGTTTTAACCCAAACATCGTATAGAGTTTCCCAAACACCCAATTGGTTGGTTATTACATCTTTGGTATTTATAATAGATGAATCCAATTCATTTTCCCAACTGTAATATAATAATTTAAATGGTACATATAATTGTATGGATTTTAATATATTATTCCAATTACTTGCAAAGGCTTTTGATGAATTAATCAGTTGCATTATATTTCCTGTGGTTGGTGGTTCTTTTGAGTTTTCATTTGGTCGAAATAACATTGAGTCTATTTCACTCAATGGACTTTCCAACATATATGATTTTGCATGTTCTTCTTTATTAGGAGCAGAATCGGAATTACTTACCTGTGCGGTATAGTTTGTTCCACCAATCATATAATTCAAACAATAATTTTCTTGTGAATCATCATTACAATATGTAGCAGTTACATGGCCATTTTCCAAAGGTAATCTAAATCTAACTAATGTCGGTAACATTAATATTACAAAATCATCTGGTTTTATTTTATAAAGATTTTCTAAAAATATATCAAATACAGTTTCAATATCTCTACTTCCCATCGATGATACCCAATAATCATCACCTTTAAAATGTTTTGTACAAATTTCTGGCCATGAGTTGTGACCATATTTTACACCATCTATCATTGTGAAACTATCACCAATAATCCAAATCTTGTTATTCATTATAGTGCAAATGATTCACCACATCCACAAGTACGAGATGCATTGGGGTTTATAAATTGGAAACCCTTACCATTAAGTCCGTCTGAAAAATCTAATTCAGTTCCGAAAAGATATAGTAACGATTTATTGTCTATTAAAATTTTTACTCCATTGTTTTCTGCAAGAGTGTCTGCGGGTTGTTGTTCGGTATCAAATGAAAGGTCATATGACAATCCACTACACCCACCACCTTTAACTGCTACTCTAACGAATGGAGTTTGAAATCCACTTTCTTCAATAAGTGAATTTAATTTTTTTGCTGCTGATTCTGATACAGTTACCATTATGTGTATTTTAGTCCGAAAAATTCGTAATTCTTATGTATTGATTCCACATCACCAGCTTTGGTTGCAAGTGTTTCATCTTCATATATTGCAGTAACAGGACACTCAGGTTCACACGCACCACAATTGATACAAACATCTGGATTGATATACATTTGTCCACCTGGAAATGCATCTCTACCATCTCTAGCTATTTCTGAACCACCACCATCGATACTAATTGGTCCGTGAATACAATCTACTGGACATACATTTGCACATGCGGTGTCCATACAATCAACACAACTCTTTCCAATAATATAACTCATAACTTTATTTTTTAAATATGTGTATCTTCAAATACCAATTGTTCTAATCCTTGTTTTTGTCTATAATCGTTTATTGCAGATTTGATAGCATCTTCTGCTAATACTGAGCAGTGGATTTTAACTGGTGGTAGGTTTAATTCTTCTACCAATTCCATATTGTCCATTTTAACTGCTTCTTCTAATGTCATTCCTTTCAACCATTCTGTTGCTAATGAAGATGCTGCTATTGCACTTCCACAACCAAATGTTTTGAATTTTGCATCAGTTATAACATTGTCGTTTACTTCTATTTGTAGTCTCATTACATCACCGCATTCCGGTGCTCCCACTAAACCTGTACCTACATTGGATTTTGATTTGTCCAAAGTTCCTACATTTTTTGGGTTTTGATAATGGTCAATTACTTTTTCGCTATAAGCCATAATATATGATTTTGGTCATACATAAATATACAACAAATTTATTACTTTACCAAATCTTTATCCGATTTGCCAAGTTCTGATACCCAATTTATTCCATGTAAATGGTTGATGGTATCCCATTTTTAATTTGTCCAATGCTTTGATTACATCATATTTGGTGTTGTTTGGACAATAAAAAAACATAAATCCACCTCCACCTGCTCCACTTATTTTTCCACCCGTTGCTCCTGCTTTTAATGCGGTATTATAAAGTAATTCAATTTCAGGTGTACTAATACCTTTTGCTAACATTTTCTTTTGCTGAAATCCGTAATCTAATATTTCACCCAAATCGTCAATCGTTCCTTTAATTAAACAATCTTTCATTAATTTAGCCTGTTCGACTAATGCATGAAGTGATAATACTGATGTTTTGTTCTTATCCTTCATCTTTTGTATTTGTTCGGTCAATACATCGGAACTATTACGTGTGAAGTTTGTAAAATAAAGAATTATATTATTTTCCATTTCATCTTGCACACTATCTTTTATACGAAGTGGATTAACTATTACATCATCACCCTTAAACTCCATATAATTAAATCCACCAAATGCTGCTGCGTATTGGTCTTGCTTTCCACCATTTTCTTTCAATTCAACCCTTTCAATTTGAATTGCCATTTCAGCTATATCATATTCACCTAATGGTAAGTTGAATAATTCCATATAAACACCAATAAGGGAAACTATGAGAGTGGATGAAGTACCTAAACCACTACCGGTTGGTACGTCTTGATATGAAACAATATCATATCCAATTGGTTCTATGTTATATCGTTTACAAATGTGATTATGAGTTGCTTTAAACAACTTTAATCCATACGAACAATCTAACTCATCACTAAAATCATGCTCCTCAAATTCGTCTTTATTTATCCATTTAAACGTAATTTTGGTATCATCTCTTAATTCCAGGGATGTGTGAGTAAATAAACGAATAGTAGTGTTGATTACAGCACCGGTATGGTACTTGCAATAATCTGGCATATCCGTTCCACCACCACCAAAACTAATCCTGAATGGAACTTTGCTCCTGTAAGTTTTTTTCTTCATCTTCTGTTATTTGTCCTCCGTTTTCTGCGTACCAATTTTTTACATTACGTTCACCTACTAATAAGAAAAAGCAGTTATAACACAATGCTCTAATATTATCTAATTTTCTATTATTCAAATTTCCATCAAGGAAGTCAATTAACAATGGCATTTTACCATCTGTAATTCTTTGTTCACTAAATCCACAACTACTACAAATTTTTGGAACATATCCACTATCAAATAATTTATTTTTGAATTTATGTAATGGATAGTGTAAATGCTTACCATCTATAATATCGTCAATATGATATTTTTTGTTTTTGATTGTTTTGGCTTTTTCAATACCAATACCATATGGGTTTTTAAGGTCGTCAAATACACCATACATCTTTGCGTATTTCTTATATGTGTTATAAGATACACCCAATGTTCTTGCGGCTTCAAATGCTGAACGTGACTTTTCTTGTGCTGCACGGATTTGTGATTCCATTAAAGGTCGTGCACCCAATCCTCTTTTTGTAGTTCTACTATTTTCTAAATTTGGGAAAAACCCTTCTTCATTTTCATTTTCCATACTAATAACTATTTAATTATAACTATAAGTATATCAAATAATATTTTTAAGTAAAATGTTTGCTGCGATTTTATTTCCTTCAATTCCCAAATGATTATCTATACTAATTCCCAGTTCATCATTTATAGATAATTTTTCATCTTTAAACCAATTGTTTATAGATTTACCATCAAATTTTACAAAATCATAATTGTTTTTTAAATTGTGAGTTTTTAAAAAAGATTCAAAATCACAACAATCTAATAGTTTAAATGAAATGTTATTGAGTTGCATATACGATAATAAACCTAATAAATTATTCATAGATTTATCAGTTTCAAAATCAACGTTTACAAAATTGTCAAAGTAATTTATTATATCACGATATACATAATTTATATCTTTGGAATTATATCCATTTGCAATTTCTGTTTTATCGGTATTTGGATTTTTAATAACACCCCAAGTTATATTCATCAATCTATCCAATCTAAATGAGTACAACTCATCTCGCCACATGGGTGGTAACTCTAATATAAATAACGTTTTTGATACATTATTTTTGTAAATGTATTCATACGTCATTCTTATCAATCTATTCAAAGAACCCCCTTGTGCTGATTCGTTTATTATTGGAATGTTTAGTTCTTTTGCGACTATGTTTGGATATGCAAAATCTAAATGATTGTCAATTAATATATTTAATTTATTTTTGTATTGGGATTTAACTTCTTCCCAATTTAAACCACCTGCACAACTAAAACTACAACCATTTGAATATATTTTATCAAAATACATTAAAGTAAGGCTTTCAATAGTTTCTTAAAAGTTTCGTCTGTACCATCGGATGTGTCCAAATCTACATAAAATTCTATTGGTGGTTCATAATCTAATGCAAATTTATCCTCTCTACCTCTAATTTTTTTGGTATGACAATATACTTCCTGTACTTTACATTCTGATTTAAACTTCTCTCTTAATTCTCTATATGGACTAACTAAACTAATTACAACATCATTACCAGCATTGTCCAAATATTTTGCAATATCAAATGCCTTTTGAATGTTTTTATATCTTCCTTCTTTTGAATAATCTGTATTGGGAAATAATTCTCTCAATTGGTCTCCATCAATGTGAAATACTGACTTTCTCCAATTTGCTTTATCGGTTTGTAACCACATTTGTAACTTCTTACCCAAAGTAGTTTTACCACTTCCAGGTTGACCTGTAAAAAGGTATATCATAACTTATTTCTTTTTTAATGCGAATTGTGCTGCTTTATATGCTTTTGAATCTTTTTCGTATCCTAATGCCGTTTTTAATTTTATCATTTTACCTGTATCTGGATTTTTAACTTTCTTGTCTAAATCTTTTGGTAATAACGATTTTAAACTCATATCGTTTCCTTTTGGAGTTTCTTTTTTAGTTGGCATATTTTCTTTTTCAGAATGGTTGAATGTTTTTTCAGGTGCCTTTGGAACTTCATGTTTAACATGCTGAACCTTCATTTTTATATTTGGATATTTTTCTTTAAGTTTACCTACTGCTGCTACATTTTTGTGAGAATCATCTATAAAGAAAACGTCATTATATCCTTTTTTAATTTTATCCTCAATCCAATCTGCTTTCTTTTGTGGGTCTGCGTCTGCTAATGCTACGACATATATTCCTTCCAATCCAATATCTTCTAAATAACTTTTAACAGGTTTGTATGCACTTCTTGCTGTAAGTATCACAACCTTTCTTTCTCCTTCGGATTTTGCAACAGTCTTTAATAATTTTGTAACACCTTTTATTTCTTGTGGTTGTTTTACCTTTTCGAAATCAGAAAAATCAAATTTATCATCAGACTTTGGTTCATATACTGCATATTCACCAGGAGTTAATTTTGATTTTTTACCATCACCATGATTTATGTATATAAATGAGTTGGTTTTAACTAATGTATCGTCAAAATCGAATACTCTTAATTTTTTAGTTTCAGCTTCATTAATAGGGTTGAAGGCAAAAGCATTTAAATTTGAATATACTTTTCCAAATTCTACTTTCAAACCATTCCACATACCTTCTATGAATCCGTTTTTACCCATTTAATTGTTTCTTTGTTTTTGGTAAAGCCTTTTCTAATTTATCATTTTCTTTTGTAAGGAATTCGACCTTAACACTCAATGCTGCTACTTCTTTGGTAAGATTTAATACCATACTACGAAGTTCATCCTTTTCTTTTGAAGATGCGTCTAGTAGAGCTTCTAATTTAGAGATTCTATCTTTACAATCATGTCTGATAAACTCATCATCTCTTTCCTTTCGCATTGCTCTCTTTTCATAGAAACGAAATGCAGTTGTTCCACCTAATACTGTGATTGCCGTTATTAATACTGAATATATGTTTTCCATTATTTATCTCCTTTATCACCAAGTTCGTGATAGCCGGTGTTAGCTTGGTTAATAAATTGCATTGCCTGTGAAATGTGGTCTTGTATCCAACCAGGTAGATTCATTTCTTTTTCTCCAACTTTTCCTTTAAGTTCAGTTGCATTTCTAATAATATCATCCAATTGACCACCCGCCATTGATACTTCGTGGTCTTGTGTTTCAGGACCTTCATTTAGTTTATGCTTAAGCAGTTCTGTCATTTTATTAAAAACTTGTTCACCACCATCTTCACCCAATCGATACGCTCCTCCCATTTTCTCATAAATCTTTACCTTATTCTTCATAGGCATTGATTTTTCTGCAAGCTTTTTCCAAATTTTAGGATGTGTTACTTCGAATTTCATATTTTATTAATTGTATATACGGATATAAATATTAAAAATGATTAATAATCTACAAATTCATTTTCTTTAAGCTTAACAAAAGTTAGAAATGCATACCTTCCAATTCCACCAGTTACAGTCGTAACCATATGTTTGATATCAAATGATTGTAAATCTATGATTGCAACATTTCCAAATGTTGGAATTACTTTTTCATGGTCAGCTAAAACCAACATTCCACCATCCTTCTCATCATATGTTTCATTTAAATAAATTAACAATGCACATATTCTACCAGTTCCCGTTCCATCGGAGTGATTTCTTAATAAACAACCTTTATCATAATAAGTAAAACATGGTGCAAATAAAGCATATTCTTGTGTTTCTTCAAAATCAAAAAAATACTTTACAATATTTTTTATATAATTTTCTAGATTAGTGCTTGCATTTTTAGAATCTATTATCCACGTTGTTCCTTTCATTCTTTGGTCGGGTGCAATAACTCTATTCATATCGGTATAATACCAGATTTGACTCATCATTATACCATCACCTATTTTTTCAAGTAACTTATCACCACATTCTTTAGCCTGCTTATGTGTTGCAAATTGATTGCTGCCTGTTAATCCTGAAATCAAATCAATTATATATGGTTCGTCATTGTGTTTAACATCTGCTCTTAATATGTTACACGCATCTTTAATATTTGATTCTTCATTACATTTTACTGGTAGTAAAAAATTATAAAAATCTTTATCAAAATCTTCTAATTGAAATGATGTATAACCATCTTTTTTTAATTTTTCTTTGGCTTCCTGTATGTTCATCTTATTTATTTATAAAATTATTTATTTCTGATTCCCAATTTGAATGAGCTATTTTTTTAAATTCTTCTTTCCTATCCTTTGACAATATATATTTTTTTATTGTATTATTTGTTCTATTCTTTCTAATTTCACCTGAAATCATATTTTCTAATACAAATTGAGATACTTGTTTACCTTTTTGTTTCATAATAGAACTACATGCCATTACAAATGTATCTTCCAACCCGTAGTGTCCAAAAGATTCAGGTATACCTATTTCGTTTAATAGTGATTTGGATATCAATGTAAACCAACCTCCTGCAAATTTAAATGCAGGTATTTCTTTAACTGCAACTTCTTCTAATTGTGGAAGTGAGTCATAATATATGTTTGAATCTAAATGATAATTAATTGGTTTATTTAAATAATTTTTATTGGTTACTACATCCCAAGTGTTATCCCATTGTTTTACAAATTCAGGAGTGACAATTATATTTTCTAAATTAGATTGTTTTGCCATTTGATATGCGGATGTGATATAATACAATGTTGTATCTTTAAACAACATATCACAATCTAACCAAATAAAGAAATCCGCATCTGGATTATTTTTTAAGCTAAATCTTCTTTGAGACACACATCCCAATATATTTGGATTATCCCATTGTAAATCCCATAAACACCAATCTAAATATGTTTCAACCAATTCAATAGTTCTTTCTTTAATATATTCTTTTGGTAATTTACTATTTTCCCAATCAGTTAATTCATCCGATAAACACATTGTTATATCAACCTTATAGTTGGCCGTACCATCCAAATAAACCGAATTTCTTTTTAATCTATCCAATGTCAATGCCAAATCTTCTAACTCTTGTGGCATTACAAATATACTAATTATACCTTTCATAAACTTTATTTTTAATATATGGGTCTCTATCGTATTGGTGAACTATTGTAAACTCCTCACCTCTTTGATTATAAAACCTATTGTTATCTTTATATATAGGAGTTGGTTCTGTTATTGGAAGTTTATCTCTATTTACCCAAACCGTTCCTAATTGTGTTGCAAATCCTCTTTCTTGTTCTACAAACTCAACACTATGTTTGTAATGGTCTAATCTCAATAAAATATTAAATGCAGCTTGGTCAGAAAGTTGTTCTGGGTTTGCAGTTGTTTTACTCCATCTATAAATGTCAATAAATAAATCTCGCATTGCTTCCCTTTTGCCAACAATTGTTCCTGCACAATAACTGATTTGGTCTTTCATTCCAAATTCCCATTCCATTGGAAATGTTGTTCCACTATTTACACAGGCCCATGGGTCATCTTTCAAACGGATACATTCACTAAATGCAAGTATATCTCGTCTCATCCATTTGTTTAACCATTCGGTTGGGTCTTTTTGAAATATAACATCTTTTACATCAGTCCAAATTATTACATCGGTTTCAATTTGTTGTAGTAAAGCATACATATCTCTAAATCTTTGTAAGATAATGTGTTCTTGTAATTGTGACTGAACTATTAACCATTTCTTTTCGTCTAAATAATCTATAACCTCTTGTGATACATCATATACCAGCATAAGCTTCTCACCTTTAAATCCACTTTGTTCAATTGATTCAACATATGGTTTAATATCTTGTACACTATATTTGGTTATACATCCGACTATTGTATATTTCATTATAACTGTTTTATTATTTCAATATCTTTAACAAAATCAGCAATTTCGTAATCTCTCCAATTTGTAAATCCAGGAAATAAATCAGGTCTGTCACCATACCAAGTTTGTATTAGTTGTTTATTTATAACCACATTATGTCCCATTGCCATTATTGTTATTTGTGGTAAAACATCCACCCACCCTATTAAATGTGATTGTTTTACCAAATCGTCCCAATAATAATCTAATACATCTCTAAAAGATGACCAGCTTTCAACAAATTTTTCACAATCTATAATAAATCCACCACATGCTCCATAACCCTTTCTACCAAATATATTCAATGGTATATTTGTATTGCCACCAATTTTATCTAAAAAATTTAAAATACTATCTGATAAAACATTTGTATTATATTCACAAACTGCAATTCCAAATTCTTCTGATAAAATGGAAATTCGTTTCAAAATGTAAGTATCATCTTCCATTGATATCATAAATTTTGAATTTGAATTTTTTGCAGCTTCACACAATCTATCCATCCAAACAAATGCATTTTCTTTTGGCCAGCATAATCTATTTAATACATCTTTATTTTCTTCGTATTTTTCATAGTGTCCCATAAAACCACATCTACCAACGTTGATTGGATTTACTTTCATGTTTGCTCCCCATTTATCACATACAACTTGAAATTCATCAACTTTGCCACCTAAATCAACAGTACATTGTAAATTTCCATCAGGATAAAATTCTTTAAATTTTCTGAATGTTACATCTGCTATTTCTGGTTTATCATAACCCCATAAATAACCACTTAAAATTGATTTTTTCATTTTTTATTATTTTTCCAGAATGAATAAATTCCATTATCCAATTCATATTTTTCCCAAACAAATCTATTTCTTTTAGGTTGTTTTTGTGCCCATTCCCACATAATTTTTAAACCATCGTATAAAGATGTTTTATATTCAAATCCTAATATATCAATTGATTTTTGAAAAGTTGGAATTGAATGTTTAACTTCGTGTCTTGCTTCTTTATGAATTACTTCACCACCATCTATAATTTCTCTTAAAATATCACTTGCTTCTTTAATTGAAATTTCTTCTATTCCACCTAAATTAATTATTTGTTTTGAAGCTTCTGGTAAAATTGCCGACTTCCATAATGGTTCTAAATTATCATCTATAAAACTAAATGCACGGGTTTGTTCACCATCACCAAATATTGTCATAGGTTCACCATTCATATGTTGGTACATCCAAATTCCCAAAACATTACGATACTTATCCCAAATGTTTTGTTTAATACCATATACATTATGTGGTCTAATAATACACCAATCCAATCCATGTTGTTCTCCCGCGATTTGAATATCCATCTCACATCCATACTTTGCAACTCCATATGGGTCAATTGGTTTTGGTATTTGGTTTTCATCAAATATTCCACCATAACCATGTCCGTATACTGCAAGCGTTGATGTAAATATCAATCTCTTAACATCGTGCTTAATACATTGATTGATAATTCTTGCAGTAGCTACTAAATTATTTTCATAATTATATTGTCTAATAAATGGTGATAATCCTTCTGCTGCATATGCTGCAAAATGAAATACATAATCAAATTTATGAACTTCAAAACAATTTTCAATTGGATGTTCTACCAAATTCATTTGCCAAAACTCAACGTTTGGATTTATATTTTCTTTATATCCACCACTTAAATCATCCATTCCAACTACTTTAACTTCAGGATGATTTTCTATCAACCAATCTGCAAGTCTACTTCCCAATAATCCGGCAACGCCGGTAATTAATATTTTCATAAGTTTATTCGTTTCTTGTTAATTTATATAAATCATTCATGTGACTTCTTTTAAATTCATCACAAACTATTTTTACGTTTTCTTTACCTACTTGATTACACATTGGTAAATATATATTATGCATTGCAACCGCAACTCCATGTGGTGGATTTGTTTCCATTTCCAGAATAGCATCTATTAAATTTTGTGTCATTGAATGTGGAAACACTATAAATGTATCACTAACTATTGGTAGATGTGTATATTCGGGTTCTCTCCATAAATAATTACATTTATTGAAATCATATTGATATTCTTTAAATGGATTTTTTAAAAAAGAAATATCAAAACGAGTTGATATTATTAAGTCTAATTTTTCATCAATCAATTCTTTTAATGACTTTATATTAGTAGCTGATATTATTTTCATAGTATTTTCTAAAATATCACCACCACCCATTTTATTATAATTTGAGTCTAAAAATGTTGATTTTTTTGGATTGTATGCTTTTATAATATCTTCCTTTTTTGGAGAATCGTATGTAAATAAATAGAATGATATTTCATGTCCTTCTTCTTTTAATGGATTGACAACGTTTGTCATAAATCCATCTATGGCATCTTCATAGTTTCTATATCTACCAATTCTTCCATCATTATATGAAACTCCTACTAAATTAATTCCAATTTTCATTTATTTATAATCATTTATATAGTCCGAACAAATTCCAATACATTCATCCAAATTATCATTATAAATTTCAGGCATCACTGCAATACTTCCTTTGACCGGTTGTTTACCAGGATATGCCCAAATTACATTCATAGATGTAAGTGTTAGTGTATCTTCTTGATGCCAAAAATAGTTAAATCCACCAATCATATTAAACCATTCCATTGCTTCTACATTTTTACAATGTATCCACAATCTTTCGTATCTCTCATTGAACCATTGTTGCGTTACACCATATTGTGGTTCATCGTGTCCTAATAGTAAAACACCTTCTATCATCCATACATCGACTTCAACATCAAATCCATCTGATATTGCTTTGTCTATATACATTGGTTCGTTTTCATATGATTCAAACTTTCCGTTTGTATTTCCTCTATGTGATATTAATACCATAATTTGTTTTCTCTTAAAAGTTCAAATTTTAAATCAGTATGTTTTACAACTAAATCATACAATCCTTTTCTTTCTATCATTTTTGTAAAATTCTTTTCTTGAAAATATATTCTACCTATGTTTCTTGCATCTTCTATCAGGTTATCAAATGCATCGTAATGTATTTTTCTATATAAATCAAAATTGCTTACATATAAATTATCATCACAAATTTCCGAACCACCCCAATGCCATGCCGATACGTTTATTTTATTTGCGTCTATATTTTCCAAATTACAATATCCACTCAAATCATATCTACCTCTGATAACGCAATCATAATCACCTTCTAATAATTCACAAACTTTTTGCCAACCATGAAACATTGGAAATCCTCTAAAATTTCCGGCTACATCATATGGTTTTGTCGGACGAGATAGTGATTCGTCTGCTTCCAATCCACTTACATAATCTGCAAATGAAAATGGTTTTTCAGAAATATATTTTTTTGGATTGTATAATGATAATATTTTTTCATATTCTTCATCTTCCCAAAAATGTAAATAAACATCTGCATTATGTTTTTCAATAATAGATTTCCAAAATCGATTATACCCTTCTTCTACTTTTCTGGGTAAACCTGATATTGCAATTGCTACTTTCATTATTTATGATTCTCCAAATAATAATTTAAATCTTCCGGTGTTCCCAATCCCCACATTTTTTCAATATTGAATGTTTTGATTTTCTTACCATCACCAATTGCTTCATTGAAAGTAGGACATGTATAAAATTCATTATTTGTTCTGATGTTTTTACTAATCATTTGTTCTGCATACTTTACATAATCGGAACCCTTTGTCCAATAATAAACACCGACAGTTGCAATATCTGAAATTGGATTCTTCTCTGCCACTTCCGTTACATATCCATATTCATCTACTTTAGCGAATGACCATTTAGGATGTGTTGCTGTAAAAGTAAGAATGCCTCCATCAACTTTTTGCTCAATCATCTTATACATAAACTCATTACTATCCCATTCTACAAATTGGTCAGAGTTTGCCATAACTAATGGAGCATCATTATCAATATATTCTTTTGCTAATAGAGTTGTACACGCAGCACCTTCTGTGATACCATCCACTTCTACTATTTTACAACCAGGTGTAATTAAATTAAGTAATGTATCTAAATTGTATTTTGCTCTATGTTCTTTTTGAACTACATAAATATATGTTGCTTCTATGTTCAAATTGTCTACTACAACCTGAATCATTGGTTTTCCTTCTACGTCAATTAAAGGTTTTGGGAATGTATATCCCGCTTGTTGAAATCTGCTTCCGGCTCCAGCCATTGGTATAAGAACATTCATCTTACCACCTTGCCATTTTGGTATATTCATAGTGTTTTGTGTTTCATTTAATTTACTAATAATTTTTGATATTACCAAATCTTTTGGAGAATCTACTCTCAAAATATTTGCTCTACTTCTACTCGCTGCCAATAATCCATGCGGAGAATCCTCTACTATAAGAGTTTCTTCCGGCAAACATCCCATCATACTCATAGCCTTCCAATACATTTCAGGATGCGGTTTAGAATTCTTTACATCCTCATTAGAGATGATTAAGTCCATAAACTCAATAATCCCTATCTTTGCTAACATAACCAACACAGACCTTCTAATTGAGTTAGAAGCAACTGCTAATTTATATCCTTTATTTCTCAATTCTTTAAACAACTCAATCTTTTGTAAATCGGGTTGTAATTCGGATATTGCTTCAATAGTTAGATATTGTTTTCTATACCAAATATCATCATAGAATTCAGGATGTAATCCTTTATTCTTTGTAAGTATCTCAAGCTTTTGAGTTGTTTTTAATCCATCATAAATTGAAAGATGTTCAGCTTCAGTAATTACATACTTCTTATCAATTTCGTTTAGTGCCTGATTGAGTGTTTCGTAGTGTATTTGTTTTGCTTCTACTAATACACCATCTAAATCAAATATTATTAATTTTGTCATTTTCCGTATTTTTGCCAATCGTTGTGTTTGAATAATCCTTCATTATGTCCAACTTTATATTGTTGTTCTGCCCACCATTTACTAATATTACCTTCTAATCCAATACCTTCCCCTGCAAATGGTCTAACCACATCTAAATAAAATTGTTTCTTATAAAGACATGGGTTGTTTGTCCAATTACCATATCTAGAAGTTGTCCAAAACATATCTTCGGATTTGTTAATAAATTGAGGAAACTCAATAGCTGGGTCTAACCAATGTACTGAATCTAAAAGATGTGGTGATTGACAACCAATTTCATCATCATAATAAGTAAGTTCCTTACCTTTATGTCTAAATGAAAAATGTGGATTGCCTGGATTTGCTCTATGTCTTAATCTAACAACATCCATTCCCATTTCAATTGCTTGATAACTTCTCTTTAATGTATCGTATGTAGTCTCTCTATCTTCAATCAAATTCCAATCATGTTCTAATACTAAAACATAATCGGTTTGTGCATTTTCAGTTAAACGAATGAATGCTTGACCTATTCCAATATTCTTTTGTAAACCTATGAAATCCAATCCAAAGTGTCTTGCTATTTCCATATCTTGTGGGGTTACTTCCTGAAATAGAATAGTAACATCGTTTACCATATCGAATAAACCATTTTCATAATATGTGGTTAGTGTATCTACTAATACTTGTCCACTATGCCAGGAAAGTATCCCTATGCTGATTGGTAGTTTTTCCATACTTTATGCTTTTTTAAAATAAATGTTTACTTCGGCTTCCACCGCATCATTTATAGTTTCATTTACTATTTCAAATCCATTTGATTTTAAATATTCTTTTATAATATCAACCTTATTATTTGTATTTTTATACAATTCAACATTTTTAGAGGCCTCTATCACACCCTCATTTACAATTGATATTTTATCTTTTAAAGATTTTAAAACATTAAAATCATTTCCTTGTGCATCAATATGTAAGAAGTCAATAGTTTCAATTTTGTATAACTCACAAAAATCATACAATGTGATGGTTGGTACAATATAAGAATGTGTACTACTAAAATCGACTCTACCTGGCCAGGTTTCATTCAAATTATCAGAAAATTCGTATAGACTACTACAACCCCAATCCCAATGGCCGGCAATATTAAATTTTTTGAATGAATTTTCAGAATCTACTGCAAAGGGTAAAATTCGAATGTTTTTGTTTTCATACGATAGAGGCCAAAGATGCTCTATCAATAATTCATAAGTTGGTTCAAATGCATATACAATGGAACCATCCGATGCTAATTCTTTCGTTTCTGTGCCTTTGTTGGCACCTACTTCAATTTTTATTTTCATTTTTTATAAGTTTAAAAATTTATATGGGTTTTCTGGCCAATGTGTTTCTACATTTACATTTCTAACCAATCTATAATCCCAATGTGTTTGGTGGATTTTTATATTATTATCGTTTAATTGTTTTCCCAAAAAAGTTTCAGGATGCCATCTTTTAAGTTGTTGTGCAAATTGATTTAAATGAAAAAATGTATCTGAATAAATTTTCATTGCTTTGGGTGTTCCTATTGCTAATTGGTCATTATATCCACCCATATTAAATTCTTCATTTGGTATATAAACATCATATTTTTTATTTTGTAAATCAGTTAATATACTTTCTATATCAAATTTTGGTTGAAGTAATAAATCAAACCTTGCTCTAATTATAATATCATATTCATCGTCTATTAAATCAAAACACTTTTTAATAGAATAATACATCAATAGATTATTTTGAACATTTCCTTCTATTTTTACACCATTTAAATTTAACATCGGAACTAACATATTTAAAGCTTCTGAGTCCGAATTTATTTCTAATTTTTTTGGTCTATATAAATCCAATGCTCTACACTCATTCCAACTATGTATAAAAACATCAACTTGATGTTCGTTATTCATAAATGCATCATAGATGTATGGATAACAAAACATAGAACTTCTGGGTTTTCCAGATAGACATAATGCTATTTTCATTTGTTATACATTTTGTATTTTTCTATCAATCTATCTACTCTTTGTATTTGTGTATGATTTGCTATAACTTTTGCCATTCCATTATATGCAATCCTTTCTCTCTCCTCTTCGTTTTCATTGTAATAGTTCATCTTTTCTATACAATCAAACATATCATCATATAAAACTATTTCTTGACCGTCTATAAACAATTCTTCTAAACCCTTTGCAACATCCAATCTATCGGTTAATACCAATTTACCACATGCCATTCCTTCAAATATTCTACGAGTTATTTCTTTCCATCTACTATTTTGAACAACCATTAATCCGGTATTCAAAAATTTTGTATGCTCTTCTGCATTCATTCCATTTTGATTTCCTATTGCACCTTCTGCCCAATTTGTAAGATAATCTAAAAATTCGGAACCACCTCTACCTCTACTGGTAACTGCTACATACTTTGATTCTAAATTCATTGGAAACTGAACTGCGATATCTGCCCAATGTGGAACCCATTCTGCATTTATACCTCTACTTCTATATTCAAATGCAGATTCTTTATCAGGAGTAATTGTATAATGGAATCGATTTGCTTTTGGATAATTTCTTTCAAAGTTTTGTGGGTCATCTCCACTTTCTTGTATCCAACATGCACTAGGTTTTAAATCTTTATCCAAATATGGTGAATCAATTCTACCCCAATCCATAAATAATACAATATCCGTTGGAATATCTTGTTGAATCCACAATTGTAATGCGGAATCATCATTTGCTGTAATTGGTACAATTTCGGTTTCCCATCCACGTTCTTTAAACTCATTTAATAAAGATAAAGGTGTTGACCATGTTTCATTTGGTTTATAGTCGTATATAAATGTTATTTTATTTTGCATAATCTTCTCTTTTAAAATTTATTTCATAATGGTCTACACCTTCTCTACTATATGCGGAATATGGTTGCCAATCGGTTCCTAATTGAATAAAAGAATGTTCCGCCGAATATCTACTACGTTTTTTTACATTATCCAATTCCAAAGATTTCGCATAACTACCCTTCATCCAAAAGAAATTTCCAGAATATATTATCCATGCACCCGCTTTTCCAAACAGTACACCATATGTATTAAATTTAGTTTTTTCAAATAATGTAAATACATTTTTTGCTTTTTCAATATTAAAATAATTCATCAATTGTCTCCAACTTTTGCAATTATCGTATTTACTATCATTTTGTTTGGATGCACCTTTTGTATGAAAATATAATATACAATCGGAATCATTGAATGTACTTTTATCGGAATCTATTAAATCCAATGTAATATATTCATGACCTTTTGCACGTATATCTCTTATAATTGGATTTAATTTTTTGAAAGAATGTATTTTTTTTAATATATTTGAATTCGATATATTTTCAGTTGGAATAGAAATACCAATATTCAAAATAAATGGAAAATCAAAATGTTTTTCTATTAGAGAAAGTTGTTCATCAATTATTTGTTCAACACCTTCTATTGCATATATGTGATAATAAACATGTACCATTATAATGTGTCGTAATAATTATTTTGTCTTTCTTGTCTTTCGATTGTTTTAGGATGTTTGATGCAATATATCTCATCAACAGGAAACGATGTATACGATTCAAATCCAACTATTCTTTCATGTACTTTATTCATCCAACCAATTTTGTCTGAATTTTTATAAATACGAGTTTGAACATCTGGGAAATTCACCCAACCTTTTTCATTAACATTCCATCCCCACTTTTGAATATGTGTATCAGTTAATCCTTCTACTGTATTGATTCTAGGAACAACAATCATATCCTTATCGATATTTGCATCCAATAATGATTCCAAATTTACAATCAAATCAGGTTCTAAATATTCATCTGCATCTAATTGAAATATCCACTCACCTTTACATTGTGAGTTTAATAAATTCTTCCATTGTGCAAAATCATTATTAAACTCCGATTCAATCAATGTAATGTAATCTGCATTTGCTTGTAATTCTAAATACTCTACCAATTCAATGGGAGCTTTAGGTGTATCCAAAAGAACTACTATTTCCGAATTTTCTTCTTTGTAATTTAGTAATTGACTTACCAATCTAATTGTTTCTTCGACTTCGTTACAAGCCGTTATTGCGTAACTTAATTTCATTAAAATATTTTTTCGTCTGATGTTGTATAACTCCACGCAGAACCACTATGATACCCATAAGCAGTTGATGTTGTAAATAAACTTGGATTAGCAATTGTAATATGCCCCGATGTACCAGGTGTTGTTGTAAATACAGTACCACCTGTTCCATTTGGTGTTCCCCATCCACCTACACCAATCGGAGTTCCCATTCGTTCTTCATCACTAACTTCTGCTAATTTTTCTTTTAATGTATCCCATTGTTTTGGAGTAATGTTAAATTCATGTACTCCGTCTGTAAATCCTTTTAACCAAATAACGAATTCTTTTGATGTCATAACTATTTATTTTATTTATTTTGAACTTGAAACTTCTCATTTACTCCAACAACTTTATCTCTTGCAGATGTCACAAATCTAACATCCATATCCACCTCAACTACTTTATTAATTCCGGACATTTTATATGTTCTATATGCACCTTCTTGAATTCCAGGAAACTTTGAAACTACCGATTGGTATGTCTTTTTTGCAGTACCCGATAATTCAATTTCTCTTGTGTCTAAATTTGTTAATCTTTTAAAAAATCTTTTTAAGATTGTAGGATTGACTTCTGATATTTTTATACAATGTACAACATCTTTTGTTTTGGATACAAATAGTGAGAATATAAGGGCCGAATCTCTTTTACTATCTGTGTTTTTATTACCACTAACGTCAGTATATGCTTGTATTGAATAAAATTTAGATTTCACCATACTAACCGCAGGAACTCTTTTTTCACCAAGTATGTGTTTTACATACATAATATTATAATTCCTATTTGCCATTTCTATTTATTTAACATTTTCAATTTTGGTAATTGTAATTGTTGAAACTTTGGTTGTACTTTATTATAAATACCATATTGATTTAAAATAATATCAAATAATTTAGTCATTTTTTCCAAGCTGAAATTTTGTTTATTTTGTTTACCTAATTGAAATGATTCCACTTTGTATTTATCATAATTTTTATAAACATCTTTGATTGTGCTTAATGCTTTTGAAATATTAACATTAAACCATTGAGCTTCTTTTAGTAAGAATTGGTCAGCTGCTGATTCATGTACCGGCTTCAATTCACCTTCTAATAATACTGCACCACTCTTTAAGAAATCCAAATGCCCACTCCAATTAGATACGATTACAGGCTTACCCGTCAAACTGAATTCTAATAATGGTCTACCAAATCCCTCACCCTTTGTAAAGTTTAACATTGACTTTACTTTTGGATGTTCATATAATCCGTTCATTTGAGAAGGTGTTAAATCTCCATGTAAAAGATAAACTGGAACTTTACCATAATCACTACCCAACACTTCTTTTATCTTTTTAATTGTTTGCTCTCTATCCAATACACTAAATCCGGCAGAACTCGTCTTTAATACTAAAGCAGGTTTTACCTTTTCATTTTTGAATGCCATTGCGAATGTTTTAATCATCATTCCCACATTCTTTCTATCTTCACCCAAATCACCTCTTAACCAATGTCCTACGAATAGAAATGCGAAATCTTCTTTGATTGAATCCAATTCAGTAATATGTGCAATATGCTCAGTTCCAAAATCTTCTTCGTCAAATCCTTCAAAAATAATTTCAACAGGTTTTTGAATTCTATGCTGTGCTATTAGTTGTCCGGTTTGTTTATCTGCTTCATTATATACACTATCCACTAAACTCTTTTTTGAATGTTCCGATGGTACTAATATTAAATCCATTCTATTACAACCATGCACCCAATCCAATGGAGAATGTGTTGTTTCTATTGCTGCCGTAATACCAATATTATAGTGTCCAATTGGTTGAAATTCATTTGGTACGGTTACCTGAATATAGATGTCAGGTTTTTCAGTAATTTGTGGTACTATACTATCAACTACCCATTTATGAAATGGTTTGTCATAATTAAGAGCATCCATTGGAGTTGCTCCCCAACGAGTACTGATAACTTTGATGTCAAACTTGTCTAATTTGTATAACGAATGCAACAAATCTCTTGCGTGGTCACCATATCCACTTCTTGTTGCTACTGGTGCTTGAAATACTAATGTTGGTTTCATACTATAACTCTATTAACTTAAATTTTTGTTTTGGTTTCCAATTTTCAAATGCTCCTTCCATACCATCGACTAATGTCTTACACATTGCTTCTCTACTTAATATACCATCACCCAACATCCATTCTCTACCTTTTAGAGCTGCAGCGTCTCTATCTTTTTTTGGAGTATTATACCATTCCATAATTAATGGAGTAATATTTTCAAAATCAATTCTATCATCAAATATGTACGGAGTAGGAACTGAACCCGTTGTTGAACGGACTGGCCAAATTGGTTTTACCCATTCACCATGTTTTGTATTCTCATATTGTTTCTTATCATTTAAAGAACCAATTTTTACATAATCTTCCGCAGTTAGATACTTTCCATCTACTTCAAATCCACATTGGTCTTGCAATCCACCGGTTACAGTTACAATGATAGGCGTTCCTGCCATTACCGATTCTGCGGTTGCTAATCCAAATCCTTCGTTAGATGCAACATTGATTGTCACATCACCGATATTATAAAGATAGTTTAATTGTTCTTCGGAATATCTATTTGGTGCAAATACTACATTTGTTTCAGGTGAACAACATTCTGCAATTGTTCTTGGTAAATCCGTTCCATGCTCTTCCACAGGTTGAGTATGCATTAATAAACATACTTTATCTTGTTTTTCTTTTGGTAATTGTTGTACAAATTTATCAAATGCCAAAATAACATCAATTGGTTGTTTTCTACGAATATTTCTGTTATTCCAATATAATACGAAATCATATTCTTTATCACCAAATATTTCTTTCTTAAATTCTTTTGGAACTTCTACTGGTTGATATAAGTCCGAATTAATACCATGTGGTACATAACTCACTTGCCAATCGGCAGGTTTAGTCCAATGTTTTTCTTTATCCCAACTCCAAACTCTTTTGGTAATACCATAAGTTTGTTTTGAAATGCATCCAATCCAATCACAACTTTCGTAATAATCTCTATTGTATTTTGGGTCTGGTAAATCATCCCAAATGTGATAAAAGAATAAAGGAACTGATTGGCGAATTTCATGCTCAATTTCATATAACCAAATCCAATATCTTGGGTCTGTAAAGTGTAAGATTGCATCAGGTTTTTCGGTCATAAGTAATTGTCTGATAATATCTGGATTACCATATCCATCAAAAGGAATTACTTTTACACTTGCATCTTTAACACCAGTTCTTTCTTGAACATCTTCGGACAAATCCAATACCTTTCCGGCTTCTGGATGTTTGATTGCAGCTCCTAATTGAACCCAATCATACTTATCAACCGTTCCTAATACTAATTGTTTGGAAACATTGGCGATACCACTCGCCATTCGTAAGTCATCTGATAATAACAGAATCTTCTTTTTTGCCATAACTTATTTTTAAAATATATATTGTTTAATTTAAATTTTTTAATCCTCTATCACATATTCCTCTATCAAAAAACTCACACCATTCACATAGTTTGGTGGCATTTTTAGGATATTCTATATCGGTTCTATAATTACCATCGGTGTCAAATACACTCTCTACAAATTCCGTAAATCCCTTCCAAGCCTTATTTACCGATACCTTACCATTTGCAGGTACATGTTTACTCATTCTATGTGTTGGAATGTCCTCTCTTACCTCTACCTTTCTTTTCAATATGATAAATTCAACATCAATCACATCTTCGGAAATGTTTAGTAATTCAGCATAGAACTTTTTGTATAAAAGAATTTGTGCATTTTTAACTGGGTCTGATTTTTGATATTTACTCCAACCTCTTGTAGAAGTTTTAAAGTCAATGATTCTATATCTACCCGTAAAAGTATCTCTGATAATCAAATCTATGAAACCCATAAAGTTTACATTCTCTGAAATCTTTGTGTTTATAGGTTGTTCAATTGCTACCAACTCATCGTGTTTTAACGAAAAGAATTTGTTAAAGTTTTTGGGTTTTTGAAACCAATCTAATAAGACATTTCCATCTTCTAAAAACTCCACCATTTCTTCTTTGGTGCATATTGTAGTATTTCCTATTTCCCCTTCGGTTTCTTTAAGATATGCATCTCTCATTCTTTCTTTTAGATACTCTTGTAAGTCAATCATTTTGTCAGCTTGTGACTTTGATATTCTTAAACATTTCTCCAAATAGTTTTGAAGTGTTTCGTGCATTGCAGTTCCAAAGATTGAATGTATGTTAGAAGAATTTTCTCCTAACTTATCTATGTATGCTAATTTATATTGATGTGGACAACTATGCCACATACTATATTGTGAAAATGATACTCTTGCCATAATAAGTCTAATATAAGACAAATTATTCAATTTACCAAATTATTCTATATTACTTTTTAATTTTGCAAAAGAAAGAATTGCATATCTACCATTACCTTCTGTAACTTTTGTCACACCATGTGATATGTCATGTTTTGATAAATCCATTAGACCAACATTACCAAATTCAGGAACAATTTCTTCTCCATTTAGTAATAACAAACCACCATGTTCTTTATTATAATTTTTATTTAAATAAATAATAATAGAACATAAATTTATAGTTGCTGCATCTTTATGTGGTGAGAACCTACATCCTTTATCGTAATATGAAAGAAAGGTTTCTTGAGTGTCGATTGAATCGGTTTCTTTTAAATCATAAAAATATTTACAAATATTATAAATACCTTTTGAAATTACATTATGTTGATTTTTGTCAATTGCATGACTAATATACCAACATTGTGTTATATAACCATCTTTATATAAATTTAAAAACTCTTCTTTTTTAAGTCTGGCATCTTCATATGTTTCAATACTGGAACGATATACCGTTTGAAAATTTTCCGAATCAAATCTTAATTGATGAAATTTATCTTGTAAATTATTATCAGAAATGAAATTCGTTTCTAAATAGTTGTAAAAATCTAAATCAATATCTTTTAATGAAGCGTTACAGTATCCGTATTCTAAAAAATGTTCCTTTGCTGTTTCGAAACTAATATTCATAAATTATTTTTATATAAATATTATATTTTTAATTTCAGTTTAGTTATTTGTTTTTTATCTATACCATACTTTTCACTAACATATTTCAAATATTCTCTACCCTCTCTACTTGCATATAAAACTTCCAAATACTCAATTGCTTGATTTTCGGAACAGTCATATTCTTTCTTTAAAAGGTCAACAATAAATTGTTCGTATTTATCTTCTGATTTACCTTTGATATACTTCAAAAAATATTTACCCTTTGGAATAACACTAATATACAATTTATACATTTCTTTTGGTTGTAAAGTTTGTGTCAATGGTAATAAAGATGCAACCAATTCAACCCACTCTGGTTTCATTGAAAGGAATCGGTTAATCATAAAATTACTCCATGTCTTTAAATCTTCATCCGAAAGTTTATCAAAGTATTTAGGGTCTTGTACCGTAGTTATTGCATTAATATGGTCAAATAACTTTTGTGCCATTATTCTATGATTTTTGTTTCTTGTAACTCTTGTGGTAATAATTCATTTAAAGGTTTACCACAACTTGCACACACATATAATTCAATTGGCATAACCGAATCTTTTGGTGCACCTGTTAACAATCTACTTATTTTTTTAAATCTATATCCTGGTAAGAAAAGTTTTCCACCACATTCACAATCCATATCTCTTGCATCGTTTAAGTTAAAATTTGGTGGTAATTGATTCATTTGCTCTTGCATAATTTTTTATTTTATAATGTTTAATATTTGTATAATTGTTGACATAAATACGATTTCTTTATCAACTACCAATGCATCTTTTGAAAGTCCGTCTGCAATAGTCAAAATTGTATTTGCCACATTTCCACTTGCATATTCGTCAACTTTGTCGTATAACATTGTATACATTTCCGAATAGTCATTTAGTTTATTATCTGCTACTGCCTGTCTAATTTTCATAAACATATTTCTCTTATCGTCATTTTCTTTCAATAAGTCAATAAGTTTGTTTGCAAAGTTTGCTTCAACCATTACTCTATGGTCTACTTTTAATTCACCTTTTGCTGATTGTAATTGACAAGTGTTAAGTATTCTTCTAATATCTGGATAATATGAATTAATGACATCAGCCATATTTTTTGGTTCATACTTAATTTTTTCAGCATCCAATATCTTTGCTACCTGAACTGCTACATCCTTTTTAGTCGGAGGAGTGATTGCGAAAGATTGGCATCTACTTTGAATAGGGTCAATGATTTTCTCAATATAATTACAGGTTAAAATAAAACGACAATGTTTGCTGAATGTTTCCATTAAGTTTCTCAAAATCGCTTGTGCTCCCGGTGTCATATAATCAAACTCATCTAATATGATTACTTTGAAACCCGCAAATCCAACCGATGATGCGAAGTTCTTTACTTTTGTTCTAACAGTATCGACATTATTTTCATCCGATGCGTTGATAATCATATGGTCACATTTGATTGTGTTTACGATTAGTTTAGCAAGTGTGGTCTTACCCGTACCTGCTTTTCCGTATAACAACAAATGTGGAATATCGTTTGCATCTAAATATTGTTGAATTGTTTCTTTGATGGTTTCATTACCAACATAGTCAGCAAGTGTTTGTGGGCGGTATTTCTCTACCCATAAACTGTGTTCTTTTTTATTATTTTCGTTTGCGAAAAAACTCATAATTGTTTTATTATTTCTTGTGCTAAAATTTTATGTCCTTCAATTGTCAAATGTGTATCTGTATTTGATGTGATGTATCTTTTGAATAAACGTTGTTGGTTAATAAACATATTATTATTTTCCGCCCACTTTCTAATCATATATTCATTATCAATTGAAATTCCATATTTTTCTATTTCTTCTTTTGTTAAAATATTTTCCCACTCATTACTATGAAATATTATTTTTAATTTATTTGGATAATTTTTAAATAAAGAAACTAATTCTAAATAATAATCATATTGTATTTTATCAATATTATTGATGGTGTAATTAATAACATCTTCTGATAGGATTTTGTTTTTTAACATATACTCAATTTCATTTGAACTACCAATCCACTCATGCATATCATTTGTAAAAAATCTGCCAAAATGTGTCAATTGTATAACTACATATTCATATTCATTTATATTTTCAGTTTTTAAATCAAATAAGATTCGACCGTTCGACTTTCCATTTCTTGATTTATTATATTCATTAAATTTACCAATTGTGCAAACCAAACCACTATACCTATTATTTTTGATAAATTCGATATCTTCATTTGTAAACTTATAATGGCTCAGTCTATTATCGGAAAATATATTTAATGGATTACAATACAATTCCAAACTTTGGCCGTATGTATATGAACATCCATCAAAATATATTTTCTTCATATTATTTTCCAGTTGAACCGAATCCACCTTCACCTCTTTCGGTGTTATTTAATTCTTCCACTTCTTCAAATTGAATCGATGGATGTGGTATAATCATAATTTGCATAATCCTATCACCAACTTTGTAATTGTCTAATGCGTTATTACTTATTCCTTGTACTTTTTTAAATGTAGCCTGTATTTCACCTCTATATCCACTATCAATTACACCAACTGAATTACTTAAATGCAAGTGTGTTTTTCTGATAGATGAACGAGGGAACACCAATCCCACAAATCCTTCCGGAATTTCGATTGCAATATCCGTTCCATATGTAATAGAATCCAAAGTTTCGTTTATGATTTTTGTTGCCACCATATCCATACCAGCATCACCTTGTTTTGCATAAGTAGGAATGATTGCCTCAGGACTAAGCTTCTTTATTTTTACTTTCACTTTCTCTTTCTAATTTAGTTTCTTCTGAAATTGGTCTTGGAAATATTTTAAATTCCATTCCGTTTTGTTTAAAATTTAATGATTCACCTTCGTTTGCTAATATCTGCAAAGTCAAAGGAAGTGATTCACTACCTTCATTTTGATAACCAAATACAACAGGTTCATTATTAAAAAATTGAAAACACCATTCAGCATCTTTAATTGGTTTTGCTTCTGGAATATTTACCTCTTCTTTTGGGGATAATTCATAACCAACTTCTGTTGGGAATAATTCTAATTGTTCACTCATTTTTATTAATTTGAAATTTCTACTAAATAATATTTACAAACAAAGTCATCAATTTGGAATTCAACATTCGATAATCCGTCAGTTGAAACTTTTAATTTTGCTGATGTTGCTTCTTTGTTTGCTGTTAAGATTTCTTTCAAATACTTTGCTGAGAAAGAAATTGGTTTTACTGTTTCTGCGTAATCTTTTTGTGCAGTAAATGTAACTCGGTTTGTAGAGATAGAAGAATAACCAATTGCCATCTTCAAATCACCACCTTCGGTAAAGATTGTGAAAGTATCTACATCACTCAATGCACCTTTTGCTTTAATGAATTTATCAATCATATTAGATGCCATATCAATTGAAATACCAAAATCAGGTAATGCTTTCAAATCCGGAACAGGAGGAATAACCCCTAAATCTGCTAATTGATAAGATGTTTCAGTTTCGTCAGAAGATAACTTTAATGATACCGATTTATCACCCGCTTTATCAACTTTCAATGTTAAGTCGTTGTCTAATACACCAATCATATTTTTTAATAATGATGTTGTATAAATACCAACATTCATTGGAGTAGAAGTATAAGCATTATACTCAACCTCACCTAATAATGTTTTGTCATCTGAAATAAATCTAACCGATAACTTTGTTCCTTCTGCGTTCCACGCTACTGATTCAATAAGTCCACCTAGTGAATACTTTTGAATGAATTTTAATAAATTGTTTTTGTTCATGTTTTATTGTTTGTTTTACTAATATACGATAAATTTTTTAAAATGCAAAGAATTTCTTTGCTGTTTTTGTATCTACGGTAACTTTATCCCACTTTAATGCGTTATAAAAGTCATCCAATTTGTTTTCTAATTCTGCTTCAAATATTTTGTTTCTATCCACATAGGTTTCCACAAAGTCCATAATTTCCTTTGGGTCATTATAATCTTTGAATGCAACAGTTTCCAATCCTAATGGGTTGTCTTTAAGATATACCCACTTTACTTTATCTCCATCTCTAATAGGTTCGTGCTTATATGGACAATTGAAGAATTTTAATAATCTATTGTATGTTATTCCGGCTTTAACGTGTGCAGGTGTTCCTTTCTCAAAGTTTGCAACTGCGTCACCAGTTTTCCAACTACCATTATCATATTTACTCAATTCCTTTAATGCCCCACCCTTTGCGATTGTATTTACAGGAAGTGTTGGTAAACTTTTCTTAAATGTCAATAGAGTATCATCAATATATTCGTTGTCTTTACCCATTAGAATATCTTTCAACATTGTAGACATAAACTTTTGAAATGCTTTGGGAAATGAACTTCTAACTACATCCAATCCTTTTACATCCAACTTATCACATGGAATACCATTTTTCAAAATCATCCATTGTGCGTATCTTTTCTTAGCTACCCAAAATCCTGCTTTACTGATATATTCTTTTTTAATCTCAAATCTATGTTTCTCCTTTGGAATAAAGAAAAATCTCTCTGCCAATAAGTCGTAGAATGAGTTTAAGAATGTTTGTGTTTCAGTTGCAATGTTATCTACCTCAACTGCCATTCTCTTTTCATCAAATTGTTTATATTCTGGGTATCTATGTTTTACCAAAGGTTCTGCCATCATATAAATTGAATCGGTATCGATGTACACATTGTAATCATCGGTTGTTCCTAATTCTTTCCAATATTTTCTATTTGCCATTTCAGCCGTTTTTTTAATTACGACTTGTCCTGTTAGGGTTACTGCCTCTGCATTATCCACATCATAGAAACGGAATGCAGGTAATCCTAACACACCATACATTGAGTTCAAAAGGATTTTCTGAACGTGTTGTCTCTTACCATAGAACTCATATAATTCGGTGTTTTTTTCCTCACCATATTTCTTTTCTAATTTACGATATTCAACCCTTTTATTAAACCATGTATTTAGAATGTCCGCAATCAAACCTGGTTTATCTTGCATATAAAGAACTCCATTAGCTGCTACACCCAAATTACTATCTTTGATAACATCTGCCAATTCCTGACGGTTGTATTCATATTCATCACCATCCTTACCCTTTAACTTATAAGTGATTTCCTCACCTTTGATATATTGTTCTGCATCCCAATTTGAAATCTTACCAATCTTTGTTTCAGGTGAGATATTTAGGGTCATAATGATTGATGGGTATAGTGATGTCAAATCCAAATCATAAATCCAATCATACTTTCCAACAATTGGTTCTTTTACATATGCTCCAATAAACTTCTCTTGGTCGTTATCTTTCAATGCTTGCATTCTCTCTCGTCTATCAGCGGGTTTGTTTGTTGCAACCATATTTTTAGTTTTAAGGTATGCTAAACATGCTCCTTCTAACCACTTTGACGAAAACATATAATCTTCGTAAGGAACATAGCCAGCGTGACATATAGCTCGACATAAATCAATAAACTTTAACTTTTCATCCATTGATACTACCAAGTCCACATCGACAATGTTATACTCAATAAATTTCTCTAAATCGTTTACAAATAAATCATCCAAACTTCCTTCATACTCAACCTTACCTCTACCCAATTCTTTTGTTGCGATGTGATTCAATGTATATGAACTCTCTAAACCAAAGTTATATTGTTTGTATAGACTAATGTAATCCAAAATAGATACACCACCGAATGTCCACTTCTCTCTATAAGGTGAATAGAAACATTGTCCTATTCTAGAAAGTCTTTTTGCATGACCTTCTCCACAAACGTTTTTAATACGATTGTAAAGGTATGGAATATCAAAGAAATCTATATTCCATCCAGTAAGAATAGTCGGGTCAACTTCCTCGTAATAATTAAGGAAAGCAAGTAAGAGATTTTTCTCGTTATCGAAAATGTGAAGAGTAACTTCTCTCCCATCTTTGCTAAAGTTTTTGGCATTGTTTTTAACTTTTTTATCTTTATCTAATACGAATACATCATATAGTTTTGTTGCTCCATCATGTGCAGCAATTGCTGTCAATTCGTTTTGAGCTTCTCTTGTATTCGGTAATCCTGTAATCATTTCAACCTCAATGTCAAAAGTCAATACTCTATGACCCGTTGAGGGGATATCACTATCGTAAATATCTACTAATACTCTTGTTGTTTCCGGAACATCACTTTCAAATAGGTCATCCGCTTCATCCTTTTCCCACTTTGAAATACGGGTCAGTTTCTCACCATTCATTGAAAGATGTTGTCCATGTGGGTCTTTCTTATATGCATACTTTCGGTATGGCATTGTTTGATATCCATTTTTGTCATCCCAAAGATGCATTAAATTCTTTTGTCTCTCGTAGTATATATTTTGATACATTTTTTATTTTTATTTATTGGTATGTGTTATAAACCACCACTTGCCGTCCTGCATCTTTTTATAGTGTTTAATTCTTTCTAATCCTACTTCATATGGTATTGTAATGAAACTACTCTCTCGTTCACTCCATTGTTTTAATAATGCAGTATCGGTATGTATATTATCTTTATATTCTTTTATTAGTTTCCAATCATACCAAAGTAATTCATCTAAATCATTATTAAGAAACTGAATATAATCTATATACCAATTAACGTATTTGTTGTGTCTTGCATTTCCGTTTTTATCATTATAGGTGGGTAATCCACTCCAATATTTTATTTTACGATATGGTAGTCTAAAATGATTGTGTTGTTTAAATCTGTCCATCCCATAATTAATCATTTCAACATCACATCCTCTTTTAAATTCATACACTTCCAAATCCAAATCATATTCACCACCCATTTCAATACCTTTCCACTTATTTTCTTCTAAAAACCGTTTGGTTACTTCTCTATCTTCGGTATCTATATGACTTAACGCTTCCAATCTATTTACCATACTTTATTTTTTTATCTACCAACTTCTCCTAAATACTTTTCTTTACATTCTTCCCACGTCATACCAATAATATCTGCATAGAATAACTTTTCCGGTTTTAATCTACCATCATTATATAATGTTGTATATCTTTTTATAGCTTTATCTTTCCACCAGCTGATTGTATATTCATCACCTTGTTCAAATTTAGGTTTCATTATCAATTTATCTTCTGTAATTTTAGAACATAAAAAGTCATTACCATTTTCATACATTTGAGCAAAATACACTCCTCTCTTAAATCCGTGATTATATAAAGATGCTTTAACTCCAATTTCTTTAAATACTCGCATCAATACATTTTGTTTAGGGCCTGTTGCATTGATTGCCTTTTCATACCATTCTGGGTCTAAATTTTTAACATATTGATGCCAAATGTCATAATATTTATCATCGGGTTTAATATTAATTAAACCTTTACTTTCACCCAATGTTTTGAAATGTGGAATTGCATTATATTGAGAACTTGCACCATATAAGGCAGTAGTTCCAACTGCTATTAAAATATTATCATATTTTTCTTTCCAATGTTTTCTAAAAACAGGAGATGTAGTTAATGCAGCAACCAATTTGCCACCCAAAAAATTATAACCCAAAGGTTGAGTTGCAATAATCGATGTACCAATCGTAGTATTATTTAGTTTACCATTTTTAAACTTATCTTCTTTACCCCAACCTATAAAATTGTCTCTAACTCCTAAACTTGTAATATCGGAACCCAATGAAATGACACCTAATATTTTATTTGTTTTTTTATCTTTTACAAATGCCTTTACATTACGACCTGGATTTGCACTAAATTCCATAGAACTTATCAATTTTCTAGTGTGAGTCCATCGAGTTGCATCACCATCTTCTACCAATTCAACAAATGGTTCTAATTCTTCTATTTCTTTAATAGTTCCATCTTTATCCAATATATTATTAGGTTCCCAAATCTTATCATACTGTTGATGAAGTGCAGGAAGTAATTTCATACTACCATGTAAATCCTGATTCCACTCTACCCACTTCTTGTAAAGGGTTTGTTCTTGTACCGACATACCCATTAGATAGTCTAAATTTTCAAGTAACTCTCTTTTATTTCTTTCGAAATCAAATGTATCTGTTTTCTTTGGCTCATTGCCTGTGTCCCAAAATTTGTTCATATATGTAATATACTAAAAATTATTGAAATTACCAAAACTTTGTCTTAATGTCGGTTTCGGGCTCTATCGTTGTGTGATGTTGAATTGCTTTGTTAAATTCCTGTGTATTTTTAGGATAAGGTCTAATTTCGTGCTTTAGTCGTTTCTTTAAGTCTTTCTTTTCCTTTTTGTCCTCACCTATGATTTGTATGTATCTATGTTTTGGTGGTTCTTCCCTTCTCCAAAACTCTTTATAACCATCCTTTCCAATTGCAATTCGTAATGCTTCTAAATTGCCACTACCCCACATTGAAAATACAGTTCTACTATGTATCCACTTGTAGGGGTCATTTGATAAAGATATTCCGTAGTTTGGCATCAATGCGATATCGGTGTTCATTCCTTGATAAATCCAGTTTGTTGCCTGATAAATTCCTCCTAAATGTTCTTGTCCGTTATCTGCGTATGATATTAAAACTTTAATTGCTTTATCGTTCTCTCTAAACCATTTGAATGATTGTCCTAATGCATACGACTCAATATTTGAACCATACCCATCATCACAATACAATCTTGTTAATTCTAAAATGTTATCTTTTGTAAGTCCTTCACAAACCGATGTTGATGCTCTTGCTCCTACTGGAAAACCATAAACTAAACATCCTATCAATTTATGACTATCACCAACCGCATTTGACTCATCCGTTCTATAAAATATTCCCAATGCGTATCTACAAGCCGTCCATGCGTGCGTATAGTGTTTCTTAACTATAATCTCTTTTGCAACTGCCGAACTAATTTCTCTAACTGATACTCTACTTGTATCACAATATAACTTATTTAACTCTTTCAATTGGTTCTAATTTTAATATTTCTTCGGTATATTCCTCTAATGTTTTTGGATATGAATATAAAGGATGTTTTATGTTTTTCAACAATTCCTTTTTATCTTTTTTATCCTTGCCCAAAATGTAGATATACCTATGTTTCTTTGGTTCTCTTTTTACCCAAAATGGTTTATCAATAAGTTCTTGTAATTTGAAAGGTGAGGTTGTTCCCCAATAAGGTGCCATAGTTCTACCATGTATCCATTTACCACCTTCTTCAAAACGAAAAGACCATGTGTCGTTGGGTCTAATGCTTGTTCCTTGATATAACCAATTTGTTGCCTGATATATTTGACCTTTATGTCCTTGCACAGGGTCGGAGTATGATATCAATGCTCTTATTTGTTTTGCGTTTTCTTTTAACCATTCAAAAGACTTTCCGACAAACCAACTTTCAATATTACAACCATATCCGTCAAATACAAAAAGTCTTACCAACTCCATCACTTCCGTTCTATCCAATGTCTCACTTATAGATGCTCCACAATGTCTGCCAATCGGGTCACCATAACAAATGACACCAATTAGTTCCTGATTTACTCCACCAAAAAATTTATGTTCGGTGTCGTTTTCGTAGAACAAACCTAATGCGTAACTAACTTTTGTCCATTGTTTAGAATAATGATGTTTTACTATTATATTCTTTGCAACCGACTTTTCTATTAACCTTACACTAAACTTGGAAGTATCACAATATTGTTTATCTTGTACTTTCATATGGCCACTTAACCATGTGTTTCCACGTTTCGTTTGTAACTATTTTTTTAATGTTTGCAGGTGATACTTTATAGTTCCTAGCTATTACATTAATATTTCTATGACCTATTTTGTATAGTTCCCTAATTTGCAAAACTTGTTCTTCCGTCAGTTTGTGCATTGGATGTGCTTCACCTCTTAACATGACTCTAATATAACTTATTTTTTCCACACTACCAAATTTACTTTATCGCCTCATTGATTGCATTTACATATGCTATTTTGGATGATAGGCCGGAAAACCTTTGTAATTCTACTCCGTCTCTTTCAATGATTACGGTTGGAACTGAACGAACACCATATTGTTCGGTTACTTCACTATATTCATCGATATCATATTCTTCAAACTTTACATTTGAAAAATTACCTTTGATTTCGTTCATTACAGGTGCTAATGCTCTACAAGGGCCACACCATACTGCTGAAAATTTCTTAACTGTTACCATTTTGTTTTTGTTTTGTATTTTTATTTCCTTTTATACCGATTGGAATATATGGACAATGGCGGCACCCACTCCCACAGCAATCACCTCGTTGGAGATGAAACTTAGGAGTGAACACCACTTTACCATTTTCCAAATAATATAATTCTTTATCATCCTTATTTAACTTCACAAGCACCTCCTGCACAAGCTACCTCACCTGATAAATCTGTATTATCTTCGATTTCAATAACCTTGCTCAAGTCTACTTCCGTAAGTGTTTTCATTAATTCTTCGTACTTTTCTTTTGTACAATCTTCAAATGGTGCTTGAATGTAAGTTCCACCATCGTAAGGTAATACTGAAAGTCCGTTGTAATATTCTTTATTATCCCACATCCATTCACCAACTGCTTTCCACTCATGCTCTCTAATTGAAATAGTTGCCGATACATTGTGTGAATTGTTTCCTGTTCTATGTCCTGGTTTAATCCATTCACCATGTACTTTCTTAACTCTCTCTAATAATTGAATTGGTGATTCAGTTCTAAAAATTGCGTCCGATGGTGCTTTTTGTGGAATACCAATTACTGCCGTATCATGTGGTCTAAAATATTCATCTTCTACTAATTCCGGATGGTTTACTAATAAGTGAGAATAAATTGCTTCGTTCTTACCTACTCTTACTCTACGAATGTAGTAGTCATTATGCCAAGCGTGAATGCCTGACGATGTTCCTAATGTCAATGATGTTGTTCCTGCAGGTTTAACAGTTGTAGTTCTTGCGGATGGATTGATACCCATTACTTCTGCTAACCTTTTGTTTTCTACTTTTACAACCTTTGCCGCTTCTTTCATATCCAACTTCAATACTGCACCACTTCCGATACCCGTCATAGATACACCGATAAGTGCGTCCTTTTCAGTTGTTCTTTGCCAGATTGGACGAAGGTAATGGAAATCGGTATAACCCGCTTGTAATGTTCCGATGAATGATGCTGCTTTAACTCTTGCATTCAAATCATCCTGGTCTATTACATCACTTACATTTACTTCACATAAGTTACAGAATTGGAAAGGTCTTAATGCAATCTCACAACAAGGATTAGTTCCCCAATCTTTATCGTTTGATAAGTAGATACCAGGCTCACCTGCACCACTTGCTTCAATTCTTTTCCAAAGGTCTAAGAAATATTCCTTTGTAATCTTATGTCTCATCAATACTGCTGAATTATTTGCTCTACCTCTTTGTGGATTTGTTTCCCACCATGCACCACTCTTACAACTAATCATTTGTTCGTCATTTGCAGAGAACAATGAAATCAATGCAGCTCTACGGATACCACCTGCCAATACTGCGTCTGCAATATGACAAACCATATCATGTACTTCTAATGGGGATAATTTATCACCATCTTTTTTTGCATCTAGTATACCTTCTAATTTGATAAGACATTCTTTTAAAGGTTGAGGTCCTGGTGCTTTACCACCTGATGTAATCAATCTTGCACCCTTTTGTCTAATATCTCTAAAATCAAATACTGGTTTACTTCCACCAAAGAAAAATGCTTTAACTAATACTGAAATAGAATCTGCCCATCCTTCGATAGAATCTCCAATAAGGAATCTACGAGTTTTGTCTGCATTTGGTTTTCTAATTTCAGGTAATGCATCAACGTGATGTTTTTGAACTGAATAACCTACACCCGTTCCACCCAAAAGTAAGAACATGATTTCGGAAAATACTCTCCAATCATCAATCGGTGCGAATGCGCAGTTGTAAATTCTATTTGGTGACATTTCAATTGGTTTACCTGCGAACTGCATTGAACGCATTGAAGGTAAACACTTCTTATCATATACGAATTTGTAGTTATCTCTAATCTCTTGTTCTAATTGTGGATATTTTTTAATATGCATTTCCATATTACGGGTTACCAACTCTTCCCATGTTTCTCTTCTTTGTAATTCAGGTCTGTACTTTGCGTACTTCATATAGACCGTAATCTCCGATAAGATTTTGTTTGAAATGTCCATTTTTTTTGTAAATTTTTAATTTTTGTTAATAAATATTTTTCCCAAAAAAGTGGGAAATGTAAAGATATATATGTACTGTAGTACCATTATACTCCAATTTCTTTAGTTAATTTTAGGTTTTTTTCAAAAATATTTATTAACACTTTTTTTAATTTTTTAATACTTATCCCATATTCTCCACATACTTCTTATGTAGGAGTTTTTTCTCTAATCCTTCACCATTCTTACTATCTTTGGTAGATGTCATTCCGTCAACTGAATTAGCTGCGAACACATCCATAACGCCTGTAAATGTATCAATCTTTGCAGGGAATGTCATTCCGTCAGGACCAAATCTATTCTTTACAATGTGAATACGACCTGTGTTTGATAACTTATCTTTTGTTTTCCTACTTACTGACATTATAAAGTCTGCTGTTTGGACTTTCTTATAAGAATCACCCACAGAGTCAGCTTGAATAACTTCGTGGTCTATTGCGGCTCTATTCGTTTGTGTGGCAGTCCATACTGGAATCTTATGTTCACCACTCAAACCTCTTAACTCCTCATAGATACCACCCAATTCAGCGTATAACCCATCTCTTGCACCATTACCACTTTTCAATAAATCAGCGTAGTCGATTACAATAAGTTTTGGATTAAATCCGGTTTGTCTTATTTTCTCAATATGAGCTGCGATTGTTTTTGCCGATGCGAATTGTGGTGGATAGTATTTGATACGAACTCTACCAGGAACTTGTTTGATTTTACGAATAATCTCATCCTTTCTATCTTTTTGGTCTGCGGTTCCCACATTGGTAAGAATTGTAGTGTATCTTTGACCCACATAACTTTCCGATAATTCCAATGTGTAGTGTAATACATCCAAACCTCTTTTCAGAGCTTCACATGCAATTTTAGATAAGAACCAACTTTTACCGATACCAGATGGTGCCATTACAACTCCTAATTCACCGGGACCTAGACCACCATCCATTAGTTCATCGATAACATCCCACCCCGTTGGTGTAGAGTCTCTCTTAACATCATCCAAAATAGATTCAAAGTTTTCAATATAATCCAAACCTAAATCCGATTCAACACCCACTTTGGATGCCTTCATCATTGTATCTATAATCTGGTCGTATTGTCCGTTCTTTAATAAGTCTACTGATTTAAATAGAGCCTCTTTAACTTTTTGATTCTTTGCAAATGTAAGATATTCTTTTTTTACATATGGTATATCTTCTGCACCAACCTGTAAATAAACATTCTTTAATTGTTCAACTACTGTTTGTTTTAATCCCTTATCTTCAATGTCACCAACTTTAATCTTAAACACTTCCATTGTCGGAACTGCTCTATATTCATCAAAGTATGATTGAACCTCTTTTACAATCCATTGGTTTGCCTGAGACTCAAAGAATAAAGGTTTAGTAATTTCACTTACCTGTTCTAAAAACTTTACATCCGTTATAAGAGAAGCAACAACTTTAGATTGATACGATTGGCCATATTTGACTAGTGTATCTACTTCTTGCATTATGCTTCTGTTTTATCTGTTTCTACTTTTACTTTTCTCGTTGCCGCTTTCCATTCACTCTTTGGAATAAACTTCCACTCACTCGTTGCTAGGTAAGCTTCTTTATCACTTACTCTAATAATTTTTCCTGTTTTACTACTTTTAAGACACTTCATTGTTGACCTCCATGTTTTTATGTTATCTAATAACCATTAATAATTCTGATTCTCTTAATAGGATGTATTTGTTACCCCCTACTTTAATTTCTACTCCTTGATGATATGGTGGAAGAATTACTTCGTCACCTACTTTTACACTCATTGGAATTGCTATTCCTGATTGTGTAAATAAACCATCACCAACCGCATCTACCCTTGCTCTCTTTACATCTTCCGATTTTGCACTATCTGGGATAATGATACCACCGGCAGTTGTCGATTCTTCTCTTGGGTCTAATTCCGTTAAAAGAACTCTGTCTCCCAATGGTTTTGCTAATTTGTCTGCTGCTTTTGCCATAACTTTTTGTTTTTAAAATTTTGCTATATGTGAAAATGTTGATTGTAACCAGTCCAATACATTTGGAAAACCTTCTAACATTCTATGTTTCAAACCATACTTTAAGAAAGTTTGTTTGTCAAATTTTGTAGTAGGTTCATTGTATCTATCCATAATTTTCATACGGAGATTACCACTAAATGTTGGTTCTGCTAACTGCATTAATTTACGATTTCTTTCGCAAATTTCCAAATTATCTAAAAATAATTCGTGTGCCTTTGATTTTTTGGGTAAAGTATTTACATAATTAACCATATCGGTAGTATCAACTAATTGGTGTTCCGATAACATTGGAAATGCTTTCATAATTGATTTAACACCCAATCCACTTATACCTTCCACGTTGTCGGATTTGTCTCCGTCAATCATTCTGAAATTTATAAAGTTGTGTGGATGAATACCAAATTCTTCTACTACTTCTGGAATATTGTAAACTTTCTTTTTAGATGGTGAATATACACTCACATCTTTATTTACCAATTGTAGAAAGTCTTTATCGGTTGACATTATAACTACCTTTTCATTTTCTTGTCTTAGAGTAGTTGCAATATATGCCATAACATCATCTGCTTCAATTCCATCATAAATCATAATCGAAACAGGTAATGAGGAAAGTAATTCACCCAATGCAGACATCTGTCTTTTCATTGAAACACTTTCTTCTTCTGGATTCATTTCAACGGATGCGGCACGATTCAATCTCATTTTGATTTTGTTCTTACCTCTTTCCGATTTATATCCTCCGTAAATCTCTTTTCTACTATTTGAACCACCTTTGCCGTCAAAAACAACGACAACTCTTGTGGGGTTAATTGTACGGATTGCAAAGCCGATACTTTTTAAAGTACCGACTATGCCTCCAATATGGTCACCATTATCATTAAGATTAGGTGCTGTTGACCAAGAACGAATGAAGGTATTAAGACCATCAATAACTAAGGTTTTAGAGTTGCGTTGCAAGTCTCCAAATCCTTTATGTTCTTCATCTATTTCTTTTAGTATATCTAAATACTTTTTATTAATCTGACTCATTTGCCTCGTCCGTTGTTACTTCAACTTCATCCGAATTGGAATTGTTCTTATATAATAATATTGTTGCCTCACAAATCCTTACATAGATTTGGTCTTTAAGTTTTTCATCTTCTAACATTTTTGCAAAGTCTTTTGATTGAAACTTCATAACTTCACCACTATCAATGTCAATGTATTCATACCAAGCTCCTGCTTGCTTTACAATTTTGGCGTCTTTCATTACTGCTAACCATCCACCATAATTGTCAATACCTCTATCAAAGAAAATGTCAAAGTCTGCATGTCGTAATGGTGGGCCCATTCTGTTTTTAATAACCTGACAACGAACTTTAATACCTACAATTCTATCACCTTGTTTCAATTGTCCCATATTCTTTAATCTCAATCTAACAGAAGCGTGGAATGCTAATGCCTTACCACCCGATGTTGTCCACGGGTCACCGAACATTGCGTTCATTTTTTGTCTTAATTGATTTGTGAATACTAAAGCAATTGACTGACGACCAATCATATTGGTAATCTTTCTCATTGCTTTTGAAATGATAATAGCTTTGTCAGTTGCGTAACCATCTTTATCGTAATCAGCTTCCATCTCTTTCTTTGAAGATGCTGCTGCTACTGAATCGACTACGATTGTAACCAATCTATCTTTGTCTCCTGTTCTAACCTTTTCAATAATAGTTTCACATGCTTCAAAGATACCTTCAACGGTGTCAACTGAAACATATAATAACTTTGAAATATCTACTCCGATTGCTTCTAAGTATTCTCTACTTACGGCAGTTTCGGTATCAATCAATACGGCTACTCCACCCTTGCGTTGTGTTTCTGCAAGAATATGGGCAGAGAGCAGAGATTTTCCACTCTGCTCTAAACCCGTAATCTCACATATGCGTCCAACAGGGAAGCCGCCATAAGGTCTATTAGAGATTGCAACATCCAACATAGCATTACCAGTTGAAATCCAATCTTTAACATTGGTAGGAGCATCACCACCTTCATCAGTTAGAAAGTAGGCAATCTTACCATCCTTATTTTGTTTGTTTAATGAATCAGCAAGAATACTTGCTAAATCCTCTTCTCTTTTGGCCATTGTAACCTAATTATTAATTGTTAAATAAATCATCAAATGCTGATGCTACATCATCCTTTGCTTTTGGAGCTTTAGGAGATTCTTCCTTTTCCCAAGGTAAGTCACCGATTTCCTGTGTTCCACCCATATCAGTTGAAACACTACTTTGTGTTGCTACTGATTGAGTCTTTGGTTTTGGTGCTTCTAATTCTTCAACGATTTCGTCATTAGAACCGGCTGATGGATTTAACCAATTTTCTAAAACTGACTTTAATTCTGCGTAAGATAACTCCTGATATAATTCAGTAATTTCTTTTTGACCATCTAACAATTGTTGGATAGTTTCCGGAGAATCTGCTAATTTAGATGTTGCAGGTTTAACTCTGATTGTTGTTGTTGGATAAGATGCGTTAGATTCTTCTGCTGACATTACTTCCAATACGATATCTCTACCTGTGTTGGGGTCTGTAATATCTCCGTAATCAGGGTCAGCAATATATCCTAAGATATCTTGATAAACTGTCTTACCAAATCCCCAGAATTTTACTCCTTCCGATTCTTTACCTCTTACAATAACTGGTACAAAAGTTCTTAACTTTGGTTCCATTTTCTTACCTGCTTTCCAATCATCGGTATCACCTGTTCTTTTAAGTTTTTCTGCAAACTCAACGATAGGGTCAGGTCTACCAAATGACATTGGACTTAAATAAGTCTTGTTGTTAATGTTGTAGTGAAAGTAAAGTTCAATGAAAGGAATGTCTTTGTTGAACTTGTAAGGAACGATTCTCACTTGAGATTTTCCGTTTGCCGGTTTGAAAATTGAATCCGACTTTTTAGTGTTGTTTTGTAAAGAGCTAAATCTCTTTAATGCCAATGAAATGTCCATTGTTTTTTGTTTTTAAGGTTTAAAATTTGTTTTTAAAGTTGAGGTTTATATCGATATTACCTATATCTAAATATAACTTTTTCATCTTTTATTACTATAAATATACGACTATTTTTCCACATTACCAAATTTATTTTTGGAGGTTTTCTACCTTTCTTTGTAGGTAAAATACAGCTTTTTTGAGGTCTTCCAGTTCTTTTTGAGGGTCTTTTTTACCTGCTCTTGCTACATACTTAACTACATTGAATAAGTAAGCATCTTTGTCCAATCCCCATGCTTCACATACTTTAATTACTTCATATGGATTATCTGCTCCCCCATAGTGTTTAGGGCCGTTTACCATCTCCGTTTCCTTACGAATTGGTATTGCGTATTCAGGTGTTCCTGAAAATGAATATTCTTCTTTTGTAATTTTTGGTTTTGCTGGCATTACTATTTGTTTTGTTTTGTTTTTAGTTTGCCACTCTCCTAATCGTTTTTTCGAAATAGCAGGTGGTTTTGGCATTTGTGTTGAATAATCTCCGAATCCAAACATAAGTTATTTTTTTATCTTTTCCAAATTTGATACCATTTTCTTTGCTTAACATCCGGTTTTGCAAAGGGTTGAGTATTATCCCAAACATTTACAATTCCACCATATCTCACCATCATCATTTGACAAAATAACTGATGATACTCAGGTGGTATCTTATCAAAGTCTGCTTTAATTGATATGTCTAAATTTACACTTTTACCATCTTCAACCAATAATTTCAGTTGGTCTCTCATTTCAATAATCGTACTGGATTTCATTGTTAGATAACTTGTATCTCCAATGTAGTATTCTCCTTCTTTTTGTTTCGGTGCCATAACTTATTTTTTACTTTCCCAATATATTTCTCTAACTTTTTTTCCAAGTTCTATATCATTTGGGGTATCTATTATTAATCTACTATTAATTGTAATCAAATTTCTATCTTCTTTTATATAACAATCTCTACACAATTGTCCAGCTCCATCCACATATCCATATCTAAAATCTATGTGAGTGGTTTTTAATACCGTAGTCTCTGCATTACACATTATACATTTTTCGTAAAGTTCTAATTTTTCCATACCTATACTTTTTGTTTATTTAATTTGTTTTGTAATTTCACAACTAACGCACAAGACTCATACTCCTCAAAGTCAATAAGGATTTGTAATTGTTCTTCTAAAAGGTCTGTAAATTCTCTACTATCAATAGAAAGTGTAATAACAATAATTTCTTTGATTAGGACTTTTGCAAAATCAACTCTTTTCTTTTTAGTTCTTAAACCAAATGCAACACCTTCTACGATTGCTTTTGCAAGTTCTCGTCTATTTGTTTCAAAAATATCCGAAGGGTCGTTTGCGTGAATTTGAATTGGTTTAAATCTTTTTCTTATTGACATAAATCAAATATAAGAAAAATTATTTAATTCTCCAAATTTTGAGTATTAAAAGATTTGAATACTTTTGTAGGTATCATTTTGTATCCTGTATTAGATGTAGTTAAGATACAATTTCTAAACTCTTCCCAATCAATCATATAAGAATTGTCTAATATACCACCCGTTTTTGACTTAACTACTTCGTTAAGTGCGTTAATAGTGTATATTGAATTAGATTGTTTCTTTCTATGTACTAAAATAGTTTTCCAATCAGAAGGAATTGCATTAGAACCTTTCTCAACATTAAAAGTAATGAAAGCCTCTTCTGGTCTTATTTTGCTTTCTAAAATAAAAACATTTGGGTTAGTTAAAGTATAGTTTGATAATATAAAATCAACCGACTTATCTAATTCATCCTTTGTCGTAAATAGGCAAAGTAATTGTGTATTCATTATTTCTTATTTCTTTTATTTGCATTTCGTTTTCCTACGGATTTTTTTAAGCAACTTCTCAAATTGCTACCAAATGCAGTAGCAATTTTTTTAGCTGAACCCGCTTGTCTCCATGTATCACTTGCTAAATATGTTCTTGTTTTACCATCACTCCCCAATAAATACACAGCATCAGAATCGGCATCTACTTTTACACTTTTTCTCAAGTGATTGTTTAATGTGGCTCTACCTTCAGGTGTATTTGTTTGACCTTTAAATCCAGATAGACTAGCCATACATCCTCTAACATCTATCGGAGTACATCCAACTCCACCCATTTCAATTTGCACACTATCATCATAGTTTGTTACATATGTATCTATGTGTAATGATTTCAACGTACCCGCCACATATGTTTCAACCGCAGGGCCGTTTGGACCAGAATGTCCTGGTTTAGTACCATCTGCTTTGTGTAAAGATGTGATAAATCCTTTGTGTACACCTTCCAATCCTGCAGCATGTTGTGCTTTTCTTTCAGCCAACATCTTCATTGTTGAACTTTTTAATATTGCTTCGATTTCTTTAGGAGAATATTTTCCACCCATTTTTTCAGCAATTTGTTTGGCATTCATTCCGGCAGCTGCTTTTGCATATACACTCTGTGCTAATTGACCTTGCTTCAATATAAATTTCGTAAAGTTTCCAGATAATTTTGAAATATCAGTATTTTTATCTGATGCAATTTTTACAGCCAAACCAATTATTTCAGCTGGTTTTGCTGAATTGTATTTTGCTTCCCACTTATCACCATATTGTTTTTTATACCAATCTTTGATTAGTTTATCATTCTTTAAACCAATGTAATATTCATCCTTAACATCCGTTTCACTTCTTGCTGGTAATCTATTTGATAATCCTACAAGTAAATTAACATCCTTTAATTCCGAATATGCGGATTTTGCAATATTATCATTATCAGCAGAACCCGCTACCGCCACATTTTGTGCTTTTGCTACCGATTTAGCCGCTTCAGGACTTAATTTAGCTTCTTTCGCAGCTTCTGCAAAATTTTGAATTCTTTTTTCAGGAGTAGTATTGTTTTGTGGGTCATCCAATTCATCACTTTTTTTGTTTGATATATGATATGCGGATGTATAACCTTTATCATTTGTATAAACTAAATATGTATCGTGATATCCTTTGAATTTATCCCAAACTTTTAATTGTTTTTCGTAATGTGCTTTTTCTTCTGGACTTTTTGCATTTTTTAAACCATCCATTAAAAGTTGTTTTGCTGCACCATCGGTTGTGGCATTTGCTTTCATTACTCTACCATTACCTTTCTTCCTATCCCAATCGGCAGGGCCGTTGTTCATTAAAGAATAAGATGAATAGAAAGATGCTTTCATCCAACTAATTCTATCGGCATCATTTTTAAATTTTGTTTTAGAAACTTGTGTTTTCTTAAATGCTCCTAAATTTTGTTTAATATATAAATCCGATTCAGCTTTCATTGCCATAGCTAATGAATAATCAGGACTACCATCTTCTTTATAATATCCAAACTTTCCACAAATTCCTTCTAATTCTTTTGTGAGAGTGGTTTTAGCTCTTTTATCAGTACCATTCATTACTCTCCTAACATTCTCAAATTCGGCCTTATATTCCTTTGAACCTCTAACTTTTACAGGATTATATCTTCCTTGAATTAAATCGGTTTGTGCTTCCACACATAATGTTTCCCCAGTAGATGCAACAGGACCACCTGCTCCTGCAAGAACTTTGTCTAACATTTTCTTCTTTTCATCTTCACCCATTGTATCTAAAGCCTTCATCAATTGAGGAGGGTTTTTAGCTTCGACAACTGCTCTTTGAAGTTTATTATTAGGGTCATATGTTCCTTCTACGTTTTCTTCGGAATCAGTAGGTTGTTGTGGTTTTGTAGTTGTAATTGGTTTTTCAGCAGATGAAGTAAAATCCGAACCACCCAATTTTTTACCTTTTGGTTTTTCTTCGTCATCTGGACCAGCATCTACCATATCAATATCCTTGCTCGAATATCCCGCGGTACTCATCATACCCTTTGCAATATTATATGCTTTTTTATTTTTCTCATAACCCAATGCCGATGCAACGGTTACTTCTCTATCCGTATCTGGATTTAGAAACTTTTGAGCTAATACTTTTTCTAATGGTTGTTTTTTAGGAGCTTCATTAATGTATGAATAATATACTCTCGCTTTCTGTGCCATTTCGTTGGCATCAGATACACCATTCTCTTTTAGAATTTGTGCTAATTTTGTAACTTGTTCCTCTTTTGTTAAATCAATAATACCATGTTCTACACGATATTCTAATTCTTTTAGGATTTCTTGGAAATTTATTGACATCTTTATTTTTATTAAAATGAACTATTGATTAAATCATAGTCTTTATTTGATAATTCTTTCTTTGCTTTTCTTAACAACTTATTAAATATACTATTTCTTTCATTTGCATCTTTATTACTTGCAATTGAACCTTTAATATCCTGTCTTTTTTTGATTTGGTTCAATTTACTAAGTGCATCTCTATCATCCATATAGATTGCCAATTCAATGGTAGCTCCAGTATGGTCGTTGTTATCGGTCATTTTACTTACTTTCTTATTAAAAGCTTCGGCTGGGTTATACATTTCCTTTAACGGAATAAGGTTTATCAATCTCATACTAACATAATTATATGATATAAATATATATTTTTAATCTATTCCAACTAAATCCGAATAATTGTCCCCCTCTTCAATTTTGACCGGGAAACCACCCTTCTCCATTATCTCTCTAATGTCGTTTAGAAGATTTTCTCTTTCAACGGGATGTGTGTCTATAACAAAGGCATCGTAGGTATAAAGTATCATTTTTGACATTTTCCCATCCAAATACTCCAACACCTCACCAATCTTCATATAATTGATTTCAGTCTCTAAGGATTGTAGTAAATAGTTGAATACCTTTTGTTCGTTTGCACCTTCGATTCGGTTGAAAGGTATTTCTCTTTTGTATAAGAGTGTCGT
>Ga0315900_10000997_pt1 | contig 45583 bp, 36 predicted proteins | sample LakEriMetagenome_FD_203521 | JGI IMG/M metagenome (GOLD analysis project Ga0315900, IMG submission 203521) | Freshwater fungal communities from buoy surface, Lake Erie, Ohio, United States - Buoy 12 MA114 | ecosystem: Environmental > Aquatic > Freshwater > Lake > Lake biofilm | place: USA: Lake... | reverse complement strand
TGACCGAGTCAAGGTACTTCCTTTGTACGCTACATCCAATATCTATGGCGTTTAGGTTGGCAAGGGCGCATAGGCTCCTTACTTACAGCCAAGATTTTATAAAAACCTGTCTGGAAAATGGGGTACTTCCTCGACTACGACAGGTTTACCCTATTCCACCAAACGAAATGCACGTTTCGTTTGCTCTATCTCGCTATGACTGATTCCATGTTTCTTGGCTACCGTTCGCCAAAGGGAAATTTCTAGTTGCATTTCCTTCAAGATACGTTCCGCCCTATCACGTTTCAATTGATACCAATGAGCTGTTTCCAAAGCAATTGAAAGGTCCAAATCATTGCTGCTTTCAGAAATATTCAAGGTTAAACCATGACCCATTTCATTGGGGTTCATATCATAGGCTGGAGACAATCGCCATCCGTTGTTAGTGAGAATAAACCCATGGTTACGCAAGTGGTCATCCGTATTCGACACCATCATATTGAAGGCTATTCTTCGCCATAACTGCTCTAAATCCTCTTTTGCTTGAGGAGAATTTTTCATAACAAAAGCTACCAAATCAAGGTATCCAACCCCCTCTAAATAATCAGCCCCATCTTGAAGACCCAACAAGGTCAATGCCGATGCAAAGTGAATCCGCCGTTGGTTCTTTGTCCTATCAAATCGTTTGGACAAAAATGTAGCGTGTTTGCTTGAAAATTTTTGAAGACGTGCTTCCGAAACTTGAATTCCACAAGCAATGGCTAATTGGTGCAAAACCATTTCCCACGCGCCAACGTTTTTATCATCGCTTGAACTTGGAAATTTTGCAATCCATAAATGCCCTTGATCATCCACCACACTCGCTTTGGGCCTTGCACCTCCCAAAGAAGATCCTGGATCAATCAACAAACTCAACCAATGATAATATTCGGGGTCATTCATGGCATCATGGCGCTCCAGTTGCAAACTTGCTTGCTCAAGTTCTCGAAGCGAAGTCCATGGCGGTGTGGCCATCTTCTTGTGATCATTCAAGAATGGCCCATCTTGATTCAATTTAAATCTCAATCCACCCATTCGGTGTCCATCAAAAACACCCAACAAAAAATCGCTTTCAAAAAGGGGCCTTTCGTCCCGACCCTCTTCCTTTGCTTGCCATGCTTCTCTTCTTCGCATCAAAAGCCTACCCCAACGGTCGGGTGATGAATCGAGAAATATCCCAAAATTGTTCTTCTCTTCAGGCAAATATTGTTTTCCTCTGTAAAACCCCAAATGAGGATCCAAGTATAAAATGGGGTTTTGATTATTCAACCAAGTCTCCGCGTATTCAAAGGAAAAGACTTCTTTTCCCCGTACGCGTTGCGAAGTCAAAAAACCTAAAAATTGAGCTTCTCCCAAGAATTCCCAATCGGCATAAACCAGTATGGTTGTTTCGTTGTACTTCATGGCTTTTTGGATTGCCTGGGTGCACGCTTGTAGGTAACAATGCCAGCGTCCTGCAATTTTCTTCCTAAAGGATCCGCTGCTGCCACGGTCGTTAAGTCTTTTTCCAAGCCCAAGACGAAGAGTACTTGCAAATAGCTCCCCATCGCAACCGTAGGGCTGCCTTGTTCAATATGATAGATGGTTTTCCTGCCAAGTCCTGTGCGCTCCGCCATTTGCTCAGCGCTCAATTTGCGGCGTAAGCGTGCCAATTGAATACGCTCCCCCAATTCCCTCAAAATCCTCAAGTTTTGGGGCAAAATTGCCGTTGCCGTTTTCATATAACTTGTCTTATAAGGGTCAAATATAGACCTATTTATCCTTTTTATGACATGTTAAATCGGTTTTATCCTTTGATCCACCAATTCCTCAAGGGTCAATTCCCGCTTATCAAGATTTCGGATGCAAAATTTACAGCACCCCGGACACCGATTGAGGATAAAGACTCCTTACTTACAGCCTAGATTTTAAAAAAACATGTCTAGAAAAAGGGGTACTTACATTCAGGCCCATGGAACACAGAATGGAACACAGAGAACAAAAAACCCCATTCCTGATGTAGAAATGGGGTTTTTGGTGGTGATGGACGTACCCTATCTGATTACCGTGACCGAGCAGAATTAGAACGTATACCCCAACCCCATCGTATAGGTCATAAATCGATAGGCCAAGGGCGAAGGGGGGTCGGAATCAAAATAGTGGGTGAACTCCTGGTTGAGGGACAAACGCTTGGAAACCGCAACGCTGAGGCTGTACTGCCCAGAAATCCGGTAATCCGAAATGGCTCGAAACAAGGGTTGGTAATAAACGGTGCCGCTGAATTCCAAGGGACCCCGATGCAACTGCAGATTCAAATAAGAACTGGAACGCCAATCCAATTGCAAAATGCCTGATTGACCTGTAGAAAGCGGCATTGCAAGCTCGGTTTCGTGCATAGCCACGGTTCCTAAATGAAATCTTATCAGAGAATCCGCGTAAACGCGGAATCGCGGACCCAACCCATGCAGCATACGCCGATTAATTCCGATCAAGGGATTACGCTGAACCTGATGGAAAACCTCCATTCGTGAAAATCGGTTCATGCGGTATCCGTACCTCAGGTGGAGCATGAGATTATTCACATACTCCACGCTAGCATTGCCAGAATATCCCAATTCCCCCAGACCCAATACAAAATACTTGCGAGACTTGTACTGCATGGTCATCCTACCCGTTGCATTGGTCAGAACCTCGCTGAAATTTTGGTATTGTAGCGTCGCGTCAATTTTCCCAGTCCATGAATTCGAATCCGATGACAAACGCGTTTGCTCCACATTCACCACCTGGGCAAAAAGTGGTGAAAAGCCTAGGAGGCACACCAACCCAAGATAAAATCCAATTCTTATGATAATCATAACTTTAGACATTCCTCAATATTTGATTCAAAGAACCTTGGGAATTGCTTTACCGAACTTTAAGAAGGATATGCTCCTGCCAAAAGCCCTCTGCCACAGCAAATTCCACCTCATCCATTCCTTGATGCGGAAAAGCAGGTGCATAGTCACCCGGGAAAGCGGTAATGATTGAATATGGTAAAGCCGTAACATCACAAACAATTGTTAATAAATTGGTAGGAACGAGGAAATCAACCCACGCAAATTGGATAACAAACCCGTTGCGTAGTTCTTCATCCCATTTCGCCTTGTCGTAATCCCTTCGTTTTCCAAGACCGACATAACCACAAACAGTACCTGCAGGAAAACTATAAACGTGAGCTTCCCGCCCATTGCCTTGTTGGTGCTTTTTCTCCGGTTCCATGCCCTCCAAAACAGCCAACAACGTATCAGGATCGGGAAAAATACTAGTTTCAAAATAACTGCCCGAAGCGGCAGATCCCCCAAAATGTCGAAGCACATGAACCCTGCTGTCCTCGGTCAAAATATACCTCATTCCCTTTCTCTCCGTTTGGGTTTGGAACGAACTTGCTTCAAGAATTTGCGGGTTAATTCCGGGAACAAATAAGCCAAAGCTGGTAACCCCACGGCCAAGACGAGTAAAACAACCAAAGTATAAAAGGCCGTTACTGTCCATTGAAGATTACCTCGAAATCCTTCCAAAAGATTAAGAATATCTCCCGCCGAAGAAAGTGTCGTAACCGCTGAGATTAATCCCAAGAGAGTGGCTTGGCGCTTTTCTTGCTGTTCTTGGAGGTTGGTGGCTAAGCCAACCAATCGCTTTTCAAACTGCGCCACTTCATCATCAATATCCAGTGCTTGATGAACTTTCTTGTAAAAAATATTGGGAAGAAAATTAAAAGAAATATGGGAGTAATTGTACTGATTAAGAAACTGCTGAAAATCATCCCGGGTTTTGACGGGATCTAGGTGAAAGATGGAATTGAATCGAAAAATATTGTAACGCAAATAAAGATTGTAAATATAGATTGCAAAATAAACCCGGTTATAGGTGTTGAACTTGAGGGCATGAACCTCCCCGGGCTGATAAACATCTTGCCCAATAACCGTAAAGGAATCCAATAAGGCCAACCCCGTATAATTACGAAAAACCTTGATGCTATTCTTCATTATTTCATCAAAATAAGACCGGGTTGGTGCATTAAAGCCATTGTTCTGCATTTCTCCAATCCTAGAACCCGTTCCAATTTCGTAAACCAACTCGTCTCTTCCGTAACAACTTCCATCATCGGGCTCTTGGGTATTGATGATGGTGTACATTTTGAATTTGGAGCCGCTGTATTCATCGGCTTGAACATGATCCCCGCGAAGCGTAATGATATTGTTCAATATCTTATGACTAATAAAATCATGCAATTCAATGTCTTGATTTTCATAAAGAACTTTGGAATCAAAGGACCTCAGGGAATCTATGGCATTGCTAATGGTTACAAAATCCAAGCTCCCTGGACTAATGGTCAAAGACAGGATGCCTGTCCCGTTCTCGAAGAGGAAAAGCTCTTGGCAAGTGCATTGCACCATCATTTGCTTTTTTTGAAGGAACAAGTCAAAAGTCTTCAGCCTCTGCAGGGAGCGCATCTGACCCCTTTCCGCTTCCCCCGTGAACATGAGCGAAGCGAACTCCTTGTAGTAGGTGTCCTTGTAAAATTTCTTGGCGTCATTGATTTTGTCCTCAAGCCAATCCTTGGGGGCCGCTGTTCCCTCGGGGGGCATATCGTCGACCAGCGGAATCGAATCAAAACCGGCTTTGACCAGCCGTTGAATTTCCTTCCTTTGGTAAGAAAAGACCCCGGTCACCTTGATCAAGGCCGCATCAATGGTAGGTAAAATCATTATTTACGAAAATAACAACCTATGGGTCATTTGTGCCACCGATAATCAATCAAAACAAGATCCTAAAGAGCAACAGTGAGAACAAGGGCACTTAGTTTACCCCCGTAAACACAGCCTGTATCGACACCCGTCGCAAAGGGAAATTCTTTGGGCGCAGCTTCCATAAAGGGTTGGTGACCAAAAACAACATGCCCGTAACGCCCATCGTAAGTCTCCGCCCAAAATTGGTCTTGAGGTTTCTGCTCATTGAGGGCGACAAAACTTCCATTATCGTCCAGGAATCGGGTTTTGGTCAACAAATCCAGCCCGGGGTAATCGCGGGGGGCATGGTCCCCGTAGCGATAGGTTGCAGGCAGCGGAAACTTCACCTGACCGGGTATCCCCCCATGCACCAGAAGGGTTTTGTATTCGGGTAGGTGAAGGGTGTAATTGGCATTCTCTAGGAATTCAAAATGAATGGGTTGAAGGCGTTCCATCAACATCGGAAATTCCTCTGTGCCCGACATTTGTCGTTCCATCCCTTTACCCCCCGCGAGATGCCGTCGGTAACGCAAAAACTTCTCTTCATGATTACCCATGATCAGGCTAACGCGGTGATTGGCCGACAATTCCACAACACGCTCCACCACACCCGCTGAATCCGGCCCCCGATCAATGAGGTCCCCAATGAAGATAAGGTGATCATGCTCTGTTGGGGCGAGCTCCAGCAGCAGCTGATTCAACTCATGGAGGCAACCGTGCACATCGCCGATGATGATGGTGCTTGGCTGGTCGTTAGCGGAATTATCCGGATAATTCGACATATTAACGGGATGCAATTAGATTCCTTAATAAGAAATGGACTTCTTTGAATGTCATTGCGGTTTAATGGGATTGTTTTTTATATCCATGGCCCATTGAATATCCAGCGATTTATTGAGACGTTGAATAAAATCTGGTTCCGATTCATCTAAAAATAAATGATGTAGGGCGAATTTTTGGAGCATTTGCTGCAAGCAGTTCGTATCAGCTTGATAATAGTGCCGAGTGGCAAGGAATAAATCTTTAGAGCAATCTGTCAAATCAACGTGCTCTACCCAACCCTGAATGTAATAGCGACGAGCTTCATCGCTTTGCAAACGCAGGACATTGTGAAGCGCTTTTTGACTTCCTATCTCATGCAAACTATTCTTGGACATGGTTTTCCAACAGCTGTGTTTTTCTTTCAATTGAGGAATTTCCAAACTTATATTTTCTGCAAACACCCAATCGCCCTGTTTAGCCAATTCGGTGGAGATGTTCTTCAGCGCACTACTCTTACAATAATCATCACTGATGCCCCTTGCGCAGGTAAGCGCTTCCTCTACCTTGCCCTGATTAGCCAGTTCGGTGGAGATGGCACTCAGCGCGCTACTCTTATGTGACTCATCACTGATGCCCCTTGCGCAGGTAAGCGCTTCCTCTACCTTGCCCTGATTAGCCAGTTCGGCGGAGATGTCATTCAGCGCGCTACTCTTTAACCCATCAGAACTGATGCCCCTTGCGCAGGTAAGCGCTTCTTGCACAGCCGATGCAGCTTCCTCTACCTTGCCCTGTTTAGCCAGTTCGGTGGATATGTCCTTAAGCGCGCCACTCTTAAAATAACCAGTAAAGATGTCCCTTGCGCAGGTAAGCGCCTCTTGCATAGTCGATGCAGCTTCCTCTACCTTACCCTGTTTAGCTAGTTCGGTGGAGATGCCTGAAAGCGCGCGACTATATCGTCTTTTATCACTGATTCGCCTTGCGCAGACAAGCGCTACTTGCATAGCCGATGAGGCTTCATCGAACTTACCTTGTTTATACAGTTCGCTGGAAATACTCCAAAGAACACGACTCTTCTCTTGCACCGGCATTGATTCTTCACTGATGGACCTTGCGCAGTTCAATGATTCTTGCATAGCCGAAGAGGCTTCATCGAACATTCCCTGTTTAAACAGTTCGGTGGAGATGTCCTTCAGCGCGTGACTCTTTTGTCTTTCATCACTGATGCCCCTTGCGCAGGTAAGCGCTTCCTCTACCTTGCCCTGATTAGCCAGTTCGGTGGAGATGTCCTTCAGCGCGCCACTCTTTCGTCTTTCATCACTGATGCACCTTGCGCAGGTAAGCGCTTCTTGCATAGCCAATGCAAGTTCCTCTACCTTGCCCTGTTTAGCCAGTTCGGTGGAGATGTCCTTCAGCGCTATACTCTTAAGATAATCATGACTGATGCACCTTGCGCAGGTAAGCGCTTCTTGCATAGCCGATGCAGCTTCCTCGACCTTGCCCTGTTTAGCCAGTTCGGTGGAGATGCTCTTCAGCACGCTACTCTTTCGTCTTTCATCACTGATACCCCTTGCGCAGATAAGCGCTTCCTCTACCTTACCCTGATTAGCCAGTTCGGTGGAGATGTCTGAAAGCGCGCTACTCTTCAAATAATCGTCACTGATGCACCATGCGCAGGTAAGCGCTTCTTGCATAGCCGATCCAGCTTCCTCGACCTTGCCCTGTTTAGACAATTCGGTGGAGATGTCTGAAAGCCTGCGAATCTTTCGTCTTTCATGATTGATGCCCCTTGCCCTAGTAAGCGCTTCTAACATAGCCGATGCAGCTTCTTCTACCTTACCCTGTTTAGACAGTTCGGTGGAGATGTCTTTCAGCGCGCTACTCTTCCAATAATCATCACTGATGCCCCTTGCGCAGGTAAGCGCTTCTTGCATAGCCGATCCAGCTTCCTCGACCTTGCCCAGTTTAGCCAGTTCGGTGGAGATGTCCTCCAGCGCGCTACTCTTTCGTCTTTCATCACTGATGCCCCTTGCGCAGACAAGCGCTTCTTGCATAGCCGATGCAGCTTCCTCTACCTTGCCCTGTTTATCCAGTTCGGTGGAGATGTCCTTAAGCGCGCTAATCTTCAAATAATCATCACTGATGCACCTTGCGCAGGTAAGCGCTTCCTCTACCTTGCCCTGTTTAGCCAGTTCGGTAGAGATGTCCTCCAGCGCCCTACTCTTCAAATAATCATCACTGATGCCCATTGCGTAAGTAAGCGCTTCTTGAATAGCCGATGCAGCTTCCTCTACCTTGCCCTGTTTAGCCAGTTCGGTGGAGATGTCCTTCAGTGCACTACTCTTATCTGACTCATCACTGATGCCCCTTGCGCAGGTAATTAAAACCTCAAATTGTAAGTCGTTGTATGGACCATTATCCGTGATCCAGTCTATCTCCCAATTATCTGTGCGTTTATACGCGATTACATAAGCCAGTCCCAAGCCCGCCCATTCGCAGGCCATCAAAAACACGGCGTAGCTCGGAAAGAAATCTTTCCAATTCAATATCGAATAATCAACTCGAAGATTATCATCCAAATGCCTCAACAGCTTTTCAATTACGTCCTTCCGAAAAGGCTTGTCCTTGCTGTCAAGCAGTGTCAGCTCCATTAGACAAAGCATATAGAGGATAAACTTTCGCTGCAGGCCCTCTTGTCCATTACCTCCAAAAGACTCTATCCGCTGCAAAGCGGTTTCAATGTCATTTTGAGCAACAAGTTCCACAATCCGCGGAGCGTCGTTTTGCTCCATGTGGTACAAATCGACCTTGTTAAGCGCACATTCAATGACCTCATCATCATCGTATTTCGAGGCCCAAAGCATCATGTCGTTGAGCATGCGCTTGCTCCATTCAAAGCCCTTGCTAAATTCGATTTGGCGGTTCCAGTGAGAAGTGTTGTAAGCTAATGCTTCTAATGCAGAAGCATCTTTGCTCCCCATAGTTGCAGTAAGCAGATGGGTGCTGAGATGTTCCAAAGCATATCGCTCCCACTCATCGCCGGATTTGCTTTGCAATGCCAGGCTACTTTGTTGGATTAGAGCATGATTGCATCGGGATAGGTGGTCTTGGGAAATTTTTTGCAGGACAAATGTACGCAGACGTTCGTGGTAAAGCACATACATCCCACTCACCGGGCTATTGAACCACTTGCTGTACTGAGCAATGTAGCCGATGACTTGATCTTCCGTCCAACCCGCCAGCAGGGGAGCCGTAAACGCTGCACTCACCTCTTTCTTCAACAAGGCCCATACCGCAAATAACTCATTAAACTTCTGCCGATCGGCGGCATTGGTTAAAGGCGGCAAGGCTCCTTCATACACCCCAACGAGACCATAGGGCAAGGAGGAGGCGTTGTCCTTATTCACAGAACCGGTCACCAATCCATCGCGGATGGTGCGCAGGTAGGTGGGGTCGACCATACTAGATTATTTAATTTAGATTTAAGTTAGATATCAAGCCATCTATATATCTTAAATCATTACGAAATACATAAAGGAATAGAGCCTTATGATTCGATTTTTGGTAAAATGGTTGAATGTCGATTTTAAGAGGGGCATTGCGGATGACACCTAAGAAAGCATATTCAGTGCTTCTTGATAAGTGCGGACCAGAATTTAAATTTTCGTATAGGGGAAATAAATAATGCTTCATCATTTCCAATTCTAACCCTGATGGGCCTGTGTTTATTAATGCTATGATTTTTTCAATCAGTAATTCATTTGTATAACCATGGGACATTAATAAAATAGTTAACTTAAAGTCCAAAGCATCATTTCTAATTGAGTTCAAGAAAATCATTTCTTCTGAAAAATTCAACTTTTTTAAAATTTTATATAACATTATACTATCGTCCTTAAACTCTTTAAAGAGATACTCCGAATCTATTTTCAATAAGGACAATAAATCTGATTTAATTTCTGAATTAATTTCGCAGAAACACTGGATAATTTCAGCTCTAGAAAAAAGTTCGATATCGGCAAATTCAACAACCCTATTAGTAAATTCTACATCCGAACAGAATAACGGCAATATCGCATTCTTCCAAAAAGAAAAAGCACCAGATTTACTCATTGGTACCATACCTATATATTCATTCCAAATTCCAAATTCTAAGAAATCAGATATATATTCAAGCAATTTTTTAATTTGAGTTGCCGATAGTGATAAACTAATATACCTAATCATTTCTTTGGTGCAATCCAAAAATTCATCATGCAGCCATAGAACATCTTCCATTGTTGCGCCACAATAATCGCTTAAAAAACTAGAGAATAAACCTTCAAAATACTCACCCTCAAAATTTTCGTTCATCTTTAAGTAAAGTATCAAATCCTTCAATTTTTCCATTGCCTCTTTATCGGATAAATGGTAAAGTTGTTCAACCTGATTCATAAGAGAATTCCTCTCTAATAAACTTAATGAAAAATAGTTTGCACTAAAACTGAATTCTGCCAAACGTGAATGAATAACGTCTTCATTCGAAGAAACTGTAATTGGTTTATGGAGAACATTGCTATTTGGTGAATTATCCTGAGTCTCAAACAACAGAACAATAAACTGCTCATTAAAATTACTATCTCTGTATATATCTATACCTCCATTGAAAATTGCAGTCTCTCTGAGCTTTTGAATGACAAGTTCTCTGTTGCAAAAATCAATTTGACAGAAGTCTTGCTGATAAGTTAACTTATCGCTTATGAATCCATCACGAGCTTCGGCAAACGAGGCCAACCAAAAGAACCTATTCAGCAACCAATTTAAAAAAACTCCTTTTTGAATTAATTCATTTATTAATAAATATATCTGATCTTTAGATACTCCATGGTATTCATCAAAACTTATATCGTAATCACTGAATGAATAAACATTTTCATTTCTATTTTCATAGGTGGATATTAAATCATCCTCTTCTGAGTCATATATTGCCAAAAAACTATTTAAATGATCTATATTATTATCTTGATTGAAAATCAGATCAACGATTAGATTAAACCAAAATACTTTTCTTCGATTTATGGGAAGTATTTTTAATTCATTTATGAATGACCGAACGTAACTATCATCTGCCAATCTTGTGGAATCAAAAAATGCCGACTCCAATATAATGCCTAAATATTGCTTAAAACTCCTCATCAAAAGGCCAACTTCATTCGTTAGACCTAGTGTGGTATATTTCGAAAAAACAATCTCGAATAGTCCATAGAAATATGAGATATCTATTTTGATTTTTTTTGCCTCAATAAAAGCATTTGTGTCGGTTAAAAAAAATAACTCGCCACCTTTATTTTCTACCAAGTAATGGTAGACAGCAAATTCAAACTTATATAGAATAACCTCTGAAAATTGAGATCGACTTAACAATAAAACAATTCTTTGATTGATCTTCAACAAATCATGTTGTCTACAATTTAACGATATAAAAGTCCTAAGCCGTTCATGATACAGGACGTACTTCCCACTTACCGGACTATTGAACCATTTGCTGTATTGTGAAATGTAGTCGATGACTTGTCCTTCGGTCCATCCATCTAGTAGTGGCACTACAAACTCAGCACTTACTTCCTTCTTCAGCAAGGCCCAAACCGTAAAAAACTCAAGGAATTTCCCGCGCTCGTTTACATGATAGGAAAGCGATAAAGCTTCTTGATATATGCCAACTAAACCTATTGGAAGGCCCGATAAATTGTCCTTGTGCACTGCACCAGAGAGCAGGCCATCATGGATGGCGCGGAGATAGGTGGGGTCGATAAAATTGGATGAATTCCTCACATTCAATCATGGTTAGAATTCTAGTATGTAATACTTCCAAATCACATTATTCGCATCATTAAACGTTTGCCATGGAGCATAGTAGGTATTATTCAATTTAATTCCACCTTTGGCAATTAAAAAGTTTGGTAATTCATCAGCAACTAAAGAATTAATGTTTACCTCTACTCCGTTGAACTTAAAATAAATACCCGATTTAGCTCGAGGAGCCTTCCAAAATGAAACTCGTTCGGTTAACAAGACACAATAGCAGGATTTAAAGCCATTTGTCTTTAACTCTTCAGAAAATTTAACATCTTCAATCGCATGGTACATTTCCTTAGGTGTCCCGCAATTTACTCTTGGCACTTTTAATTCAATCAATATCCTACATCCAGAAGGATGGGTGATGTAAATATCCATCTCCTTTTTTTGAAATAAACGAACAGGGCAAAAAACTTTTGAGGTTGGATATTCTAACATTATCCGATGATCAGGCAATTCGTCACGCAGATATATAGCCAACTCATGTTGTATTCCTGCTTCATTGTAAATTTCAAATCCGTTTGAATTTCGTTTTACGAAAAATTCTTCTAGTAATTTCTTTATCATTTTTGTTGTCTTAAGCGTTTGTTACTTGTCCTCTATTCATTACTTCTAATATAAACTCCTCCGACACCTCAAACTTGCGAAGGGCATCGCGGACCGCAGTTTCGGTGAGGCCTTGCAGGGGTTGGAGGAGCAGGATTTCTTCGATCGAAAATCTGCCGTCGAGACGGAAACCCTGTTTGCTTTTGTCGTGAAGGGAGCGGTAGGTAAAAATCCATTTCACATAGTCGGGTGATTGCCAATCTTCCTCAGGTTCGTCTTGGTCGTTGTAGGTATAGAACCAATCGGATATTTTCAATTGGCTATTGGCTACAGCGGCTTCATCAAGTCCATCGATGACGATTACCAGAGGTTGATTCTGATACTTTTTGGGTGGGGCATAACATTCGGAAAGTAGCCTTTGGAACAAATGAATGGCATCATTGTAGCGCGATGGGAGGCGGTCCATTTTGCGTTTCAAATTTTCGTCTTTAACCCCCCATAGCCCAGCTCCGTTCCAGCCGGGCATATTCTTGCCCTGAAGAATGAAATGATACAAAACTGCATGCAGGCTATTGGCCATGCCCGATCCACAGAAATGGTACATCACCGGGATTGGCGGCACTCCTGAGGCGGAATCCCCTGACGACAAACGATCAATAACACCTGCTGTCAAGGCCCCTTTGCCCATGCCCGCTTCGGAATAAATGGGTAATACCTTCTTGGTTGATTTGCTCGTTACCCAGTCCACAACGGACTCAACCTCTCGTTCCCGACCCACAAAGCAATCAAGGTAGTATTTCATGCGCTCGCTGTGATCAAACACTTGCCCGGCGCCCCCGCGCAGAGCCAGCTGCATGGGCTCAAACTTCTCATCAAGAGGGAGGTTCACGTGGGGTGATGTCTCGTCACCGTACAGGGTGTTTATGAACTTGGCCTTGGACTTGTTTTCATAGAGACCTTGAAACAAATACGGGTCAGAGCCTTCTGCTTCTAACTCCTCACTGATCATGACCCGCTGCACAAAGGGATGTAATTCCAAATCCGCGCCACCCTGCTTCCAATGGTATTTATCGTCAATCAAGACCACTTCGCCTCCTTCAAACAAAGGAAACAATCCCGCCATCTCATCAAGAACTTTCAAGCCCTTGGTTACCTCATGAATTTGCTCAGGTATCAAGCGCACCTTTTGGTGCACATAGTGGTTTCGGAATGTCACAAAGCGATCAAGCATACTATTCTTGTTGCTGTCGCGAGGAATCGCCTTGTCCCATTTGCTACCGGCCAGCATCGAAGCGTACCAAAGATTTTTCCAATTGGTATCGCTCGGAAGCGTTTCACGCAAATTGTCAATGACTTGCTTCATGAACAACGCGTCGTTGTTGCTGTCGCCATCGTGCAGTTTGTGACTCATTTGAATGACCGCACCCATTCGCAGAAACAAGGTACCCATGCCCAGACCGGCCATAAACAAATTGTTGAGCCAGGCCGGATCTGTTTCGATATGGTCGAGGAGTTTGCTTTCGTCCAAGGCCTTGTGGAATTCAAGATAACGGCTGTGGTATTGATGGAAGGGGTTCATAAGCGCAGTGTTTTATGTTGGTATTCCAGTTTGAGATCACGGCGTCCCAAAGCCAAATAAATGGGTGTGACCTCGGTCATCGTGCTGGGAAAACCGTACAATTCGTCGAGGATATCTTCCTCGAAAGGTCTGCGGTCGCTTTTCAGCCAGGGGTGAACCAAGGCAAAAATTTCGTGTACATACTCCATATCGAAATGATGCGCATCCGCAAATCGGCGGGCATACACCTCTTCTCCGCCCGCTAATGCTTTCAGAAGTTTATCGAGAATCTCTTCCAAGAGGTTGACCGCCACACGGTCTTCATCCCGTTCGTGCGATGGCCCCTTAAAGCGGAGGTAATTGCGTAATGCAGCTCTGGATTCCGTCTCGGTTGGTAAGACTGCGATATGCTCAACTTGATGAGTAGCATGAAAAATTCTATTGAAATGTTCATAATGATGGCCAACAGCCACCAGGAGGATGCGATTCTCGTAGAGGATGTTATGAAGGCATGTAATATGTTGCGGACTAAACAAAGCAAGGTGCACGCGGTTAACGAGCACAACGACCCGATCTGTGGTGGTGGATCGAGCAGCTTGGAGTAAATCCGCCGGCTTTTTCTTATCGGATTTCCCTGTATTGTTTTTTGGACTGAGTAAGGCAATCAACCCTTGAATTAGAAAATCACCGGTATAACTAATCCCTTGATCATGAAGACCATAAGCCAATAGCCTTGTCTGTGGCCTTTCCAGCAGGCACTGTCTGATTTGAGCGCAATAAGCGTCGGCATCAGGATCTTGCGGATGGACCCAAACCGCAAAGGCTCCCTGATCTCTGTTGTTCACAAAGTTCAATAGAGCATCCATGGCCTCGTTCAATCGCGGAGCCACATCTTCGTTGTGGGCACGTTGTAGCGCAGCCTCTTCCTGAGCCCAGAAGCCTGGGTCCTGTTCCTCTACAATACGCTGGGCAAGGCGACCGAATCGTGTGGGTGCCTCGGCGTATAGACGCCATTGATTGGAGTCAGGCAGGACAAAAGATCCGGTGAATTGGACATCTTGAATAAAATGAACGTTTTCATTCGGATATCGCAGCCATAATTTAACTTGATGGGCATCTTCAAGCAATTTGCCCAACAATTCCGCTTCCTTACGGTTTTCTTCCGGTGGCAAAACAAAAAAGCCATGCATAACCCGGTTTCGCAATTCACCGAGGCGATTGACTCGAGAGGCTAGAACCCCCTCTTCAGCGGCTTCCTTCGTTTCCCAAAAGAAGGCGTAGCTTGGGCTCTTCTTTAATACAGGGCAATCCTTGACCATATTGGCCGCCCATCGGTAAACAGGCCCCGCATTATGATCATGACCCGCAGAAGTAAATATCTGAACCAGGTAGTCGTTGTAAACTTCTTTGTGGAGATCACCGTGCGCCAAGTAGTGTGCAATTCCTACCGAGGCAATCTGAATAAGGACTTCCTCGGCCAAAACCACCAATTCATCGGCCGCATAGGCCTCTTGTTCTTCCAATACCGCCCTAATCGCCTTTTGAAGACGATGGTTTTTGGGATACAGGTTCAGCGCCGCCTCCAGGCGCGGTGACCGAATAGGTTGTTTTTCCATGGAACTTAATTTAAAGGGGAATATAAGTAAATCAGGGTGAATTATAATTGACCAAATCACCTATTTTAAAGTGAAAAGCCGCTCAGCCCATGTTCAGCCTTTGCAATGAAGTTTTCTAATTAGGCTGAATCAAACGAGGCCACACGCCGCAACGCGATGATGTCCTTTAACTTCGCCTTATGCCCACCTCAGCTTAACCATATTAGATCTACTATACTTAGACAAGAGGCATATGGTCAGGAGGATACGCTGTATTTAGGATATTAACATATTCAGGATGGTGATAATTCAAAACCGCTTTATAAAATTCTTTGGTTTTTTCAATTGGGTGCAAATTGTTAATGATATTGACAATTTTAACAGCGCTATCCTTTGCTTTCTTAGACTTTAAAAAATCGCTTTTCTCTTCCAAAATATCCTTACTAACATATTCTTGAGTTTCCCTAAGAGTTTTGGCGTGCTCAAACAACCCCTTAGGAATAGAATCGCTCTTATATCGATTTAAACTAAAACTAACTGGAACCAAATTTTCTATAATGTTACCCGGACCTCCTATGGATTGTGGTACGAAATGATCGATATCTATCCAATGCGAAACTTTATATTCCTTACTGAATAAAGAGTATAAATCAAATCTAAGTGAATTAGGTATTTTCGTCGACAGCTCTATGGCTTCTTCAGGTTTTGGATTATTAATTATATGAACTAAATCTTTACTAATTTGGCTAAGAGAGCTCTGTACTTTCTTTAGATGCCCTAAATTCCCAGTTAGACACACCACTTGATCCAGTAATGACAGATTGACGCTATATTCCTGGAAACTAAGTACGGCATTCTTATTTCCTTTTTGCGCTTCAAATAACTTCTCTATTAAACTAAACCAATATGGCTCATCATTAAGACGCCTAGATGTATAATAATCCATTATTTCAGAGAAATTGGAAAACTGTATGATGTCTGACTTTGTGGTTACAATACCCCGTGCATAAATCCCATAATCCGACTCTGCAACAAACAACTCGTCTTCAACGCAAAGCTTTTGAGATAAGGGGTATCCGTTAATTCTACTTTCAGTGAATATTTTATTTACTTCATTACGTTTTACTATTACTCCATTTTTTGTGAAATCCGGAGATCTTTTAAGTAAATATGACTTCTTCTTCATAAATGAACCAATTTACCAAATGAGCTTGATATTATTCAGCGAATCTTCTCCATCGTAGCGATATGCAACGAGTTTGCCCTTCTTGGCGACACTGTAATCCAAACAACAAATATTAGAAGATTGAATTTTCGGCTCGCCGTCTAGCCAATAGTGTCCAAAGAATATAATTTTGTCGTTTTGGTTATAAAAGTCAATTGATGACAGAACGTCTAATTCTATAGGTATTTCTGGCAAATGATTATTTGATGGCGCACTTATCGATTTATATGTAGCATCAACCGGGGCCTCCCACCATTTAACACGAAAAGCAGTTCGCTCATTCCCATCCTTGTCTTTAAAAGGTTTATGACCTGGTGTGGGTGACTCAAGTCCTTTCAACAAGATTTCAACGGCTTCATATTCCTTTGACTTTTTGTCTACCGATTTCTCTAAAAAACCATATGAAATCCCAAGTTTATTGAAATCCTCATCGTTATTAATTGATTTCAAATAGGCAATCTTTTCTGAATGCCAGCAGGCATGAACCACTCTAAAAGAATCATTTTCATAATAAAGTGGTAGCTTCTTGAACCATTCAATATCTTGTTCAAGTTCCTCTTGATGATTATAAGATTCTAAGGTTTCATAATGCTGCTTTATATTTTTTAGATTATGTTTTCTCAAGTACCCTTCATTTGATTCGTTACTTGAGGTATTTAAAGTATGAAAACAAATTGCATTATATTCATGATTGCCCATTAACGCAATCGCAGATTCACTTTCAACCATGCCTCTTACTATACGACAAACGTCTCTTGATTGTGGGCCTCTATCAATATAATCTCCCACAAAAATGGCCATTCTGCCCCGATGGTAGTAGTGTCCATTAGAGGACAAGGTGTAACCCATTTTTTTTAGTAGTACAACAAGTTCGTATGCGTGTCCATGAACGTCTCCTATTATATCATATTTCATAACTTTTATTCATAATTAACTTAAGTAAAATTAAGATTTAAAATGTTATCTCTTACTCTGTCAGTTCAATTTATTAATGTAGTTATTTTTATAGTACTGATATTCCGTGTTTGTTAATCTCGACCCAGGAAGCTAATACGGATTCGTACATCTGAAGATCTTAAACGAATATACTTCGGTAAATCGTGAATTTTTAACTGCGTTTAAAATCCATGAAATTAAACTATTTTCTAGTGCATGCTCTATAGAAGTACTTACACTATCGGTAAATGGCATTCAAGGCCCTGAAATAGTATTTTACCATATATTTACACAAATTGAGCATATTCGATAGCCTCAGCAATTGATAAAAATTGGCCGTTTTGGCTACATTGACCTTATATGTCAAACACCCACTTTGAACTAAACTGTAATTGCTGCTATATTTGATAAAATCAATTTTATACTCAATTAATATTAATTTTTAATCAGGATTTATTTATGAGCATCCAGAAAGAAATAGCAATACAAATAATAGAAATCTATAAAGATGCGCAGATTAAAAAAATAGATGTAGATAATTTTCTCGACATCCACCTTCCCGGATTACATTCTGCAAAAGGAAGTCATTTGTACTTTAACACAGCAAAAGACAATATAAAAATAGGATTTTATTGTAGGGATGTGGAATTTATAGAACAAGTAATAACAAGGTCCAATTCTATAGAAAAAGTATCCAATGGAATTCGGCCTTCTAATAATCCAATCTTTACGAATCCAAGCGATGCTATCAAGGAGGCAATGAATTTTATAAATTCCATAAAAGGAAATGACCCAAATAAAAAGCTGAATAAGGAAAATGATTCAGATCAAAATCATAATCCTGATGAAGAAATAGGTTTCCCTATCATTTCAATTCCCGAGATTAAACATTTGAAGATTAGCAAAGAACAACTAGATAATTACTTTGAAAAATGGATGGCCCCAAGTTATTTATTCAACCAAAGGGATGGTATTAGTGGATGTTTAGCAGAGTGGATAACCGCGTTTAATGATGATAATTTTGCGCCATTTTTAAGTAAAATTGAAATCGAAAATATCATCAACAATCTTCTTGAAAATAAAGCTATTCCTATTCTACAAAGCGCACCTGTTGAAGTTCAAAACGAACTAAAAAATATTTGGTGGGTCGTGCCATTGTGTTTCTGGAATCATTTTGCATCCCCTATCTTTATCAATAAAGACGGTTTTTATAGCCTATATACAGATAATTTTCCTGATAATATAAGAATTGAGATGATTGCATCATGGGAATCAATCTCCGAATTGGAATTTGAATATTCAATTGATTGCTCAGACGATTTAGATGACCAACCTAATGTCAATCTTCTCCTTGTAGAAAATGAACAAAATCAACGTTTAAGCTTTTTTGAATTGGTAGATTCCAGGAAAAACCAAGGAAGTTATTTGAAGGTAATTGAGGCCATTTATCAAATTAGAAAAGAAACAATAAACCAGTCAAAGGGCCTTCCTGTTTGGAAAGAAGGTTCAGGCGGTGAAGGAGTTGTAGACATAGCGAAATTAAAAGACCTATTGTATTCAAAAACATTCGAAAATATTATTAGGTTATAGTATATCTCTACAAGGCGAAAAGAAACCGCGTGAGAATAAATTATTTTGATAACCGTCCCTAATTTTATACATTTACTAAAATCACACTAATTAAAATATAAGCAAAACCCGAAAATCCTGAACAGAGTAGGGATTAATAAAATTTACAACTATGCAAGCAATAGAGTTAAAAAATGGATTTAGGTCAGTACTTGATGAGGAAATTCTAAAAAAAATTTCGATCGAAAACGAATATATTTTTTTAGAGAATAATGTATTGAGCCTAAGTTTTAATTTAGATGTAACAGAAATGTATGATAGTCCATTTGGAGAAAATGAAAAGCAAGTCAATGATTTTTTGAAATCATTTGAACTGAATTTCCCCAAATTAGATAAGTATTTTGCTCATGATTTTGAAATTGTTTATTTCGCCTACAACGATGAGTATTCAGCAACAATGTGGAAATTCGAAGACTCGAAGCTTTTAACAAGTTCTGGATGGATTGGGGATTTTTGCAATGACTGCAGCGAAACTGATGATGAAGATGAAGCCAGAAATGAATTTGTGGACAACAATTACCCTGATTTAAAAGAAGGAAATCCATCCGAAGAGCTGTTAGAAGGGCTTCGAAGTGCCTTGTCATAAAGGTCGCTGATTCAATCAATATTGGTTTGAACTAAATTGAGTCACGTCCTTCCCAAACAACTAGCCTACCCTATGTGGGAGCTAGATGCGATTACGGACCCAGCTTTGCGGCATAAAAAGCTGGTGGATCTGAGCGAAACGCTGTTGATTTACTTGGTTGGAATCTTGTTTGGGGAGTACAAGAAAGCCGGTACTCCTATTGAAGAGATAGAAGCTGAATTTTATCGATATTCCTCGCGTAAACCCAGTTATGGTGTTTGGCAAAGCTTCCTGAGAATGCTCGCGGGTCACACCAACGAATCCATTCTCAAGGTGATCCTAGACAAATCGGCTCGGCATTCCTCGGTTGGATATCTAAAGGCAATCTTCGAAGCGCTACGCCAAGTGGTGAATGAAGGGCTCGATGAAGGCTTTGAATCATCCATACAAGCCATAATGAAGGGCCGTACCACTCCACTCGGTCACCTGGTGGATTACTTTGATACGATGGTGGTAATTCGCAACATATATGCGCATCCCGAGGATAAAGCAGGCAAAGAAGTGAAGCGTAAATGGCCGCTCAATAATGATTATTTTAATCAGATTAATGGTTCTATTGAACAGGCTTTGAGGGATATCCTTGGTCTTTTGGATTTGTTTGATCGATATGCGCCAATTACTATTAACCGAATTGATCATGAAAGCAAGAAGACACAACTGAGCAGGGATATCGAAGAACAGGACGATACACTGGAACTCGAATTAGATGACGAAGAACTCACGTGGGTTTTTTCTAACTTCAAGTACCTGCTTGGTCCCGATAAACGATTGTTTATTCAACATTACACGGAAATACCCTCTATAAATCCGTCAGTTGCTCAAAAAATCATTGAAAAAACAAAAGCCAAAGAACGCAAGCCGATCTTATTGGAAATGATCCGCGAAAAACTAAACGACGATCAACGAATTGACCAATTAGAGCTGTTAATTCTACGAGATAACGCACGCTCTAGCTATATTTCCGAAGTTGAACTATTTGGCCTTATCGAACAAGTTCGCCTTGAACTGAATATCGAAGCGACTACTGGATCTCCAACTTCTCTTGGAACATTATTCGTTCAAGCCAAAAGCGTTGAAGACAAGCGCAGTTATTTTAACCCTGAATGGATCAAGTACTTCTCACTGGTCAATCGCTTGGACGCTAAGATTATTGACAAAGAGAATAAAGAGAATGCTGAATTGCTGAATCAAATCAAAATAACACAAAAGGCTCTTAAATCTTCACCATTTAACAAAAAGCTCGAAGAGATTGATGCCAATATCAAGGAATTAAAAGCCAAACGTAAAGAGGTTTTGGGGAAATTAGACATCCGAATACGCGATGCCAAATCCAAGTCCAAGTCCAAATCCGCCAAAACCACGGAGAAAATCGCATTGTCCAAAGAGCTAGTCGCAGCATTGTTTGTTCAACGCGAAGAAAAGGAAACTCAATACAACCACAAATTGAACGAGATTCTTGCTAAGCGAGAGGAGCTTATGGAAAAGGCCGGAGAGAAATTTTCTGAAATGCAGGAGCTATTGGATCATTTAATAGACCAACAGCGTGCGCACTATGCCCATAGCGTCTGGGGCATGCACAAGGGCCTTTGGTCAGATTTAAACCGCTATGTTGATCAATTGCTCTCAGAAAATCTCAATGCTGAAATAGAGAGCCAAAGTGACTCAGATCCCCAAACCGGAACTTGGGTAAATAAACCCAATTCATGGCAACAAGGAAAACTTTCTTATACCTATTGGGCTAGAATTTACCCAAATAAGGCACCGCTTGGCAAACTCCTACATTTGGGACTTGCCTTATCCAATAAATTTCCTTGGGTCCCCAAAAATATCGCCAAGTCTTTACAAACAAGAATGAGTAAACCCGGTCTTATTCTGTGGACCAGCTGCGACGATCGGATGATGGATCGATTGCAATTGACTCAATTTGGAAATGAAAACGGTTTTTATGCCAAAATTGCACGAGACTATACCGAAGAACTAATCAAAATGAATGTTTTGGTTAAGGCCCGTCCGTTGGATGCCGATGTAGACGATTTTGACAAAGTTGACCTATTTATACCGATATCCGAATACCAAGCAATAAAAACCACTCATTTTGTTGTACAACTCTATTCGCCGTATTGGACCTTACAAGAATTGTGTCCCAACGGTACAGTAGATCATGATGCTATTTACAAAATGGAATCGGAATTGCTCGCTTTGATGCAATTGTTTGTAAATGCCATCCAATCAGCGAATGATTATGCATTAACCCAGGGTATTGATGAACAGTTTTTTACAGTTAGAGAGCAGAGAAATAAGGAGTTGATCACCTTTCTCATGAAGGAATTTCAAGCTATACGTTCCAGCGGCCAAGAAATAAGTCTAAAAAACCATGAGATCAGTAGGCTGTCGGAGGTCGCCTTATCACGATTTGCCTGCGGTGCACGCTTGTTTAAGGCGTTGCTATATCAATTCTCTTCGGGCAAATTGAAGTCTGATGCAATAAATGAGGATGATTTAGAGCCAAATGAATAAAAAACACAACCCCACAACCCGCCTAGGATTTACCCTTTCACCAGTACTCTTTTTTTCCCTTCCGCATCAATGGCGACAAAAACCATGGTGCAACAACAGTTATTCACCACAAGGCCTGAACCCAGATCTTCACTGGTAACTTCAATAGCGATATTCATTGAACTTTGACCGGTGGTCACAATATGGGCCTTAAGCCGAACCAAGTCGCCTATTTTCATGGGCTTCATGAAGTCAATATTATCCACGAACTTGGTGACGGCATAACCCTTGGAATACCGAACGGCCAAGGCGTAGCCAATCTGATCCATCCACTTCATCACCTCACCACCGTGAACATGGCCTCCAAAATTCACATCGTTAGGCTCTGCCAAAAAAGCCATCTCCAAGTAATCGTTCATTCGGCTTTAGTTCAATCATTAATAGAATATTGAATTCAGTAGCTGACAAGGTTTAGCGAATAAACATCGTTTGAGGATAAGGCAAAATAGCCTCGCAAAGGTGACCCACATTTTCACCCATCACCAAAGCCAAACCAACCACAACGGCCGCCGAAATCAAGGCAACGCCAACATTGTTGTTTTTGATTTCAGCCCACTCATCAATTTTAGAAAAAGAAAACAAAAGCAAGGTCGCAGCCGCAATAAGCAACAAAGTGACAACAACCCCAATGATCACAAACATCATCACATAGAAAAGTACGAGGATGCCTTCGTAGGCCGTGATACCTGCCTGAGAAAAAAGACGAAAAGCATTCACCGCCGGATCCACAATGGTGGTCAACATGAGGGAGGTTGCCAGGATAATACCGGTTTGGAAGATGCCATAGGCCGCATTTTGATGCTCCGAGAGCTGATAACGTCGGTTAAGGTAACCGTTGAGAATGCGGTAAACCAAGAGCAGGGAGGCCATTCCCATAACAAAGGCCATGATGGTTTGTACAAACAAGACAGTATTCATAATTAGAAGTTTTGATAATTGGTGATAATCCAGTTGTTCATGTTCCGTTGTTCAGCCATAATCATGCCGATTTTGAATCCTTTGGCGGTTAATTCGACCGCATAGTGTTTAACCCCATTGATGACTTTGTAAGAGCCAAAACCCGCGGGTACCCCGACACCCAAAATAGAATGCCCGTAAGCCTTGCTTACCCAAATGCTGGATGAAATCCCCAGGCGATTCAGCAACGCATGCGCCAACAATGAACGTGTATCGCAGTCTCCCTTGAGGTTGTGGGCAAATTCATAGGGACCCTGTACGCCTCCAAAAACATTGGGCATGCATGGTTTCCCGGCTTCGTGCCATTCTTCAACAAAGTCGCCGTCCTCCGAAGCGGATTGTTTGCAGGAATGATCATGGACCAATATGTAATCAATTTCTTGTACAAAAGTGGTTACCATCTCCGCTGCTTGGACTGGATTCAGTCTTTTGGCAGCAATTTTCGATTGAAAATCGAGAACCAACGAATCTAGTTTGGGCATATCCACTTCAAGGGCCTTGCCATAGAGCGTAGCCATCTGACCCACAGGATCATTTACCAAGTTTTGATTGCGAAGAGATTCGCGATTGCGCTTGGAGTCGATATAAGCCGTGGAAGCCGTGGAATAGGAGGAGGAATACGAGCGATTTCCAAAATCAAACCATCGGATGGTTTTACGGTGTCGAAAGTCTTTGATGCGAACGTCTTTGTCTTCGTAGGTATATTCCTCGGGCTTATCCTGCTGCACATTGCCATCTTCGGTTTGTTCAGGGACAAAATCCTCTTGCATGGTTCGACGATTATTCAACAGAAAAACGAACAGGAGCAGGATCATAATCCATGAATACCAAGACCTGAACGGAAAATTGGGAATAAATCGTGAAATCAACCACAAGAGACCGGCCGCCATGGCAAGCAATCCCATCCACGGAGCAAACTGCCATAAGTAGAAACATACCAGAATCCACACAAAAAACAAGAAACCGCGCCACAGATTGCCTAGGCAACCGCCCGCATTGGATCGAGCAAACTGAACGGGCCTGGTTTGCGTCGTCTGCCTCACCAACTGTCCCGAATTACGGGCCAGATGACCCAATGGCCCCAAGCAACCCGGCCTACCCGCCAATACCTCTCCGTTGGTTGCCACCTGAATTTGACCCGCAATATTGGTAATCTGAGGGGCCGTTATTGGCTCACCACCAATAACCGCTACAGGCTCAGGGGCCGGCTTTAGGACACCAAAGAAAACCTCACCGCTTAAGGCATGATGACCCTCTGATATTTTTTTGAAAATTCTTCCGTCAGAATCTGTATCAAAATTACGAAAGACAACTTGGTGGATCTTACCAAAAAAGTTGGATTCGGAATCTCTGGCCATGAGTACAAAAGGGCCGTTACTCCATGTCAAATATTTGCCGATACCTTTCCTTCGGCCTACATTCAGTCGAGGGTAAAATTTATACTTTCCTGCCTTGTAGTGATCAATACTCTCCAAATCCAAAGCAACCATTTCCTTGATGGAGACCTGCTCCATTTCGATATTCGAGAAAACAAAGCGTTCCACAGAGCCTTTGGCTATGGACCTCACAACCGCCGTGAAACGAGCCTTATAAAACTGATATTGGGCCTTTTTCACGGTGCAGATTTCTTTACGGAATCGGGGTCCACTTGGGTTCTGGAATTGGTCACCTTCTTGGGCTGGGTCAGCTTCATTTCAACCCTCCTGTTCATGAGGCGGCCTTCTGGAGTCCCGTTTGAAGCTTTGGGTTTGGTTTCCCCAAAACCGATTGCATTGATTCGACCGGGTTCCACACCGAGACTAACCAGGAAACTCTTAACCGCTTCGGCCCTTCTTTGGGATAATTCCATGTTGTGCTGGTCGTTGCCAACTGAATCGGTATGACCATGTATTTCAGCGGTTGCCTCCGGATTATTGACCATATACTCCGCCACGGTGACCAATTCTTTGGAAGAACTGGGCAACAATACCGATTGATCGGTGTAGAACTGTACGTTGGGCAAGGCCACCATCATGAAGGACTCCTCTTTGGTTGAATCCACAAAAGCGATCGTATCCCGCTGAATGACCTTTAGGGTATCCTTGAATTCCCTAATAACCTCCACATAAACGGTATCGCGCTGATTAGAATAGCCTTGATCCGATGACCCCGAATCGCAACGACCCAAAATAACACACCATATCAACCACCAAGCCAAAAGTAATGCCAACAAAAGGCTTAGGCATCCACAGCCCATCTGCCATGCTCTGTTTTGACAGCCCAAACACCCGGCGCCCGATGAATCCACCACATCACCCATCGGCACACCGGCTGCGCTGAACAAAGGCCTGGCCGCATTCATGAATCCTTGATGCGGCTTGAACAAAGGGTCCATGCAGCCCCTGCGATTTGCAAGTGTCTCCAGATGTAGGCTACCCGTTCCCCTTGAGCGTTGTGCAGCTTTCTTTTGGTCCTCTTCCGTAGGGATAAAAGCGGGATTAGGGACACGAAGAATGGCATTGCCCTTTAAGCGCCCGTGTAATTCCTTGCTGCTTTTGGCTTTGAAATACCCCTGTTCCAACCCATCTTGGTAGGGGCTATCCACCATGTGTTTATCTCCTAGCTCGCTCCATGTTGTCCATTTCCACAAACCATCCTCATCCGTGACCTGAATCGCCTGTTCTGGGTCTGCCAAAAACCAAATCCCCTCTACTTCTTTGAGGTAATAACGATCCTTGGATTCTTCAAATTCGACAGAACTTTTTTCCTTGTGCCAAATCCAACTAATGCTATCCAAATGATCTTCGAAAATAAATTGATCCATCCCCCCTTTGATGGAATCATCCAATGATTTCACATCATCCAAGCGAAAACGAGGATGCAAACGAAGTTCATGTACCCGAATTCCAGGACTGGTGTCTTTGACCTGAACGGTTTCAAACATCGCTTCCAAAAGGCCGCTGTAGTACAAAAAGGGCTCTTTGGATGAAATCATACGACGTTGGTAAATTGTAGTTCGACTTCTGGTTTGGGTTCGTATTTCATGGCATATCGCGTCCTAAACGGAGGGTCGAGCCATACCGAAGGTTCTTCAGGATGGCGAGCACTGATCCCCAGCCTTTGCAATTTGGCAGGGCTGCACAAATCCTTTATGTTTTCTTTGTACACCAAATAATCATGTTCGATGGTTTCTTTAAACAACTTGGCGGATTCCCTGAAATAAGAAAACTTTGGATTTCCTTTAAGTTGAAAAAGCAATACCAAGGGTAAGGCATACAACACAGCCAAGATGAGGTAAACGCCTTTGTAAAATGGGGTTGCAGTTACAAATCCAATGAGTGAAACCAGAAAATACTTGTCCTGGTTCTTGTTCAACAACGCCGCATACAGGATATCCGTTTCAGCCTCGAATTTAGCTTGCCTATCATGAACCTTGGCTTTCTGGGCATTGAATTCAGCTAATTTCTGTTGGTAATACGGATTGTCCACAGGGAAGCCATTTCGTTGCATCGTCATCAAATCCTTTTCTAATCGGTCAATCGCCCTTCGATTATCTTTCAAAGAACTCTCAAATTGAGCTTCATGATCCTGCTTCCATTGCTCCAGAAACGCGGACCTGTACTGATCGTTAAAATCAACGGCCTTGGTTTTCATGAAGAGAAATGCCATTGGGAAGGCCTGAATACTAATAATTAGCAAAAAAATGCCATAAAGCAACCAACGGCCAAAGCCAAACCAATCTCCTAATTTTCCTCGCATCGTTTCCCAATGTTGACCAAGACCCTGACCCCTACGGTTCAGAAATCGATGGATGCCCGAAAAGGAGCCTTGGGCTGGCTTTGATTCTTTATACTCCTTGGCAATAGGCTGAAACTGACGATCCAGTTCCTCGAGATTCATCTCAATAGGAGACGTACGAATCGTGAGCATCGTAAATCGAACGATATTCCAAAATACAAAGCTTACAAGTAGTCCGCCACCCACTGCCCAAACCCAACTGGAAGAAATCAAATAAACATTTCCGATTGATGTAATCAATGTCAGCAAAGAAATCAAAATAAACACCCACAATAATTTTGAGAAAACGACTCGCTCTGCCGAATTCACCTTCGACCACGGTTCTTCCTCTAGACCTAGAAGGGAGAACAAAAGTTGGTCTTTGAATGTCGGCATTAGGCGTTGTTTTGGTTGGCGCTATGGGCGTTTTCAGTGTAAAACTGAGAGGGGTTCTTGCCTGCCTGCAACAACTTAATTTCCTCCCATTTTTTGATGATTTCCGCGTTAATTGCCTTTTGGGAATTGATTTTAAGGTTCTTCTCGTGTACGGCCAATTCCACTTCGAGATGCTTGTATTTCTCCATATGCATTAATCCATCCTTGCCCTCGTACACATATTCCTCCTTGAAAATTCCATCCTCCGCTCTTCGTAACAAATTAAAGTTTTCGACTTTATAATCGTAGACACCTTTGGTCATCATCATCTTAAAGAAAATAGGGCCCATTTCAATTGCCAAAAAAATAAGAGTCAAGGCCCATCCAAGCCAAAATCCAATTTCGTGGGCAATGTGAATTCGCTCCAAAAGGCCATCCAATTTAACAACACGCTTTTCATTTTCTACATTGAGCTCATGATCCTGTTCTGAAAGCTTTTTTTCGCGATCTGCCTTGAGGCGGTCGAGCGTATTTTTGTTTTTAGTATCATATTGATCGATCTCTTTCTGCTTTTCGTTCTTCAGCATCTCCAATTGTTTGGATCTTGGACCATATCCAACACCCTGTCCAGAACGACCTTGCATCTGATCGATATATTCTTTTTCTGCGCCTTTGAGATCAGAGACCAGTTTATCCCTATCACCTTCAAGCTTTTTGATATCAGCGTCTATCAATGCAATTTGAGCCGTAAACTTTCTTTTGGTTAAAGAATCCAATTCTTCCCTTTTTTCTTTCTGCTTCTTTCCCAATTCGACATCAATTTCGGACTCAATAATCTTTATTTCAAGGGGTTTGGAGATGGTGAAGCCTAGAATTAAGGCTATTAGAATACGAGGAATTGCTTGCTTGAATTCAGACCACGTGATCTTGTCTGTCCCGTCCCCTTTACCGGTACTAGAGACAATGAATCGATCCAAATTAAAGATGACCATTCCCCAGAAAATGCTAAAAACACCCGCGAGCCAATTAAAGCCCGGTGCCTCTTGGGTTGCCATTACCTTGGGACCAAAAGCAACATCAAAAGCAACATACCCCGCAAAAACCGCCATTAAACCTGTCGCAAAAACAATCCCCCCTATACCGGCATACTTTACCCTATCCTGCATAGGGGAATCGTTCATAAAATGAGGGTCCGCTCCGGCACACCACCACAAGAAGCGAGTAAATCGGGAAGGTTGTTTGAGCTGATAATGCTGAGAGTTCATAAATTAAATTTAAGTAAATGTTTAGAGGTTCAAGTCTTTTTGAAGGCAATTTAGATTAATGACCATGGTAGGCATGCTAAAACGTGGGGCATCAAAATTCAACCTAAAGCCAAGTTGCAACAGACCCAGATCCGGTGTCAACGTGACGGGAGATTGTACCGATGGGGCGCTTTTCATCACTGCGGCAACTTGGTCATCATCATAACGTAAATAGGGCCAACAAGAATCGAAACAACTATCAAGTACAAAGTCCACCCAAGCCAATATCCAATTTCGATGGCTATACGAATTCGCTCCAAAAGGCCATCCAATTTAACAACTCGCTTTTTATTTTCTACATTGAGCTCATGATCCTGTTCTGATAGCTTTTTTTCGCGATCAGCCTTTAGTCGGCCGAGTGTATTTTTGTTTTTAGTATCAAATTGATCGATCTCTTTCCGCTTTTCATTCATCAGCATGTTCAATTGTTTTGCTCGTGGTCCATATCCAAAACCCTGTCCAGAACGACCTTGCATCTGATCAATATATTCTTTTTCTGCGCCTTTGAGATCAGAGACCAGTTTATCCCTATCACCTTCAAGCTTTTTGATATCTGCGTCAATTAATGCAATTTGAACCGTGAACTTATTTTTCGTTAAAGAATCTAATTTAACAAGTATTTTTTCCTGTTTCATTCCTAATTCGACATTAATTTCAGACTCAATAATCTTTAAGCCCAAAGGTATATATATAGTATAGGCTATAACAAAAGCAATTAATATATTAGGAATTGCTTTTTTGTATTCAGCCCAAGTAATCTTGTCTGTCCCGTCACCTTTCCCGGTGCTAGAGACTATCAATCTATACAAATTAAAGATGACCATTCCCCAGAAAATGCTAAAAACACCCGCGAGCCAATTAAAGCCCGGTGCCTCTTGGGTTGCCATTACCTTGGGACCAAAAGCAAGATCAAAAGCAACATACCCCGCAAAAACCGCCATTAAACCTGTCGCAAAAACAATCCCCCCTATACCGGCATATTTAACCCTATCCTGCATAGGGGAATCGTTCATAAAATGAGGATCCGCTCCGGCACACCACCACAAGAAGCGAGTAATTCGGGAGGGTTGTTTGAGTTGATAATGCTGAGTATTCATAAATTAATTTTAAGTAAATTTTTAGAGACTCAAGTCTTTTTGAAGGCTATTTGGATTGATGGACATAGTAGGCATACTAAAGCGCGGCGATTCAAGATTAATCCTAATTCCAAGTTTCAAACGATTTAGATCCGGCGTCAACATAACGGGAGATTCTACCGACGTGGCACTATTCATCACTGCGTTAACTTCAAAATCCTGATGATGAAGGGCCAATAGAATGTCCTGCTCGATAACATTCGGGAATTCCACCTTAAGTTGAATCTTCATTCGCTGAGCCCAACCTTTGGTAAGCCACAACCACCAAAAGGCCTTAAACCAAGGCTTATGATAAAGAAAAACCTCCACGTAAGGTTGGTAATAATTGGCCGTACCCGTAAAAAACCCTTTGGGATCTATTGCGTGCCAACATTTCAGCAAATTCCATTTTCCAATGGGAATTGGATTATGAATCAAAGCTGCACGATATTGTTCAAATGTGCAATGCAATTCAAACGGGGCGCCATGAATCAAATAGGCCAATTCCTCAGGTTTCCCTCCAGGGATATCCACTCTGATAAGCAAAGGCTGCACTTTGGTTGCCATTTATGACAAAAATTGATACGGTTTTTCTAAAAATACGTCAAGCCAGCCAATGAACAAAATAGAGGGGCCTTGAATGGTGGCACCTAAAATGGAGGCATCTACATAAAAAAGTAAAAAAACAAGATGATTTGCATTCTTCGCAACCCATCTGCCCTTCCAATTTGCCTCCCGGAACCATCATAGACTTTATCCCCGCTTAATCGACCCATCTGCCGACCGGAACCATCATACAACTTTTCGCCATCAATTCGCCCCACCTGTTGACCAGACCCGTCATAGACCCTATTACCATCAATTCTGCCAATCTGCCGTCCCGATCCGTCATAAACCCTCTGGGAATTGAACCTTCCAATTTGCCTCCCGGAACCATCGTAATATCGTTCGCCATCCACCCTTCCAATCTGACTTCCCGATCCGTCATACATCCGCTGCGCATTGGATAAATTAACCGTAAGAAGCATAATTGCTAGAATCAAAATATATTTCATAAAGTAATAATTAATTAACCAATCTGAACAAAAACGTACCGCAAGGCTATATTTCCACGGCAAGAATTTGATAGGAAGCTATTTATTATTTTTCCGTAAATATACTCATAGCTTTATACCCCGCAAAGCCTAAAATACGGCCAAGTCATAAATCGAGTTTGATCATGGTATCAAAAAATGAAATTTTTCTGCTCTTATAGGTCTGTATTCTAGATGTCCATACTATTGCCAAAGCAGCTAACATATAAATGTAAGCGATATCGATTTGTAACAGAGCATGCGCGTAGAGACTATAATAATGGTTACGCACCGTTACAGGCTGGTTAATTCTAATTTATAAATTTCATCATTTATTTTATAAAACAAGTAGTTTTTTTCTGGCATTGCAAAAAAGTATCCGCCACCTGCTGGAATAATGTTGCCTTCATAATTCATCGTTCTAAACCCATCTTCTATATTCAATTGCCATGATGATAGTTGGCTTGAAATTATTGCATCTTGACCAAATTTGGGTGAAGGAATACTTCCGCCCCAATTCACAATCAGGTTTAAAGCGGCGACAAACCCCATCGCTCCTTCATGCCTTATTGAAAGATGATTTATTGGGAGAATGGATTTCCATTCCATGCTTGCAAGATCCAGTTCATGAGCATCGCGCAACCAAGTGAAATAACCAACATCGGTGGCGCTCGCCAATCCCAGACGAGCCTTGTGTTCACGCTGGATTCCTGTATCACTTCCGATACCGGATATCAAGATGGCTTTGGTTCCGTTTTCAATGGCTAACAATTGACCATTTCGCGGATAAGGGGAAATGCCGGGTTTATTCTCTTTCAGCTGAATCCATTTCTTCTCAGAAATGTCATATACCCACAACCAATTCTTGTAAGTGAAATAGCCATAGCCGCCAAATTCAAATAAGCGATTGTTGATTGGGTCGAACGCATACGAAGCGCCGCAAGCGTGGACATCATGAACACCATGAGACAAGCGGTTCCAATGGCCATCCGGAGCAGTTAACTCATAAACGGCTGAGCGAATGGAAGACCACGCATAAAAGATTCGGTTCTTTTGATCATAAACCATTCGACCGCATCCATCCGGCCAATTCGATGGCTGAAATTTAATTATTGAATTATTCTCGTTATTCCAAAAAACCAGTTCCTTCTTTTCGCCGTTAAAAAACCAAACACCGTTTCCGGAAACCATCCAATTGTTCGTTTGAAACCCCTTCAATTCTTCCGAAAATTCCCACTTGCTCCATGTGCCTTTGTACCTGGTTTCAGTTTCCAATGGTGGTAAATCCTCCATGTTCGGATAAAAGGATTCTTCAATCTTTCCGGCTTCAATTTGCTTTTTTACAATCGTTAATCGGTTGGCGATTTCATCTCCATCATCGTAGTTTTGAATGTATTTGTAGGCCTCCTGAATTAAAACGAGAGCATTTTGCGGGTCAGTCAAGGCCAGTTGCTTGGCATGTTCTTCCAAAGAGACAACGAGGCAATAACGATAAAAATTATCGGTATGCTCTTTTGTTTTAAATGGAAGGGACTCTGTATATTTTTTTAACCAGTGAATAGCCTTCTCATAATTTCCCATGGCATAGCGATTCTCCTGCAGGTAGTGGAGGGCTTTAAATGTTTGAGGATGCGTTTTCCCCAAATGTTTGAAATGATAATTATATGCCTGTTGAAATTGAGCATCTGCATATTCAAACAGATCGACATCCAAACCTTCCAATAAAGAAGGATCGGCATGACCCCAGCGCCCTGCTGCGCGGAGTCCTCTCCAAAAATTCACCAAACCGATATACAAATTGATTTCAGCCAGCTCTGCGCTGTCAGTAGCTTCCTCCAACATAATGGCCTTGGCCTTTTCAAAGTACTCTGTAGACTTGACTACCTGCAAACCCAGCGACGAATAGGCGAACCCCAATAAGCGATAGGTATTCTTTAGTTTATCCTTCTGAGGTGTTGCCTCTGATTCGCGAATCTCTGCAGCTCGTGTAAGCGCTGCCATAGCAGCTTTGTATCCATCATGCCCGGATCGTTTGTACTCGCTGTCGCCCAACTGTTCCAGTGCAACTACAAGCGAATTTTGGTCGTTGCGCTTCTCAGCCTCTTCTATAAATCGAGTGTAATATTGCTTGGCCTGATCGAGAGCATTTAAATCGCTATAGAAAGAAATCAAAGTTAAAGCCTCTGTGAATTCTACTTCATTCTTACTATCAAGCAATTCATTTATTGTTTGTCTGAGCAGTTCTGACTCTTTGATGATGCCATCCAGTTGATCAACTACCTGTTGTTTCTGATTGCCGGATAAGATTCCGCGCACTTGTTTGATCACATTCCAATCATGAACAGACGGATTCTCCATTAGAATGTTAAACACATTCTCAACCCTATTTTTCATAAAGGCATGTACTAAAGGGAAACGCGCTACCTGCTCCGCAACATCACCAGCGTCAATCAACGAAACGAGACGATCTAGCTTACCTTGGTTTACCTCTTGAATAAGGCATTGCTCGACACCTTCTTTAACTCCATTCAATTGATTGTTCTGCAGCAGTTCTGCTAGATAAGTGTGATCTTTTTCTTTTGATAGATTAAAAATGACATCGCCAAGGACAAAGTGAAAATACCCTTCAACAGTGAAGCTGACGAAAAGTTTCTCACCTCTAACGGATTCGGTCAATACCCCCTCAAGCAGCATCTGCTGGTATGGCGAATCAATCTGAATACTCTTTACGAAATCAGCTATAACATCGTCATCAAACAGTGTATCAACTGCGAGAATATGATGCTGTTCCTCGAGCATACGTTCAGCGAGATGATATAGGAGGAGGTGGTTAGAGGTCATTGGTAATATTTTTTATCCATTTTGGTAATAAATGTGCATTATTTGATTCTATAGCTATTCTCAACGCTTCTTGTATTGATAATTTCGTGGCATCATCATCAACTCCTAATGATTTTCTCCTTAACTCAGCGCTAAGGCAATAATATTGAAAAGCATCATTCAGTTGATTAAGATTCTCATAACAAATTCCTATTCGAAATGGGAAACCTCCTGAATCTTTATTGCTTTGGAATCCTTTTTTAAAGAAACTCAAAGCTTTTTTGTAGTCTTTAATTTCCAAATACAAATTTGCAATAGTAAAAAAGGTTGAACCTGTTTCGCTATTATTTATTCCTTTATTCAATATTGCTATTTTCAGTGCCTTTTTGTAATTATTCATTGCTTTTTTTGTATTCCCGTCATTTTCATAAAGAGAAGCTAGATTTGAATAACTTAATTCAATTTTAGGACTGTTTGATTCTAGAAGTTTTATTTGAATATTTTTTGCTTTTACTTGATATACTATGGCTGATTTATAATTATAAAGGTCAGCATAAATAGTCGACATAAGAGTATAACTTTCAGCAACATCTAGATCATTAGAGGTAAATATTTTCTTCCTAATTTTTAACCCATTTTTCGCATACTTTAATGACAGGTCATAATCTTTTAAATCATAGTAATACCAAGCCAAATTATTATAACTTGTAGCTGTTTTAGAGCTGAGCATTCCAAATTCCTTTAACCTTATAGACAAGGCTTTTTCCCCAAAATTAATAGCTGATTTAATATCGCCTTTTTTCAAGTATAACAAACTTAAATTGTTGTACGAAATATCGGTTGGGGGTTTATTTGCAAAAATTTGTTGTCTAATTTCTAGAGAATGAATGTGATATTTTTCAGATTTTTCTAAATCACCCGCTTTAGAATACAACAGACCTAAATTATTATAAACAATGCCAGTGGATGGATGATATTTCCCGAAAATCTTATATCTCATCGTCAAAGATTTTTCGTAATTCTTCTCAGCGTTAACGAAGTGATTTTTACTCAAATTTTTGTCATAAAGATCCGAAAACACATGTCCTATATTATTATAGACTAATGCAAAATTGTACTCTTCGTTCTCTTTACTTTTTTTTAATATACTTAGTTCTTTCTTATAATGGATCAGTGCTTTTTCAAATTGTTTTTTTTCAATCCAAACGTTACAAAGGTATGAATACAGTCTTCCTTTTATTAAATGGGCCCTTCCTTTCTTATTGATTTTTTTCTCTAATTCAATTGATTTATTTAGATAAAATTCAGAATTCGAGTAATCATCTTTATTAAAAAATTGAATGCCTATTTCCTGAGATATGAGTTGTTGTTCTTTTTTGTCTTCTAATTGATTTATGGATTTTTTCAAAGAATTTAACAACTTCAAACCATCTTCAAAATTCAAATACTCGGATGAATCAATTATTATTGATAATTTTTTAAATGTATTTGGTAATATCAATTTACTTATCTTTATGTATATGGAATTAACTTCTTCGTGCTTCTGCCATTCTTCTAGCTTTTGGATAGTATTCTCCAATGCTGAAATATCATTGTCGGTAGTATCTAAAAGTAGTAGATCCAGTATTTTTTCAACAGAATGTATCAAAAACGCCTGAGCAAGGGGATAAGAACTTATTTCAAGAGCTTTTCCGCCTTCATCAATTAGCCATATTAGCCTGGTTAAATCAGTATTCTGCACATCCCTTAATAAACATTGCTCAACCCCTTCTTTCGCCCCATTCAACTTATTCTCCTCTACAATTTGCTTCAAAGCCTCAACACCCAAACCTTCAGTTCGCGTGTAAATCACCTCCCCTAAGACAAAATGAAAATACCCCTCTACGGTGAAACTCACATAAAGCTTTTCATCACGAACCGATTCGGTCAATACCCCCTCGATCAACATTTGCTGATAAGGGGAATCGATTTGAATGCTCTTCACAAAGTCCCCGATCAGATCATCATCAAAAAGCAAATCAACAGGAAGAACATGTTGCTCGTGTTCGAGCATGAGTTCGGCCAAGCGATAAAGTAAAAGGTGATTATCTGTCATTTCTCCGACTATTGAGAAATCAATTTTTCGTGATAAAGTGTCCAGATGCTAATAAATCCGCCGCGGCTTTTGGGTAAGCCTTTTCCATTGTTCAGTTCCAAAAACAAACGAAGCAGCAATGGATTATCGAGCTGGTCACTCAGCGAGCGATCGTGGTAGGTCAATTCCTCGTATGAGAAATTGGGTTTACGACGCACTTTGTCTTGCTTATCGCTGACGTATTTGTTCCAGGCGCCCTCTACTTCAATTTTATTCAATGGCTTGAGCCAATGGCAAGAGCGCGCTACAACGTTCTCTTCACGACTTCCTTCCTTGGCATCGCTGTATATGATGGATTCGTACTTCTCATCGGCTTGCGGCAATTCACTCTTGGTGTTCACCCGCCAGCTCAAGACAATTTTAATATGCCCACCTTTGTATTTTTCTAAAAATTCAATGATTGTTTCGAACAATGCTTTAGAATTGGAATTTTCATTTGCCCCGTCGATAAGAATCATTAGCGGCTGCTCCTGCTCGTATTTCACAAAGACGGCATCGTCCAATGAACTCTCAGGAGTCAAGTTCAAGCGGTAACACAATTCCTCCCAAATATCCGGGGTTCGAAAACGATTGCCCCTCAACAAAATGGTATCAATGCCTCGCTCAGTGTACTGCCGATTCATTTCTACCAATAAGTTCGTCTTACCGCTTCCTGCCTCGGCCGCCAAAAAGAACAAGCCGGCTCTAGCGCCAATCCAGGATCGCAAAGCAACTTCCGCATCTTGCCTTTCTTGATATATCCCTTTGATTACTTTCTTTTCGCTCAGCAAGGATTGAACAGTCGCCTCGTTGTTTTCCTTCAAAATGGCTTTCCAGCTCGCTTCATCCAGATCTTTCATAGCAACGGGCTCTTGCTTTTCTTTTTCGCGAATCATCAGGTTCAATTGCTCCAGTACCTTTTCATTGTTGGTTTCTCCATGAACACTTTCCGGGCTAAAGAATACAATACGGCTGCCTGTATTTTGCTCGTAAACCATCAACTTTGCTCGTTCAGAAACTTCTTTGATGAAATATTCGCCTGGCAGAATGAAGAATGGCACTATGCTCATTTCTTCATTCATTGTGTTTAAAATGGCAACATTCGATTTTAATTTCTGACGAAGATTAACTTGAGTAATTTCATCCCCCATTAAACGCCATGAAACGGTTTTGTCACTGCTAACGATGGTGTAGTTTTTACAGAATTCGAGTTTTACCAATAAATCCTTTAATAGCCCGAAATTCTCCTGCCAAAGCGAAACACATTTCTGATCGGAAGGCACCGTACTATGCCCCAGATAGTGATTACGGAAATTAATTAACTTCCCAATAGAAGTTTCACCAACTTCTGAATAGGGTTTCGTTTCAATAGCATCATAGTAAGCCGGCAATTCCTTCACGAACCACTGATGTCCATTTTCATTTAAGGCATGAATAGCGCTACGCATGAACGCATTCCAATGACCAAATTGAGGGCGATACAAAAAATTCTTAAATGCCCTGTTGATGTCCCCAATTTTTAGGTCGCTATTGAAGTATTCCGAGGCAGTCAAAAGCCCTAGGTATTTCAGATAATTCAAAAAGACCTCCTTCAGCAAATGCAGTCGCTTGAAACCATCTTCCTTCTCTAAAGCACGTTTGTATGGATGAGCCAAGAAATAAGGATATGTTTCAATAATCCTGGCGTCAACCTCATCCGCATTGATGGAAGAAGGTTTTGAATTGGGTGAATCACTCTGCCAACCCTCCAGTGCAAGTTGATCCACTGCCTCAAAAGTCAATGACTTCCCTTGATAATCTAATACTATAGAACCACTGCAGGCATGATTCGGGCCTTGAAGGCTTATACCGGTTGTTGAATCCTTAAATTGAAATGCGCTACAAGCTAAAAGCGACTCGATAAAAACATTCAGAATAGGTTCATAGGTCTCATAAATCTGCTTGCTCTCGGTTTCCGAATATACCGTTCCGTGACCAACATACTTGTTGCGGAAATTGATTAGCAACTCAAGCGGAGTGTTAGTCACCTCAACAATCTGCTTTTGACCCTTACCATCAATGACCGTGTTTCGAACGGTCATTCGTTTTATAATTGGCTGTCCTTTGATACTTTTCAAGGAAACGCCAAACAGACTAGCTAGCTCAGGGGGTAATGCAGTCGATTTTTGCTTATCAAGCTCTTGAATTAGTTTCATTATCGTCGAACTCCAGAGACCATGACTGTCCTTGGACATAAGCGTCTCAATCGATTGCTCCGTACTCTCATTGATGGCATTCTCCTGTTCCGCAATTTTGATCATGGCATGACCATAAAGACGGAAACAACCGAGCAGCACATCGGAAATGAGATGGAGTTTTTTGAAGTGGTTATGTGCGTTTGCTATTCTCGATAATGAATAAGCAACATGAATTGGTAGGTCGTTTATTGCTTTCTCTAATAGTTTGTGATTCATAGCTTCTTTTATATATTGAGATGTAAGTAACCCTAAAAAGTATAAAGTTAAAATCAGAGGGATTCCTTTAATTTCGAAAAACATGAAAAAACATGATTCACCGAAGTTCATTCGTACAGGCCCTTTGTAAGTGCCCCTTTTTTGAGACAGGTTTAAAGTGTTAAGTTAAGGTTGAATTTGTAGTTTCCATTCGGAGGGTGTTCGGTCCTGTAGTGCTTCATGGGGTCTTCGTTCGTTGTATTCTTCGATCCATTCTTCGGTGAGGGCTCTGAATCCCGGATATCGGTAAACAGGTAGGCGTCTAGAATGGCTTCGCGGTACACGCGGTTAAATCTTTCGATATAACCGTTCTGCATAGTCCTGCCGGGTTGAATAAACTGAATCTCTATTTCATGTTCCTTGCACCACCACTCAAAACTTCGGAAGTGAATTCAGGGCCGTTGCCCGTTCTGATGACCTGAGGCTTGCCACGCCAAGCGATAATGCTTTCTAGGGTCCTTACAATGCGCTTAGAGGACAGCGAAGTATCAATCTCAATGGCCAATGCTTCCCGTGTACAATCGTCCATGACGTTGAAGGTTCGGAATTTGCGCACCCCCATGATGCTATCGCTCATAAAATCCATGCTCCAGCTATGATTGACGGCTATTTGTCGTTTGGTGGCAGGGCCCAGCCTTTTTTAGAGAACAGGCCCTCAAAAGCTGGTTATCAATCACCAGATAAGCGTACATCCTCTTGAGGCGCGAGTGCTCCTCTTCTAGTTTTTTAGTTTCTGTACATCGGACACATCCACCCCCCCGTATTTGGTCATCCATTGTAAAAGGTGGCGGGTGCGATGCCAATTTCTCGACAGATGACCCCGGTGGCTATACCGGATTCATGCTTCTGAAGGGCCTGTACGACTTGAACTTCGGTAAATCGTGATTTTTTCATGGTTTTTAAAATTAAAGGAATTTCTCTACTTTCAAAAGTCTGCATTTTAGGGATACTTACAATAGTGCAGCCTGTTGAAACGCGAAATTTGAATAAATTGTGTTAATCGGTAAAACCGTTTCAAGGTTTGGATTTGGGTATATATAAATTTAAGTCCTTGTCTAATAATTTGATATCTCTACTATTTAAGTTTAAATCTCCCAATTTAATTGAGATTTCATCTTTGCCTTTTTGCTCAATAACAAGTTTTGAATTTTTTAATTGATAAGACTCGATGTCCGTAAACTGTAAATAATAAGTTTTATTGTTGTCAGTGATACTCAAATTATTCTTGGTAACGATGATTTTGTCATTGCGGTTATTTAGCAGCAAGAATCCGTATATCGCGGGTAAAATGATAACAAAAACGCAAACAATTACTATTGCGTAACTAGTAACAATTTCACCTAATTCATTTTGGCTCATATATATCCTGAATGATGAATAAATTCCGGCGCTAACAGTTAAACCCAATACTGTGAGAATAAAGAATTCATTTAAATTATAGACAATGGAATCTTGTTTTTTCTTTCTGGCTCCTGTGAAACGATACACCAAAAACAAGGCTAAACTTGCACCAATCACAAAAATACTCATATTTATGAATCCATGAACTTTGCCGATTCCATATAGGCCATATCCGAGTGCAGTCAATGCCGAAATGCCGCCGGTTGTTTCTTTAGTTTTACTCATCGCTTAGTTTTGATTAAGTTTAAGTTTTTCAAATGGAATTTTTCTTTTAACGAATGTATGTTGTTGGGCGCGAATTACCAATTCATTTGATTGTCTGAAATATTGAGTATTTTTAGGATATGAATTCTACAGAGTCACTTTTCCTTACCAAATAGATAAGATTGATTCAAATAGTAATTGTTTGAATTTTATTCGAGCATTTATTGATTGCTGAGTTCAACTAATACGTGCAATTTATGAAAATAAACGGCAAAAAGACCTTTAGAGGCCTTTTATACCGTTTGAACGAGCGGCGCAATCTTTGCATTGCACATGAAAAAAACTACACCCAGCTCGGTTTTGAACAAAGGTATCAAATTGAGGCCCTCCTCCAAACGGGTAGGGATCAAAAAGAAATCGCCCAACAAATCGAGGTACATCCTTCGACAATCTGCAGGGAATTTCGGCGCAATACGGCTCGAAGAGGTCCCACAGCAGGTTGTTATAGCGCCAGAAATGCCCAACGCAAGACGACTGACCGCCATACCCACAAACCCAAAGCCCTTAAATTCAACGATCGCATGAAGCAAGTGGCCGCTCAATGGCTTCAGGTCGATAAGTGGAGGCCTGAATTGTTTAGCGTTCGGGGCAAAGAAACCGGCCTTTGCCCCGTTAGCCACGAATGTCTGTATCAATAGATATGGGCGTGTAAGCATGATAACAAGCGCGTTCACCAACCTCAAAGTGGCTAAAAACAAAATGATAAACACAATGCCTTTCCATTCAGGTTTTTTAATTTTCATAATATTTAGTTTAAATGGCGTAGAGATAAAATAAATATAAATACTAACTTAATTGTAAGTGCCCCAAAAAAGCACATTATCTAAAAAAACACACAATTCACCATAATTCAAGCTTTTCATGTGCACTTTCGGTGGCACCGACGCAAAACCTAAATGTAAATGGTTGATTGACAGTAGTTTGCGGATACGATTTGGTGGTGATGGACGTACCATTTATATGTTTCAGAATAAATACCCTAATTTAAAGGCATTGAACAGCAGCAACAGATCAACAGATGAAACAAATAAAATACATCCTAAGGAACATGTTTGTCTTTTGGAGTGGCGTAGCCCTCTTGACAACGGCCCATATAATCTTGGCTTGTCAAGAATTAAAAGATCCAAACACATACATTATAAAAGGCAACCCTATTGAGGATAGAACCCTTGTCATAACTCCTCTGGGAAGAGTAAATCCTTTGTTCATTCAATGGGCCAGGGAGGCTCTTGAAAAAACTTACAAAATGCCCATTAAGGTAAAGAAAACCCTACCCTTGAAACCGGAATACTATTACCCTTCAACAACAAAGAGAAACAGGCTTAATGCCGATCAAATATTAAAAATATTTAAATCCTCCAATGAAATTCCCGTATTAATCACGGAAGGCGATATTGGTCATAAACGAATAACAAAAAACGACACGATCGAAGGCTACGGTATAATCGGTAAAGCCAAATTGGGAAAACGACGTCAAAACTCACTGACAAAAGATAGTGAATTAGCACTCATAATTTCTACATTTAGAATCAAAAATACAACCAAAGATAATTTCAGGAAAAGACTCAACAAAGTGACAATTCACGAAATAGGCCATAACCTTTCCTTACCCCATTGTAAATACCAAAGCAACTGCGTAATGGTTGATGCTAGAGGCAAGGCTACAACTATTGATAAGGCCAATGAAGCCTTTTGCCAAAAATGTAGAAATATAATAAAGCCGTACCTAAGGGCATCAGAATAATTACGAACGATCATCACCCAAAAGCTCAATCCTGTTTGCCTTCCAGACCGCCCTGAAGGGGTGTAACCATCCTTCTTTTTGAAGGTAATGAAAAAGACCCTCTTGTACCCGCAGTTGAATAAATTGATTGTCAATCAAAAATATTTCTGATGAATACGGATACGATACGTCCACGCTGATTTTATATTCTGTAATACGCCCATTCTTCAGTGGAGGATAAACCTCACAAGGATTCAAAGCCAGGGCATACCTACTCTCAGGATGAAATAATTTATAATTTCCGGTATTCCATTTGACTTTCTTCCTGGGTGTACTAAAAGGCTCTTTAAGGGCACGTTGAATTTCATGGGATTTAAGGAAGAAGTCGCTTTCAAATTCTCGGACTCCATCTGAATCTTCAATCAACATCAGCATGCTCTCTCTGGCAACTTCAGGGTATATCAATGAGCCACCTGTGCAAAAAAATATATTCAGGCCGTAAATGCTTATTTTTTCTGAAAAACTAAGTGACTTATTTTCTTGGATTCTTTGAAAGTAGCCTTTGGATCGCGCATTATATTGTTTAATTGATAAGGGAAGCATCGCCATGCCCACCAAGAATATAATAAACGAAAAAAGGGAAATCTTTTTAAAGCCTAGATTGATCCATATACCCAAAATCCCAAAAACAAAAAGGAATAGAACACCAATATAACCAAACAAAATGCCCCATGTAATTAGCCATGCAAAAAATATAAAGCCTATTGAAAAAAATAAAACGCTGAAAACTTTGCCTAACTTATTCATAAATGTCAAAAAAAATAGCCTGAAAGAATCGAATAAATTTAAGAAGAATTCAAAAATATCGAAGGACTATATCCAGCCTCGGGGATTCAAAAATATTTTTCGGGTATACGACTATTTCGTTCTTATTGTAAGTAACCCTAAAAAGCAGAAAGTTTAAAAGTAGAGAGATTCCTTTAATTTCGAAAACCATGAAAAAACATGATTCACCGAAGTTCATTCGTTCAAGCCTTTCAAAGACATGTCTCCTTCTTAGCCACCCCGCCTACTAAACCATCCAGTTAATTCTAGCCTCTTCTTCTCTTCCCGACACGCATCTTTTCCCGATTTCCCCCCAAGTCCCCCTATTTCCTCCCATACCCTGCCCCCTTCCAGCCCAAAATCCAAGCCTCGGGAGGCTCCTCAGAACGCCCTCAAGGTGGGGCAATGACTGGGCCTTGAAGGGTGTCCTGGGAAAATCGTGTTGTGCACTTTCGGTGGCACCAACGCAAATCCGAAATGTTAGTGCTTGAATTTCAACCGTTTGCGGAAGCGATTTGGTGGTGATGGACGGAAGAGCTTAAATATTCTAAAACTTTACTCGCAGGAAGCTCCTCTTTCCGAATGGGATGAAGTAGAGGAAGAACCAAAAAGAAAAGAAACCTAATAGTATTTGTTGGTACCCATACAAAACGGCCATGCTGATAAAAAATCCTCCGAATATTGAGAGATAAGAGAGATTGGTAGGTTTCTTTTTTTGAACGTTTTCGATGTACGTATTGAGTCTCTCTGCGAATAAAACATTTCCTTTTGAAAGGTAAGGCTTATCGAAATGGGACAGAAGTTTAGGACTCTCGTAGTTGGATATTTTTGACGCAATTAAGGGAATGGTGACAAGTTTGTCGTCCATGTCGTTCCCAATAATCTCATTTAAATCATAGACAGAATCCTCCAGGTTGAAATCTCGATTTAAGGCATCTAGAATAGCTGTATTTGACTTAATTGAATTATTGAAATCGGAAATCTTTTTAAAAGCTTTTAGTTTTGAATACACCCCTGACATCGATGCCGCAATTCCGGCAACCTGAATAGTGTTAGATAATGCCTTATTTTTTCCGCCAATAAGTCCTGCCATCAAGCCAATTTTCATTCCATCAATCAGCGAGTTGAATGTCATGGACTGTTTTTCTTTTTCCAAGATCATACTCAGACTCAATGCAAGCACCATTTCTTTCAGAGTGCTTTCGAATAATGTTTCAGCGGATTCGTTGAAATCTGATTTTTGAAGACCAAATCCTTTTACATTGATTAACTCTGGATACGAGACCGTGAAGTTGTCTTTAGCACTTAGGAAATATTTCTGAAGAGCGACCAGTGTTTTAGTCGTTTCGGAATCAAAGTCCTTATTCTTGCTTTCCTGGACAATCTCGTCAAATCCCTCGATATTATCATTCTGAAGGCAATCAATGGCTACCTTAATGGTGTTGTCTGATGCTTTGGATAAGATTTTATCAAGAAGGCTCTTGGAGGTAATAGAAAGGATATTTTCACCACTAGTATTCTTGGTGCTTTTTATTGATTTTGTAGACTCACTCGAGGAGGAGATTGTTCCAACTTGACCAAGTTCTGATATTAAATCATCAATGGATATCGGTTCATAGGAGTACTTCTTTTTGGCACGATCTGATGAATAATAAATGGAACTTGTTTCCTCATCCGATAGGTCTTGCCAGTAACCCTTGGAAACAGCCAACGAAACTATTTCTTCCTTAATCCATCGTCTGCAAGTATTTCCGGCAAGCCGCTGGACATCACCATTTTGGTCAATCCATACTAAGTGATCACCATCTAAGCTTGGGAGGTCATTATCTAACCAACCAGATTTTTTTCCTTCATTTAGCTTTGCATAGAACGCCAAAGCTTTATCGTTGAGTGACCCTTTCGAGGAACGATAATCGCCAAATTTTACAATAGCCGATAAGGGTATGGAAAATCGCCCAACTTGAAGATACAGTGTAAACCGGTAATTGGTGACCACAAACCAGGCATTAAAACAGCCAACGACAAATTCACCTTTTAAAGGAGCGTAGTTTAAAAGTTCTGGATAGCCTGGCTCATTGTTTTGTCCTAAAGTCTTAATGAATTCATTAAGGTCATAATTCTGATAATTCCAATATGTCTTGCCCTCCAAAGATTCTCTGATAGAGTCTGCGAGACTTGATGCGGTGTGAAACATTTTTTTAGTGTTTAGGAGCTTGTTGTATTTAAACTTAGGGATTTATTTCAATCGTTATATTCCATCGGAGAGAGAGGCCTGTGAGCCTAACGCTCCAATATGCTCAATATCAGTAATTTACGAGAACGTTTTTCGCTAAGTCAACCCGCTAAGCAACCCAATCGGCCGCGGAGGGTATTTCGCCCAATTGCTTGACTTAACTAGGCGAATATAATGGATTTTGCGGAAGGTTCGTTTCCTATTGTATCCAAAGAGATTAGTTCATTAACAGTAGGTCCTATGGTTCGAATCCTTTTTCGAACCTTTATTTCGTAATCTTCAACTGTAAGTGCCCCTTTTCTGGACAAGTCAATAATTGGCCTATCTTGACTAACCCAAGCCGCAAACCTTAATTCAATGCCATTTTAGTGGGTTTGTTTGACAAGGAGCATAATACCAGCCACCCCGCCTACTCAACCATCCAGTTTATTCTACACCTGTCCTTCTCGCCCTGACCCGCCGGGTCCTCCCTATTTCCCATCAAGCCTCCCTATTTCCTCACCTGTTCCGCCCCCTCTCAACCCAAAATCCATGCCTCGGGTAGCCCCTCGAAAGGCCCTTCAGGTGGGTCGATGATCGGGTCTGTAGGGGTGTCCTGGGAAAATCGTGTTGTGCACTTTCGGTGGCACCGACGCAAAACCGAAATGTAACTGCTTAATTGACATACGATTACGGAAGCGATTTGGTGGTGATGGACGGAATCGAACCGCCGACACAAGGATTTTCAGTCCTTTGCTCTACCAACTGAGCTACATCACCCCTCTTTTCATCGCATTTTCCTTGGCCTGGCCGCAACGGCGGTCCACCAAAGGCTTGCAAATCTAATCCAGCGAGGATAAATTTCAATAATGCCGAACATTTTTGGGAAATTGGGGGTTTTGTGGTCAAATTTGAATCCACAATGGGTTTTCAATTGCTCCAGTCTTTGCTCTTCGTTGCGGTCCTCGTCACAGGGCTTTATCCCTTTGTACGGCAAATTCAGCGAATTAGGGCCAATATCTTCCGAGGCCGGGGGGCTCCTGCCACCGACCGACCCGCCCTGCGCTGGCGCCAGATGGCCCGCGTTGCCCTGGGCCAATCCAAAATGGGCAGCCGCCCGGTC
>Ga0315900_10000996_pt1 | contig 45584 bp, 77 predicted proteins | sample LakEriMetagenome_FD_203521 | JGI IMG/M metagenome (GOLD analysis project Ga0315900, IMG submission 203521) | Freshwater fungal communities from buoy surface, Lake Erie, Ohio, United States - Buoy 12 MA114 | ecosystem: Environmental > Aquatic > Freshwater > Lake > Lake biofilm | place: USA: Lake... | reverse complement strand
CCGCGCTGGCGCAGAGCGGCGATGCGGCGGCCCTGGGCGACCTCCAGCGGGTTTCCGACGCCTACCTACAGGCCGCACGCGCCGTGGCCCCTGACGCGCGCGCCTACGCCCGCGCGCTGGCCGATGTTCGCAACGCCGTGGAGGCGTCCGCCAGCGCCGCGGATGCCCAGGTTTCCAACGCCGAACAGCAGCTTGAGGCGCTTCACCAGATGGTCGCGGCCCTGGTCAAGCTGGACGAGAATATCATCTCCGTCGGGGCGGCCATCGTTGCCCTCGCGGAGGCCACGCGCGCCCAGGCCGAGGCAGCGGCGGCAGATCGCGTGCAACAGGCCACAGCCCCGCCCCAGGTGGTCGCGGCGCCCACGTCCGCGCCCCTGTCGGTGGATACCAGCAGCCTTGAGCGGAAGGTGGAGGAACTGACGGTGCGGATGGCGGGCCTCCAGGCCGAGAACAACGTCCTGCTGGCGGCCATCAACCGCAGCAACGACCAGACGGCAGGCGTGCTGACCCGAGTGACCCGCGACGGCAACTCGCTCGTAACGATCCCGGCGGCCTAATGCGCGCGATCCCCCCGCTTGCCATCACGGAACTTGGCCTGACCTCCACCACGGCGCCCGAGCCGGGCCTGGGGGAGGCCGTGTGGCTGGTCGGTACGACCTACGCCAAGGGCGACAAGGCGATCCTGGGCACGCTGACCTCCACGGTCACGATCAGCATTGCCTCGCCGGGGGTTGTGACCTGGGCGAGCAACGGACTGCCGAACGGCACGCCGGTCTACCTGACCACGACCGGCGCTCTGCCGACCGGGTTGGTCGTGAACACGGTCTATTTCGTCGTGAACCGCGCCGCCGGGTCGTTCCAGCTTTCCGCCACGCCCGGGGGCGCCGCCATCGTGACCACCGGGTCGCAGTCGGGCACGCACACTGCCAACGCGGCGCTCCACCGGGTCTATGAGAGCCTCGCGAACTCGAACACCGGCAATCCGCCCGCCATCGACGACGGGACCAAGTGGCTCGACATTGGCCCGACCAACCGCTGGGCAATGTTCGACCTCCTGCGGAACACCGCGACCGCCCAGGCCTCGCCGCTGACGGTGGTGCTGACGCCCGGCCAGCGCGTCGACTCCATCGCGCTTGTGGGTCTGGTCGCGGACACGGTGACGATCACGGTCACGGTCTCGGCGGTTGAGGTCTACAGCTACACGACCAACCTCAGCGACCGTGAGGTGCTGACGTGGTACGACTACTTCTTCAAGCCCTTCTCGTCCAAGAGCGCGGTCGCGCTGTTCGACTTGCCGCCCTACACGAACGCGGTCGTGACGGTCACGCTGACCCGGACCAGCGGCTACGTCTACTGCGGTGGTCTTGTCCTGGGCACCTCGGCCTATATCGGGCGGACCCTGCATGACGCGGAGAACAGCGGTCTCAACTTCTCCGAGGTAAGCCGGTCGTTCGATGGCGCCGCCACGCTGATCCAGCGCCGGACCATCCCCAAAACGACCCAGCGGGTCCGAACAACCAAGGCCGCCGTGAAGTCCCTGACGGACCTCCGCTCGGTGTTGAACGCGGTTCCCGCGCTTTGGTCCGGCCTGGACGACACGAGTAGCGGCTACTTCGAACCCCTGCTGATCCTGGGCTTCTACCGGACCTTCACAATCGTGATGGATCAGCCGGACGAGGCCCTGGTCACCCTGGAACTGGAGGAAATCTAGCGTGCCGACCAACATTCCCTCCATCACGCCGCTTCCCACGCCGTCGCCACAGACCTCGGACCCGGCCAACTTCAACACGCGGGCCGACACGCTGCTGGTGGCGCTTCCGGGGATGGTCGCGGAGGAGAACGCGGCGATCAATGCCATGAACACGGTGGCGGGCGAGGTTGAGGCGGACGCGACCGCCGCGCTCAACGCCCAGGCCGCCGCCGCCGCCAGCGCCAACGCCGCTGTCAACGCGACCACCCTGGTTCGCCGCGCGACCAACTCCCTCGCCATCGGGACCGGCGCCAAGAACCTCACCGGCCTGAACAGCCCGGCCCAGGCCACCTTCGCCAACCTTGATGAGGTCATGCTCATCGACGCCGCGAACCAGAACAACCGGATGTGGGGCGCCGTCTCCCTGGCGAACATGGTGGCGGGCACCATGACTGTGACGGTGACCGGCACCAACTTCACCGGCAGCGGCACCATCGCCAACTGGATCGTCTGTCTGGCCGCCTTCGCGCCGACCGTCAGCTACTCCGACGCCCTGTCGGCCCGCAACTACCACACCGCCGCCGCCGCCATCCTCTAAGGAGCCGAACCCATGCCCCTCGACACGAACCCTGCCGGTATCACGGTCAATTCGCTGGTCTCACCGCAGTTCCCGGCTGCCCTAATGGCGACGGTCACGACCGCGAACTCGAACTACTCCGACACGCCCACAAACTCGGTGGAGCTGCTGCCGACCTCGGGCGCGGCGATCTCGGCCTATGCCCCCCGAGGGATGCGGTTGACCAAGGTCACCGCTCTGGCCCGCGCCACCATCACCACTGCAACCGAGCTTCAACTGTTCGTTTCGGACAGCGCCGGGTCCGTGAAGCGGTTCATCAACTCGACCCTCATGCCGACCTACACGGTTTCACAAAGCACCGGCCAGACCGAGATTGACCTCGGCTACAGCGAAACGAACCCACTGATCCTCAGCGCGGGTGAGCGCCTGTGGGGCGCCATCGGTCAAAACAACACCGGCATCCTGTTTCGTGCCGAAGGCGGCGGTTACTAACGCGATGCAGACCCCGCTGCTCGGCTTTCGCCCCACCCGGCAGGGGCTCTTTGTTCCCGACCCGGTGGGGCTGGCCGGGTTCACCCGACAGACCATGGCGCAGACGAAGAAGTCGGTGGGACCGACCTTCATCGGCATGGCCTCAAGCACCGGCGCCGGTTCGGCCCTGGTCATGCCCCAGGGCGCGGGCATTGGCGACCTGCTGATCTACTTCGGCAACGCCAACAGCAACCCGGTCACCCCAGGGAACGCGGCAAGCTGGAGCACGCTGTCCAGCGTCCCGGGCGATGTGGGCGGCAACTATCTCTGGAAGCGCGCGGACGCCACGGACTTTCAGCAAGTCGTGGGTTCGGGCACCAACCCAGCAATCACGGTGTGGGCGTTCCGCAACGTGGTCTCCCCGCACTATGTGACCGGCGAGGGCAACAGCGACGGGTGGACTATTCGCGGGGACACCTTCTCCGTCGCCGGGTTCACCAAGAACGCCAAGGCGGTCGGCCTGCTGTTCCTTATGATTGCGGACGGCACGGTGCAATGGCGCGGGGTCTCGGCCCCGGCGGACCTGATAATGCCGTCGAGGGGTTTCGCCTACGTCCCGGCGGACCGCATCCCCGTTCCGTCCGGCCCCTCATACCCGCGACAAAGCGCCTACACGATGAGCCCGCAGCACTACGTCAACGGCGCCAACGTGACCATGATCATCCCGGGCGCCTGGAGCCAAGCGGTCGTTGCCGTGATCGAACTGCGCGGCGCGTAACGTGAGCGACCTCTACCAGCGCATCCGGGTGGCGGACGGCGCCCCCATAGGCGCGCCCGGCGGGTTGCCCACGGCGCTCAAGGGCCTGTCGCAATGGCAGCTTGAGGACTTGTCGGGGAGGCTTGGCGCCGTGCGCGCTGCGCGCCTGGGGTTCGCGGGCGAGGGTTTCGTCATCGCGGTCCCGGCGCCGGACGTGCCGGTTGCCATTGAGCGCCTGTGGGCGCTGCTCGCGCTGCAGGGCCTTGGCCTCTACGCGACGGTCGAGGCGGCCATTGAGTCGGCGGACGTGCCGACGCGCCTCTACTACCGGGAGGCGGGCCTGTTCCGCCGGGATAGCGGCATCCTCGTGGAGTTCGCGCACGCCCTGGGCATGACCGACGCACAGATTGACGACCTGTTCCGCTACGCCGCCGCGCTTAAGGCCGCTGCCGTGCCTGCTGCGCCCACGCTTGACACCCCGGTCGAACCTGACCCCCCGCCAGACCCCTAGCCAGGAGCCCACCCATGACCCGCCTATTCGTCGCCGCCGTGCTTGCCACGATCCTCGCCGCCACCCTCAGCGCCCCGGGCGCCGTGGCCGCGCCCGTCACCGCCCCGATGCAGTCCGACTCGTCCGTGCCAATCTCGGTGGCGACCGCGACGACTGTCGAACTGGTCCCCGCCGTGGCCGGGCAGTCCATCTTCGTGACCCACTACAACTTCGTCGCGGCGGGCGCCGGGAGCGTGAAGCTGGTTTCGGGCACCGGCGCCAACTGCGGCACCGGCACCGCGGACGTGACCGGGAACTACACCCTGACCGCCTCGGCAGCCGTGGAAGCGGGTTCCGGCCTGGGTGTCCTTGCCATTGTGGCGCCCGGGCGCGCGCTCTGCATCACCAACGCCGCTGCGGTGGGAATGTACGGCCTCCTCTCGTTCGCCCAGCGATAAGCCTCGGCGCCACCCCTTAAGGAGACCCGCTGATGTCCAAGGGCAACACGTTCGAAAACGACCTCCTGCAGTTGATCTTCAACGCGGTCCCCATCGCGAACCTCGCTGACAACGCTGCCAGCGCCCCGCTGACCAACCTGTTCCTCGCCCTCCATAGCGCGGACCCGGGCGAAGCGGGCACCCAGGCCACCAACGAGGTGGCCTATACGGGCTACACGGGCGCGGTGCGCGCGGCGGTCGCGCGGACGGCGGGTGGTTGGACGGTCACCGGCAACAGCGTCAGCCCGGCTGCAACGGTCAGTTTCCCGGCTTGCACCGGGGGTTCGGCCACGGCAACCCACGTTTCAATCGGCACGAACCAGACGGTCGGGAACGCCTCGAAAATCCTCTACAAAGGCGCGCTCACCCCCAACATCGTGATCGCCAACGGTGTGACACCACAGATCACCAACACCTCCACGATCACGGAGGACTAGGCCGTGGCTCAGTATGCCAACGGCGGTCCGGCCTGGGCGCTTTGCGAGGCCAACGCGCCCGGCGCGACCCTCTGCCAGGAGGAGCCGCTGCCGCCCGAGGGCACCTACCGCGTGATCGGCTACTTCCTGTTCGACCGGGAAGGGGAACCGGTCCTGCAGTGGAACTGGGTCGAGTGGTCGCTTGAGGGCGCCAAGACCCAGGCGCGCGCTGATCTGGAGGCCGCCTATCAGGCGCGCATGGAGGTGGGTTTCGCGCACGACTTCGGCGGTGGTTTGGAACACCTACAGGTCAGCCGGACGGAGGATCAGGTTCGCTGGCTCGGCTACAAGGACGCCTGTGAGGACCAGATCGCAGCCGGGTTCGGCGCGGCGCCGGTCGCCATTCCCATCCGGTCGTTCGAGAACATCACCCACACGGTCACCGCGAACGATGGCCGCGCCCTGATGATCGCCCTGCGCGGTTGGATGGCGACCCAACTGGCGTGGACCTGGGCGATGAAGGACCACATCGAAACCCTCACCACCCATGAGCAGTTCGCCGCGCTCGACTTCGGAGGTTGACGGATGGCTATCACGACCCTGGACGACCTGATCGGCGCCACGCGCCAGAACATCGAGTATTACAAGACCGGCACGCGCACGACCGGCGCGGTGGCGGGCGCGAACTACACGTTCTTCGACCTCGCGGGCCAACCCACCGGCCCGGCCCTCCCCATCGGCAACACCAACCCAGGTGTCGTCCCGGTCGACACCGATCCCGGCTATTGGCCCATCAACGCCTTCGCAGGTGGCGCGAAGGGCTACCTAAGCCGGGTTGCCTACGCCTCCAGCGTCATCGGGCGCTTTGGTATCTATGACCGGGTCTACGCGGCAGGGGCCTACGCCCACAACGCGGGCACCGTGGGCCCGTTCAGCAGCCCCTCGTGGGCCAGTCGGGTTCCTGCGGGTGACTATAAAGGCCTGGAAATCTGGATCGAGGTGGCGGTGCAGTTCGGCGCCGGTGCGACGGCCTTTGGCGTCACGGTGACCTACACCGATCAGGACGGCAACGGCGGGGCTACGGCAAGCATCAGCGGCCTCGCCACGGCAGGCCTGACAATCGGTCGGGCGTACCAGCTTCCGTTGGCATCTGGCGACAGCGGGCTCCAGGCCATCACGCAGGTCCAGATCACCACAGGCGGCGCGGTATCAGGGTCCGTCAATGTTATGGTCCTGCGCCCCCTGGCGCCGGTCCTCCGCATCCCCATCGCGGGGGCGGGAGACGTGTTCGACGCCTTCAAGGTTGGGATGCCTGAGGTGTTCGCCGACAGCGCCATCTACCCGATCTTCTCGCCGGACAGCACGGCGGCGGGCATCAACGAACTGACCATTGAGATCGCCTCGGGATGACCATAGTCACGCGCGCCGAGTTGCTGGCTGCGCGCAAGCTGCGCGTGTCCTACACCAAGACCGGCATGAGCGGGTCGGGGAACTTCCAGGCGCGCAGCCTCCTGTTTGCCCAGGCAGGCTTTCCGGCTGCTGGAACGCTAAGCGGGGGAAGCACCACGGCTGCCGGGGTGATCCCGACCGCCGCGACCGCTGGGTGCCCCGGCATCCCCAGCTTCGGGGGCCTCACAGGCTACCTGACCAAGATGGATTGGGCCTCGAATAACGGGGGTCGGTGCTACTGGGTGTTCGATCTTCTGTGGAAGGCCGGGGCCTATACCACGGCGTCCAACACGGTGGTTTCTCCGCCCGCTCTGACGCGCGTTCCTGGCGGCGACTTCAAGGGTCTCGAAATCTGGATCGAGGCGGTCGTGACCTTCGTCGGCACGGCAGTCGTCACCATTGAGTACGATGACGAGAACGGCGCACCCCGAAGCGTTGCAACGACCCTGGTCGCCGCCATGGATGCCGGTCGCACCACGCGCGTCAGCTTGCCGACAGCGGGGGTCCAGAGGGTCACCCGCGTCATCGAGGCAGGGGCAACCGGAGGCACCTTCAACGTGGTGATCCTGCGGCGACTGGCGACGTCTTTGAACCCGCTGTTCATTGCCCCCTCGAACTCCAACGGCATCGTCCAGCCGACGATGAACTACCTGCAACTGGGTTTTCCGCAGGTCTACGAGGACAGCGCGCTCTACTTCATCGCGGACACCACGAACGGCAGCCGGGCGGTGGGCATCTACCTCGAAATTGCGGTGGGGTGAGCCATGACCATCACCACCCAGGCCCAACTCGACGCGGCGCTGAAGTTCGACGTCACGATCATCAAGAACCCTCTGTCCCAGAACGGGGCGTTCGAGGGCCGGGCAATCACCTTCCACACGGCGGGAAACCCGGTAGCCGGATCGCAGGCCGGGTCGAGCCCGGCTGCGGGCGTGATCGAAACCGACGCGACGACCGGCTGCCCAACTATCCCCAGCTTCGGCGGCCTGGATGGGCACATCGTTGGCGTGACCTACGCCGTCTCCGCGACCAACCGGAGCGGCTGGCTCTACGACCGGCTGTGGCGCGCGGGAACCTATGCCTTCAACGCCAATCAGGCGGTCACGGCCTCCGCCTTGAGCCGGGTTCCGGGCGGTGACTTCAAGGGTCTTGAGCTATGGATCGAGGTCACGACCGACATGGTCGGAACCGCCACGGTCACCATTCTTTACGAGGACGAGAACAGCGCCCCAAGGACCTCCACGACCACCCTTCCGGCGGCCCTGGCAAACGGTAGGTGCTACCGGGCCAACTTGGCAGGGGCTGGCATCTCCAAGGTCACCAACGTCCAACTGACCGGCGCGACGGGCGGTGCGATCAACGTCGCCATCATGCGGCGGCTGGTCTCCTGCCTCAAGATGTACGACCAAGCCACCAGCACCGGCACGTCCATCCCCTCGTATGGGTTCAACGACCTCCAGACCGGCTTCGTGCGGGTCTACGAGGACAGCGCGCTCGTGCTGGTCTGCGACAACGCGACCTCCGCCCGAAACGGCTTCATCTCGATCCGCATTGCGGTGGGGTAGGCCATGACCGTGCTTCTCCGTCGTCCGATTGCGAGCGCCCGGGGCGCCGTTGCGGGTGTGGCAGCGGGCGACCTCGCGACCCTGCTGGGTGCGGCCTATTTCGCGGCAGGTTCGGCCCCGGCGTCCGGCGCCTTCACGGTGGCGGGGGTGGCAGGCGTCACCCTGGTCGGCGCCGCGCTGGCGTCCGGCGCGGTCTCGGTTGGCGGGGTTGCGGACTCGGCGCTCGTGGGGCGTGCCCTGGCGGGGGCCAGCTTCACCATTGCCGGGGTCGGCGCCGCCGATTGGACCGCAGCCACCGGGGCCTCGTCCTTCACCATCACCGGAAACGCCACAGCGGCGGCCACAGGGGCGGCCCTGGCGCGCGGCGCCGTGGTGGTGGCGGGGGTGGGCGCGGCTGCGCTTACAGGCGCCGCCCTGGCCGCCGCTGCGGCCAGCTTTGCCGGTTCGGCCACTGCCGCGTTCGTCAGTGGCGTGCTGGTGCCGGTCAACATTCCACCGGAGCGCACGCTGCGTGTCGGCCTGGACGCTCGAGCCCTGACCGTGGGCCTTGACGAGCGGCGCCTGACGATTGCGCCCGACGCCCGCACGCTCACCGTGCCTGCCGACCCCCGGTCGCTCGTTGTGGCCCCGGACGCGCGCACGCTCACCGTCGCGGCCTAGCACCACCCAAACCCAGGAGAACGCCGTGGAAATGGAAACCGCGCCTGACGGCGTGCGCTTCGCATACAAGGACCCCAACGCCCGCGTCCCGTTCTTCGTGAATTGGATCGATTGGCTGGACGGCGACACCATCGCGACCGCGTCGGTGATCCTGTCGTCAACGGAGGTGGTGCTCCACAGCCAGAGCAACACCACGACCGGCCACACGATCTGGCTGACCGGCGGCATCGAGGGCAAGACCTACCTCGTCACGAGTCGGGTCGTCACGGCGGGGAACGTTCAGGATGATCGGTCCTTCCGACTGATCTGTCGCCAGCGATAGAGGGCGCCGGTGGCATACCTCGAAAACGTCTTCGCCGCGCTGTCCCACCTCGTAAACGCCCTGACAGGCGGTGATGCCCGCAACTCGTTTTCAGCCCGCACCGGGGCAGCGCTGGCGCGCGGCGAGGCATGGGCCCGGCCTGTGGCCTGGGTGATCGACCGGGCGCTGTTCAGCCGGAACCACTGCCTTGAACATGCCCGGGAGGAGGGGCTGATCTGATGGATGCCGAACCTCCGCGCCAAGCCTTTGAACTTGGCATATCCGCCGTCGCCGGGGCGTCCTTTTGGGGCCTCTATCACCTTGCCACGCTCATGCGCGGCGGGCGGAAGATCGAACCGCAGCACTGGGTGCGCGCCGCCATCACCGTCGCGATGGGAATCGTCGCGGGTGTCCTTGTGGCCGAGTTCCTTGGTCCGGCCCTGATCCCGCTGGTCCCCATCGCCGGGCTGCGCGACCCCTACGTCGTCGGTTTCATCCTGGGCGCCGCCTCCTGGGAACTGGCTCCCTTCGTGTTCCGTGGTGTCCGAGCGTTTGGCGCGAAGAAGGTGAAGGAGGCTGGCGAATGATGCCGCAAGTCGCGTGGGACTTCTTGGCGCTGGGCGGGGCGGTGATTTCATGCCTCGCCACCCTGGCCCGCCGCCATATGTTGTCCGACACGCTGGGGCGTTGGCACTCGGCGCCCGGCTCGGTCCAGGCCGCGCTCGCGTTTCAGTCGATCGTGACCGGCGGCATTGCCGTGAGCCTCGCCGTAGGCGGCCACCATGCCAACGAGGTCGAAACGCTGCTGCTTCTGGTGTCCGCGGTCGTCTCCGTCGCCCTGTGGCGAAACCTATCCCGCCAGGAGCGCGAAACCGAGGTTGAACAATGAGCGCCGCCGCCAAGGCCGTCTGGCCGAAACCCGACCTCGCGTCGATGAACGCCTACTACGGCAACCCGGATCGAAACCGCGACGGGACCGCCGACCGGGATTGGGAGGACGCCAACCTCACCCGCCTCGTGCCGCCGTACCGCATGGTGCTGGCCTGGGATACCTCCCGCGAGCTTTCGGCCATCCGCGTCCACAAGAAGGTCGCGCCCAGCTTGGAAAGCATTCTCGAGCGGATCCTCGAACACTACGGCTCGCAGGCCGCCGTCGAGCAGGCCCGGCTCCACCTGTTCGGGGGCGCCTACAACTTCCGCCTAAAGCGGGGTGGCAGCACGTTGTCGAACCACTCCTGGGGCTCGGCCATCGACCTCGACCCGGAGCGGAATGCGTTCGGGCGCCGCTGGAAGCCGGGCGCCGGGATGATGCCCGAGGCGGTGGTGGAGCTCTTCAAGTCTGAGGGCTGGCGCTGGGGTGGACCGTTCCCCAAGGCCGACGCCATGCACTTCGAAGCGGTCAGAGGATGAAGGGAACCACGATGGACTCCAAGTCACTGTTCAAGTCGAAGACCGTATGGGGCGCGCTCATCGCGGGCGCTTCCCCGGCGCTGCCGATGGCGGTCGCGCTGCTGGGTTGGGACCGTTTCGTCAGCGCGGAGGAGATTACCTCCCTCGCGCAGAACGCGATGGCCCTGGGTGGCGGCGCCCTGGCGATCTATGGCCGCGTGAAGGCCCGGAAGCTCATCCGGTAGCGCCACGCGCCCGCACAGACGATGGAGGCCCCCCGGCTCGCGCTGGGGGGCCTTTTTCGTTTCAGCCGCCCGCGTGCGCCAGGGCCCGGTCGATCAGGTATCGAAGGTCGCGCAACTCCTCGACGGACACGGTGAGGGTCTGGACGGGGCAGAACGCGTTCCAACCGTCCGGGCACTCAATGGTCGCGCCGTGACCGTACCCATGGTCGCGGGCGCCGTTGTCGTTGATGGTGACACGCAGGCGACCCAGGCGTTTGTCGTAGTTCACTCGATGTCCTCCCCATAGACCCGAGCAAGCTCGGGCACGTCGCCCCGCTCCATGAGGCCGAACACGATCTCCACCACCCGGGGGATCGACTCCTTGCCGGTGGCCCATCGCCGCACGCGGCGGGAGTCGTAGTCGAACAGGCGGGCGAAGGCGTTCTGGCCCAGCCCCAGGCGCTCCAGTTCGATGCGGAAGTCGTCGGCGCTCATGGCCGGACGCCCGTATCGAGGCGGACCGTGAGGCCCAGGGAGCGCCAGACGCCATGGCGCCGCAGGTTGTCGTCGATGGCGAAGTGGCGGGCATCGCGCCAGCGCGCCACCACCTCGCCCAGCGTCATGCGGGTGGTGTCGCCCAGGCCGTCCGTCACCTCGACGGGCGTGTCGTCCGGTAGCGGGCCGGTCATGTGGTTTCCTTTGGGTCGAAGGCGTGGGTGATGTTTTGCGCTTTGGCAACAGCGGCGTGGAGCGCGTGGTAACCCCGCTCGGCGGCGGCCTGCTGTGAGGGGTTGCCGACGTACGCCTTGGCCGCCTCGGCGTCGGTGAGCAATCCTTCGCGGCCCTCACCGGCCAGCGCCAACAAGCCGCGCGCCTGGGCGAGCGTTAGCACGAGGGTGAGGTGGTGGGGCGCGCTCATGCCGCGACTCCTTCCGGCTGCAGGTTGAGAAGTTCGATCCCGTCCCGGTTGGTGTCGAGGAAGCCGAGGCGGTCGAACCCAAGAGGGTCGGCGGGCAGGGGGTCGCCGAAGATGTGGGCCGTCAGGGCGGCGTGGAGCGACCCGGCGAACCGGAACGCCCTCACGGCCACCACGGCGTCTACGGCCGCCCATACGAGGCCGCGCTGGGCCACGATGTCGACGAACGCGACCCGGGTGATCGCGCTGGGCGGGATGGCGCCCAGGTGGGCGCAGGTTCCCATGGCGCGCAGGCTGGTCTCCCACGCCTTCCCGTTGGCGTAGTCGCGCATCAACCGGTCCCGGTAGTGGCGGGTCCGGCGGTGCATATCCCAGCCGGGTGGGAGGTCGTCGTGGCCCCGGGCGGTCTGTTCCACGGCGTCCTCGTCCGGCACGAGGCAGAACGGATTGAGCCGGTCGGTCTCGACCTCCAGCACGGCGAACCGCACCGGGGGGGCTCCCTGGGGGGGTGCGCGTAGGCCGCGCCGCCGGTCGATGGCGTTGACGCCGAAGAAGGGGCCATAGGCCGAGGTCAGATAGACCGCGCCCGGGTGGCTGGTCGCCTTCCAGTTGGACCGCTTGGTCTCGCGCCGGGGGCGAAGGCCCTCGGCCATGGCCCGCCGGGCGGCAGGCTCGTTGGTGCCGTGGTAGAGCCTCACGCGCCCACCTCCGACTGAATGCGGTCCATTTGGGCGCGGATATACTTGGGAATCGCGGCGCCGTACTCAAAGGCGTCGGGCCAGCCCTCGACGGTGAGGTAGGCGTACTGCCGGTCAACCTCACCGTCGATGTTGTCGCCGACCCGGCGGCAGACCCCGAAGTCCACGCGCTTGCCTTCCGCCTGCAGTTCGTCGCGCAGCTTCGCGGCCTCGCTGGGCGTGTCCCAGTAGTGGCACTCGATGATGTCGTCGTGGTCGTCCAGTTCCTCGACCACCCACTCATAATGCACGTTCATTTTGGTCTCCTGGCGGGCACCATGCCCTTCCGACGCCTCTGCCCGGCCACCCCTGCGGGCTCCGGGCTCGGGCGCGTTCAGCGCGGCTGGGGGCGGTGGGCTACCAGCCGAACTTCTCGGCGCACACCGGGCCGATCCCCCGCTGGACGCTCTCCGGGTCCGTGAGGTCCCGGTTGCAGATCGCGCAGACTCCGAACTGGCGCCCGTAAGCGATGGCCGCCGTTTCCGGGTCGGCGGCCAGCCCGACAATCTCCTGCTCAAGAACCTCGGTGCATTCGAACGACCGCTTGAACCGGCCATCCTGAACCTTGCCGAGGTAGGTCTCGCCCTGGGTGACGTAGATGGCCCCGGGGTTGGCGCCGGTGGCCTTGGCGGGTTTGAACTTGAACCCGGCCAACCGCAGCGAAACCCGCTTGGCGCCCTTGTCGAAGGCGCTCTGGAAAGCCGCCGCGACCCGGCTCAGGTCCATGACCGGGGCGTTGGCCTCGCGCTCGGCACGGGCCTTGGCCCGGGCGGCATCCCGCTCCGCGTCGGCGGCGCGCAGGCGCTCCACCGTGGCCATCTGCTTGTCGGTGAGGTGGCCGTACCGCTCGACCGCCTCGTGCATGGCCTGGGCAAACCCAAAGCCGCCGCGCTTGGCGGCGATCCAGGCGGCGGCCTCCGGGTGCGATTCCGCGAAACCCGCGACGGCGGCCTCGACCTTGCGAACCTTGCTGGCATGGGCCTGGGCGCGGGCCTTGGCGCGCTGCTCGGGGGAGGTGCGGAAGGTGAACCGGCCCACCCCCTTACAGGTGAAGCACTTCTGGCCGTGGCGCGAGCGACCGTAGTAGATGCCCGAGCCCCGGCACTTCTGGCAGTTTTCGACGTAGGTTTCGCCGGTATAGGCCGCGTGGACCTCGGCCTGGGTCATGGCGTTGGCCCGCACCAGCGGGGCTGCGGGGCGGGTGTGAACCGAGAGGTCCGGTTCGTCTAGGTCCGCAAAGTAGTCCATGGGGTCCTCCGTGGGCTTGATGCCCTCCGATGCGGTAATAATACCGGCCAAGCCGGGTGGTGCAACTCCTTTCTCAGTCGGTTTCGGGGATGGGCACCATGCCCTTGCACGCCAAAGGCCCCGCACTCTAGGGGCCGGGGCCGGGTGGCGGGTTGTCCCCGATGGGGTGGGGTTAGGCGGCGGGGAAGTCCCCATCAGTGTGTGTGAATACGCCGTAGGTGTAGACCCGCTGCCCGAGGTCTTTGCCGTTGGCATCGGTGGCGATGACGTAGGCCATGCCGATGTTGCGGCGGGCGCTTGCCTTGGCGGCTTTGGCAAAAGCCTTCGCCCTGGAAAGCCGGTGAAAGACGAACGGGTTGTCCGGCTGATCGTCGTGGGCGTAATCGACGCGGTAGGTGGTCATCTTGGTCTCTCCTGTCGGGCGGGGTGCCCTTACACGCCCAAGGCCCGGCCACCTAGCGGCTCCGGGCGTGGGCGGGTTGTCCGCGAAGGGGGGTGGGTTAGGCGGGTCGGACCTCCCGGGTGATGACGGTCTCGAGGTGGTGGTTGTCCGCCAACTCGGCCCAGAGGGACCGCTGGTGGTCGTTGGCGAGCGCCCGGGTGGCGAACGGCCCGAACACCTGGGGGTCGGTGTTGTCGAAGGTCGCGACGATCACGAAGATGGTCGGGGCGGTCATTACGCAACCCCCCGGAAGGTCCGAATGTCGGCCACTAGCTGTTCGACCGACACGTCGAACACGTCCATGACCAGCGATGCCGTCACGCAGGGCACCGGCTCGGGTTCATCGATCCACTCGATGTCGGTGTTGAGTGCCAGCCACTCCATTGCGGTTTCGTAGGTGCCCATTTGTCGGTCTCCTGCCGGGCGGGGTTGCCCTTGCACGCCTTCGGGCGGGCCAGCGTTCGCCTCCCGCCCTGGGCCGTTTTCCGGCGATGTGGAACGCGTTCCGCCTTACTTGAGGGCACGCTTGCGCGCGTCGGTCAGATACTTGGCAGCGGCGGCGTCGCGGGCGGTGGCGGTGTCGAAGTGTCGCTCGTTCTGGCTGGCGCCGTATCGCACGCCGTTGCGGGTCGCGCAGGGGTAGAACGAGAAGTAGCGTCCCGGGGCCCGTCCGTAGCCCCATGACTGGTCGGGGGTCTGGGTGAAGGTGTTTTCCGAGAAGCGGATCGTCGCGCCGATCTTGCGACCCAGGCGGTCTGTGACGCCGAAGTCATGCTCAACGGTCTCGACGTTGGCGGTCTCGGTGATGCGGGTCAGGATGGTCATTTTAGGTCTCCTCGCGGGCTGGATCGCCCTTCGATAGGTCCACCTTATTGTCACCAGCGGCTTGGACAAGTCCAATCTGGGAGAAAATTCGGGGAACGGGGTTCGGGAATATTCCGGGACTCTGGTCCCCAAACCCTCCCGCCGTTTCCCGTCCGTTCCCGGCCCCGCTTGACGGCACCGGGTGCGCGCCCCTAGGGAAACGGGGCGCGCCGGATTAGCTCAGCAGGTAGAGCGGCGGTTTTGTAAACCGCAAGTCAGGGCCGATTGAACCCGGTTTTAACCCGGTTCTTTCAATCACTTGTCGCCATCGGTCCCGGTCGCCTCGGGGGTAGGTTCGGGACTATTCCGGGACTCGGTGACAGAACCGCCCTCCAGCGCCGCCCGCAAGTCGTCCTCCAGGGCGTGCGCGTAGCGGGCCGTGGACTGTATGTTCGCGTGCCCGAGGAGGCGCTGGGCGATCTTGATGTTCCCCGACCGGCGCAGGACCGTGGTGCCCGCATGGTGGCGCGTTCCGTGGATCAACCGACCACCACCGACGCCCGCCCGCTCCGCGGCATTGTTGAGCCGGGCCTGGAGGCCATAGTAGGTCAGCGAGGCCAGCGTGACCTTGCCGGTGGCCTCGTCGCGCTCCTCCACGAACCAGATATGGTCGAGCCCCGCCGCCCTGGCGCGGCCCACGCGGGCGGCAACCTCCCGGGCATGTTCCTCCCGCAGCGGGATCGTGTGGCCGCCCACGTCGCGCTTGCGGCCCCGGCGCCGCTCGCCATCCGGCATCAACCGGCTTCGGATGGTTAAGCGCGGGCCGTCCGGGTCGTAGTCCGCAGGCTCAAAGAACAGTTCGCCGAACCGGGGGCCGTAGGTCAGCAGGAGGTCCAGGGCCAGCCCCACGGTCGGGCCGCACTCCGCGCGCCACACCCGCTGTTCCTCCTCGCCATAGACCCGGACGAGTCCGGCGGGCTCCTCCAGGCGCAGCTTGCCCCACCGGATCGGCTGCAGGGTCAGGCCCTTCCGGCTCCATAGCTCCTCGGCGTAGCGCAGGACGGGCCGAAGCTGGTCGACCACATCGCGGTTCACCGTCGCCGGGCTCGGGAAGTAGCGGCGCGCGTCCTTGGCGCGGGACTTCTGGTAGGGGATCAGGCGGCGCTTGCGGATGGCGTCGGCCACCATCTCAGCGTCTATGTCGCGGAGCATGGTCGCGCGGCCCAGGAGGCCGATCAGGCGCTCAAGGCGCCGCTCCACGTCCACGGCATCGCCCCGGTGCTGGCCCACGTCCTGCCACCAGCGCCCACACGCCTCGTCCAGGGTCAGGCTGTCGGCGCTGCCGAGTCGGCCCTCGGCGATTTCCCGCCGGATGCGGTCTTCCGCCCTCTCAGCGGCGCGTCTCGTAACTTGCCCGGTGCTGCCGTGGTAGCGCGTCCCACGAAGGACAAAGTCGAACTGCCAGAAGCGACTCTTTGTCGGTTTGTAGACGGACACGGCGCAGGCTCCTTCTGAGCGGGCGTCTCGCGGGGGCGCCCCAGGTAGGCGCGAAGGTCGGCCTCGGTGTAACGCCGCAGGCCGCCGCCAGTAGGGATTGAACCGATAAGGCCCGCCTGGGCAGCGCCGCGCAAGGTCTTCTCGTCCAGGCCCAGGACTTCGGCGGCGCGGGCCGCCGTGATCGTGGCGCTCTTGGCGAACGCCTCGCCCAGCAGCCGCTCGGTCGCGTGGCCCAGGTGATCGAGCGGAGAGGTGTAGACGCTGCTCATGGGGGCGCCCGCCCGGCCATGAATTTCGCCACCGCCAGGGCGGCGTCTGTCATTTGGAGCAACTGCTTTTGCGAGGGCGCGGTCCCGATAGGCATGGTCGCCTCGACCAGCGCGTGACTTAGCCGCGCCAACTCCGCAAAGGCAGCCTCGCTAGCGCGCAGTTCCTCCTTGAGTGCGGCAAGCTTCGGGTGGGCGGGTGGCATTACCTCCAGCGCGGCCCTGGCGAGCGCGATCAGGTCAACCTCGCCGTCGATGGTTGTGTCGGTCAGGCCGTTCTCATCGTAGAGAAACGGGTTCCCCCGCGTCTCCTTCGCTTGGCGGCGTAGCTCCGCCAGCATCGCCTCGGCCACCACGGCCTCGGAAGGCTCTGGTCGGGCGCGGGTGTTCCAGGCGGCGATGGCCTCCGATAGCGTGGCCTGCGTAATCTCAGCGGGGCACGATGCACACGCCACGAACGGATTGTGCTCGTAGGGGTATACATCCCCTATTTCAGCCTCACCCCCGCAAAACGGGCAGCTTTTCAAACTCTCTCGCTCACTCACGACCCGCCTCCTGAGTGGGGGTTGAGGGCTTGGCGGCTTTCCATCCACTCCGCCATGAAGGCCGGGTCGGCTCTGAGCCGCTTGCGGATATCGTAGCCCTCCCGCCGCGTGATCTCCTGCGCCCCGTACTTGAGCGCCAAACCCCGGCGCGTCAGGCTCAGGTCGTAGTGGGGGAAACTGGCGTCAGCTTGAAACCACGCCCGGCTCATTCCGATGCGACCGGCCATCGTGTGGAGTTCGGCCAGGGTGTCAGCAAACATGTGACACATGACCATGCGCCGGAAGTTGTTGCGTTCCTGATCGACGTAGACCGTCACGACCAGCCTCCGTGCTTGGTGATGAAGTCGCGCTCGTGTCGTTGCAGCCAAACGTGTTCGGCAAGCTGGCCGCCCACCCAGGCGGCATAGGCGGGCGGGATGCCCTGGCTGATCTCAGCGCACGTCAGGCTGCGGCGCAGGCCCATGGCGTCGGCCATGGTGCGCTGGTGGCCGCCCTCCCATTCGTCCCGCGTGCCGCGTCCCCCGGCGCTCGCCGCCCGGCGCCGCGCGTGGCCGCCATAGACACCGACGACCGGCTTGGCGTGGGCGCATGGCCCGGGCGCCGACAGCGGCCAGTTCGTCTCGAACTTCCGGTGCCGCTGGAGGTGGTAGCGGGCGCCCCGGTCGGTCACGCCGAGGCCGAACATGGAGCCGCACAGGACAACCGGATCGACCAGCGCCGCGCCCTCCACGTTCTCGATGACGTAGGGCAACCCCGACGCCCGCAGGAGGCGCCGGGTGGCCGGGATCAGTTCCGGGTGGGCCTCACCCTTGGCGCCGGGGGCGTGCCGCATGGCGGTGTCGCGCAGGCAGGGCGGTGAGGCCCATACCGCATCGAACGCGGCCAGGAACCGCACGTCCAGGCAGGTCGCGTCGGCCTGCAGGAACGGGCCGGGGTAGCGGGGCTGCGGGTAAAGATCTACGCCCACCACGTTGAACCCGGCCAGCCGCAGGCCGTCCGCGACCAACCCCGCACCGCAGAACAGGTCGAGGATGCGAAGCATCAGGCGCCGCGCTCCATCTCGACCCAGGCCCGCATCGCGCGCAAGGTCGCGCCCCGCATGGCTGGCGAGAGGGCGCTGATCACCTCCGCGAAGACGGCGGCCTCGGAACCCATCAACCACGCCTCGGCTGGATTCGCCGGTCCCTCGGCGGGCCTGACCCGCAGGTAGCCGTCGAAGTAGTAGGCAACCGCCACGCCCTGCGAGAGGGCGGTGCGGTGAAGCATGGAGGCGCTGATGCGGTTGGCGCCGCGCTCGTATTTCTGGACCTGCTGGAAGGTCACGCCCAGGTCGCACGCAAGGTCCTGCTGGCTTTGCCCAAGCAGCTTCCGGCGGGCGCGAATCCTGTCGCCGACATAGACGTCGACCGGGTCGCTGACCTGGGTGGGTGTGGGGGCGATCTGGTTCATTCTGGTCCTTTCAGGAGAAGGCCGGTCGGCATGGCGCCGTCCCGGTAGGCGACCGCGAGTTGCGGTTTGACCCAGGCCCCAACGGTCGCGCCGTCCGGGAGGAGGGTGTGGGCAAGGAACTCGTCCTCGATGGTGGTAATCCCGGCGGCGACCGCCTCCAGCTTGGCCTTGATGACCAGCGCGAGCGCGCGCCAGCGTTGGCGGCAGGCTTGTTCCCATGCCGCCAGGGCGGCCTCGGCTGTGCGTTCACCCCGGCTGTGGTGGGTGAACTCGCGCCGGTCCTTTCGCGGCAGCGTCAGAACGAACCGCACCTGTCGATCTGATATGCGGAACGCCACCATCGCCCGCTCGGCCTCGGTGAAGTAGGCGAAGGCGTCGGCGCCGTAGCGTTCCAGGGTCGCCTCAATCTCGGCGCGGGACTTGGCGACGGACACCTCCGTCTTGGCGGCATAGCGGGTCACGCGGCGGACTCCGTGAGTTGGGGTGGGGCAAGCGCCGCCGCCTCGGCAAGCGCGGCCTGGATGCGCTCGGCGCCTGCACGCGTGAGCATGAAGCCAGTGATCGGGTTCGACCCGCTGGGTCGGATGGCGACCACCTCGTCGCATCCGAGGTCGGCCAGCTTGGTCCGCAGGCGGGAAACCCGGAGCAGCACGCCCTTGTTCGAACAGGCAAGCTCGGTCAGCCGGTGCGCCTGGACCGGCAGCACCGCAAGCTGCTCCAGGCCCACGAACACGCCGGGGCGCCGCATGAGGGCCACAAGGACGCTCGCCTCGCTCGGGCGAAGGTTCAACACCTGGGTCGCCAGGGTGCGCCATCCCAGCAGGCGCAGTTCGTGGTCGAGGGTGGGGTTCACAGCAGACGCTCCCCCTCGGCGGTTCGCTGCAACCGCGCTAGGACCGCCCGCATCCGAGCAAGCTCGCGGGTGGCCTGGGCCTGGGTCATTTTACCTTGGGAGACGCGGCGCGGATAAACCTGTTCGCGCAGGCGAACCTCGCGCTCCACGCACTCCACCTCATTGAAGATCGTCACCGGGGCGTCGGTCACGCCTGCATTCCCTTCTTCTGTCGCGCGGCCTTTCGCGCTCGTTTGATGGCGGCGAGGCGCTGGCGCTCCTCGTCCGGGGTGGGTCGGGTCGGCGCCGTCACGGCCCGTCCTCCTCGTGGCGGGAGGGCGGCGCCGGGCGCGACTTGGGGAAGGGGCGGCTGGGGATTTTCCGCTTGCTGGGCGCCCGCAGCCCCAGGTGGTTCGCCCGGATGCGGTCGGCCTTGGCCTTCGCCTCGTTTTCCTTGGCGGTCTTCTCGCGGTGCCGCTCTCGGATCACCGGGGCGAGGTTCGACTCGCGGTTTAGGTTCTCCTCGCCCTGGGCGAGGTGGAGCGGCTTGATGTGGTCAAGGTCCCACTGGTCCTTGAGGCCGATCTTCTGGCCGCTTAGGTAGCACCGCCCATCGTAGGCGGCGAACACGCGCAGGCGCACCGCGACGGGCGGGCGGCTGTCCGGGGTCTTGCCGACCCACTCGGGGACGCTGCGGCCCGTCATGCGTTGGCCTCCGCGCGCCCGGCGGCCTCAAGCTCCTGGGTGGTAACGCCGAGAAGCCCGGCGATGTGTTCCATGATGGCCGTCTTGCTGGCCTGGAACTCGGCCTTGTCCATGGAGCGCCGCGATTGCGACTTCGCCTCGCGCATCACCACAACGTGCCCCCGGACCACGATCCAGGCGAACTGGTCCTTGGAGCGAAGCGCCTGGGCTACACCCACCGCCGCCTCGTGCGTGCCCACGTCGAGGATCGTCTCGCGGTAAAAGCCGGTCTGGATCAGGGCGGCTTTCCGCAGGTGGTCCGGGCTCGCGTACTCCCGCGTCAACCGCTCGGGCAGGTTCTTGAACGCCTCCTTGAGCCACGCGAACTGGTGGCCGTGCGAGGAGGTGGACCGCTCCTCAATCTCGCCCAGGCGGTATGTCTCGCCGACCACGAACTGCTTGTTCGCCAGCCGCACGAAGGCCGGTCGAGGCCACATGGCCTCGCCGTCCCACTGCCAGAGAAGAGGCGCCTCCGCAGGCATCGCTTACGCGGGCTCCGCTTCCAGAAGCACCTTCTCGCGCTCGTCCAGATGGCGCGCGACCGCCAGGGCGTCGGCCTTGGCCCGCGCCCAGAAGTCCCGGAGAGACGGCTGGTTCACCGACCGGAACCACCGTAGTTGGAACAGGTCCCAACCGCGCGACTCCTCGATGATCTTGTCGGCCAGCTTGCCCAGCCCGACCGGCTCAAGCGCCGAGGTGGGCGAGAACTGGAAGGTGATCGTGCCCGCAAGCCCCAGGCGCTCCCGGGTGGTCTCGACCGCGTGGCTCTCGATGATCTCCGAGGCGGTCACGTCGATGACCTGGGCGCGGTCCATCTCCGACCCCTCGTAGAGGCCGGACAGGTCTTCCGGGAACGCCTTCCGAAGCGCCTGGGCCTCGGCGCACTTGGCGAGCATGACGCGGGGCATCTTCGCCCAGTTGCCGTCCACCGTCTGCTTGCCGGTGGGGGCGCGCTTGCCCTTTTCCTCGTTATAGGCCCACTCGTCCTTGATCGGCGCGAACTCGTCCCAGTAGGCGACCCCGGTGGCGGGTTTCCAGCCGCCGTCCTGGGTGGGGTCCGCGATCCAGATGCGGACGCGCGCCTTGACCAGACCCGCCGGGTTGGTCGTCCCGCGCAGGCCCTCGTCGTAGGTGTAGTCCGGCTCGTCCTCGTCGGGCCGGTAGCGACCCGACCGGGCGGCAATGGCGCGCATCCCGTCGATGGTCGTGATGATCGCCATCTGGCGCTTGTCGTCCTTGTCCTTGTTGAAGACGATGGCGCTGATCTGCTTGGAGAACGGATCAAGAGACTTCATCGAGGCCACGGCCATGAACAGGTCGAACTCGTCCGGGGAGGTGTCCCTGGCGACCGTGCGTTTGATGAGCGCAAGCTGGGCGCCGCTGTAGTTCGCCGAGGGCGTGACCGGCACAGCCGAGCGGGTGGTGGTTAGCGCGTTCATGGGGGCTCCTATTTGATGCGGATGGTGAGGGAGGGGGCGCCGTTCGACAGCGTGGCGCCGGGAATGTCCGGGTGGGTCACGGCAAGCGCGGCAATCGCCTGGGTGCGCTCGTCGCCCGTCCGCTGAGATGCCGCCGCCCAGGCCGCCGCCCGGTCGCGGAGCGCATCGGTGAGCGCCTTTTTGTCCAGCTTGGGCTCGCCCGCCTTCCAGAACCGGGGCGGGATTTCCGACTCCTCGGTGATCACCAAGGACGGCGCCCGCCGCGCGAGGGTGAACGTCGCGGCGGGTCGGGTCATGGTGTCGAGTTCGGCGATGGTCATGGCCTGCTCGATCAGGGCGCGGTCGCGCTTGGCGTTGGTCTCCGCGCGCTGCTTGCGGGCCGTAAGGCGGGCAACGACCGCGTCCACACCCTCGACCATGACCTCGGCCTCAAGGATGCGGTCCATCAGCCGGTCGATCACCTCGTAAAAGCCGGTCTCGCCCTCGATGGTGTCCGCCAGCAGATCGTCGTCCTCGTTGAGGGCCGCAATGGACTCGCGCAGGGCCTTGACCGTCTGGGCCTCGATGGTTGGGTCGATGAAGTCGGGCCGCTTGTGCGCGGCGCGGGTCTTGGCCGCGCTCATGGCGTGCGCCCCTGAATAACGATGAGGGTCTGCAAGGCGCTGTCGCCCTGCTCGCCCACGGTGCGCGCGATCTCGCGGCGCCCGGCGGGCTGTGACGGGTTCTCGGCAACCGCCTGGGCCATCGCGACAAGGGTCTCGAGGGCGTAGCGGAGCGCGTGGAACTGCTCGGCATTGGCCGCCCGGAGTTCGGTCTGCAGGTTGGCAATGCGCTCGGCCAGCGTGACCGGCTCCGGGGGCGACACGACCCGCAGGGCGACGGCCTTGGCGAGTCCGGGGCCTATGGTCGGGGTCTCGCTCATGCGGGCACCACAACGACCAGCAGGGCGGCAAAGGCCGCAACGGTGACCGCCAGCTTGGCGAACTCCATCGCGTACCAGAGCCAGGAACGGTTCATCATTGCGTGTCCTCCGACAGGTTGACCAGCGCGCGCCGAAGCGCGGCGCCAGCCGTGGTGAAACCCGGAACCTCGGGCGGGAAAGATGGGAGAGCGCGGCGCGGGAACGCGGCGTCACAGATGACCGCCGCAAGCGCCTCGCTGGCGTAGAAGGCGCCCAGGCTGCGCCCGGTCGCGCAGTGCACGAGAAACCGCTTCCCGGGGGTCCGGGCGGGGAGGTCGCGCCATCCCCAGGCCCGCAGCGTCTCGCGGATGGTGGGGTGCTGGCTCATGGCGCCACCGACCGGCGCCCGCGCCGCTCAAGCGCGAACGCATCCAGCGCGGTTCCGAGTTCCATCCAGAGCGCCGCCGCCCAGGCCGCAGTCGCCATGTTCCCACTGTCGTAGGCGACCCGGCAGTCGTCCCGGTAGGTCTCGCGCAGGCGCTCGGCCTGGAGGGCGCTGATGGCAATGGGCCGCACCGGGCCGCGCCACATGATGCGTCCCTCGGTGTACCAGAAGGTCGGGGGGCGCCGGGGGGCTACCATGTGCCCCACTCCCGGCGCTCGTCGAACCCATCCCACTCGGCCTGCCACTCGGTGTGGCACTCCTCGCAGAGCCAGCCGTGCCCGACATCGCGGTCCCGGTCGTACTCGTCCTCGGAGAACAGGCGTCGGCACTCGCCGCACCGGATGGCGCAGTCGTGGACCACGTCCTTGAGCCGGTAGCCGCCTGGGCCCTCCCAGCCGTTGTCGCGCGCCAGGGCGCGCAGGGCGCGCGCCGTCAGGAGCATGGGGCGGCCTCATGAGCCAGGGTGGTTTCAAGCTCCGCGAGGTGCTTCCGCAGGCGCGTCAACTCGGCCCGCGCGTTCCCAAGCAGGAACACCTTGCCGTCCGGCTCTCGGCACCAGTAGGCCGCATTCGCGGCTTCCGCGACATCGCGGGCCGAATCCGCCACGCCGCGCGCAGCGAGCCACACGTTCACCGGTCCGTACGGGCTCATGCGTCCGCCCTCGCGGCAGCGTCGGCGGTGAGAATGTCGGCCAGGGCGGCGATGGCCTCGCGCCCGGTGCTGGTGCGCTCCGCGTTAAAGAACCGCAGGCACTCGGCAACAGCGGCCAACCCGGCGGGGGTAAGCCTCGCGTCGCGTGGACCGGCTAGACCCTCACAGAAGTTGGTGAAGGCGCTTTCGAGCCCTGGGGCGCCACCCAGGCTTTCAACCTCGAATAGCGCACGAAGAACCCGCTGGCGCGGGTGTGGTGGCAGGTGTGTCTGTGTTGGCATCGCGTCCTCCGTGTGGGAGGACCATACCCGGTTATTCTACCGGCGCAACACCGAAAACGGTTATACTACCGGCCACGGCGCGAAACGCCGCGAATCCGCGAGGTGTCGGTAGCGGCTGGCGTGGGGGGGGTTTAGGCCGCCTCGGGGGCGCTGAACCGGCGGATAATCCGCTGGGCTTGGCGCGGCGGGATGATCGCCGAGGGCTCGGTCGCCCAGGTCACCGGCACATCTTCAAGCGGTGGCCCGACCTGGGCCTCAAGCATATACAGCCCGGGGGCCGATCCGCGCAGCAGGCGCTTAAACATAACCGACCCGTCCTGCAGGCCGACGAGGCAGTAGTAGCCAAGGAGGTCGGGGTTCGGCGGCGCCCGGCGGCTGTCAAAGTAGATAAGCGAACCGGCCTCCGCGATGGCGCGGATGGCATGGCCGCGGACCTCAACGGCTATGTCGTGCGGCGTGCCGCCAGGAGGAACCGGCACAGTATCCCAGCCGCTTTCGCCGGTCAGGGGCGCCACGGCGCCGCCGCTGTCCGCTTCCACCACACCCACGATCCGCACGAGGGGGGCGTTGGCCTCCGAGCCCTCCAACAGCCACGCAGCGGTAACGCTCAACACTGGGGCCAGCGCGATGATGGTGTTGGTGGACACCCCCTGGCGGTCGTTCTTCTCCACGGCCCGGCGGATGTTCCGAATGGCATCCTCGCTCAACCCCGCTGCCCGCGAGGCAGCCGTGGCCGTCATATCCAGCGCGTCCAGGCGCGCTTCGATCCGCTTTAGTACGTCCCGCAGCATGGCCGAGAAATTTGACTTCCTGACGTTGTGGCGTCCATCGGTAGAATGACCGTTGACGTGGCCGGTAAAATAACCGACGCTCGGGGCTATGTTTGACGCCATCTCTCAGCTCCTTTCCCTGACCGACGAATACGAGCGGGTCACCGGCTGCGACCGGGTCACCGTCTCGTGGCGGGTGTTCGGGGACTCGAAAAAGCTCGCTGCCCTCCACGAGGGGAAGGACATACAGGTCCGGCGATATGAGGCCGCCGTGCGCTGGTTGTCCGCCAACTGGCCGGACGGTGCGACGTGGCCCGAGCGGATCGGGCGCCCCAACCTTGAAGAAGTCGCGGCCTGATGGTTGCGGGTTACCCCACCCGCCGCGATAGCGGCTCCAGCGCACCGTTGATGTGGGTGTCTAGCGCCGTCAGCGTGGCGATGGTGGTGGGGCAATGGCCGCACCGGGCGCATCGGTCGCGCTGCCCGGCAACCCTGATCCGGTCGCGCAGCGGCGCCGGTGCGGGTGGGTCGTATGTCGCGAGGTCTGCGGCCGTTCGGCGCGCACACGCCGCCAACGCCAATTCGCCGAAAAGCATCAATCCTCGCCCTGGCTTTGGCGCTGGTCTGGTCGCCGCGCCAGAGGGAATAGTTGTGGGCGCACCCACTGGTAGTCAAGGCGCGCTGTCTTTGTGTTGTCACAGACCGGGGGAGGCGTAACTGTGCGCGCCCCCCTTGGTGCAGTTCTAAACGGGTCCGGCTCCCCGACCGGCGCCCTACGCGAGCGCGTTGTCCCTCCCGCGCTTGCGGCCCCGGGTTGCTCCCCAGCGGGCGCCCGGGGTGCCCGTCTAATTCGGGGGAAGTCCCCAGCGTCCTACACCGGGCGAGGGCTGGATAAACCGGCCCCCCTGCGCTCTGCGTCAACACCGGCCCCCGAAGCGGCGAACTCCGCGCGTGTATCCGGTGAAGGGGGGCAAGCCCGGGTCTCATTCCGGCGCCTCGTTGGGGGCGCCAGCGGCCAACCGCAGCGCGGCCTCCGAAAGCTGGGCGCGAAGCAGCCGCTCCGCGCGATGCAGGCCAGGACGAGCAGCCGGTTCGGTGCGGGCTGCCCGGCGCAGGCGTACTGCCGCGTCGAACTGTGCCCGCGCTCTGTCGAGCGTCATCGGGGGCTTTCGGGCGACCGGGGGGTCGCGTCAGCACCTTATGGGCACGCACCATGAAGCGCGAACCCGGCGATCCGCAACTTTTGTCAGGACGCCTTGCGGACTTCGTTCGGACCAAGGGTTCAGCGAAGGTGTTGGCGCGCGCCATCGGCTGCGACGTGCGGACTGCCGAGAACATTCGCCGGGGAACGTGGCCCGGCGCCCGCCACTGGTCCGGCCTTTGGGACGCCTACGGCGTTGAGGTCGTGGACGCCGTGTTCCCCCGCACACGCACCCGCCGAAAACCCCTGGGGACGCGCTGGCCCCGTCATCGCCCAGCGCACGAACGGAGATTTATTTCGTGACTGACCTAACCTTCTCCAACCTGTCGCCCAGCACGGACGACACGGCATCCATCACCGGGATGCCGCGCTCCAAAAAGCGGGCGCTCCTGCAGTTCCACCTCTCCAAGATCAACGCTGCCCAGCGCGAGGTCGATGAGGCCCGCGCGCCGTTCGACGCCGCCAAGGACAAGCTCACCGCCGCGTTCCATGACGCGATCTCAGACCTTGGAAAGCGCAACGGCTACACGCGGAAATACCTGGGCGACCTCGCTGCCGAGATGCGTTCCCAGGTGCGCGAGGCGGCCCGCGACGAGTCCCGCCGCGTGGAGGACCGGATCGACCTCTCGCTGCCGGTCGCGGGTGGCTTGCAGATGCAGCTTGCCCTGGGTGAACTGGAAAACACCCCCGAGGAGACCAAGGAACTCGGTCGCTGGGAATACCAGGGCTTCCTCCTGGGTCGCGCCGGGCGCCTGAACTATGTCCCGGACGGTTGCCCGCCCCGCTACCATCAAGCGGTCATGCGCGCGGCGGAAGCCGGGCAGGCGCTCACCCAGTCGATGTTCCTTGAGGCCCAGGCCTACAAGGACGAGCAGGCGGCGCCACAGGCCGAGGTCGAGGCCAAGCCGCTCAACGACCTACCGGAGCCGGGCACGCCGGAACACGACGCCGCGCTGCGGGAGTCGGAGCGGCTGGCGCGCGAGAGCCTGGGCGTTCCCGAGGATGCGGGTCGCGCCAAGCGCACCAAGCCCTCGGCGGCGAACGACCGGGCGGTGGCGGCCTGATGGCGCACACTGGTCGCCAAGACCGCTCGGCGGCGACGAGGGCTAAGGTTCTCGTCGCCGCTAAGGCGCTGTTCGAGTCCGTGGGCTACGACCGCGCCTCCTGGCGGACCATTGCCCAGGCGGCAGGCGTGGGCACCAGCACGCTCTTGTCGGTCTGCAGCGACAAGGCCGACCTCTACCGGGAGGTCTTCGGCCACGCGCCGGTGACACCCGAGATGGGTCGCGCCCTCTACCTCGCCGCGCGCAGCGGCGCCGACCCGGATCGCCTTGCCGCCCTGGTCGCAGCGGTCGAGGAGGCGTAGCGCCATGAAGGCCCCGCGCATCGTCCGCTCGGAACTGGCGGTCCATATGCAGGTGGCCGCGTACCTCCGGCGGGCCATGCCGCAGCCGGACTTCCCGGTCCTGTGGTGGCACACCCCCAACGGCGAAAAGCGGGACCAGCGCACGGCGGCCAAGCTGCGCGCGATGGGCGTGCTGCCGGGCGTGGCGGACTTCCTGTTCATCATGCCGAACGGGCAGGCCGCGTTCCTCGAATTGAAGTCGGCGACAGGCGCGCTTTCGGAGGACCAGGAACAGTTCCGCTTCCGCGTCCGCCAGAATGGCTGCGGCTACGCGACGGCGCGCACCCTGGACGAGGCGGTCGTGATCCTTGAGCGATGGCTGGCCGCATATGGCCTCCAGCCTCGCGCCCGCCTGACGCGGAGGATCGCCGCGTGACCCCGCTGGAAAGCATGACCCTTGAAGCGGTCCGGGTGTTGACGGAGCGGCGTGGTGTGCCGCCCAGCTACGACGAGGTCGCCGCCTATATCGGCCTGCAATCCCGCAGCGGCGTGGCCCGGATGGTCGACTCCTTGGAGCGCCAGGGCTGGCTCGAGCGCGAACCGCACCGCGCGCGGTCCCTGCGGATTGTGGGCGAGCGCCCGCGCCTGGGGCGCCTGTCCACGCCCGAACTGCGGCGCCTCCGTGAACTGATCACCGAGATCCTAAAAGACCGGGGGGAGGAATGACCGAGCCCACCCCGGACCCCGTTGCGGCCGCCATTGAGCGGGGTGGTGCGACCGCCCGATTGCTGGTCGCCCACCGGGACGCCCTGATCCACCACCTCGCCGCGATCCTGCTGATTGCCGGGCCGAACGGGATGGTTGCCTGCGCCTATGGCGCCGCCGAAGCCGTCCGCATTGCCCACGAGCGCCGCACCCGGGGGGAGGCGCCGCCGTGCTCTCCTACGTGAGCGCCATGGGGAACGGGCCCACCCGGGAGGCCATTGCCGCTGCCGGATGGCGGTTGTTGCTGTCGCCGGTTGACCGCCGCAACCCCGGTGGCCTGCGCTACGGCCTGGACAACGGTGCGTGGCCAGCGTTTCAGGCGTGGCTCCGCGCGCGCCAACGTAGGGGTCAGTCTGACGCTGCCGCGATGGCCGAATGGCAGGCCGGGGCCTGGGTCGAGGGTCAACTTAGCGAGGACCGTTTTGAGGACCACCTCGACCGCCTAGGAGCGGGCGCCGACTGGGTTGTGTTGCCTGACATTGTCGCCTGCGCGGAATCCCTAAGCGTGTCGGTGCGCTGGTTGAACCGCTGTCTTGCCGCCACGCCGGTCGTGCTGATCGCGGTGCAAGATGGGGTCACCCCGGCTGACGTGGAGCCCTACGTCGGGACGCGTGTGGGCGTGTTCCTGGGGGGGTCCACCGGTTGGAAGCTGGCGACCGCCGAAATGTGGGGACAGTGGTGTGCCGAGCGCCCCTGTGTGCACCCGCTGTCCACACCCGACACCCCCCGGCGGGGGGCGTGGTTCCACTTTGCCCGCGTCAACACCCAGCGCCGCTATCGGCTGGCGCATGCCGTGGGCGCGGACTCCACGGACGGTTCGTCCGTTGCCCGCTTCTCCAGCACCCTCGCACCGCTCGATGCGGCCCGTCGTCAACCGGACTTGTTCTCACCACAAAGGACTGCCGCATGAAACTGTCAGGCGCGCTTAACCTGGGTTCAACCCCACCCGCGAACGACGCCCAGCCGTTCAACATTGACGCCGAGCAGGCGGTCCTGGGCGCGGTCTTGTACGACAACGCCGCCATCGAGCGGGTCGATGAAACCCTGCGGGCCGAGCACTTCTACGAGCCGCTCCACGGTCGGTTGTGGGACGCCGTTTTGTCCCTGGCCCGCTCGGGCAAGGTGGCTGACCCGGTCCTCGTCTTCGAGCGGATTAAGGACGAGCCGTCGCTGCAAGACCTGGGTGGGATTCGCTACCTTGCCGATCTCGTCGACCGCGCCCCCCCGGCGGCCAATGCGCCGGACTATGCCGGGGTCATTCACGACCTCTGGCTTCGGCGCCGGGTGATGGACATAGCGGCGAACGCCATGGCGGCGGCTTCCGGGTCCGAGTACGACAGCGCGAACGCCGTTGTGGAGGGCGTCGAGGCCGAACTTTACGCCCTGGTCGAAACACGGCGGGAGCAGGGGTTCCAGAACCTCGACCACTACATCGCCGAAGCGATCCAGATGGCGGCGAAGGCATACGAGCGGGACGGGGGCCTGTCCGGCACCTCAACCGGCCTAATCGACCTTGATCAAAAGACCGGCGGACTCCACCCCTCCGACCTCATCATCCTGGCCGGGCGCCCCTCCATGGGGAAGACCGCCCTGGCGACCAACATCGCGTTCGACGTGGCGCGGTCGTATGCCTTCGAGACCCAGACCGGCGGGGCGAAGAAGACCGTGCGCGGCGGGCGGGTCGGGTTTTTCTCGCTGGAGATGAGCGGCGAGCAGCTTGCCATGCGAATCCTGGCCGAGGCGTCGGGTGTGTCGTCCGACCGGCTGCGGAAGGGGTCCATCAAGGCGGACGAGTTTGGGCGCGTTCGCGATGCGGCCATCGAACTACAGGACGCGCCGCTGTTCGTGGACGATACCGGCGGCCTTACCATTGACCGGCTCTGCGCCCGCGCTCGCCGCATGAAGCGCCGCACCGGCCTGGACCTGCTGGTGGTCGACTACCTGCAACTCATCCAGCCCTCGCGCACGCGGGCGGGCGCCAACCGGGTCGAGCAGATCACCGAGATATCCATCGCCTTGAAGGGGCTGGCGAAGGAACTCGACGTGCCGATCATCGCGCTCTCGCAGTTGTCGCGGCAGGTTGAGAACCGCGAGGACAAGCGGCCCCAGCTTGCCGACCTCCGGGAGTCCGGCTCCATCGAACAGGACGCCGACGCGGTCTGGTTCGTCTACCGGGAGGCCTACTACCTGGGCCGGAAGGAGCCGCGCGAGAACACCGCCGAACACCATGCCTGGGTCGAGGAGATGGACGTCATCCGGAACGTCGCCGAAGTAATCCTGGGCAAGCAGCGCCACGGCCCCATCGGCAGCGTGAAGCTTTCGTTCAACGAGGAACTGACCAAGTTTGGCAACCTGGGCCGCGACGGGCGGTATCAGCCGCCGGACGCGCCGGGCGGCCTCCGCTTTAACCCGGGGGCGAACTGATGCCCGCGCCGCCGTACATGAAGCTCTACTGGGGTGACTACCATCGGGGCACGCGGCACCTCCGCACGGCTGCCGAGCATGGGGCCTATCTCCTCCTCATCGGCGCCCTGTGGGACGGCGGGGGGCGCATAGCCGCCGACGATGAAACCCTGGCCCGCCACGCGCAGATGACCGAGCGGGAGTGGGCGAAGGCCCGGGTCACGATCCTGCCGTTCTTCAAGGTCGCGCGGGGGTGGTTGACCCACAAGCGGGTGAGCGAGGAACTGGCGAAGTTCGACGACATTTCGCGTAAGCGTCGCGGGGCCGGAAAAACGGGTGGCGAGGTAAGGGCCGGAAAAACCACACGAATTCGCCAAGCAAATGCTAGCCGTTTGCCGACATATACAGAGTCAGAGTCATTAAACCCCCTTACCCCCTTGCAGGGGGGCGAGCGGTCTAAGTCGTTCAACGAGGCGTGGGACACCTATCCCATCGCGGGACGTGCCAACGAGGGACCGGATCGGGCTGCGAGCGCCTGGGTCGCGGCAGCCAAGCGGGCGGGTGGGGAAGCGGCCTTGCTGGCGGCGGTGCGGCTGCGGGCGGCCCATGTGGCGCGGGACCCCACCGAGCGGGTCAAGGTGTTTCACCGCTGGTTGGCCGCCGATGGCTTTGCGGCGTACCTCAGCGCCCCGCAACCCGCTGACACCCGCCAGTGGCCCGGCCCTGCCGATGTGTGGGCCGCTCTGGTGGTTGCCAAGGGTGAACCCTGGGTGCGGTCCTGGGTGATGGCCTGCGAGTGGCAGGACGTGCCCCGCCGCGCGCTGCTGACCTCCTCGCCGACAGTCCTGGCCCGGTTGCGAACCGAACTCGGTTCCTGGCTGGACGCGGCGGGCATCGGCCTGGAGGCGCGGGCGGCATGACCGAGCGTGCACCACCGCTCCCCGCTGACCTCACCGAGGCCATGGCGGCGGCCCTCTACGAGGCGGAAAAACACCCGGGCTCCACGCTGCCGCCGTGGTCGCGGGTTGAACCCACCTACCAGCAGTCCATCCGCCGGGGGATCACCGGCGCCATCGCCGCGCTCTACGACGCGGGCTTCAAGATCGAGAAGGCGGAATGACCGAGACCACCGACGAACCGATTGTCCCGCGCCGGACCTACGCCACCACCCACGTCTGGCGGTCCTATGCCTTCTTCACCCGCGCGGCCCCGGCGCCGGGGTTCTACTGCGTCGGTCGTGAGCCCCCGGTGTACCTGCGGCGCGGTGAGCCGATGGCGAGGTGTCACCGATGACCCGGCTGTTTCCAGGCGAGCAACCCGCCTCGGCGGGCCACGAATTGACCAAGGGTGTCCAGCCCACCGATGCCGCGCTCGAGTGGCGTCTGGTCCGCACCGCCACGCGCCGGGAGGAGCGCGCCGTCGAGGCGCTGGTCGAGGCGGGCTTCGCCGTCTACCTGCCCCGGCTGATCCGCTGGCGCCGGGCGCCGCTGGGGCGCCGCAAGCGGGCGCCGGGGCCTCTGTTCGACGGTTACCTGTTCGTCGGTTTCACCGAGCGGCAGGCGTTCGCCGAGTGCGAAGCGGTCGAGGCCGTGCACGCGGTCGTGCGGTTCTCGAGACACATTCCACCGACGCCGCTCCCGTTTGGGATCATTGCCGGTATCCTGGCGAAGGAGGAAGCGGGGGAGTTTGACCGGACCCGGCGGAACAAGGCCGACGACCCCACCCCCGGCACCCCGGTCGCCATTACGGGCGGACCCTTCCAGGGTTTCCCGGCGACGTTCGTTCAGCGCCGGGCCGACGAGCGGATCGAGGTGCTGTTCTCGCTTTTCGGTCGCGCATCGCCCCTGGTCCTGGCCGAAGCGGAGGTCGCGTTACCGCTACGACGCCGGGCGCCGGTCGGGGGTGTGTCTTGACAGGTGCGGCAAACGGTAAAAAAACCGCTCCCGGACGATCCGGCTGCGTGCCCTGCGGGAGGCCCCTGGAACCCTGTCTTCGGTCCCCGGCGGACCAAGGCGAGTCCGTAGGGTTGTCTAACCGTTGCCCCCGAACCCGAGCCCTGGAGCGTTGATGCCTAAGACCCAGGCCGCAGCCAAGGCGCCGCCCGTTGATGGTCGCCGCGTCCTTGCCTACACCGACCCGGCCACGCTCCAACCCTACGACCGCAACGCCCGGACCCACACTGACGAACAGGTCCGCCAGATTCGCGCGTCCATTGAACAGTTCGGGTTCAACGCACCGATCCTTCTCAAGGAGGACGGTTCCACCATCGGCGCCGGTCATGGCCGCTGGATGGCGGCGATGTTGGACCCTCCGCTACCCGAGGTTCCGGTCATCACTTTGCGCGGCCTTAGCGAAGCCCAGTGGCGCGCCTACGTGATCGCCGACAACAAGATCGCGCTCAACTCCGTATGGAACGACGAGCTTCTGCGTTCCGAACTGGCCGACCTTGAGCGCCAGGGCGTCAACCTAGCGATTGCCGGGTTCACGCCGGAAGAACTCGACGCGATCCACCGGGGTTGGGATAGCGACCTGGGCGCCCTGGAGCGTCACACCGAGAACCTTGACGGCATGGGGGTTACGGTTCGCATCGTTCTTGGTCCTGACCACAAGGACCGCGCCGACGACGTGGTGGCAGGGGTCACGGCGTGGTTGGCGGAACAGAAGATCACGGCGGACGTGAAGTGACGGAGCCGGTGGACGTGCCATCCCCGGCGCTCAACGTGCTGGTGGCCTATCCCTACCTGCAGGCGGGCATGATCGAGGCGCTGGCGGGTTGTGGACCGCACCTGCGGTTCCTGCTGGACTGCGGCGCCTTCACGGCCTGGGCTGGCGGTAAGCCGGTCGACTTGGACGCCTACTGCAAGTCCATCGAGACCATGTCGGTGCGCCCCTGGCGCTACTTCGCCCTCGACGTGATTGGCGACCCGGAAGCCACCCGCCGGAATTACGAGGTGATGCTGTCCCGGGGGTTGACCCCGGTGCCGATCCTAACACCCGGCGAAAGCCTGGACGTGATGGACGAATACTGGCGGACGAGCGACGTTGTGGGGGTGGGTGGTCTTAACGGCCTGGGTCACCGCAAGCACGGCTACGTCAAGGCGGTCATGCGCCACGCTGCCGGGCGCCGCGTTCACCTCCTGGGCTACACCGGCCTTAGCTACATCAAGGCGCACCGCCCCTATATGTGCGACGCCTCGTCCTGGGAATCCGGCGCGCGATACGGCTCCTTCCTGCTCTACATGGGCCACGGACGGACCCGGCAGCTAAAGAAGACCGAATTCGCCGACCGACCCTCCACCGAGGTTCTCGAGCGCATCCGCGCGCTTGGAATGGACCCCTACACGCTCGCGCGGAACGCGGGGTGGGCAGGGGGTTACTCCATCAACCGGCGGCTGGCCGCGAGGTCATGGGTTGCCATGTCCCTCGATGCCGAACGCGCCCTGGGAACCCGCCTGTTCCTGGCGCTTAACACCAAGAACGCGCTCCGCGTGGTCCGCGAGGCGTTTGAGTTCCTGGTCCCACACCGCGAGGCTGCATGACCGTGTTCGCTGCCGATGAAGGCACCAAGTTTGGCACCTGGGGCGACCCGACAAGTCAACTCCTCTATCGCGACGTCATGCCTGTGTTCCTAAGCGGGGTGGACACGTCCTACCGGGTCTTTGACCTCGGTGGTGCAAACGGACTCCTTCGCCACTTCATTCCCCACGCCCTGACGGTGGACATTGACCCGACCAAGGCGCCGGACGTGGTGGCCGACTGTCTAAAGTGGAAACCGAAATGGTTTCCGCGCCCGTCCCTGGCCGTGTTGCGCTACGTCTTGCACTACCTGACCGACACCCAGGCAACCAAGCTGTTCAACCACCTTGCCACCTGGGCCGACCGGGTGCTGGTAATCCAGTTCGTTACCGACCCTGAACACTTGGCGGCCAAGACCCACAACTCGGTCAACGAGGTGAAGTGGTTCCGCTCGGAACCTGAGCTGCTGGCGCTGCTGGGCGAATGGAAGGTGCTGGACCGCAAGCGGCTGGACTTCACGGTGGACGCGGAGTTCTACCGGCGCCGTCTTCTCCACCCAAATCCTATCAGCCACCCCGAGGGCGTCGTGGCGCTCTACCTGACCCGATAGGCCACCTCATGCCCTACCGTTCCACCAAGACCTACGGCCACGAGGTCGGCCTGTCCTGCGCGTTCCGCCAGTGGCGGGCACAAAGCCACTGTCGGTTCATGCACGGCTACGCCCTGTCAGTGGGGTTCGTGTTCGAAGCTGACGAACTGGACGAGCGGAACTGGGTCGTGGACTTCGGTGGCCTAAAGCCGCTGAAGGGTATGCTTGAGGCGCTGCTGGACCACCAGACGCTCGTGGCCGAGGATGACCCCGAGCGCGCGTTCTACGAGGCAGCGGCCGAGCGTGGAATCATGCAGGTCCGGGTGGTTCCCTCCACCGGCTGTGAGGCCACTGCCGCGCTGATCTACGGCGCAACCGAGGTCTGGTTGCGGGACGCGGGGTTCGCTCCCCGGGTTCGCTTGGTGTCGGTCGAGGTGCGCGAACACGGCGCGAACAGCGCGATTTTCCAGGCAGCCTAAATGAAGCGGATCGCCATTGCCGAAATCTTCGGCCCCGTCATCCAGGGGGAGGGCGCCCTGATCGGTGTGCCCACCCTGTTCGTGCGAACCGGCGGGTGCGACTTCCGCTGCTCATGGTGTGACACGATGTTCGCCGTGGACCCAATTCACGCCGCGACCTGGGAACGCCTCACCGTGGACGAGATTGTTCAGCGCACCGACGCGCTCTGTGGTCGCCAGTATATGCGCCCGATGGTCACGCTGTCGGGTGGGAACCCCGCGATGTGGCCGCTGGGCGATCTGGTGGCGGCCCTACAGGCGCGCGGGCACCGGGTGGCCATTGAAACGCAGGGCAGCGTGTGGGCGCCCTGGGCGAGCGCCCTGGACCACGTTACGGTCAGCCCGAAACCACCCAGCAGCGGCCAGCCGATGGATTGGGACGGCTTGCGGAAGTGGCTAAGGGCGAAACCGCCCGCGAACACGTCGCTCAAGGTGGTGGTGGACACACCCGACGACCTTCAATTCGCTCTGGACTGTGCGTTTGAAACAAAGCCGGGCACGACGCTCTACGTCCAGACCTGCAACCCCTACCACGGCCAGGACGAGGTCACCCCGGCCCAGCGCCTTAAACTGCTGGACCGCTACGAAGCCCTCTGTGGCATGGTGATGGAGCGCGGCCTGCATGACGTGGTGGTGTTGCCCCAGCTTCACGTCCTAGCCAATGGAGGCGGTCGTGGCCGCTGATGACGCCTTCACCTCCCGCCCCTTCAACCCGGCGCCCGCGACCACTGGAGTCGACGTAGAGGCCGCAAAGGTTGCCGTCCGCGATCTGTTGGTGGCGCTTGGTGAAGACCCCAACCGCGAGGGGTTGTTGGACACCCCCCGCAGGGTGGCCGATATGTGGGCCGAGTTCTTGGACTATGACCCGGGCCGCCTGGGAACCATGTTCGAATCCGAGACCGTTGATCAGTTGGTCGTGGTGAGCGGGATGCGCGTCTGGTCGATGTGCGAACACCACCTCCTCCCGTTTTGGTGCGACGTGGCGGTAGGTTACCTGTCGCAGCCAGCCGCGGATGCGGGTGGGACAGCGGCGCCCCGGGTGATCGGCCTGTCAAAGATGGGTCGGATTGCCCACAAACACGCCCACCGGCTGCAGCTACAGGAGCGGCTGGTGTCTGGTATCGCGAGCGACCTTAGAGCCGCCCTGGGCCACGCCCACGTCGCGGTCGTGGCGCGCGGCGAACACCTCTGCATGACGGCGCGGGGTGTTCGCACCCCCCACCGAATGACCTCCAGCGACCTACATGGCGCCTTCCGTGAACCGGCGCTGCGCGCGGAGTTCCTGGCGCTGGCCGACCTGAAAGGGTAGGGGCCGCAAACAAAATCGGCCCCGGTTTCCCGAGGCCGCAATGGGCGGGTTCGCCCGTCAGGTTCGCTGGGTTGCGGGGGCGACCGAGCGATCGACCCCGGCGAGCGGTGCGCCCGCCGGGGTCACACCCCCTAGGCCAGTTCCAACAGGTTCCCCATAAGGGTGTTGAGGCGGGCGTTGTTCGCACCCAGGAGCGTCGAGGCCATCCGGTCGCCCGCCGCGCCGCGCGCCTTGTGGTTGAAGTAGTAGGTCGCGCCGTTGAACAGGCCCCAGGCCGTTCCCGCGACTTCCGACTGTCCGGCGCCGGTGAGCGCGGCCTCCATCACGTCGCGAACCGTGCGGTTGGCGACCCGGTCGTAGTCCGCGACCAGCTCCTTCACCTCGGTGTCCGGCTGGTAGATCGGCGCCAACAGCCGCAGCGCGTCGTCGCGACCGATGTTGATGGCCTGGAGGATCTTGGCGTTCCGCTCAAAGTCGGTCATGCCAGCCCGCGCGATGCCCATCTGTTCCGCCGCCCATTCCGGGTCGAAGGCGGTCGTGTGTGGCACGCGCAGTTGCGCGGCCCCCTTGAACCCGCCGCTCATCGCGAAGGTGTTGGCACACACCACCCGAACCGGGGTCACCCGACCGATGGTCGCGAACCCGCTCTGGTGGCGGGACGCGAGGAGGAGGTAACCCTTCACGGCGTCCCCACCCGGCAGGACGAACCCGTTGCCCAGGTTGGCGAGACCCCACACGATCTCACCACCCCGCAGCGCACCCGCCGTTTCCATGGTGGCGCCGCCGTCCTCACAGAACTTCTTGAAGGTCGCCAGGAGGTCCACGTTCTGGACCGGGTTCCACCGCTCACCGACCACGTCGAACACCGTGCCATCGGTGGCCCGGGTCAGCGCGTAGTGGCGGGGGACGGTAACCGAACCCACCTCGGACCCCTCGGGGGCCACCGCCAGGAGCGGGCGCTTCTCGACGCTCCAGTCAATGCCAGCCGCCTGCGCCATCTCCAAGGGCGTCAGGTCAGCGCGCACCGGCACACCCAGGCCATGCCACGGCACAGCATGGGCAAACGCCATCGTCTCAACTTCGTGGGCCATCGTATCAGTCTCCATAGGACGGGCATCCCGTTGACGCCCGAATAGCGGTAGCTTTACCGGAACCTTGGAAGACAGCAATCGGGGAGCGGTAAAAAAACCGACCCAGGCCTATGCACCGGAGAACACCCCCGCATGAGCGAAGGTCGAGGAAGCAAGGGTAAGCGACGTCCAGTAGACGAAGACCTCGACCCGCTGCTGGCCCGGCTTTGGGACGGCGCTTCCCTGCGAACCGCCTGCGCCGAGATGGGGCTGGATACGCCCTCAACGAACAGGTGGCTCGATGCCGACCCGGACCGCTGCCAACAGTACGCCCGCGCGCGCGAAGGCCGGGCACACTACCTCCAAGAGGACGCGCTGACGATCAATCGGGCTGCGGCCCTGGGGATCGAGGTTAACGGCAAGAAGGTCGATAGCGGCGGCGCCCGGGGTTATCTGGACGCGGTGAAGTGGTCGACGGCCCGGATGGCGCCGAAGACCCACGGCGACCGGGTGGTGCACGAACATAGCGGCCCGGGTGGTGGCCCCATCGCTTACGCCAACATGAGCCGTGAGGAGCGGCAGGCGCGCATCAAGGAACTCGAGGCCCGGCGTGCTGAGCGAAGCGGAGGAACTTGAGCTTCTTGCCCTGCTCGATGCCGAGGACGCGGCGGCTGAGGCCGAGGCGAAGGCGGCAGAGGCCGGGGGCTGGGAGGCGGAGGACGCGCGCTGCGCGGCGGACGCGCTCCACTGGTTCGACCGCTGGGTTTACACCTACGACCCGCGCCTCATCGGCAAGAAGGACGCCAATGGGGCGCCGCTCTCGCCCTTCGTCCCGTTCCGACTGTATCCGAAGCAGCGCGAGGCGGTCCTCTGGCTGATCCGACAGATCGAGGCGGGTGAGGAGGGTTTGTGGGAGAAGTCCCGCGACACCGGCGCCACCTACATCGTCGCAGGCGTGTTCTTGTGGTTCTGGAAGTATAGGCCCGGGTTCAAAGGCACCTTCGGTTCCCGCGTCGAAGACTTGGTGGACAAAAAGGACAACCCCGACAGCATCTTCGCGAAGCTTCGGATCATGCTCTACCGGCTGCCGCCACAGTTGATGCCGCCAGGGTTCAATCCTGCCCAGCACGACAACTATATGCGCCTCGTGAACCCCGCCAACGACGCGGTGATCTCAGGGGAGGGCGGTAAGAACATGGGTCGGGGTGGTCGCTCGACCGCCTACTGCCTGGACGAGGCCGCGTTCGTGGAGAACGCCGAGACAGTCGAAGCCGCCCTGTCGGGGAACTCCGACTGCATCCTGTGGGTCTCGTCCGTCAATGGGATGGGGAACCTGTTCGCCCGCAAGCGGCACTCGGTCCTCAAGCCGCACCAGATATTCCGAATGCACTGGCGGGACGACCCGCGAAAGACCGAGGAGTGGGCGCGCGCCAAGGAGGCCAGCTACACCAACCCGGCCACCTGGGCGTCGGAGTACGACATCGACTACAGCGCCTCGGTTGAGGGCATCTGTGTGCCCGCGAAGTGGGTGGAGGCGTGCAAGCGCCTTGCCACCCTGGTTCCCAACCTTCCGCGGTTCAACGCTGGAGTCCTGGGGTTGGACGTGGGCGCCGGGAAAGCCAAGTCGGTTGCCGTCCCGCGCCACGGTCCCATCGTCGCGGCCCCACAAAGCCGCAGCGAGCCTGATACGACCGGGACTGCCCACTGGGCGCTTGCCTTGGCGCGGGAAACCCGCTGCGACCTGTTGAACTATGATGCCCCGGGCGTCGGCGCCGGGGTGGCCTCCACCCTCATGCACGCGGAGACCGCCGACCTCGACATTCAGGGTGTCAACACCGGCCTCCCACCCTCGGACAACCTCTGGCCGGACGGTCGCACGTCCGCCGAGACCTTCGGCAACTGGAAAGCGGAACTCTGGTGGATGGTCCGCATGGCCGCCCAGCGCACCGCCGAACACGTTGCGTTCGTGGAAGGCCGCGACGGCGGTGTCCAGCACCCGCTCGACGAACTGCTGGCACTGCCCTCGGGCGACCCGGAAAGCGATGCCCTGACCTTCCAGCTTTCCCTTGTGAAGTGGGGGCGGAACGAGCGCGGCAAGATCGTCATCGAAACCAAAGAGCAGCTTCGCCGACGCGGCATCGCCTCCCCCGACCATGCCGACGCGCTCGTCCTGACCTGGGCCGAGCATCGGCAGGCGGTTCCGGCGGCTGCGTCCGGCTCCTACGGCTGGAGCTAGAGGGGGAACCGGATGGAGAAGCGGGACGATCCGTCCAACCCGTCCGGCGCCTATGCCCGGATGAGCGCGGTGCGCGAGCGGGTGGGGGACATTCTGGAAGGCCCGGACGCGATCCGCGCCAAGGGGCAGACCTACCTCCCGAAATACGAGAGCGAGGACGCGAACGAGTATAAGCGCCGCCTCACCCAGGCGCCGTGGCTCCCGGAGTTCGAGGACATCCTGGGCGGCCTTGCGTCCAAGCCCTTCACCAAGGACATCACCCTCGCGGACGGCGCCTCCTCGGAGATCGTGGCGCTTGCCGAGGACATCGATGGGCGCGGGAACAACCTCACCGCCTTCGCCCGCCCGACCTTCCGCAGCGGTATCGCGTTCGGGATGGTCGGCATCTTGGTCGACAACACCGGCACCGGCACAGCCCGGACGCGGGCCGAGGAGCGCCGGGCTGGCGTCCGGCCCTATTGGCTGGCCCTGTCCGCCGACGACATCATCGACCTCAAGACCGCCTTCGTGGGTGGCCGCGAGGTCGCCTACCACGTCCGCCTCAAGGAGAGCGTCGTGGTCCGCGACGGCTACGACGAGCGGGTCGAGGACCGCATCCGGGAACTCAACCGCGACCCGGCCTATAGCCCACGCGGCGACATTGTGGCCCTGGGCCCCCCCACCTGGGCGCTGCATCGCGCCGAGCGGAACAACGAGGGTGAGCAAGTCTGGGTCAAGATTGACGAGGGCGCCTTCGCCCCCCTGGACGAGATTCCCCTGGCCCTGTTCTGGACCGGCGACCGCAAGGGCTCGCAGGAGGTGCAATCGCCCCTCGCCGCCCTGGCCGACAAGCAGATCGAACTCTACCGAGCCCTCAGCCGGAAGGACGAGGCTTACACCAAGGCCGGGTTCCCCATGCTCACCGCCAATGGCCTGCGCCCCCCGGCCAAGGGTGAGGAGAAGCTGATGACCGGCCCCGGGCGCGTCCTCTACGCCCCGGCCCCGAACGCCTCGTGGGACTACATTCAGCCCGAGCCGGATATCCTCAAGGAACTCCGCGCCGAGGTTGAGGCCACGCGGGACGATATGCGCCGCCTCGGCCTGCAGCCGCTCATGCCGAAGTCCGGCGGGGTCACGGCGACCGCCTCGGCCATCGACGGTGCCCGCGCGCAGTCCGCCGTCCAGACCTGGGCGCTGGCCTTCAAGGACGTGCTTGAGCAGGCGCTCGTCTACACCGCCCGCTGGATCGGCCAGGAGCCGAACGTCGAGGTCTCGATCCATACCGACTTCCTGGCGGGCATCACCTCGCAGCCGAGCCTCGATGCTCTGGCGAAGGCGCGGGAGGCCAAAGACCTCAGCCGCATCGCCTACCTCACCGGCCTGATCCGCCTGGGCGTCCTGCCCGGCGACTTCGACATGGAAGCCGACGAGGCGCTGATCGCGACCGAACTGGAGGGCCTGGAGCCCGAGGAGACACCCCCGGAACAGGGCGAGGAGCCCCCGGAGGACTGAGTGTTGCCGTGGTCGTGGAAGCGGCCCGGCGCCCGGGGTGGATGCCCCACTAGCACGCGGTGGATGCCGCAGAAGGACCAGCGATGAAGCTCAAGACCCTTGAGATTGACGGGAAGACCTATGCCGAGGTCAGCGCGGACGGAAAGCCGCTTTACACCGGCGACGACGGCAAGGAGATCGCCTTCGATGCCGTAGCGACCAACACCAGCCTCCGAACGCTCCGTGGCGAGGCCCAGGGCCACCGCGAGGCCAAGGAAGCCGCCGAGCGGGCGCTCAAGGCATTCGAGGGCATCGAAGACCCAGCCGCCGCCCGTAAGGCGCTGGAGACCATGGCGAACCTCGACGCAAAGAAGCTGATCGACGCGGGCGAGGTTGAGCGGGTCAAGACCGAGGTCGCCAAGGGCTACGAGACCAAGCTGGCCGCCGAGACCGACCGCGCGAGCAAGCTCGAGCAGGCGCTCTACGCCGAGAAGATCGGCGGCGCCTTCGCCCGCTCCCCGCTGATCGTGGGGGACAACGCGAAACTCGCCATCCCGGCGGACCTCGTGCAGTCCCGCTTTGGCACACAGTTCAAGATCGAGGACGGCAACGTCGTCGCCTACGACGGCCAGGGGAACCGCATCTACTCGCGCGGCAACCCCTCCCAGTTCGCCAGCTTCGATGAGGCGCTGGAAATCATCATCGACGCCTATCCCCACAAGGACTCGATCCTCAAGGGGACCGGCGCGGCGGGTTCCGGCGCCCCGCCCCCCGGTGGTGGTGGCAGTGGCTCCAAGCAGATGAAGCAGTCCGAATTCAACGCCCTCTCGCCCAAGGACCGCGCTGCGCGGATGGCGGACGGCGTCAAGCTCGTGGACGGCTAAGGCCGCCCCCCTAAATTGCCGTGGCGCCGGATGGGCCTCGGTGCACGGGTCGGATGACCCACCATCAACCCCGACCCTAAACGCGGCCTCGTCCTGACGCCGCCCAGCACATGGAGCTATCCCTATGACCAACGTCCTGACCCCGCTTGCCCCGACCCTGTTCACCGCTGCGCGTGACGTGCAGAACGAGCCTTGGGGTGTCGTCGGCGCCATCAACACCGACTTCGATGACAAGGGTGTCGCGGTCGGTGATGCCGTGTCGGTGGACGTCGCGCCCGTCCGCGCCGCCTCCAACTTCACCCCGGCGAACGTGCCCTCTCAGGGTGCAAGCGCCACGGCGCAGAAGATCGACGTTACCATCACCAAGTCCCGGAAGGTCGATTGGCACCTGACCGGCGAGCAAATCCGCTCGCTGGAAAACGGTGGCATTCGCGAGGACTGGGTGCGGCAGCTCGTCCTCCAGGGTATGCGGACGCTCCGGAACGAGGCCGAGGTGGACGCCGCCCTAGCGGCCAAGCTGGGCGCCTCCCGTGCCTTCGGCACCTCGGGCACCACGCCCTTTGTCTCCGACCTCCAGGCGCTCACCAACGCCCGCAAGATTATGGTGGATAACGGCGCCCCGATGGCCGAGGCGAGCATGGTGTTCGACACGAACGCCGGTCTCAACCTCCGCAACCTGGGCATCTTCCAGCAGATGCAGCAGCAGGGCTCTGAGCAGCCCCGCCGGACCGGCAACTTCGGCCAGGAGATGGGGTTCACCCTGCTCGAAAGCGCGGGCATCGGTCTTCATACGGCGGGCACGGCCTCGGGCGCGACCACGAACAACGCGGGTTACGCGGTAGGCTCCACCGTCCTTACGCTGGCCTCGGCGGGCACCGGGACCATCCTGGCCGGGGACGTGATCACGTTGGCCACTGACCCGAACAAGTATGTGGTCGTGTCCGGGGACACCGACGTGTCGAACGGTGGCACCATCACCATCGCGGAGCCCGGCCTTCGGGTCGCCATTCCCACGGCCACGCGGGCGATCACGATGAACACCTCCTACACCGCCAACCTGTTCTTCGAAAAGTCGGCCATCGTGGGCGTCATGCGTCCCCCGCTGATGCCCGCCAACCCGACGATCACGCAGCAGTTGGTCTCGGACGCGCGGGGCATGACCTACCTCATGCTCGACATCGCGCAGTACGGCCAGCGCACCTGGGAACTCCACCTCGCCTGGGGCTTCCGGACCATCAACACCTTCGCGAGCGGCATTCTGCAGGGCTAACACCCCTTGGCCATGCAGAGACCGGGACAGGGGGGGCTCACGCCCCTCCTGTTCTCTCGCAGGCGCCCGCGCAGGGGGCTCCTCCGTGAGAACAGGACGACCTTCCAACCCCAGGAGACCACCATGCCAAACACCATCCCGTCCGTTCGCGTTGTTTCCACCCATCCCGCGAGCCAGGGCGCATTCGTGGAAATCAACGAGAGCGACTTCGATGAGGCGGTTCACACCCTCTACGTCGACCCGCTGGACCATGACGGCGACGGCGAGCGGGGCGGCAGCGAACACGGCCACGGTCTGACCAAGAGCGAGATCATCGCTGATCTGGAGGCGATGGCGGTCCCCTACGACCCGCGCGCCGTTAAGGCCGACCTCCTGGCCCTGCGGAACGCGGCCCGCGCCGAGCGCGATGCGGCGCCGGTCCCCGAGGTGGTTGACCCGGCGCCGACCGCGTGAGCCAAACCTGCAACGCGAAGGACGACCCGCGCAATCGGGTCGTCTGGATTGACCGGGGCTGGCAGCCGGTGGAGATCGGCTTTTGTCCCTCCAAGGCGGCGTGGAAACACCATGCCCGGTCGATGGGCCTCAAGGACTTGCCCTATCCGACCAACGCGGCAACGAGCACGCGCTTCACGAAGCCGGGCGCCGACCGGGTTATCGTGACGCTTGGCAAGCAGGCCGACGAACCCGGGCGCTCGCGCGTCGAGATAGCCGGGCTCCTATGCCACGAGGCCACCCACGTCTGGCAGGCGGTCCGCGAGGCGATGAACGACCCCGGGCAACCGTCCGTCGAGTTTGAAGCCTACGCCATGCAGGCCATCTTCCAGGGCCTCTATCAGGCGTGGCTCGATACCCGGGCGCCGCCGGAACTGCTGGCGCGGGGCGCAACGCGGGAGGTGACCACCGATGGCTGACAACTACGGCACCGTCGCGGGGTTCCTGGCCTGGGCCTCGGTTCGCGCCAAGACTTACGCCGCCGACGACGCCACCATCCTGGCCGCCCTGGTCCGCTCGTCGGAGTATGTGGACGCCGCCTACATGGCCCAGTGGCAGGGCTTCAAGACCAACGGTCGCTCCCAGGTGCGCCAATGGCCCCGGGCGGGCGCCGCTGACCGCGAGGGCCTGACGCTCTCCTCGTCCGCCGTGCCGATTGAGGTCGAGAACGCCACCTACGAGGGCGCCGACCGCGAGATTGTGGCGCCGGGCTCCCTGGCGGCGGACATCAAGCCCGGCGGCGGCATCATTCGCCGCGTCAAGGCGGGCAGCACCGAGGTCGAGTATGCAGCCGACACGGCCAACACCACGACCTTCACGCGGATCGACCAAGCCCTGTCGCCGCTGATCGGCGGGACCAGCACCTACAGCGGCAACACCGCGAGGGCCTGATGGACCGCATTGAGCGGCTGATGGCGACCTGGGAACCCCGGATCGCTGCGGCCTTCCGCCTAAGCATCCAAGGGATCCGAAACAAGGTGGTCATCGCCCAACTGGTCGAGGCCCTGAAAGCCGGGGACGTAGAGCGGGCGGTCCGCCTGATCGGCATTGAGCCTGTCCGCTTCCGCCCACTGGCCGCCGTCCTTGAGGCCTTCTTCGAAGCCGCCGGAATGGACACCACCGTCAGCATCAACGTGGGTCCGGGCGTGGGCCTTGCCATCTTCGACGTGCGAGACCCCCCGGCGGATAACTGGCTGCGGACCCACGCGACCGAACTGATCACCCGGATCAGCGATGAGCAGCGCGACATGGTGCGCGAGGCGCTTCGCCCGCTGCGCCTGGGTGTTGACCCGATGCTTTCCATGCAGACACCGCAAAAGCTGGCCCTGGACCTCGTGGGTCGCATCTCGAGTGTCACCCGCCAGCGCGAGGGCGGCATGATCGGCCTCAACGCCGAGCAGGCGAAGTGGGCGCGGAACTACGCCGCCGAACTGGCCGAGTCCCCACCGAACCCGGGTGCCCTGGAGCGCAAGCTGCGGGACAAGCGGTTCGACCGCACCATTGCCAAGGCCATCCGCGAGGAGAGGTCGCTCACCGACGAACAGCGGCAGGCCATGGTCTTCGCCTACCGGAACCGGGCGCTGCGCCTGCGGGGCGAAACCATCGCGCTCAACGAGGCGTCCGAGGTCGCCCACAACGCCCAGGTCGAGGCGTGGAAGCAGGCCATCACGCGGGGCGTGGTCAAGGAGGACTCGGTTCGCCGGTTCTGGATCACCGCTGGCGACGACCAAGTCCGCCCGACGCACCGGGAGGTTCCCGGCCTCAACGCCGCTGGCGTTCGCCTGGATCAACCGTTCCAGACCTACAAGGGTCCGGTCATGCAGCCGGGCTGGCGGTTCGATCCGGGGTGTCGTTGTCGGGTTAGGGTGCGGGTTGTGGAGTAGGCGCGACCGCCTCGTCCATCCCGGCGCCCAGGATCACAAGCGCCTGCCGCGCCGCCTCGATGGCGGTGTTGCCCACCACGGTCTCGCCCGGCTCCACGCCCAGCACGTCCGACGCGGCGCGAAGCCTGCGACCTACCTCGTCGTCGCTGATCGGGTTCCCCATGCCCCCACCTTAGCACG
>Ga0315900_10000995_pt1 | contig 45616 bp, 52 predicted proteins | sample LakEriMetagenome_FD_203521 | JGI IMG/M metagenome (GOLD analysis project Ga0315900, IMG submission 203521) | Freshwater fungal communities from buoy surface, Lake Erie, Ohio, United States - Buoy 12 MA114 | ecosystem: Environmental > Aquatic > Freshwater > Lake > Lake biofilm | place: USA: Lake... | reverse complement strand
GTGGTGGATTAGTAATTTTTATAAATGAAACAATAAACTTGCTCATCAGATTTTGACTTCAAATCTATTTTTCATTTGAAGAATCTTTTCGTCAGGTACGTCATGAATATTTTGACTACCATGCCTGTTTTCAACAATAACACTATGTACTCTATAGCTGTACCTTTCCGCCATTTTAAAATATGTTTCCATTTCCCATTCTTGTGTAAAAGTGTTTGCCACCACTATTTTATAAATGCCGTTTCTCATGTTTTCAGCGCATTTTTGCTGACATAGGTTATGAGCTTCCTTTAATTTACTTGGATCAAAGTTGTAGTTACCTTCTTGATCAATAAAAAAATCATCAGCTGATAATACTTTGGTACCAGATGGTTGGGGACAGTTTAAAATAATTTCACCCAAGGTTGTTTTACCTGATCCAGGAACCCCTCGTAATAAAATTAAATCACCCGTAAATTCTTTGTCCATTTTACTTTATTAATGTTTCTAATTTTTTAATTCTCTTATCCAGATTCGCTACTTCATTTTTATAATGTTTTGCAATAAAAAAAACCATGCAAAGCATTACCATTGTTATTATAAATAACGATATTGTATATGTTTCTTTTTTCATACAACTTAAGATTAATTAAAGATAAGAATTTTTTTTTAGAAAAACAAAAATGGGGGCCTAAACCCCCATCTAATTTCACAACATTTAGCTTATTTTACAGCCAAAGTGTCTACAACACTTGTCGTGTCAGCGCTTGGAACAGCAGCTGTATCAACTTGTGCAGCAGTAGAATCTGTTGCTTCGTTTGTGGAAGATCCTGAACCACACGCCGTTAATGCTAATGCAGCACCAATGGCCAAAATGAATGTATATTTTTTCATACTATTGTAAATATAAACAAAAATATCCAAACAACAAAATATGGTAAAAAAAAACCCCAACAGGATGTCGGGGTTTAGGTCTTTCGGCGGGTTCAACCCCGCTTACTTTTAAAACGAAAAGGTTTTTCGGCAAAGATAACCTATAGACATATAAATATATGTGTTTTTGGTAAAAAGTAAAGTATTTACCAAAAAAAATTATATTATTTTCGTTTTTATCTGTAAACCATCTTTAAAAGTGAGTTTTACCAGACTATCTTCTAAAATATTACCTTTTAAGATCTCGTCGCTAATAAAATCTTCACATAAATTCTGGATTATTCTTTTTATTGGTCTTGCACCGAATTCTTTTTCAGTGTTCATGTTTAAAATTTCATTTACAACACTTTGATCAAAAGAAATAATATAATTTTTTTCTTTTAATCTTTTAACCAATTTATCTAACTCTAGTTTGACAATCTTTTTCAATGTGTCGCTTTCTAATGGGTCAAATAAAATGATATCATCAATTCTATTCAAGAACTCAGGATTGAATTGTTGTTTCAACGCTTTTTGAATCATGGTTTTCTTAACAATGTCCTTTTGGAGATCGCTACCATTTGTTGCAAATCCGACACCACCACCAAATTCAGAAACTTTCTTAGCACCAACATTTGATGTCATTATAATTAGGGTATTTGTAAAGTTTACTTTTCTACCAAATGAATCTGTTAAATGACCCTCATCTAATATTTGTAACAAAATATTAAACACATCTTTATGGGCTTTTTCAATCTCGTCAAATAGTATTACTGAAAAAGGATTATTTTTTATTTTTTCAGTTAATTGACCACCTTCATCATATCCAACATAACCTGGAGGTGAGCCAATCAATCTAGACACGGCATGCTTCTCCATGAACTCACTCATATCGACTCTAACAACTTTATCCTGAGAACCGAAGATTTGTTCAGCCAATGTTTTAGCTAAGTATGTCTTCCCCACACCTGTGGAACCAAGGAATATAAATGATCCTATTGGCTTTGCACCGTCTTTAATACCAACTCTATTTCTGCGTATCGCTTTAGATATTGTTGATATTGCTTTGTCTTGCCCAATAATTTTTTCAGATAAAATAGATTCCAGATTTAATAAATTTGAAACCTCTTTACTATCGATCTTATTGATTGGAATACCGGTTGTTGATGATATCATGGTATAAACATCTTCTATTGTAACCGGAATCAAATTATTTTTTTGCTTGTCTAACCATTTTGCTTTTTCCTCTTCTAATTTTTTCTCAACCCTTTTTTCTTCATCTCTTATTTTTGCGGCTATTTCGTAGTTTTGTTTTTTAACAACCTCAATCTTTTTTAACTTTAATTCGGAGACCTCATTATTTAGTTTTTCTATTGAATCAGGTACTTTAGTAATGACTCTTTTCTCCGATCCTAATTCATCTAAAATATCAATTGCTTTATCGGGAAATTGTCTATCTGTTATATATCTTGAACATAACTTAACTATTGTCTCAATAACCCCTGGTTCATAATTCACTTTATGATAAAATTGATAAGACTGTTTAAGATTATTTAGAATTTCAACAGTTTCGGCTTCCGTGGGTTCATTCAAGATTATTTTTTGAAATCTTCTTACCAATGCACCATCTTTTTCAATATGTTTTTTAAATTCATCAAAAGTTGTTGCTCCAATGCATTGAATTTCACCTCTAGCCAATGCTGGTTTTAAAATGTTTGCAGCATCCATTGATCCACTGGCATTTCCGGCACCAACCATTGTGTGTAATTCATCGATAAAGACAATTACATCAGTATTTTCCTGTAACTCATGTAATATTGCCTTGATTCTTTCTTCAAATTGACCTCGATATTTTGTACCAGCTACTAATGAAGTGAGATCTAGTGAAACAATTCTTTTATCTATTAAATTTGATGGGCAATCGCCATTTGTTATTAATAGAGCTAGCTTCTCAACCAATGCTGACTTACCAACACCAGCTTCACCAACAATAACAGCGTTATTCTTTTTTTTCCTAGAAAGAATTTGAGCAATTCTTTTAACTTCCTTATCTCTACCAACCACAGGATCAATTTTACCTTCTTTGGCTAATCTGTTAAGATCTCTAGAGAAGTTGTCTAATACCGGTGTATTAGTTGCACTTCTTCTGTTTTTGGTGTTTTGTTTTGGGGAATCCTCGTAACTGAAATCTACCGACATAATTTATTATTTGTTTATATTGCAATAATAATGATTATTTTTTTAAAAACAAAAGATATGTTCTGACAAAATGTCTAAAAAAATGTCTAACTAATGTCTAAATGTCATTATCAATCGTTTGGTTTTATTTTTGTTTATAAGGTAGTAATAATAAAATAAATAAAAAAATAAAACTATGATTAAGTTATTTAAAGACCCGTTTTTTAACATTTTAGATGAGTTCGCAACAATCGACCATCTCGGACCAAAAACAAAAATTAATAAAACAGATGATAGCTACCTAATCATGATAGCTGTTCCTGGTTTAACAAAAGATGATTTAAAAATCATGACCAAAGAAGGTGTTTTAAAGATATCTTTTGATGGAGATCAAAAATCTGAAACAAACCACTTTGTTCCAATTTTTAATAAATCTTACGATATACCAGACGATGTGAATGAAAAAGAGATTTCTGGTAAAGTCGAAAATGGTCTTTTAACAATCAATCTACCGATAAGTAAAAAGAAGACTTTAGAAAGATTGATTAGTTTAAATTAAATAAAAGCCCCGAAATCGGGGCTTTATTTTTTTACAAAAATTATTTATATTTTATAAAAAACTATTATGGCTATTATATCCGAAAGAATTGAAGGTAAATTAATCCACGTTGATATTAAATCATCAAATATCAAATCCGCGACATATAACACAGAAACATCATTATTGACAATTGTGTTTAATAATGGAAGTATTTATGAATACGAGAATGTTCCGTGGGAGCTTTTTACAAAATTTAGAATGGCTGATTCCCAGGGCGCGTTTTTAAATGCTAATATTAAAAACAAATATAGTTTTAAAAAATTTAATTAATGGACAATTTAGTAGATGAACTTTTAGAATTATCTGACCCTGATACCGATAAAAAAATTATCAAAACATTTGAAATGAAGGATCGTTTGTGTCCCGAAATATTTGACGGAGGGGAAACAAACTATACAATGAAAAATGAAATAGTTACTAGATTGTTGGAAATAACAGATGATTTTATCGATTTTGCTGGAGTTGACTTTTTTATTCATGATGTTGTTTTAATGGGGTCTTTAGCCAATTACAATTGGTCAGAGTATTCGGATGTTGATTTACACATATTGGTTGACATGGATGAATTAAATGAGGGTGATAAACCATCTACTGCGTTAATTGATATTGTGAGAGAGTTTTTTGATGCCAAAAAGGGTTTGTGGAATGAGAAACATGATATAAAGATAAAGGGGTTTGATGTTGAAATATACGTTCAGGACATAGACGATGAATATACCTCTTCTGGGGTTTATTCCATATTAAACAATGAATGGATATCAAAACCATCGAATAAAAAAGAAGAAATAGACACAAAAAAAATCTTAGAAAAGGGTGAATATTTTGCAAAGCATATAGATAAATTAGTTAGTCAATATGAAGCTGGAGAAGATGTTTCTAACTCCATTAATGATGTGAAAGATAAACTTAAAAAATTTAGAAAAAGTGGCTTAACTCGAGGTGGTGAGTATTCATATGAAAACCTTACATTTAAATTATTAAGAAGAAATGGGTACATCGAAAAATTGATGAATTTGAAAAAAGATGTTTCTGATAAGAAATTATCTCTATCATAATTGCAAACTGTATTTTTTTTCTTTTCTACACTATTTATACAATAAGAATAATCTTATTTTTAACTTAAAAACAATGGGAGATTTAAAACCTATCGGTAGCGAAAAACTTCAAGGTGATGATAAAATCAAAAGAATCCTTGAATTAACCTACTACAAACAAAATACGGTAAACGAAAATAATACCACTAAGAAAGCAGAATTAATTAAGGAAAGCTCTAATGGCGTTTATGGTATTGTAAGAGAAAAGGACGGATACTATGTAAAGAAGGGACTAAATGAAGGTACCTTGGATTACATCGGTGGTCTTTTTATGAAAAATAAAAACAGATTTAATTCATATGCTGAAGCATTAAAAAGACTTGAATTATTAAAATCTCAAGAGATTAATGAAGATGTGACAAAATATGTTTTAAAACAAAATAAATCTAAACAAGAGGCATCACTTCCTCAGGATTCTGTTGATGCAATGCCTCCGGCATTACCTCCAGCAGATAGTTCTGAGCCTAGCCCAGAGCCTATGGCTGCTCCAACAGATTCTGTACCTCAGGACGCATCACCAGAGCCATCAATTGATGATTCGGGAATGTCGCCTTCATCAGAAGAGGGTAAGCGTTCTGATTACATGGCTGAAGTTCAAAAATTTGCGGGTAAATTAGGTCAAGAATTGAGGGATCAACAACCAAAAATGGAAAGCGATGATATTAAGTATGTTTTAAACATGATTATATCTGCAGTTGATTTAGATAAATTGGAAGATGATGATATCGAAGAGATTGGTAAAAAGTTTGAAAGAGACGAGGAAATGGCTTCAGAGCCCGAGGCTGCTGGAGAACCAGAACCAGAAATGGAACCGGCACCAGAAGAAGATGATTCAGATGAAAAGACTAAAGCCGCTCCGGAAGATGATTTGGCTGAGAGAATTTCAAAATTAGAAGAATTGATCAACACAAAATTTTATTCTGAAGAAGAAAAAGATTTAACGGAATATGACGATTATTTCCCAGATGTTGATTCAGCTTATGAAGATAAAACGCATTTAGATTATGATCCGATGGATGATTATCAAATAGATAACAAGCCGCCTCGCATGTATGATGATGAAGATGAAGAAGATATCGCGATTACTCCAGAACTAGATGATATAAATGAAAGTATTAATACAACTTTAAGCAAATATTTTGAATAAATGTATCTTCTTTATATCAATGAATTAGGTCAAGATTATAAAGGCCAAAGACAATATGAATTTATCTTTGGTAATGATCCAGATACATTGGTTGAAGAATGGTTCATAATCCCATCTGCAGGAAGAGCGATACCACCGGAAATTGAGGACATAGACTTAGTAGGTTTATTAAAGAATTCAGATTTAAAACTTGAGTTAGTTCAAAATTCAGATTATTTTGGTGTTATAGACGCTGTAGATGGGATTGTTGCTTTAGGGTGGGAATCATTTGATATAAATGCTGAAGAGAGACCAATAAGAATTTCTTTTCATTTTGGTGAAGAATTAGATAGCGTGACTGAAAAATTAGCAACAAAGGGTCTCAGACTAATTAATGAAGAAATAAAATTTAAATTAAAATGAATAGAAACGAGATAATTACAAAACTTGTTAAAGAAGGTTTTTCAGAAAAAACTTTAATTAGATTCAACGATAATCAATTAAAGAAGTTTTCGGATAAAATATTGGGTGAGGGATTGAAAGTTAAAGCTGATGATTTAAAAGCTGATCCGGCTCTAGCGGATAAATTAAAGGATAAGGATGTTACTGTAGTGCCTGAGGAAGAGACTATGGAACCAAAGGTTAAGAAAATGACCAAAAAGGACGTAAAAGAAATTGCTAGTAAAAACAAAATAAAACGTTTAGATCTTAAAAAATTAAATGAATTTGTTGAAAGTGTTGTTGATAAAAAATATCATAGTTTAACAACAAAAGGTGAAATTTCTGAATTGGTTAAAGAAAAAATTGGTGCTTCACAGATAAGTGAATTTGAAATGGGTGAACCAGCTGTTAAACCAGATGTTAAGCCGGCGCCATCTAAACCAGACACAGATACACCAAAAAGAGAAAGACCAAGACATCCTGGTCAAAGACCTCAAGATCCAAATAAAAAACCATTACCAGATCCAGTACCAAAAGCAGGCGCAAAAGAGATAAGCGGCGATGAAGCTAAATCTAAAATAATTGGTATGATTGATAAAATTTTTAGAGAAAACTAATGAAAAGTAAAAAGATTAAAGAGGCTATCGATTATGGTGATTATCCAGAAAGGATGGGTCGCAACTTAGAAAGAACAGCTGGTAGCCCAGATAGTTTATATGGTTCAAACCCAGCTATGGGTAGAGGCCCTCAAGATGTAGAACGTTTAATTGGAGAGAGATTTAAAAAAATTGTTGATCATTTAAGAAGAGTTACAAATATTCAAGATTTAAGCTCTGGACAAGTACAACAAATGTTGTTTGGAGAAATGATGAATGGTTTTTCACGAATTGTACAAATTGAGAATAGACATATTCCAGCTTTAAAAGCATTGGCTCTTGAAGCTTGTATTGAAGAAACTGAGATTAACCCTAATTGGTATCAATTTGAACTTAGTTTAAATGCTAACGATATTAATACATCTAAATTTAGATTTTCTCCAGAAGAGGAAAGTGATGATGAAGAGCAAGAAACTTCCCAAACAGGTGTAGAAATACCATCATTTGATATTGAGGATTTAACACCACAAGAACAGCTTGAATTAGAAAAACATAAAAGAAATATAATTAATGCAATTGTTCAGGGTGCAGCAAAAAAAGCACATCACATATACGAAAAGCCAGAAGTAAAAGCTAGATTAGATGAAATTGATCCGGCTTTACATCCACTTTATAGAAGAGTTATGTCTATAACAGATTTCATGTATTTCACTATGGATGAAATGATAGATAGAATGAGCCAAACCGGTAGTGGTGTTATTGGCCAAAACTACTTGGATCAGGCAGATGGTGGTGGCGATGAAGGTGGTGAAGACGAACATCCAGTGGATACAAAAATTGTTGCTAAAGCAACTATGTTCCCTGTTTTGTGCCATGAATTAATTAAAGGTATAAAAGAAGCGACTGCTAGACATGGTTTACCAAAAGACGTAACGATGGCTCAAAAGGTAATGGGCCAAACCGATGTGTTAAGTAATGAACCAATTCAATTAAGAATGGGTCCAGAATTGTATGAAAAATTACGAATGTTATTACCGGATGAAATGTTTTTAGACGAAAACAAAGGATTGATTAGTTGGTTTGAGCAGGTTTTATATGAAATACCCGCAAAAGAATTTTTAAAAATAATATCTAATGTTGTAAGCGCAGACGAATCAAAAAATAGATTGGCGCAAGCAAAATTTGTTGAGGTTATGAGAGAAGCTATGACATTAAAACGTGAATATGATGAATACAATGACGATGAAGAGGATGATATTAATCCGGATGATATTGACATAAGTGACGCATTTAAATAAAAATTAAAACAAGAGATAACTTAAAGTGGTCAAATTTGACCACTTTTTGTATTTATATATATGAACAACAAAATTGAACAATTAAAAGAGTATGCTCGTATTATTAAAGATACTCCATATGCTTTGAAGACATATCTTCAAACATATGATAATACTCAAAAGAAATATGTTCCATTAGAATTGTTTCCAGATCAAATCCAATTACTCAAGGATTATGAACAATACAATGAAAACATAACCAGAAAATACAGACAAGCGGGTGTTACAACAGTAACAGCTGCGTGGATTTCAAAAAGATTACAACTAGCAAAACCAGAAAATCCTGAGAGAGTTTTGATCATTGCAAACAAAAGAGATACCGCAATTGAAATGGCTAATAAAGTTAGAAACTTTTTAGATCAATGGCCAGATTGGATTAATGTTGGTTTTTCTGCTGATAAAAACTCTGAAAGTAGATATCGTTTGAATAATGGTTGTGAAGTTAAAGCCGTAGCAACTTCTGCGGATGCGTTACGTGGTTATACCCCAACTATACTTGTATTCGACGAAGCTGCTTATATTGAGGCTGGGGAAGACTTTTGGGCGGCTTCTATGGCGTCATTATCTACCGGTGGTAAGATTATATTAATTTCAACACCAAATGGTTATGATCCAATTTACTATGGTGTTTATGAGCAAGCAATTAAAGGTATTAATGATTTCCATATAACCGATTTAAGGTGGTTTAAAGATCCAAGATACACAAAAGATTTGGTTTGGATTAAAGTTCCTGATATTGTTCATTATATGCTTAATAGAGAACAGTACGATGACAATGAGGTCGTATTGAGGGATTTTGATATTGAGAATTACGAAGAATTAATGAATGATGGGTATCAACCATATTCAAGTTGGTTTGAATCAATGTCAAAAAAATTCAAATATGATAAAAGAAAGATTGCGCAAGAATTGGAGTGTGACTTTTTGGGATCAGGGGATAGTGTTATACCTGCAGAAGCAATGGAGAGAATTGCTAAAACAATGATTAAAACTCCTAATGAAAAATATATGCAGGGTACACTTTGGCAATGGAAAGAGCCAATAGAAGGACACAGATATATTATGGGGGTCGATGTTAGTAGAGGTGATAGTGATGATTTTTCCGCAATTAATATTATTGATTTTGATGAAAGAGAGCAAGTGTTGGAATATCTTGGCAAGATGCCACCGGATGATTTAGCTTCTGTTGCATATAAATGGGGTGTATTATATAACGCATTTATTGTGATTGATATTACTGGTGGAATGGGTGTTGCGACATCGAGAAAGTTGCAGGAAATGAATTATAAAGATTTATTTATTGACGGATTTAACACCAAAAATGTGTGGGAGTTTAATCAAAAAGCATTAGAAAAAATACCGGGTATAAATTTTAATAACAAGAGAACACAAATAGTGGCTTGTTTTGAAGAGCAGCTTAGACATGGGTTTATTGTAAGATCAAATAGACTTTTAAATGAACTAAACACTTTTGTTTATATAAACGGGAAACCAAATCATATGAAGGGGGCTCATGATGATGCCATTATGAGTATTGCTATTGCGATGTACGCTGGTGACATATCTTTTACACAGTTAAAAAGAAATGAACAACAAAATAAAGCGATGTTAGAATCTTGGGTCATGTCAGAAAGAACATACGAACCAGATACTACACATTACTCATATGGTGGAACATTAGACCAAATTGGCGCAATGTCTATAGACGGGTCGCCAAATGGCACATCAACAACAAACCCAGGTAAAAATCAATATCAACAATATTCATGGTTATTTGGTACAAATAAAAAGGGTTTATAATCTGATATTTTTTAATTAGATTAATTAGAATAGTATTTATATTATATGGCAAATAACGATTTAACAATTTTTCAAAGGTTAACAAAAATTTTTGGTTTTGATAATGCTAAAGCGATTAATCAACCATCGTTTAATTTTTCTAGAGAAGAATTACTAAAAACTGATGATCCTGTTGAATTTGAAAAAGCGAAGTTACAGGCTCAACAATCACAATTTCTTCATGATAAATGGGCGAAATTGGATAATTCATTATATAATCAATCTGTATATTACGAACCAAATAGACTTGCAGCATATTATGATTATGAATCAATGGAGTTTACTCCAGAAATATCTGCAGCGTTAGACATATATTCTGAGGAATCTACAACAGTTTCTGAAAAGGGGGATATTCTAACAGTTTATTCAGAATCAAAAAGAGTTAAAAATATTTTAACAGATTTGTTTGAGAATAAGTTAGATGTTAATACAAACTTACAAATGTGGGCTAGAAACCTATGTAAGTACGGTGATAATTTTGTTTATTTGAAAAGTGACCCAGAAAAGGGTATTATTGGTTGTCAACAACTACCTAATATTGAAATAGAAAGATGGGAAGGTGCTCAATCCAGAACACCAAATCAGGGTGATATAAAAGCCCCAGTAAGAGAATTAAGATTTAGTTGGAAAAATAAAGACATGGAATTCCAATCATGGGAAGTGGCTCACTTTAGATTATTAGGTGATGACAGAAAACTACCATATGGTACTTCTATGTTGGATAAAATTAGAAGAATCTGGAAACAATTACTTCTTGCTGAAGATGCTATGTTAATTTATAGAACATCAAGGGCACCTGAAAGACGTGTCTTTAAAGTTTTTGTGGGTAACATGGATGATAAGGATATTGAACCATATGTACAACGTGTGGCAAGTAAATTTAAAAGAGATACTGTTGTTGATCAGAGAAACGGTAATGTAGACATGAGATACAATCAAATGGCGGTTGACCAAGACTTTTTTATTCCTGTTCGTGATCCAGCAGCACCTAGTCCAATTGAAACTTTAGCTGGTGCACAAAACTTAGGTGAAATTGCTGATATTGAATATATTCAGAAAAAATTATTGGCGGCACTTCGTATACCTAAAGCTTATTTAGGATTTGAAGAAGTTGTTGGTGATGGTAAGAATCTTGCATTGATGGATATTCGTTTTGCTAGAACCATCAATAGAATTCAAAAATCATTGGTACAAGAATTAAATAAAATAGCATTAATTCATTTATACCTTTTAGGTTTAGAAGATGAATTGGAAAACTTTACATTAGGTTTAACAAATCCGTCTGCACAATCCGATTTACTTAAAATTGAGCAATGGAAAGAAAAAATCACATTGTATAAAGACGCCACTTCGGATCAATCTCAAGTTGGTATTCTCCCAGTATCACACACTTGGGCGAAGAAAAATATTTTAGGTATGAGTGATAACGATGTTATCTTGGATTTACAACAACAGCGTCTTGAAAGAGCTATGGGATTTGAATTAACTAATACGCAATTAGTTATTAAACGATCTGGCGTGTTTGACGAGGTTGATAGTAAGTATGGTATATCTGAAGAAGAAAGACAAAAATTAGAAGCACAGGGTGCTGAGGGTGCGGAAATGCCTGGGGGCGAATCGCCTATGGGTGGGCCACCACCATCTCCAGCGGCCGGAGATCAAGCTTCAGAACCTTTAAGTGAAAGAAAGTATAGTAAAATAAAAGCTGTACTTGGTGATGTTGACGATATTAGTGATCTTTTTAATTTAGAAAAGGCACAGAAGAATATTTATGAAATAGAAAATAAATTAAAAGATATTTTAAACGATTAAAAATGAATAAGATAGGTGTTATTAAAGCAAAAATTCTAAAAAAACTAACAGAATCTTTTGGATCTGGTGAGAAATTTGAGATGAAACAAATTTTATCTAAAATTGTTACAAATAAAGATTTCAAAGAAATGTATTTGTTTTATGAAGAAATTGAAAATAAATTTTTTGATAATTCAGATACTGCTAAATTATATGTTGAGGAATTAAATAGTTTGCTAAAGACTCAATCAAAAAAAATATCAAAGTTTTGTGAGGAACTAGATAATCAGTTAGGTGACGTAACTGGTGAAGTAAATGAGGTATATTCATGTTTAGATCAACTTTTAGAAGAGGATAATTTTAATAACTTAGATAAAAAAATAATTGCGAAGAAAAAACTAGTAGAACATTTAACAAAAAAGAAAAATAATACCACTAATGAAGTAAATTCATTCACAATCAACGAAAACTTACTATATTCAGTTTTAGCAAATAATTTTAATACTTTGTATTTAGAAAAATTAAACGAGAATCAAAAAGAAGAATTAAAAAATATTTTAGCATTATCTACCGAAGATTTAGAAAAAAACATACCAACACTAAAAGAAGATATTTTATCCAAAGTAACTAGCATGTTAAATGAGTCTAAGGACAGTGATTTAACAAATAAATTAAATTCAGTTGTTTCGGAAGTGGGACAAATGGAAATTTCGAAGTATAATTATTTTAGATTAAAACAATTAAAAGATGGTCTTGACTAATTTCTAGGACCATCTTTTGTTTTTTGAACAAAAATAGCTTTAAGAACACTATTTCTTTTCTTTACTGACGGTTTAACAAACTCTTGTCTTTCTCTAAGCTGTTGAACCTGTTTCACCTTATGTACTTTGTTTTTGTATTGCTTCAGTGCAATTTCAATACCTTTTTTAACGTCAACTATTAACATATTATTTAAAATTTATTTATTTTATTTTTTAATTAGGATAAAATTCCGTATATTATATATACACCATAATATATGTAAAATTATGTAAAAATTAATGAAAATCGGAAAATTTATTCCTTTAGGTGAATACAAGGAAATTAAAATTGGATATGGTACTGTAGACCATAAAAATTTAAAAACAATTTATATTAAATTAAATTCATGGGTTAAGCCAAAAGATGGCGATGATAATTTTGATAAAATCATTTCCCAATCTAGAAGAGAAATAAAAGCGTTAATTAGAGAGTTTGATTTAAAAGATCTATTCAAAAAAGAATCTATTGTTGATTTAGACATCAAAACAAAAGGAATTAAATTAGATAAGAGGTCTTTTATGAACTTAGAAATTACGTTATTTGTCGAAAATCACTTTGACGTTAAGTCTGTTAATGTGAAAAATTTGATTAAATTTCTTTCTGAAGTAGTTGTAGACGATTGCTTATCAAATAAAGCTTTATTTAATTTCAACAAAACTAAGGACTGATTTAATTTTTAGATGTATTTATACAATATATTAATATATCTAAATGAAAGTATTAGGACCGAATGAAATTGGTAGGGGAATTTTAATTGAATATGACGCTGGGCATATTTCACCTAGTGATCTACAAAATCAAAATATTATTACGGAAATGCAGAATAAAGATACCGATCAGGACTTTATTATGTATGCCGTTTTGCAAAAATTCGATACCCCAAATAAGAATGGTAGAATTTATCCCGAAATGTTATTAAAAAGGGAAAATACCAAATATCAAGAAATTATTAAAAAGGGCTCGGCTCTAAATGAATTAAATCACCCTTCATCATCTCTTATCGATTTAGATAGAGTTTCTCACACAATTTTAGAAACGTGGTGGGATGGTAAAACACTCATGGGTAAAATAAAACTATTGTTATCTCCAGGATTTAAAAAAATGGGTATTGTTAGCTGTAAGGGTGACCAAGCTGCTATGTTACTTATAAATGGTGTCACATTAGGAATTTCTTCAAGGGGTGTTGGGTCGTTGAAAGAGGTTAAAGGTCAAAATATTGTTCAAGATGATTTTGAGTTAGTTTGTTTTGATTTAGTATCGTCACCATCTACACCCGGTGCGTATGTTTTCCAGGATGTTGCTGATAAGGATAAATTCAATGAAACAGTAGAACAGAAGCCGATTGTGGACGATAGAATGAAAAAATTAATGGGTAAACTGGATAGTTTTTTAACAAAATAAAATAAAAAAACAAAAAAATGTCTCATTTCTATATGTGGAGATGAGATTTTTTTAATAATACACATATTTATATAAGAAATTAAATAAAAAAAAATGACTGAAAAATCCATTTTAGAACAAGCGTTACTTCAAGTTAATACACTTGAAGAAGCAGTAAAGCAAAATGCAAAGGGTATACTTTCTTCAGTAATGAAAAAAGAACTAAACGAATTGCTTAAAGAATCAGAGGAAGTGGAAGAAGAGGAAGAAGTAGCTGCTGATGAAGAAGCTATGAATCCTGAAGAAGAGGAATCAAAAGACATGTCAGAACAGCCAGCTTCCGATGAAGAAGAGGAAGATGATGCTGAAAAAGCTGATGATGAAGAAATGCCCTCGATAAATGATGAACCATCAAAAGGTATCGATGACGAATCTCCAGAAATGGGTGATATGCCATCAGTAAACGATATGCCAAGTGATGACGATTCTGATGACATGTTAGATTTAACCGGAGCTTCTGATGAAGAAGTATTAAAGGTTTTCAAAGCAATGTCAGATGAAGACGGAATTATTGTTAAAAAAGACGGCGAAAATATCGAATTACAAGATGGTGATGATGAGTACATCATTAAGTTAGATGAGTCTGAAGAAGAATCAGTTGATGAAGAATGGAACGAAGAAGAAATGGCTGAAGAAGATGAGACTGTTTATGAAATCGAATTAGGCGACGATGATGACATGCCTGAAGAAGAAATGTCTGAAGAAGAGTCTGAGGAAGAAGCTCACGAAGAAGAAGTCGGTGAAGCTGCTCACTCAAAGGCTTTTGGCCAAAAAGGTGGATTACCTAAGAAAATTTTCGCAGCTGGACGTCCAGAAAAAATCAATGAGGAAGTTCAAACTCTTAAAAAACAAAACGAAGAGTATAAAAAAGCTTTAGTATTGTTTAAAGAAAAATTGAATGAAGTAGCTGTATTCAATGCAAACCTTGCTCACGCAACAAGATTGTTTACAGAACATACAACAACAAAACAGGAGAAAATGGAAATTTTAAAAAGATTTGATTCCGTTTCTACTATAAGTGAGTCTAAAAATCTTTTTAACTCAATCAAAGCAGAATTGGATACTAAAAAACCAGTAAACGAAGCTGTTGTTGATAAAATCACATCAACCCCTTCTACATCATCTTCACAAGAGATGTTAGCTGAGTCAAAAGCCTATGAAGCACCTCAGTTCAGAAGAATGAGAGATTTAATGAGTAAAATAAAATAATAAGAATTAAAAAAAAACAAATATTTTAAAAATGGGAGCATTATTAGAATCAGGTATGGTTGGTAACATCGGTCTTAAGCACCTTCGTGTTATCAAAGAAGATACCATCAAAAAATGGGATGACCTAGGATTCCTTGACGGATTAGACGGTCACCAAAAAGATAACATCGCGCAATTGTATGAAAACCAAGCGTCTTATTTAATCAACGAAGCAGCAGTTTCTGATGCTTCTGGTTCTTTCGAGACAGTGGTATTCCCAATTATCCGTCGTGTTTTCTCTAAGTTGTTAGCAAACGACATCGTATCAGTACAAGCAATGAACTTACCAATTGGTAAATTGTTCTACTTCGTACCTAAAATTCAAGATAGAAACAGTGGTGCACACTATCAGCCATTCGGTATGCCAGGTAACTCTGACGCAGCTACTGCTGGTTATGGTGACAACGCGAAGAGCCTTTACGATCGTTTTTATGAGTCTTCAGACGCAAACGATCAAGGTTTGTTCGATTATTCAAAGGGTGCTTTCACAACAGTTGAAGCCAATCCTCACGCTTTCGTAACATTCTCAAACGGTACTGCTAGCACAACTACTGCTAATGAAAGTGGATCTAGTGTATCTAACTTGATTATTGTTCTTTCTGGTTTCACAAAAGACGGTCAAGGTAAAATGGTTGGTGCTAATGGTAACCTTATGGATACTGAAGAATTTTTAGCATCTCTTCAAGTTGAAGTTACTGGTAACACAACTGCAAACAATGGTGTTAAAAACTTCAACGTTGTAACTCAAAAATATGGTAAAGGTATCGTTGAGTATGGTGTGAAAGGTGGTTCTGGTCTTTCTAGATTCCACGACATCTGCGACGAAGAAGGTAAGATCTATTTGAATGTAGATTTGGAAAGCTATAGCAGCACTACTGGTTTCGCTGCAGCTGATTTCAGCTCTAACGATTTAGCTTTGGCTAACTTCAAAGTAACTTACAGAACATATGAGACTTTGGAATTTGAAGACAATATCGGTGAAGTATCATTTGATCTTGCTTCAGTTACAGTATCTGTTACTGAAAGAAAATTAAGAGCTAGCTGGTCTCCAGAACTTGCTCAGGACGTATCTGCGTTCCATAACATCGATGCTGAAGCTGAATTAACAGCTTTATTATCTGAGCAAATTGCTGCTGAGGTTGACCGTGAAATTTTACGTGACCTTAGAAAAGGTGCTGCTTGGTCAGCTAAGTGGGATTACAATGAGTGGAAATACGGTGCAACTGGAAACACTCCATTTGTAGGTTACACTCAAAAAGACTGGAACCAAACATTGATCACTAAGATCAATCAGGTTTCTGCTCAAATCCATAAGTCAACTTTGAGAGGTGGTGCTAACTGGATCGTTGTATCTTCAGAAGTTTCTGCAGTATTCGATGATTTAGAGTATTTCCACGTATCAAATGCTAGCCCAGAGCAAGATCAGTACAACATGGGTATCGAAAAGATCGGTACTTTGGCTGGACGTTATCAAGTATATCGTGATCCATACTTACCAGCTGGTAAGATCCTTGTGGGTCACAAAGGTAAATCATTATTGGATGCTGGTTACATCTACGCACCATATGTACCTTTACAATTAACTCCAACAATGTACAATCCATTTAACATGACACCAATCAAAGGTATCATGACAAGATATGCAAAGAAAATGGTTAACAACCGTTACTTCGGTATCATCAACGTAAGTGGTTTACAAACTTTCGATCTTAACACTTTAAGATAATCTTAAGTTAGGTTAATATAAAAACCCTCGAGAAATCGGGGGTTTTTTATTTTTGGAATATTCTAAAATTTTCTTTATTTTTGCATTTATGGGTGAAACAGATTACAGCAAGCTCCGAACAGACGTCCTTGAAAAAATGGTATACCAACGTGGGATTGAATGTAAAATGAAAAAGGATGAGATGGTAAAAATGCTTAAACTAGATGATGAAGGTAAGTATGTGGAACCAATGAAGGAAACTATTCACGAAAAATCCGATGGTGGGTTTAATGTTGGTATAGATATTAGAAACCAAGCGGATATATCACAAATTAGTAAATTAATGGAAAAAAAAGAGGCAAAAAGCCTCAGTAGATATTCGGATAATAGGGTGTGGTATTGGTCTAAGATGAAGTTAATTTAAATACTTTTACAGTAAGATTTCCATTACCTTTTATTATTCGATGATATTCCCCTTCAGAAATAAAATATTGTTTATTTTTTTGAATTTTAAATGGTAATTGATTGTCCATTTGAAGCATCCAATCCGTTTCGTGTTCGCAAATAACAATTCTGTCCTCTAGGTCAAAATGCCATTTTAATTCCGACTCATTAACCTCATTAGAAAATGTTCTTTCGTAAAAAGAGCCAATCTTTTCTTCAATAAACGGTAATTTATTTTCTATACTTTTCACTAAAAAACTCTTTAATTAAATCTAAAAAATGAGTATTGATTAAACCTTGATTTTCTTTAGTTATTCTCAAGACCTCTTCATCAACACCACCATTTGCAAATTGTTCAACATCTTCGGTTACTCTGTCATTCTTAACTTCTTCCTGAGTAAATAATGCTATACCGTCTTCTGTAAGTTCTGCCGTATCATCATTAAACTCATAATATGTATAACCCCCATCTTCATCATAATCAACACTTTTATACGAATAGCCCTGTTGATATGAATCGTTGATATTGTCGGTATATGTGATATAATTTATTCCTGTTTTTTTATCTTTAACCAAAGAATATTCATGTTTTGAACATAATAATTCAAAATGGATTTTTAAATCATCAAAACTACTTTCTTTAAATCCGTATTCACCTTCATCATCATCGTAATAGGATTCAAATATTTCACTAAATTTAATCATATTACCAAGGATTTGATGATTTGATACCTAATGCTTTACGATATCTTGAGATGTTACAACTCCAATAACCAGCTGTTGTTCTATCTTTCTTTTGAGCACATTTATGTCTAGCTCTAAAGGATTTTGCAGCTTTTTTATTTGAGCTTCTAACTCGAAGATTTGGGTCACCAAAGGTAACTTTTTTTATATTTCCGCCTGGAGTTTTTACATAGACCGCGAATTTTTTAGGCCCACCAGGGGTTCTAAATGGTTTATTTAATTTTACGTTTCGACCTCTGTGTTTAGCTTCTACCAGATATTCTTCTTCTCCATCAATAAATGGAATATCTAAGTAAACTTCAGACCCTTCAAATATACCAACTTCACCAATATTTGTTTGTAATAAATCTAGATCATCGCCAAAAAATTCTACTGAACCTTTATTCATGAAATCTTTAGCCTCTACATACAATTTAAAAAATTCATCAGAATAAATTCTGTAAACATTTTCTGTTAGAGATAAATTGTTATTTATATGATACATTAATGATTCTGAAATTATCGATTTAGACTCATTAAGGACGATTCTGGGACCTCTATTATCGATTTTAACCTCATTTATCGAATTTAAAATAAGGTTTACTATTTGGTCTCTATTAACGTTTTCATCAAATCTAGCAAATGTTGGTTTATTACCTTTGCCAACTTTAGGATCTTTTTTTTCAGCACGTCTTTTTTGTGCTGTCATTGCTTTCTTTTCTTTTTTACTATATGAACCTGATGTTTTTGGTGTTTCCTTTGAAACTTTTTTAGATGGTCTACATTTTGGGTACGTTTTTCCGTTTGCATCTTTTCTTCCACATGGTGGATGTTTTCCACCAACCTTTCTAGATACGTCAACCCATTTTTCTTTAAACCATCTTCTAAGATCTTCTTTCAAGACTTCACCAGTCATGATTGACTCTTCAATGTATTTTAAATCCTCTTCGTTTACAAGTATTTTCATAATTTTATTTTTCACATTTTTTCCAACCACCACCTTTTTCTTTGTAATTCTTTGCAGCCCATCCATTTGCATAAGCTGACGGATAAACTTTAAATTTTGACTTTGCCGCTGCTTTTGATGCCGCCCATTTTGCTGGGTCAGTTGGACAGTTTTTACTTTCATCAATTTCTTCCATTTCGTTAAGTTGTTCATCACTACCACAACGAGAACTTACGAATCCAGTAACTTCCTCAATATCATCTTTTGATGTGGCGATATGATCACCAGCCCAAGCATGTTCCCCAGTTACACACTTAGGAAAATCTGGGTGATTTTTCATACTCAATATTTTTTCAATATTTTCTTTCATAAGAACAAGGTTTTGTAAAACCATATATGTTCCCTTTTCGTGAATATAATCTTCTTGTTTATTTTCAGTCAAAGTTTTGAGGTGTTTTTTTATCACGTTTTCTAGTTTCATAATATATAAATATTTTATTTTTCTGAGACAATCTCAAATTTTATTTCATTATTATAGTAAATAAATTCACTATGTGTCTTACCTTTTATTTCTAGAAAATATTCTCTAGGAATTAAAATAGAAGTATCAAGCATGAATGAGTTTTCATTAGTAACATCTAATTGAGTCCAGTCAAACACATTTACGTTAGTTTTACCTTCTTTAACATATATTCTATAATAAACCTCTTCAAATAATTGTGATTTTGGAACATCAATTGATCTGAAATTAATAGTAATTTTTCTGAGTTCACCTCTTTTAATTTTTTCGTTTAGTTTAACACCAAAAAATTGAACAGAATATCTTTCTAATTCTTTTTGATTTTCCCCAACAGTAAACTTTGCTGAATAAGGTTTTGGTACAAACTTTTGACTAACACTGCTGATCGATACTCCGTCTAGGGATAGACCTTTCCAAAAATCATAATAGAATCTCTTACCGTCGCATAAAACCCCATCTAAGCCAAAAGTTATCTTGTATATACCTTTTCTAACTTTAACGGATTGAATGTCACCTAAACCAGTTATGACCGTTCCAGAGGCATCTTTAATGTCTACTGTGGGCGCGGAATCCAAATCATAAAAATTTGTTCCTTTTGTGACATATAGATATAAATTTTGGTCCATTTTCTCCACAAAATTTTGTCTATTATCATCTATTCGGTCCGCAAAAACAGATTCAACAAATGGCTCAAAAAACGTTTGTGTATATTTTGTAAAAAAAGCTACCGATTGATCAACTTCGCTTTCAATATCTTGATATAAAACAGCAAATGCTAAACCAAGCCCATGATTTGTGTCTCCGGATATTATTCCATTGACATAATTTGTCACGTCTGCAACTAAATCTTCGTTACCATTATCAAAATGAATTGTGGCTATTATTTGTGGGGAATCACTATAAACACCTTGGGTTGCCCATTCATTTAAGGTTGTTCTATTGAACCAGTTTGATGGTCTTTCGTCAAAAGTGTTGTTACCGTCTGTAAAATCATAAACGGAATCTTCATAATCAAAGCCAACGCCCTCGTCCCAAAATTCCGTAATTTTAAAAACAATTAAATCAAAGGACGATGTTCTATCTCTACCCCTACCATTCTTTTGTCTAAGTAATGTTTCATCGCCAAATATGGTGTTGGTCATTTTTAGGTAGTGTTTGGTATTACTATCTAAAACATATTCACCATCATCTATTTTTGCAATTAAATCGGTAAAATCCACCTTAAAAAGAAATTTTGAGAAGGTAGAACCATATATAAGTTCGGTATTAGGATTTTTGGCTGTATTAACCTGAGAATCCTTTAAGATAGTGTTGTTTTTTTCAAAATAAGAACGAAAATATGACATCTTTTTATTTAATAAATATCAAATTAATTTATTCTTATCGAATTATTTAACATATCTTGTTTTGCGTTGTCTATTAGTTTTCTTAGGCTGGAAATAGCTTCTTCGAAGTATTTGGGTGGAGTTAGGATTCCGTGTTTATGGTTTAAAAGGATTAGGGTCATTAATTCTAAAATTTCGATTAATTTTTCCCCTCGCACAGTTGCAAACGTATTTGGTAAAATTTTTTGTAAATAATCTTCCTGAGTGTACTCATATTGAGATAATGATGAAAAATCTATTTGTTTGCCGCCAACACCTGGATTTGTTTGAGATAAATAAAATATATTATCTGCAGTAATTGTTGCGAAAGTTTGATCAACATCACTAATTTTCTTTAAATATGGTATTCTTATTACATTTGGAATAACCGGAACATCGATTGATGTTCTACTGAAAATAAGACCATTTGTAATTCTTTTACGATTTTTTGGCCCGTATACGATTTTTTCTAAAAAACTAGCAGTATTTGGCTGTTCTTTAAAGGAAGCTTTTGGTCTAAAGTAAAATGGGTGCGCGTACTGATCTTCTAACGAAGCATCAATAACATTTAATTTTTCAATATCTAATTTTGCAATAAAATCTCTTATTAAAATATATGATTCCTGTATTTTATCACTAGAAACTAATGGTATTGTATATTCATAAATTAAACTAGATGTGTTACTATCTAAAGCAGTATTAAGCCCAAATATGTCTGTTTTATATTTTTCCCCAAAAGATTGTTTTATTGAATAAAGATAAATCCTAACTTCTGTTGGGCTAGATATATCATCTAATTCATATTCAACAAGATGCTTTATATCTGTTCTACTTACAACAGCATCTGTAAATCCGGTGTATGCTACTTCAACAGTCTCTGGGAATTTTTTTAATGAAATTTTTGATTGTTTTGGTGAAAATTTTGGAAACAATGCTAAATCATCTTTTTCTTCTTGGTTTGCTGTGTTTTTGTCTACCAGTTTACCTGCGCGTAGTACGATACCATGTTCCGTTAAAATAACATCGGACCCATAATTTCCACTTATTGCAATATCTTCTATTTTTGGTATTGAGGCAACAGACTCTGCCCTTAAAAATCCATCGCTAAATGTTTTTATGTTTTTTTCAAAAGACTTTATTGGATCTGTTTTTTTACTTCTCTGACCATATGTTGTTTCAGTTATTTGCTGATCATGGATTTGTCCACCAAAGTCGTGTGGTGTTGTAAATGGCCCGGAAACATATTCTTGGTTTTGACCTACTTTATCACTATCGTATCTAATAATTTTAACCGCTTGATCTTTTTTAGGTACAATATTAATATGATTTGGTAGAAATGGTGAATACACAAACGGATCATCTTTTGACCATTGTTGCCAATTAGGGATGGAGTTCGCTCTTTCGGTATCTAGCTCATCAATATTGGTTGCCCTAATTCTTCCGAAGCCTCTAGGATCTTTGTTATCAAGACATTTACCAATTTCTATTATTTTCATTTTACACGCTTTTCTAATTCGTTATTTATTTTATCATATAAAAGTTCGATTGATTCAAGGTGTCTTGTTAAATCAATAATTAATACTTTAGTTTTTTCAAATTCCTCAATTAAAAAATCCCTACCTTCAACAAGATCTTTATTGGGAGTATTTTCGCAATTATTAGCGATATCGATAATTTTATTTTTGTCCATTATGTTAATTTTCCGTGTGCTTTTAATAATCCCGGAATGATTGTTGCTGCTCCACCAAGAGGTGCGACAGGAATACTTCCTGCGTCTAAACTAACCTGTACAAACGAATTTTGGTCCATTTCATCTTGATGACCTTTTATTATTGACGCAACAAATTTTACCATATTATTTTCTTGACCGAATATATCTCCAGTCTGAATTCCATTTGCCTCTAGATATTCAGTAATATTCATAATCGCCCTATCTTCACTATATCCAGGAAGTTTTTTTGATAATTGTAAAAGTAGTCCTGGTATTTTTTGTGATACCCCTACTTTTAGTGAATTCAATAAGGCTAAAATTGCGTTATAAAAATCTTCACATGATTTTATACCAACAAAAGGTATTAATGCTGTTAATATATCAATTAAAGCCTTTACAATTAGTAGATATCTCTTTTTAGATTTTCTTAATATTTTAGTAGCTAAGCTTTTTAATATTTTTGCAATATGCGGTCTAACTTTTAGCCAAAAAACAGTCAAAAATTTATTAAAAATATCTTTTAATAGCCCATAAAGAAACTTAACTAAATTTCTTATTAAAGTTGTAATTAATGTCACTGTATTAACTGTAGCCGCTTTAAACATTTTCCAGATAACAGCTATTGGAAAAAACATTTTAGGTGAAAATATTGATGATAATAATGCTTTTGGTAAATTTTTTATAGTTTGTGAATCTAAATTTGCTAGAAATTGTGGTATTGGAATTGAAATTGTTGAATCTGAAGAATTGTTGTATGCGTCTTTAGCTATTTTAGCCAACGCGTCATTAAATTCTTTAGTTATATCGTTTTTTGTACTAGCAAAGAAACCAAATTCTTCTATAATGTCTTGATTTACAGGTAAATTATAATTGTTACAATCAACAAATCTAAGAACTTTATCATATCTTAAATTTTCATCATCTAAATCAATACCTTCTACATCATCAAAATCAAAAATAAATTCAGCTTCAATATCATTCTCATTAAATTGATCTATTGGATTTTGTGTTAGCGAATCATTTGACGGAGCCGCGCATGCTGCACATAATTTATTTATAACTCTTGTTAATTTATTTAAATTAATATCATAATTTGAATTAGAAGAATTAATACCTCCAACTGGAACAACTAATGATAATGTATTTTTTAAAATATCAGATATTTTAGGAAATTCTATTGTTTCAAAATAAGAAGTTATAAATTTATCGATAGTTAAACCATTATTTGTTAATCCACTTAGATTATATACCTGGTTTGCACTATCCCATTGCATACTAAAAAGAGTATTTCCATCTGCGGTGTTAAAAGAGTAAGGACTTGAATCAAAGTATTCAAAAAAAACTTTGTTCATTTTTATTTTATCCCTATTAACTTGTCCTTCATATATGATTTTACCTAATCCTGATTGAGGATCTGTTTGTAAAATATGTAAATAATCAAACTCTTTTGGTGAAATTGTTAATTGGTCTTCCGTAATTGAGGTTACCAAACCACAATTTAACTCACTGTCACTGGCAGCAAATAATTTTCTTAAATTATCTAAAAAAATTGGTTTTACTGAATCAGACGTTTCATTTATTGATTCCCTAGTGATTTTTCTTATAAAAGATTCACCATTTTCTTTTTTTTCTGGTAATATATTCTTTAAATCTCTGGTTATCTTATCAAAGATATTGTCAGTATTCGGAAGTTTTTTTTTAAATGAAGATGAATAAGAAGTTAATGTTGATGCTATTTGATCTTGGAAATTCTCCACAGCACTATCTGCACTATCTAAAGCACTAAGTACGCCAGTTTTTAATTCATTGGCTTGTTGTATAGCTTTAAATTTGTTTCCAATTTCTCTTTGTTTTGCTTTTAAATCTGTCATTATAATGAATATTTTTTACCGTCTGGTTGTTCTTTATCATCCTCATTATTCATTAATTTTTCCAATAAATCTCTATCTTCATCAGTTAAAGTCATTTTACCGGGTTCAAATTTTCCGGTAGCGCCGCCCTTTTGGATTAATGTGTTTTGAATTTTTACTAAAGAAATTTTCTTTTCTGTACACTCGTTTAATATTTTTTGTTGTTCCTTGATAACAGGCCCGATAACGGACATATCTTCAGATTCCTTCATAAATGACAACATTTTTTTCATAATTAATGTTGCTGTATTTTTCTGTTCAACAATATCGTTGTAGATCTCTTGCATTAAAGCTAATGCAGAGTCGGTATCTAGAGCTATATTTTTTCTATTAGATGTTCTCATATTAATAAATATTTTTAATCTAAAAATCCACCTAAAACGCCGTCGTATAGAGTTTTAAACTTTTTAAGAGAAATTCTAATTTCTTTTGTTGATAATGAGGTCATTTCTCTTAAAGACAAGAGAATCAAATTCTTATTGAATTTATTACCATCCCCGATTTGGAATATCTTTTCAAAGTTGCTAAAAATTTCTAATAGTGCATACCCTAGTTTTTTCTCATTTTCAGTTAAATCTTCTTCTTCTATAAATTTCTCTAGTTTATTGACCAAATGAACAATAACATCACCGTAATCAATAAAGGTTGCATCAATTGTATATGAATAATCTACTCTACTCTCAATATCCTCTGAAATATCCTCATAGGACACACTTCTATTCGTTTCTTTTGTGTCTTTTTGAATGGCACCCATGAGGTAATTTTTACATATTGTGCCAAAGTAGGAATAAGCTTTGTGATTTTTTGTGTGGTCGAATTTGTTAATTTTTGTTATTAAAAAAGACATGGTGTCGGTATGAAGATCTTCAAATTCATAGTCTTTCCTATACAATTTGTATCTTCTTATAATACTTTCAACCATGATAATCAGGGGTTCTCGTAAATATTCGTTGAATATCTTGTTTTTTTCTGCTTCGTCTGAACTTTCTAAGTATCTAACTACCGCCTTTTCTTGATCTTCCCCAAAATACACTTTTTGGGTTCGTTTTCTAGGCATTAAACATCATTATATTTTACATCTCGTTTATTATTAAAAAAGAATTCTTTTTTTGCGGTCTCTACCCAAAATTTTGGTTCTTTATCTTTTAATTTAAGTTCTTCATCATTTTTATAAAGCCAAAAAAGTGAATCTTCTCTTAAGTTAACATGTCTATACCCTATTTTAGGTACAACAATAACTTTTGCCCCATTATGTGTTAATCTCAATAAAAATTCATAACCAAATGTTAGTTTAATATTGTTTTTTAACCCACCATTATCTAAAAAAACTTTTGTTTTATACAAACCACCACTTATTTGGTAATTTTGATATTCCATTAACACTTCGTTATCTAAAACACCTTGTTTTTCTGAAAAACCGTATGCCCAAACCGATTCATTTGTATAATTTGTAAATGTACCTTCTGGATTAACATCTTTGATTATCGGTAAAATAGCATCGGCTTCAGGATTTTCGATCATATATTCATTAATGCTTTTTAACCATGGTTTTTGATATTCATCATCGATTTCCAAAATTGAAAACCACTCAGTATCACAGGCTTTTGCCCCTTCATTTATTTGTGAACAAAAATCAGATTCGGAATTATGAAAATTTAAACTAATCTCTAGTTTTTGACCAAAATCTACTTTAGATAAATCTTTTTTTAGTTTTTCTGGCGCAACAATTAATAATTTAACATCATTATAAAACATTTTAACAGACTCTACCGCCTTAATTAACATGTCATTGTATTCATTTTCTAATTTATGAACAGGTAATATTACTGTTATTTTTTTCATACTGTTTCTTCTAATTTTAATTTTTCTAAACCTTTAGTTATTGTTTCTTTTCTTTTTAAATTAAATGATTCAAAAATATTTGTAATGTTATTTTTTGTTATTTCTTTATCATATGGTAATAGAGTTTCTTTCATTTTTGAAATAACCTCATCATTTAATTCAACACCTTCTAACCAAGCTATACAGTAAGTTCCAAGTAATTCGACTAACTTACTTTCATCATATGTCCAAAACCCATTTTCATTCAACCAGTCAGGTTCCATCAAAGGAATTTTACCAATTACTGGAACACCACATTTCATAGATTCTAATGGAAATGTACCAAATGTACTATCATCATCAACCCAAAAAGAAACAAAACATTCTTTCAAGCCTTGTGCAAACTCTTCGTTTGTCATTTGAACCATATCTCTAAATGTGATCCATCTTAGTTGTGGATATTTTAGATAAAACTCAGATATGAATTTTCTATGTTTAATTCTATCTCTGCAGCTTATAGCGATAAATGGTTTTAAAGATTTATCATTTTTTGAAAAATAATCTTCAATAATTGGTGGGATAACAAAAACTAATGATTCTGGAAAATATTCTTGAATATATTTTTTTGAAGCATTGGTGGTTGTGATTATTTTATCAAAACCATAATCTGAAAATTTACTACCAATAGGTAGTGTATCAAAAAGATATTCTTTTTGTTGTATTAGCATTACCTTCGTGCATCGAATATTTGCTACTTGTTCTAAAACATTTGCATATTGTTCTGGAACAACTAAAATATCATCGATTTTCATTTCGATTTTGTCATCTTTTATCGATACAATTTCTATTGTATCATATTTTTCACCTAACCAGGATTTTACACCCTTATATGACTTATCTTCTACTAATATTTTAGCGATATAACCGTTTTCATTTAACGTTAATACCATATCATAAATGTGTTTCACCGACGCTCTTGCGGTTCCACGTGTGTCATAGCAAAGAAAATAAATTATATTCTCTTTTGAATTGATTCTTAATAATGCCTCTTCTAGTTTTTCTATGTTTTTTAATTTATCTTCCATATTAATCATTTTCTTCTTTTATTATTCCGTATTGAAAAAGTGTATTAAAGGCTAAGTTAAAAGAAGTTGAGCCTTTTTTACCTTTTAAAGATGATAAAACATCATCATCACCTTCATCATCGAATTCATCTAGCACTCGATCTAACATCATTTTTATAATTTCATATTTAAAAATATTAATTTCATTTACATCTTTTCCGTCTTCATCTTTAATAGTATCTCCGGTCCTACACTTATCAATGATACCATCAATATCTACATAGTATTCATTATCTATAAAATCACGCATCTAATAACTTTTGATTTTCATTGTTTATTGTTATAATATTATTTTCAATATTAATATCACTTAATTTATGAATTATTTTTTCATAAGTAAAGTGCTCGTTATAGTTTGTTCTAAACAAGATAAATTCTTTATTATTTGGTTTATGTGTTAATATCTTCTGAGAATCACTTATCCATAAATCAACATTATTCCATTCGCTTTCTATTTGATCTGTTTTGATAAATTTAATATTATCTATCATAAACCCATTTCTAGACAAAAAGAATAATGTTGCTGGTCTTGCTTTACCTAATTCGTCTAAACCAACTAAATAAAATTCATGGTCTTTATGGTGATATATCATTTTATTTAAATCGTTATTTACATTATTGTAACTAACTGGTGCATGACCATATAATTCCATTGGATATTCAATGTATTGAAAATACTCTTCTTGTTCTTTTGATTGGAATAAAAAATGATCAGATATGTTATGGTTTGTAATCGGTTCTGTTACTCGATATTCAAAAGTGTCACCATTTTCATCATCAACATTTATAAATGCGTTTTCGTAGTGATAGTGATAACGATTTATAAAATTACGTAAAACCCCATCTATTGATATGTAAACTCTCATGATCAAAAGATAGGGTTTAAAATAAATAAAGTAAATAGGTTTACTCGTATCTTTTTAAGATTTCAGTAATAATTGGGTTTCTAACAATGTCTTGATTACCAAATTCAAAAATACCAACGCCTCGAACGCCTTCTAATCTTTTTTTAGCATCATAAAGACCGCTTTTTGTTTTGTCTTTAAATTTGTCTGATTGCTCTAAATCTCCAGATAAGAAAAATTTAGAATTGAAACCAATACGAGTTAGTAATAATTTTATTTGAGCTGGAGTTGCGTTTTGTGCTTCTTCAAAAACCAAAATAGTGTTATCTACATTCCATCCACGCATATATGCTAATGCCGCAACTTCAATATAACCTTCATCTTTCATTCTTTCTCTAGCCTCTTTACCAATTATCTTATTTAAAAGATAGTAAGATGGATAGATGTATGGGTCTAATTTTTCTTCTAACCCCCCCGGAAGAGAACCTAATTTTTCTTCAGCCTCTACAGCTGGTCTAACTATGATTATTTTTTCATACTTATTATCATCATCGTGAAGTAAATCTATTGCTCTTTTCATTGCAATATAAGACTTACCGACACCAGCTGGACCAAAACATAAAGTAATTTGGTTCTCACCTAATATTTTCCAATATTCTTCTTGTGATTGTGTTAAAAATTTTTCTTTTGGTTTTTTTATTAATTCACGAATTCTTTCTTTGTGTGGTGTTTTTTTTACTTCTATTACAGCGGCTTTACCTCTAGATTTTATCAAGTTTTTTAAGTTTTAAATTTGGTTTATTTTAATATAAATATCATTTAATTCCGCTAGAATTAAACCCACCCGAACCTCTAGATGTTTCATTTATTGTGTCCGTTTTCAATAGATTGATTTTACCTTCGCCATAAACGGGTGCAATAACAGCTTGTGCGATTCTATCACCCTTCACAATTTTAAATGGTTCTTGTCCTAAATTAATCAAAGGTATTTTAACTTCTCCACGATAGTGGCTATCAACAGTACCCGGACTATTTAATACTGTTATACCGTTTTTAATTGACAAACCGCTTCTGGGCCTAACCTGTAATTCTAATCCCTTAACCAGTTCAAAGTATAAACCAGTTGGTATTAATGCTCGCTCTCCAGGATTTAAAACCAAAGACTCTTCAATATCCGCTCTTAAATCAAATCCACTATCACCCTCATAGGCAAATTTAGGGTCTTCGTTTGTTGACTTATTTATGAATTTTATCTTAATAGTTGAACTCTCTTTTTGTTGGGCAACACTAATTTCGTTGTTTAATATATCTAGTGTTTTATTTATTTCGTTCGCTAAATTTTCATCAATCTCATCACCATCATCAATTGATAATAATGATTCATACTGTTTAAGTTTCTTTAAAATTTCTTCAAAATTATTTTCCATATTTTTCTTCAATTAATGCTAGCTCAAATGCTTGTTTAAGTATTTGACTTATTATTGATGAATACCATTTAGCCATTTTATCATCAGAATCTTTATCAATATTTAAAATTGCTTGATATTCATCTTCTTCTAATTGGACCCCATGCTTAATAGCATAATAAACACTTTTTTCACCAACTTTTAAAGCAACATTATCTTTAGTGTTATAAACATAGAGTTTTCCTTGGTTTAATCTATGCCATTCGCTTGGGTTTTCTTTAAACAAAAAAACTTTACCTATTTGTGACAAAAAAGCCACTTTAATAATTTTTTCTTTTTTTATTTTTATTTTTTCAGGTAAAATGTCATTTATTAACAATGAATACTTACAAACTTTAATTAGATGTTCCAATAAACCACCAGGGTAACAGCCGTATAGATCTGTACTAGGTGAAGCCGGAGAAACATAAAATTCTTCACCCAAAAAAGTAACCAATTCATTTGTGAAAATTTTATATTCGTCGTTTACCTCTTTGAATTTTTTTTTATTTTTCTCCAGCTTTTCTAATGAAACCATATTTTATTTGTAATATTCTGGTGTGTTTTTTCTATCAATAACACACTCGATTGGCATTTTAACAACTGAAATGCTTTCGCTACCTCTAATGTCGCCAGCTCTGTATTTTGAAGCCACGATAGTTGCTTCTTCAACGGTTTCGGCTTCAAGAATGTATTTCAATTTTTGAAGTCTTGGATTTCCGTTTCGATCCATTTGTTCGGTTTCATAACCAATTGTAACTAGATAGTGCATAATTTTTTAATTTTAATGTTTCAACTAATATAAGGAAATAAAATTAAAAAACCAAAACTGACTTATCAACTAATGATTTTAAGAACTCGACTCTGTTTTTTGATACGTTTTTTAGAGAATACTTATCTTTGACTGTTTCATATAGCCTATTACCTAAATCCTCAATCATTGCTGGGCTTTCTATTAATCTTTTCATGTGTTTTGCCCATTCTTTATGGTTCTTTCTTGGTGAAACCAACAAACTATTACCATTGTCATTGTATTTCCCCTCGTCTACAGCAGAAATTAATATATTGCTATATGGCTCAACATCGCTGGCAATTATTGCTTTTTTATGAAACCCCGCTTCAATTACTTTTAATTCTGATTTACAAGAATTAAAAAAACTATCCACCAACGGGGCTAGTGAAACATCGAAATAGTTGTAGTTAAAAGCATATTTGTTGATTTCTTGAGTCCATCTTCTTACGTATGGTAAATTTAAATTCGGGTAATCTGTTGGTGTATAAGATAATAAAAAATTTTTATATTCATCACTTACAAATTTATAATTTGATGTGAATATTCTTTCATACATAGCCCAAACAGTTTCATGTGGTAAGATTGGTCTTTGTCTAACTTGTTTAGTTTCTTTATTAATTTCATTAATAGTTCCCCTGGTGTCAAATCCACAAAGTACAAATTGTGATTTGTCTTTAAATAAATTTAAAGTTGTGTCAATACCAGATTTTAATAATTCAAGATCATGTAAATGACTTGACCCACCTAACCAACCAAATCTGGTTCTATCTGACTCTGTTTTATTTGGTTTAAATTGTGGTTCATTTTCATCAACCGCATTTGGAAATACAATTACGTTCTTTAAGTTTAATTTATTTCTAATTTCTTTTGCAAATAATTCAGTGGTACACGTAATATAATCAACAGATTTTAATAATCTAATTTTTGATTCAGGTACTTTATTTGCTTTTATTTGACTAAACATTGGATGTCTTTGATCAACATTCCAATAATCATCAATATCCATCACTACTTTAATACCTTTATTTCTTAACCAGGAAATTCTTTCTAAATTTCTTTCAACAGGTAATTTGTGTATAAAACTATGAAAAACAACGATATCATAATCATTGAAGATTTCATCATTATCTTCCACCGTAAAAACAATATCTACGTGAATATCTTCTGAAAAATGATTACCAATAAACTTATATGGATCTAGGATTCTATATTTACCAACTCCGTGATTGTCGGATGGTACAGCTAAAACTTTTAATTTTGACATAATTATAATGTTATGTCAAAATAATACGAAAAAAATAATTAAATAGAAAGGGTTATTTGGCTTTATTTACGCCAGTTATTTTACCTTTAAAAATAGAATCACCTACTTTTAAAACTAAATTTTCATTAATACTTGCTGTTTGTTGTGCAGTAAGTATTTGATTTAGTTTCTCATCCATAACTTTGCGAACAGTATTTTCAATCAAAGTTGCAATAGCGTTCATATCTATATTTGGATTTGTAACGGTACCAGAATTTTTTTGTTGAATTGTTGGTTTTGATAGACCTTCTCTTTCCATAAGTTTTTTAGCACCTTTAACAAAATCCATATCTAAACTCTCGCTCAAAGAAATCTGAGGTATAGGATTGTCAATCATAGCTTTTTTTATTGCGTCTGGTAATTTTGAATTTTGTATCTTATCTATAGAAACAGGCTTAACTTGTTGCTCTTTGTATTCAGCAGGTTCTTGTGGCACTAAAAATGCGCTTTCACTCACATTACCTTTCTCATAATTTCCTGAATCAACTTTATTCATAACCTTTTTAGCTTGTGCTAATCTTTGCATTAAATCATTTGAGGTGATTGGCCCGTTTAATAGTTGTGACATAATGATAAATATATTAATTATAAATAATAAGCTTTTTAACCCTATTAATAAAGCCTTCACTTAAATTATATGTGTCAGCATCTTTTTCTGGTTTCTCTTTTGGTTTTACGCTTGGTAATGTTTCTTTTGCCTCTGGTTCATCTGGTTTGCTTGGAGATTTTGGTGGCTTACTTGATGGGGTTGGGACAATTACATTTAAGTCTTTCTTTTTTGTTGATACTCTATTTGTAAATTTATTTATTTTAGATTTATCATCAGAACCAACATTTTTACCAATATCACTAATGGTGTTTGCTATTCTTGTTAAGAGCTCATCTTTCTTCTTATTTAAGTCCTTTAATTGATTAACATATTTTATTTCGTCTTGACTATTTTTATACTTTTTATAGTTCTCTAGACTTTGTTTAATATCTTTTTCTATTTGTTCTAGTTCTGTGTCAAATTTTTTAAGTTCAGCATCAACATCTCTTGTTTGTTTTGTTATTGTTGGCTCTGAGGGTTTTGTTGAAACTGTAGGTTCGGAAGGCTTTGCTGTTGGCTCTACTTTTTTTGTATCTCCAATCTTTGGTTTTGGTGGAGTTTGTGAAAAATCTGTGCTAACATAAGTAACACTCATTGATTTATCATCACCACCACCGTTATATTTTTCTCTGATTGTATTGAACGTCTCATCTTTAACAACTTGAACATTTGACATTCTAGAAGCTAAAAATGTTCTCCATCCGTAGTTAGATTTTTCTTTACCGACTTTACCCGGAGTTCCTCTTTTTGAAACAGATGGGTCATCGATATACGCTCTAACTAATAAGTTTCCGGTGGTTTTGTGCGCACCAAGCGCAACTGGTTCGGCCTTAACTCTATAACCAGCTTTTACACTTTTCTTTTTTGGTTTTCTTGGTCCACTATAATAAAATGTAATAGGATGTCTATTAACAATAGCATCCACCAATGGTTTATTCTTTGTTGTTTTTAAAAGTCCCTGATTTTGTTCTTCAATAATTTCTTCTAATTTCATATTTGTGTTATATCTGGGTATCTTCTATTTTCTCCATAATAATTTCTTGAAACAGATTCTGTTCTTGTGTTGATGTCGGTTAAAGAACCTATTTTTTTATCATTTTCCCCTTTACCCTTTTCATCACCATCTGATAATGCATTAGGATGTCCACTAGAATATCCTTTACCATTGCTATATGCGTTTTTAGCAAGTAGTTCTGTTCTCATATTAATATCCGTGGCTGATCCAATTTTATTATTGTTTTCACCCTTACCTCTTTCATCGCCATCTGATAACGCATTTTGATGAATGCTTGAATAACCCTTTCTACTATTATATAAATTTTTAGAAAGTAATTCTTGTCTAGTATTAATGTCTGTTTTTGACCCAATAGAGTTATTTAATTCGCCCTTTCCTTTTTCATCACCATCTGATAACGCATTAATATTTGTGTTACCATATTCATTTTTTGTTGAATATGAGTTTTTAACAAGATTATTAAGTCTTGCTTGTATATCTTCAGAAGAACCGATCTTTCCATCGTTTTCACCCTTACCCTTTTCATCACCATCTGATAATGCGTTAGGGTGTGTTGTTGCGTAACTAGAATCAGATGCATATGAGTTTCTAGCTAAATGCATTTGTCTTTCTTTCTCGGCGATTAATTCTAATTGTGTTGCCATCTTAATAATTTATTATTTTTTTTATTCTTTTAATTTCTTCAAAAATTCCTAGAGACATAATTGGTGAAACGGATGTTTCATCTGAATTACTCTTTAAAAAATTGGTTGGTATTTTGGTTGTATCCCTTTTTTCGTGGTTTTTTATAAAAGGATTTTTTCTTATACCGTTTATCCCGGTATTATTATTGATCTTGTGGCTAGCCATTTTTTTATTTTTCAAATGAGATCTTTGTTGATCTAAAAATGATTTAGCCCATTTCTCCATTAATTCACCACCGTATAATTCATATCTTAATTTGTCATTATCCTTATCTATAGTAGACATATCGTGAATAATTCTTTTTAATTGGCCATATGTTACTTTTTTTTCTGAACACAATGTTTTTGCTCTTTGTACCCCGTGCATAGATCCGTCACTCACATTAGAAAGAGTCGAACTGATTTTCTCTAATATGTCATTTGGAACATTGTAAACATTATCTTTAAGTTGACTATTCACCTTTTAATTGATTTATAATTTCATCTAATGACATATTATTTTTTTCTGCACTTTTTTTCAAAGATTGTATTTGTTTTAAAATTATTGGATTAACATTTTTATTTTTATTATCCATAATTTCATTTTCTTTGGACTTTTTAACTAAAACGCTTTCTAAATAATCACTAACAAATTGATTTGGGTTTTCAACTAATCTAACAACATCCTCTTCTCCGGGGATATAACCCATAGTTTCTAATCTTTCTTTAGCTTCATCTTCGGGTAAACCAAGTTCAGTTGTAAAATATTTAAGTGCCTTTTTATATGGTAAATCTCGACGCATACTTTTATCATATCCCAATGAGTCGCCCATTGCAATTTCTTTAACCTCTTTACTTTCAGCCCAATACTTTAAAGTTGTATGAGTTCCGTGCACGCCATGTACACCCATTGCACCAGCTCCACTTTTAACTACCTTTTCAGTTCTTTCTTTGGAGCCTATTGAAGATTTTTTTGAGTTTAAAGGAATTTCACCTCTTTTAATATTACCCTTGTCATCGACAATTTCCTCAATTTCATCTTCATTTTCAATTTTATCAGGTATTTGATCAAAATCGGTTTTACTTGAAAATTCTTTAGCCCATTTAGCCCACTTTTTACCCTTTTTACCACCTTTTCCAGCTTGAGCATAGAAATATCTTTGCTGAGCCTTTGATGCGAATTTTTCTTCTATAACCTGTTTAATAAAATTATTCATTGAATCATATTTTTATATAAATATCAAACAGAGGGAAAGATATTTATAGAAATATGAATACACAGAACATTTTAAAGTTTTTTGGTACAAAATTGGACGCTAAATTGGATTCGTCTGAATTTTATGACTATGAGATAACAAAGGTGGAGACGGATTTTGATACGGATGTATTGGATTTATCTACACCGATAACCTATAGTTCTTTAAAAATAAACACAGATTTAGAAGACTTTTCGTGTGGAAGAAATACCATAACTTTATATGAAATTGATTATAGTGCTGATGATCCGGATTATATATATTCCGGTTTAACCGCAACTGTTAATTATACTAATTTTACTAATCATATTTCAAATACATTTGTACATAAGATATTAAATGATAATGTGTTTTTTTATACGGGAATAACAGATGAAACACATTATTTCTCGATTCAGGGGTATAATCAGAGCCAAAGTTATGATACTGATTTTGGTGTGTCTTCAGAAAGTGAATTAATAACCGGATTTACGGCCCAAGTTTTAAAATGCGTTGAAAGATTGGGTAGTGAAACCAGTTGTTGTCCATTTCCAAATAAACTTAATAACAAGCCGTGGGCTTATCAGTTTATGGAGCCAGTTTTAACTGGATGTACTAACCATATTTCTAGGCGAACTGAAAAAGGATGGACTCTCGATTTTATTTTCAATAGAGAATCTTTACCATGGTCAAGTGGTGGTGTGTTTTATTACTTTGGGACTAGAGGAAGTCTGAATGCGTCTGAATATGCCGATAATAACCTTTCTTTTCAATTTACATCAGATAGAAGAATAAAGTGGGTTGCTCATCATTATTCTGGATATTGTCAAACCAATTCAGGATATGGAGAATCATATTATATAGCGTCTGGTCAGACACCACAATTGTGTACTACTGGTGATACAAAAGATTTTAATATTACTATTGTATTTGATAGATACAAGAGGTACACTGACTGTGATATTGAAAATGATGGTGGCTGGAATGATTTAGTTGGGTGGAAAATTAATCCATATCAGGACACAGAAATAACTGCAGTTACATCGACACAGTTGGTAACATATTCGGAAACTATAGAAGAGTTAAATAAAAAATGGGCGGATGAGAAAAGTAGAAGACTTGGTACTCTTAAAATATACTTAAATGGTAGGCCAATATATAAACTAGAAAATTGGGAAGAAATTGTTCCATCTAAAAGAGGTAGTCAACCATTTATACAATCTTGGGGTGGTGGAACTGGCTTAATGGGTAATATACATAATGGCGTTTGTTGTTTTAATATAAAATCAATAAAATATTATGAAGAACCGTTAGATTTTGTTCATGTTAGACATAATTTCATTACTAGACTAAACCAATACGACTTTTTCATATGTGGACAAGACTGTGAGGATGATTTAATAGGTTATTATTCTACTGGTATTTTATTAGAAGATAGTGAATACGGATTAACCGAAGACAATAACGTAATTATTTATTAAAAATATTTATATAAATGGCAGGAAAAAAAATATCACAATTATCAAGCGGTTCCTTATCAAACTTACCTTTAAGTGGATTAACAGCCGTTGTTTATTCAGGAATAACGTACCAACATAGTTTGTCAAATTTAAGACAGAAGCTTGTTGATAGTGGGTCACATGTATTCACAGGAAGTCAAGTTATAAATGGTAACTTAACAATTAGTGGGTCAATTACGGCACAACAATATATTTTAAGTTCATCAATAACAAATATCACTACAGAAACTATAAGTGGTTCATCTAATTTTGGTAATAGTTCAGATGATATCCATGGATTTACAGGATCTTTACGAGTATCTGGTAGTATTATAACTAATGGAATATGGAATAATGAAGGTATGTATATTTCTGGATCTGTTGTTATTGGGGAACCCGTAATAACTAATGGTCCAAATACACCAAAATTACATGTAAAAAATTCAGGTAGTTTTAATATTGCGCATTTTGAAGCTAATAACGAATATTACGCTCAAGTTAATATTACAAACACTAATTCTAGTAGTTTGGCGAGTGGTGACATTGTTGTTACAGCCGATAATGGAAATGAAACTGTTCATTTTGTTAATCTGGGTATTAACTCAAGTACATACAATGGTGGATATGTTGGGTATGAAAATGATGCGTATTTGCTAAATGTTGGTAAAGATTTATATGTTGGAACTGTTGGTGGAGCGTCTCATCCAGCTGAATTAAAATTATTTGCAAATAATAGTTGGGAGAATCCACAAATAACGGTTCATACTGGTAGTGAAATTTCTTTTAACACAAACTCTGTTACACCTGGTTATCTATATGAGTTTAGTGGTAGTGTTAAACTTCAAGACGAATTAAAAGTAGATGGGTTTACTATATTATCACAAGTGACGTCAAGTTTTAACAACGATATTGAAGCCTCCGCAGCGGGTGTCCCATTACAGGGTCTTTATAGAAGTGGTAGTTTTGTAATGATTAGATTAACATAATATTTATAAAATATGGAATTTTACATTAGACAGGGGGCATCAGACCCAATATTAAAAATGAAATTAATCGATGATGCAAAAAACGATAAATCCTCGTTTAATGATTTATTGGAAAATTCTGATATAACCTTTGAAATGTATGATCACAAAACAGGGGAACCTCATATTTTAAATGGTGAATGTTTGTTAACGACAAGAACTAAAAAATATGATCAAACAACATTAGAATATTATATAACATATAGATTTACTGAGGCTCAAACTCAAATATCTGGAAAATATGAGGGTAAGGTTATTGTACAATTTTTAGATACTAATTCAAATCCAACAACAAAACTTATTCTACCAATAAAAGAAAAGTTATATATCAATATTATTTAATTTTTTTATTTCCATAAAATTTCTTATTTTTACTGAGTAAAGGCTAACTACCAGCTTGCTGGTAAGCTAATGTGTCAATTTAAACAGTAAAAACATGCAAGAGGTTATTTCTCAGGAAGTTATAGAAAACTTCCTAAATGGTTCAGATCCAGAAAAGTATATCGTAGGTATTGAATACGATTACAAATCAAACACAATTTTTAAGATTATTCAAGACCCAGAACACGGAAAGTATTTTATTGAAGATACATTTGTACCGTTTTTGTGGGCTGGGGACTTAACAGACTTTAATTTTTATGGCGGTAGTAAGTCTCTACAAAAAAAGAAAATGACCGAATATGGTATAGTTTCAGTAAAACTGGAGACCGGTGGTAATGAAAGACTAGAAGCTGGATTAAAATATCTAGTTAAGAGTATAAAGGGATATCGCGAATTAATTTCTTTTTTTAAGGAAGGTGGTATAGACCCTTGGGGTGATAAATTTAAATCTCAGTTTCAAATATTATCTATTGCAGAACAATACTTGATTCAAAAAGGTAAAAGATTGTTTAAAGGTTTTGAGGATTATTCAGATATACACAGATTGGTATATGATATTGAGACAACTGGTTTAGACCCAGAAAAAGAAAAAATAATTTTGATTGGTCTTAAAGATAATCGAGGTTATAGAAAACTTTTAAATGCTTTTGGCGAAGATGGTGAAAAAGAATGTATTATACAGTTTTTTGAGATTATTAAAGAACTAAAGCCTACAATTATTGGTGGATATAACTCAGCTGCTTTTGACTTACCTTTTATTTTAAAAAGAGCTGAAATACTTGGTGTTGATGTTAGGGAATTAACTAAAATTTTTAATAACCAACCAATAAAAGTAAAAGAAGGTAGTTTGAAATTAGCTAATGAAGTTGAACCATATACACAATATGTTATGTGGGGATTTAGCACTATCGATATTGCTCATGCTGTTAGACGAGCACAGGCTATTAACTCTGAGATTAAATCTTGGGGTTTGAAGTATATTACAAAATATTTGGAAAAAGAAAAATCAAATCGTGTTTATGTTGATGGTGCGTTCATATCAAAAATATATCTTGATAATGAAAGTCACTACGTTAATCCCAAAACAGGTAACTATAAGAAAATTGGCGAGCCCGGTACTGAAGGTCTTTTAGAAAAGTATCCAGGAAAGTTTGAAATATGGCCCGGTAGAAAAATTGTTGAACAATATCTTGACGACGACTTGTATGAAACAATGATTGTTGATGATTCTTTCTCACAATCAACATTTTTGTTATCAAAAGTTATCCCAACAACATATGAAAGAATTGCAACAATGGGTACCGCAACTCTTTGGAAAGTATTAATGTTAGCATGGAGTTATGAAAATAATCTTGCAATACCATTAAAGGATGAAAAAAGATCAATAACTGGTGGATTGTCTCGTTTGTTAAATGTTGGTTACTCTAAAAACATTGTTAAGTTTGACTACGCTTCACTATATCCATCAATCCAACTTGTTTATGATGTGTTTCCAGATTGTGATATCATGGGTGTTCAAAAATCAATGTTAAAATATTTTAGAAATGTTCGTATTCTATATAAAAGATTGGCTGGTGAGTTAAAGGATAAAGATCCACAACAATCTGAAATGTACGATCGTAAACAATTACCAATTAAGATTTTTATTAACGCATATTTTGGATCATTATCAGCGCCACAAGTATTTCCATGGGCTGATATGAATATGGGCGAAACCATTACATGTACCGGAAGACAATGTTTACGCATGATGATTATGTTCTTTATGAAGAAAGGATATAAACCTCTTGTAATGGATACGGACGGCGTAAACTTTGAAATGCCTTCTGATATAGAAACACACAAATATATCGGTGTTGGTAATAATGAAATGGTTGAATCTGGTAAAGAGTATTCTGGTGTTGAAGCTGATACGGCAGAGTTTAATGATATTTTTATGAGGAATGAGATGGGTTTAGATATTGATTATACAGCACCCGCATGTATTAACATATCTAGAAAAAATTATATCATTAAGCTTATAAAAAAGGGTAAAGAAAAAATTAAACTAACCGGGAATACAATTAAATCAAAAAAGTTACAATCATATGTTGTTGACTTTTTAGATGAGGGTTTAACTCATTTGCTTAATGGTGATGGTGTAGAATTTCTAAATCTATATTATGATACGATTGAAAAAATCTACAACAAACAAATGCCATTAGAGAAAATAGCAAATAAAGCGAGAGTTAAACAAAGTGTTGAAGAATATAGAAAACATTGTCAGAAGACTACTAAGTCTGGGGCGACTATGTCAAGGCAAGCACACATGGAATTGGTTTTAAAAAATAACTATCCAGCAACACTTGGCGAAACAATCTATTATGTTAATAATGGTGAGAAAAAAACTGATGGAGATGTTCAAAAAGTAACAAAGCCAACAAAAAAACAAAACGAGAAGTTTTTGGAAGAATATGGTAGACCTATGCCAGCAGGATACATTCAAATAAATTCTTTTATGATTACTGAAAAAGAATTGATGGATAATCCAAATATGACTGGAGATTATAATGCTTCTAGATATATTAGTATTTTTAATAAAAGAATAGAACCTCTTCTTGTTGTTTTTAATCCTGAAATTAGAGAAGATATTTTAATTGAAGATCCAAAAGACAGAGTTTATTTCACAAAAAAACAATGTGAGTTGGTTTCAGGGTATCCTCTAAAGGCTGAGGGGCAGGATAGCCTAGATGAAGTTATGACATTATCAGACGGTGAGGTTATTTTTTGGAATAAAATTAATAAAGATCCGTTCTTTATGTATGTTGAAGACAGTATCGAACATGTTGACCAAAGTTGGGTTGAATACAATCGAAAGGTTGTCAAATTCCAGGAAAAAAGTGTTAAGGATACTGTGGATGATGATGACACTATCGAAAGAAATGCACACGATTATGCATTTCATGCATCAATACCGGTAGATTAAATAACATTAAAAGGATTTGGCATGGCTCTATATTTTAGAGCCTTGTTTAAATTCTCTGCTTCACTACCCTTTCTCTCAAGCATTTTATCTGGACGAAGTCTTTCTAATCGTAACATTAATTCTTCGTTCAGTTTTAATCTTTCGTCTTTTGCTTCGGTTAATAATGAAGTATAGTCTAATTTAACATCACTATCGGGAACTTTTAAATCACCAGAGAATTTACCATAAATTCTACCCAGAGTTTCTTTACAGTAACTTGTCAAATATTTTCTAACCCAGTTTTGGGCTGGTCGATTTAATTCGTCCCAAGTAAGTTGTTCTGTCATAACATCAGAAGGTAGTTTTACAACGTCTTTGTTTTCATCTAAGCATGTATCTCTATCCATTGTGTCATAGTACCAATACCAAACTCTAGTATTACTTTGAATTGAACCAAAATCAAATTTACCACCAGGAACATTTGCTAAGTGAATGTATTTTGTTCCGTTAGGGCCCGCTGTTATTCTATATGTTAAATCACCACCAATTAAACGGTTTTTAATATTTCTATCTTGCATTCTTAATAAAAGGTCAAATGCCGGTAACATAAAATATGAGCCGGAAGCACCGACCTGTGCAAAACCACCAACACCACCAAATCCAACACCGCCTAAGCCACCAAATCCACCTATAAATGGATCTACAATAGAGTCTGTTAATTCAGCTCTAGTAAACCAAAGAAGTTCGTTTATTTCTCTTCCAGCGGGTACTTGATACATTTGAGTACCTCCGCTAAGTGTTATGTAGTCCTTTTTTAATTCCCAGTTACCTCCAGCTTGTAAACCAACGATTTTAGAATATGCATGTGAGTATTGTGTTTCGTAATCTAAACTTCTAGTTGTAAAAGCCCTACTTAAAGATTGAGTATCTACATCCAAACCAACAAGAGCTGACCATTGTGACTCTATTAACCAATCATTAACTAATTGTTCGTATTCATTAATAGACATTTCAACAAACGAATCCATTTGTTCTTCAGTCAATTCAACGCCTCTAATGGGCATTCCAAGCAAATGTAAAACTTGGGTATATAGTTTGTCTTTTTCCGTAGCACTAATTACTGTACTCATTAAATTCTTCTTTATATAATAAATACATAAATTAGAACAAATCTTTCAGTAATTCTTTAGCAAAGGTATCTCCGAATTCTCCATCCCCCATAACTTGGTCGATAATTCCTTTTTTCTTTTGTAAAATATTATAAATTTGCATTTCTATAGTATTTTCAAAAACAGGATAATACACAAGCACGCTGTTTTTTTGACCATAACGATATGCTCTATCTTCGGCTTGGGAATGATGGGCCGGGACGAATGAAAGATCGTTCATTATAACAGTTTCTGCTGCAGTTAACGTAATTCCGACACCACCTGCAATTATATTTGAAATAAAAACTTTTACTTTATCGTTATTTTGAAACTTGTCAACACTTTCTTGTCTTTTTTCTTTACTCATTCTACCATCTAATACAACTGAATTCTTTTTATATTTTTGATGAATTTCATCAAGCGTTGCAGTGAAATTAGTAAAAACAATTACTTTCTTATCTTGTTCAATGAATTTGTCAATTAACTCACAAGTGTATGGAACCTTTTCAATAGCGATTAATTGTCTAATTTTCATCAATCTATTTAAAGTAACACTAATACTTTCATTTTGCCTGTTTTCTTTGGTTATCCTCATAAAATCTTCCAATTCATCATCATAAAAAGTATTTTTTAACTCAAGATAAACCGGAGATATAATTTTTTCGGGTAAATCTAATATATCCGTTTTCATTCTTCTTAAAACAAGATTTTTAGTTTTTTCCCTTAATTCATCTAGATTAGATGCGCCACTCGTATTCCAAACTTTTCTTGTACCTACTTTAAATTGATAACCAGCGCAATATCTTCTAACATAACTTTGCCAATTTAATGCCAATGGAGAACCAACAATATTCAATAAATTATAATAGTTAATTGGTCTAGATGTCATTGGTGTTCCGGTTAATAACCAAACCTTTGGTATTTTATCTAGAATATCGTTTAATAACTTTGTTCTTTGAGCGGTTGAGTTTGATATATAGTGAGCTTCATCAACTATGGCTAAATCAAAATTTTCATTTGTTATTAATTTATATGCCTCACTATCTTCAGATTTATCTGTAGTATGAAAGTTTTTTAGAATATCATAATTGATGATATAAAAATCGAACGTTGATCCCCATTTTTTACCTTCAATTAATAATATCCTTCTATTTGTATAGTTTTTAATTTCTCTTTCCCAGTTTATTTTTAAAGATGCTGGGCATACAATTAATATTTTTTTTGCGCCACTTTCCAAAGCAGCAATAACCGCGGCAGTAGTTTTACCAAGACCCATATCATCAGCTAAAATAAATCTATCGTTTGCCAATAGTTTTTCAATTGCCGTTTTTTGGTGTTCCATTGGTGGTCTAACATCGTATGGAGAATAATCAATTTCGCGATTTAATTTTTTTTCTTCTTGTACAATAGCCATTTTTGGTATCCAAAAAGAATGCAATTTTTCGTGTTCTAAAACTTTACCCCATATATGATATGCTTTATCTGTTTCACAAAGCAACTTTTCAACCCAAATTTCCTCTGGGATTCTTGGTAAGAATTTTTCTTGACTTAACTTTTCAGCAAAAGATTCAAATATCTTAACGTGTTTCCTAGCTACTTTAGGAATGGTTTTTTCATATTTTATAATATAATCAGCCTGAGTCCTTGTCAGGTTAAAAACGTCGTTTTCTAATAATTTTCTTTTTAAATCAAGCAAATGATTGTTTGATCCAGAATATGAAAATAATATTTCTTTCGCAACTATTTCGGGTATTTTAGTTTCCATATTATCTATAATATAACTAAATCCAAACATAAATTAAACTATTTATTGTTATGGATAATAAACTACCAATAAGTAGATTAAGTAAATTTTTCTCTCAGGAAGACTTTGATTTTCAAATAAATGTTGGTCAAGAATACCTTCATGGTGATATTAATATGAAACTAGTACTTTATCGTGTTGATAGACAAAAGACCGATAAAGACGATGTTTATGGTGAGGTTGGCTTAGATGAGATTAAATATTTCCCACCAATTGAGTTTAATGCTTTGGTTAAAATTGAGGAACCTAAAAATAGTGGTTATAAGGGCGGTATGTTAAGATACCTTGAGCCAGGTAATCTAACTCTTTCTGTTTATTTGAAACATTTACAAGAATTAGGTATTGACATAAGTTATGGTGATTATATTGGATATCCAGAATCTGAGGATAAAGTTAGATACTATACAGTAACTAATGACGGTAAGGTTACGTCTGATAATAAACATAATTTATTTGGCCATAAACCATACTACAGAACAATAACTTGTGCTATTGCTCAAAATCAAGAATTTAGAGGGGTATAAAATGAAAATATTAGTAAAAGAAAATCAATATAATTTACTGATGGAACAAGTAGGTCTCGATGACTTTATGAGTAAGGTTAGTGAGGTATATCCCGATTCTGTTTATGCGATGGAAAAAATTTCAGATTTTATAAAAAAATCAAATTGCCAGAGAATTGAATTTAGGGACTTCAATTACCCGGCTGCGGGGGTTTCTTTACATGATAGAGTGTTAATTAATAATAATGTACTTCGTAGCGATTTTTCATTTTTTTTATTTGTTCTCTTTCATGAAATAGCCCATCAATATCAATTTAAAAAATATGGTATTGATGTGATGTATAAAATATATACTGGTGAAATTAGTCTAGATAAAGCCGCAAAATTTGTAAAAGATGTTGAAGATGTTGCTGATGAATTTGGTATTAGAAAAGTCAGACAAATACAATCATTATACGGCGATAAAATAAAATTAAATTCATCCAGTTTAGTTAAACCATATAAAAATATGCCGTTGAGTACCCTTAAAAACATGATTAGTCATATAATTAATCTACTTAAACACAATAATTATAAAGACATAACGGATATATCAGAAATAATGTATAATCATATTAAGAAATAATGTCAATACCTAAAAGAAAAACCAATATAGAGATCTATAAAGGAAAACAGTTAACTGAAAGAAGACAGGAATTGTTAGAAAAAATAACAAAATCAGATACCTATCTTCCCGATTCTGTTTTGCATGATGATTTAGATCTAGGAATGTTG
>Ga0315900_10000992_pt1 | contig 45639 bp, 43 predicted proteins | sample LakEriMetagenome_FD_203521 | JGI IMG/M metagenome (GOLD analysis project Ga0315900, IMG submission 203521) | Freshwater fungal communities from buoy surface, Lake Erie, Ohio, United States - Buoy 12 MA114 | ecosystem: Environmental > Aquatic > Freshwater > Lake > Lake biofilm | place: USA: Lake... | reverse complement strand
AATTTTGAAGCGAGCAGTCCGGTTTCCTACACCAGTACTGTACCGGAGGAAAAACCTGTTTTCTGCTGGGACTGCCCCTTTCCCTGTATCCCTCTGGAAGGAATCGCAGATTCTTCCCATGTTTTCTGTAGGAATGAATCGCGGATTCCATACTTTTATTTCAAAATCAATTCAACAATCAATCCCTACTGACATGATTCCTATTCTCATCATCGCAGCTCTTGCTGTTGTTACTCTCTTTGCCGGACTGGTTACCGTGAATCAGGGTACGGTCGCCATTATCACCATGTTTGGTGAATACCGCCGGATTCTGCGGCCCGGTCTCGGTTTCAAGATTCCCTATCTCGAATCGATTTATAAACGGATTTCCATTCAGAATAAATCGGTGGAGCTCGAATTCCAGGCTGTTACACTTGACCAGGCCAATGTATATTTCAAGGCCATGCTGCTGTTTGCAGTTTTTGATGAGGCCGAGGAAACCCTGAAAAATGTGGCTTTCAAGTTTGTGAGCGAAGGCAACCTGATGACGGCACTTGTCCGCACCATCGAAGGTACCATCCGCGAATTCGTGGCCTCCAAAAAGCAGGCCGAAATTCTTTCACTCCGGAAAGAAATCACCCTTTATGTAAAGAATGAAGTAGACCAGCACCTGGAGGGCTGGGGCTATCATCTCATCGACCTGCAGATTAACGACATTTCATTCGACCAGACGGTAATGGAATCGATGAGCAAGGTAGTGGCATCCAACAACCTCAAGGCTGCCGCTGAAAATGAGGGCCAGGCCCTTCTGATTACAAAAACCAAGTCAGCGGAAGCAGAGGGCAATGCCATCAAGATTGCAGCCGAAGCAGAAAGAGAAGCTGCAAAATTAAGGGGTCAGGGTGTCGCATTGTTCAGGGAAGAAGTTGCCCGTGGTATGACCAATGCCGCCAAGGAATTACAGGATGCTAATCTGGATACCAATGTGATTATGTTCTCCATGTGGACAGAGGCCATCAAGTATTTTGCTGAAACAGGCAATGGCAATACCATCTTTTTGGATGGAAGTACCGAAGGTATGAACCGTTCTATGCAGCAGATTATGAGTGTATTGAAAGAAAGCAACAAAAAATAAATTAATTTATATTGTTGATTATCAATGGGTAAAAACAGATTAATCGTAAGATGCGAAATTTATTTTTCCATCCCGGCTTGGAAAACCGGGAAAATAGTGGAACTTCGTAACAAGATTTTTGGTCCTTTCGATAATTAGAACGGTTAGTCAGTATTCTATTCTCATCGTCCTTCAAGTCCTCGTCAGCCCCAACTATCCGTTTTTTAAATTATTACCAAGTTTTATTTATGAATCTTTATGTTTCAAACATCGCCTTCAAACTGAGGGAGGATGAGCTCCGTCAGGCATTTGAGCCTTACGGCGAGATTGTTTCTTCCAAAATCATCATGGACCGGGAGACCGGGCGTTCCCGTGGTTTTGGTTTCGTTGAATTTTCCAGCAATGAGGCCGGAATGGCTGCCATTGAAGCCCTGAACGGCATGGATCTGGGTGGAAAGGAAATTTCCGTTTCTGAGGCCCGTCCAAGGGAAGAGCGTCCCCGCAACAACTTCGGTGGTGGCGGTGGTGGCGGTTACAACCGCGGCGGACGCTATTAATTTTCAGCTTACAGAAATTCTCAAGGCTGCCCGAATAAGGCAGCCTTTTTTATTCCAGTTACAGGCTTAATAATTCACCCCGGATTCTTGGAAACAATCGCCTGTGTCTGAAGCAGCCAAATTTTACTCATCAGATTAGACTTGCTCTCCGGAGCAAATCACGTACGCCATGATACTCCTTTGATTGAATCATGCGGATGAAAATCAGTTCCCTGTAGCTGAGGATTTCACTTAATAGAATGCTGTCTGCAGCATCTGTTTTGAATCTGCGTTTCAGAGAGGATATCAACAGGTACTGCATCTGGTAAATAAGAACCTGAAGATTCTCCGGGAGCAACATCGTAAACTTCCTGAAAATGCTTTCTTTTAATTTAAGGATTGGAGGTAGCCCGTTTCCCAGAAACCGGGAGATAAGTAAATCGTGTGGAATGCCTTTACTTTTCTCAGGCAGTGTAAATGAGCGCCCATAAGAATTCATCGCCGGTCCTACAAGGAAGGGAAGATTATTGCTGCCGGCAGGATTTGCCCAAGCCTCTGCATACCAGGTACGGATACGGTCAACATAAAGGGAATCGGCATTCTCGCATTTTGTGACTTCATCAAAGTCCTCCATGGTGGCCCACTTTTCAATCAAAAACTTCCTGACTGCCCTGATTTTTGAATTCCCCAACAGGGCTTTTCTTTTAATGCTGATGTAATTTCTCTCTACGCATTCCCATACAGATTCATTTGGCTTCGGATCTTTCATATAGAATGCTCTTGCCAGTTCCCCGCATCCACCCGTTACAAACAATGCCTCCGGGTTCATTTTCCTGTACAAGCGCTGAATTTCCGGGTTGGTTGAAATTAGTTTTCCATCCTTATCAGCCTCTATATGTTTCAATTTATAAATGCCTGAAAGTTCGGATGCAGGAACGGAATCAACCGATTTGATTGTGTAGCAAACAGGCGAAATCCCTGCAGTTATGCAGGCTCCAAGATTGAGCCGGCTATCCCTTCCCCCTGTAAGTTTCAAAAAAAACGGTACATCCGAAACAGCCAGATTTTTGAAATTGTCAGTCAGAATACCTGCGAATTCTTCCTGACTTATTTTTTTGTCCTGATACTCATACTTGAAAATCCTGATACCTTCCGAATCCAGAAACAGCCATTCCATGGGATCAATTCTGCGGACATTTTTAAAAATGCAACGGTTTCCAAGATTTCCTTCCGTAACCAGTCTCTCCCATATGGCTTCTTTATCAATTTTTGCGGACTGGCCTTCAAGACCCATCGTAAGCAATTGATTATTGGACATTACCCGTGGAAGACCTTCACGTAAAATGTACAGAGGGTAAAATGAAAATGGATCCGGGATACAAATCAAGCGTGAGGTACTGCTTCGGATCAGACAATAAATTCCCAGGCTTTTTTCAGGTTCAATCAGAGGAGATTGTTCAACCGGAATTACTGAGTCTGTTTTTGATTCTGCTTCAAGTATCGGATTTAGTTTTGTATGAGGATTATATCCCAAATCCAGTTCAGCAGTCTCTGCTGTTTTTTGCCGTAAACTGCTTAGTCTGTCGTTGGGCCCTTTCCAGAACAACCCCACTCCCCATCGACCCCGAAAAATATGCGGTTCCGTTTCCCTATGCTCCGGATAAAGGTTGCTGAATGTTGCTTTTGATTTTAATATCCAGCCAGAAATTTCCGTTTGGGGACAATGGATTATTACAAAGCAACTCATGAATGATTTTTCTTTTTGGAAAGCTTATAACCTTCAAAGTTAGTCTATTTCATTCAATCCAAACCGGAAGGATGATTAGGTAATGATAAAGATTAATCTGCGAAGCTCCTGATTTGCTCGTCGAAGCGGATGGCCCAGGAATAGATTTTGAAAAGGGAAAATACCCTTCCGGTTGTTTTTCGGAAAGAAAATTGACGTTCAGTAATTTGCGGTTGAATACCTAATATCCCATCAGCTCCTCCAGCTTCGCCGTAATCTGCCCTTGCGGAAGGAAGGCTTTTTCCAGCGTAGGTGCAAAAGGCACAGCAGTATCCAGACTTCCAAGGCGCATCACCGGTGCATCCAGCCAGCGGAAAAGTTCTTCGGAAATCCAGGCGGCAATCTCTGCGCCGATGCCTCCGGTGATGCAGTCTTCGTGCAGCACCAGTACGCGACCGGTCTTCTTCACACTTACCGCAACGGCTTCCTTATCCCAGGGCAGAAGTGTGCGCAGGTCTACAATTTCCACATCCAGGCCGGCAGAAGCACAGGTTTTTTCAGCCCAGTGTACGGCCGCACCGTAGGTGATGATGCTGGCCCTGCCGCCTTCTTTCACCACCCTGGCTTTGCCGAAGGGAATGCTGTATGCTTCCTCGGGAACCCGCGAACTCACTGAACGGTACAGTGCCTTGTGTTCGAAGAAAATCACCGGATTTGGATCGTCGAAGGAGGTGGCCAGCAGGCCTTTGGCATCAAAGGGCGTGGAAGGATAGGCAATCTTCAGACCGGGCGTATGGAAAAACCAGGCCTCGTTGCTCTGGGAGTGAAAGGGCCCGGCGGCTACGCCGGCACCTGTCGGCATGCGCACTACCACATCGGCATGCTGACCCCAGCGGTAGTGGCTCTTGGCCAGGTTGTTTACAATCTGATTGAAACCGCAGGTAACGAAATCAGCAAACTGCATTTCCACCATGGCCTTCATGCCTTTAATCGAAAGGCCCAGTCCGGTGCCGATGATGGCCGATTCGCAGAGCGGCGTATTGCGTACCCGGTCGCGTCCGAATTTCTCCACAAAACCTTCTGTTGCTTTGAAAACACCGCCGTATTCGGCAATATCCTGCCCCATGAGCACCAGACCAGGATGCTTTTCCATGGCCTGAGAAAGTCCCTGCTGCACGGCATCAATCAACCGCATTTCCGTACCCTGATTCCGGTCGGGTTCCTGAGCGGCAAGTTCAAAGGGCTTGTACATGTCCGCCAGTTCTTCCTTCACATCCGGCTCGGGCAAGGGCTCGGCAAAGGCTTCTTCCAGAGCGGCATCCATTTCTTTTTTGATGTCGGCCCGGTACTTTTTTTTCAGGCTTTCTGTAAGAATACCCTGTTCCGTCAGCCAGGATTCGTAGCTATCCAGCGGATCTTTCTTCTTCCATTCCTCAAACAGGTGCTTGGGCACATATTTGGTGCCGCTGGCTTCCTCGTGTCCGCGCATGCGGAAGGTAATGGCTTCCAGCAAAAGCGGCCGCGGATTTTTGCGGATGTCGGCTGCCCACTTTTTCACTGCATGGTACACTTCCAGCAGGTTATTTCCATCCACCAGCGCGGTATCGATGCCATAGCCGGGACCTTTATCCACAAAATTCTTAAACCGGAATTGTTCGCTGGAAGGAGTACTTAAGCCATAGCCGTTGTTCTCTACTACGAAAATCACCGGTAGCTGCCATACGGCCGCCACATTGATGGATTCGTGAAAATCGCCTTCGGAGCTGCCGCCGTCACCGGTGAAAACCACGGTGACTTTCTTCTCCTTTTTAAGTTTGTGCGCCAGAGCAATTCCGTCGGCTACGCCCATCTGCGGACCAAGGTGCGAGATCATGCCTACGATGTGGTGCTCATTGGTGCCGAAGTGGAAGGAGCGGTCGCGGCCCTTGGTGAAGCCGCCTTTTTTTCCCTCCCACTGCTTGAAAAGTTTGGCCAGCGGAATATCGCGGCCAGTAAAGATTCCCAGGTTTCGGTGCATGGGCAGGATGTATTCATCCTTTTCCAGTGCCTGCACCACACCCACTGAAATAGCCTCCTGACCAATGCCCGAAAACCACTTGGAGATGCGGTTCTGCCGAAGCAGAATCAGCATTTTTTCTTCGATCATCCGGGGTTTAAGGATGGCCTGATAAAGATGAAGAAGTTCCTTGTCTTTCAGTCCGGCCCGCTCAAATCCGGGTGCGGCAGATTTTTTGGTTATGGTAGCCATTGGTGTAAAGTCCGTATAGGAGCAGCTGCAAAACAACAAAGCAAATCGGAAGGAGCAAAGGCTATTCCACGAAGGACATTACGACCTGCTTCTTTGGGAAACGCAGCAGGGCAATTCCCAGCGTATCACCCTGCTTTCCGCGCAAAGCTGAATTTTCTGAACTGCTGTGGCAATTCGTGCAGGCAGCGTCTTTCAGCGTCAGGGCTTTGGTGTAGATAAAATCCTTTTCGCCATCTTTCTGCAGGTTGGGTATTAGCGAAAGATGATGCTGTCTGCTGTATTGATAGGCTTCAAAGAGCTGTTTTTCTTTGGAATTCGGAAGAGAAGGTGCCGTGCCAGCCAGTAGCAGCCGCCTGATTTCGGTCTGGTACCGCATTTTTATTTCCCGGCAGGCTGAATCCCAGGCAGGCTGACAGGAAACGGGAGCCTTTTCCGCATTCAGATTTTTCAGAAAAATTATCTGCGCTTTTACCAGAAGGGAGTCGCCCATTTCAGCCGCTCTTTCCGTAATCTGTCCCGGACTCAGGTGAACAATTTCCCGCTGCCTTAACTCCTGGCGAACTGCTCCGGGGTCTGCTCCGGGATTCTGCCGGCAGGAAAAAAGTACAGCTGTAGAAAAAAACAGCCACATTAAGAGCCTTTTTCTATTCATAAATGGTTTTTTCCTGCTTGAAAAAGCGAGGGTCCTTAAGTGATTTTCCGGCTTTCACCAGATGGTATCCGCCTTTGGTGGAACAAAGTATAAAACTAAGGCCCAAACCACCATAAACAATGTTGATGGGAAGATTATCTTCCGGAACTTTTGGTTTAAAAACTGAATTGAAGAGCAGTACTGCAGCAAGGGAAGATACCAGAATCCCGCCAACTGCAATCACATTTCTGCCTGCCTTGTGAAGGTGGTGACCCGCGTAATTCAGTTTGAAATCCAGGCTGTTGTCGTATTTTTTTGCCCTGAGATTGAGAATGGTTTTGTCGTTTCTTTTTCTGGCGGAATCGAGTTCTGCCTGAGTTGGAATATTATTCACAGAAGGTGCAATAACCTTTACCGAATCCGGAACCTGTGCCTTTACAGAAATGGGCAGACCGTAAAATATCAGCCATGCCATGCAAAAAAACAAGAGTGAAAAGCGCCTGCCTGCCATCATATTAATCTGAGAAATGTTGCCTGCAAAAAGGTAAAAACCGGTGGTAAGCCCAATTGTTTTTTTGTTTAGCTGAGCTGATTCTGCTTTGTTTTTCACATATCAGACACAAAAACGAAAGACAATTTATGCGATATGAGGAAGTTGTATCAATCATGCTGTTTCCGAAAAAACAATTTCAAGAGTGATTTCAGCATTGAGCAGTCGGGACATGGGACAGGTTTTTCTGGCTTCTTCTGCTGTCCGGAAAAAATCAGCCTCTGAAATTCCGTTTCCGGCGCCATTCAGCGAAAGATGAGAGCGGATGATGCTGCCTTCTTCCAGAAAAATTTTACAGGATGTTTCCAGCTTCATTTCGGGGAAATTCTCTGCCGAAAGCAGGCTGGCAAGCCGCATGTTGAAGCATCCGGCATGCGCTGCGGCCACCAGTTCTTCAGGATTGGTGCCATCGGCATCGCCGAATCTGGATTCATAGGAATAGGGATGCTCCTGCAATGCCCCGCTTTGGGTACTGAGTTTGCCGCTTCCTTCCCTGCCGCTGCCCTGCCACCTGGAAACGGATGTCCGGATTATCATTTTGTTTCTGTTTTTTGAGGTTCCAAAGGTGAAAAAAAAGAATCTGAATGGAAATTCCTGATAGGTTTGGGCATTCCGTTTATGTTGAAATGTTTTTTCGCTTTCTTTTCTCCTTTTTTCTGATGGCATCCTTACAGGCAAGCATGGCACAGTCTTCCACCTCATCCACCAAAACACATGCCTTCCGTATTCTGCCCGGACAGGACCTCAAAGAAGAGCTGGATAAAAAAGTAAAGGCAAATCAGTGGAAGGCGGTGGGACTCCTGACGGCAGTGGGAAGTCTGAATTCGGCCAAAATCCGTTTTGCCAATCGACCAGTGGCAACGGAAATACCCGGCAAACTGGAGATTCTGAGCCTGAGCGGAACACTGGGTCCGGATGGAAGTCACCTGCATATTTCTGTGGCAGATTCCACCGGCAAAACCTACGGAGGCCACCTGATGCCGGGCTGTCCGGTTTACACCACCGCCGAAATTATTCTTGTCGTGCTTGAGGATTACCATTTTAAAAGGGAGACCGATTCCACATACGGATACAAGGAGCTGCTCGTTGAGCCGGCCGTCAGGGAGAAGCGGTAACGAAAGAACTCCCTATCAGATTACATATGACTCAGCAATAGCTGAATGGCTTTTCCATAGCCCTCCAGCCCCTCACCGCTGATTTGTTGTAAACAAACTTTTTTCAGAAAACTATGATGCCGGAAGGACTCTCTTGCATATACATCGCTTATGTGTACCTCCACAGCCGGAAGCCCGGTGTCAGCCAGCGCATCGGCCAGGCAAACGGAGGTGTGACTTAGTCCGCCGCCGTTGATTACAATCCCGGCAGCCGAAGCTGACTCGGCCTGAAGGAAATCAATCAGGGCGCCTTCGTGATTGGATTGAAAATACGCCAGATCAAGCTGTGGAAATGCAGGCCGGAGTTCTTCCAGATAATCTCCGAAACTGCGGCTTCCGTAATGCTCCGGATTCCGTCTGCCGAGCAGGTTCAGGTTAGGTCCGTTTACAATCAGAATTTTCATTCCTGTTTTTCTTTACCGGATTTTCCGGAATCCGCGACTGAAAGGTAAAAGTTGAGAACCTCTTTTATGCTCTTGTAGGAATGCTGAAGCGCTTCTCTGGCTTCGTTTTCCTTCATCCAGCGGATGTCTTCGATGCCTTCCTCTTTCTGCGGTTTCATTTTTTTATCTTCCAGACATTCCATGGCATACCAGGCGGTCTTTTTCAGGATGCGCTTTCCGTCCAGGTTATAGCTATGCCACGTGTTGCAGATTTTTTTCCCTCTTTCTACCCGGATGTTGCATTCTTCCTCCACTTCTCGCACAGCAGCATCCTTCATCTTTTCCCCTTTTTCGAGCTTTCCTTTGGGTAAATCCCATTTGCCCAGGCGGTGTATCAGCAGAAACAGCTTTCCTTTCCGTACCAGACCGCCGGCAGCCTTCACCACACGGAATTCCCGCTTCACAAAATCCTTCAGGCTTTCCGGATCTTTACTTAGACAGACTAGTTCATCGAGTTCCTGCAGTTTATCCTGTTCCAGCCAGAAAAGAACCTCATGCAAGTCATGGGACCGGGTGTCCGGGAGCAGGCAGCGCCCCCTGAGATTTTCCGGATTAACGGAGCAGATTTCAGTGAAATCGCTGCTGAAGGCAGGTTTTTCGACTGCAGGCAGAATCTGGATGTAAGCCTCGCGGATGAAGAGTTTCATCGGGTTCGTTTTCGGACCTCAATAATCGTAAAAAAGGCGGGCCCGAACGCAAAAATCAGCGGATGAAAATCCGGTGTTTCTTTTCATGGACGAGGTCTTCATAGCACATCTCCATTTCTCCGTTACGGGAACGGACAGAAGTAATGCTGATGGTCTGCCGGTCATTGCGGCGCTTCATTACCAGATCATTCTCGCCGTCACCCTTTCCGCCGAAACGGTGAAATTGCAGAAGCTCATCCTGATCCGGCTGTGGCTTTTCATTCAGCCAGCGGAAAAACCACTCTTCTCTTACCTGCCGGATTTCCCGGCTGTACAGGGTAGCTGATGACCAGATGCAGGGAAGGGAGGAGTTCAGTTCCTTAAGATGCGGCAGCTCTCCGTCCCAGCGAAGTTCCTGCAGCTCCAAAGCACCCTGGTTTTCCTCTACCATTACCAGAGTGAATGGCTCGATGCCGTCAAGGCCCTGCTTCTCAAGATACAATGCGGCATCAGAAGCCAGCATCATTTCGAGCAAAACCAGGCCCCTGCTTTTCCGGTAAGGAGGTTCGGATTTATGGTATTCAAAGGCTCCGTTGAGCAGGCAGAAGGTTTTTCCGGAAGAAGAGGCAATCCAGGTGCCGGTACTTTCCTGGTCACGGGGAAAATACAGCCTCTGGCCTCCGAAAGAGTAGGCCGCAGGCAGCAGTACATCGGAGCGGCTCAGTCGTTCATCGCGGTTGGATGTCAAAATAAATCCGCCTTCCTGCAAAGGAAAAAAAGTCACTGTACACATTGCGTTCAGGCAGGGTTCTGCTGCAGATAACGCAGCGTCGAAAATGCCACACCCAGTTCTTCTTTCATTGGGATTTCCGGAAAATGCTGCTGCATGCCTACGCGGATAAGAGCCAGGTGGTGAATGCAGTGGTCCAGGGCAAAGGCCAGTTCACGGTAAACCGAAGTCTGAAATGCCTGCGTACCCGAACCCAGATCGGCATTCATAATAAATTCGTCATCCTTAACTTCGGCTAGTTTTCTTTGAATGCTGGCAATCTGCATCAGGGTATAATCAGGATCCGTCTCCAGGAGCATGTTCCGCCGGCGCAGGTCGTAATTCACTTCTCCATTCGGCAAACCCTCGAGCAGGCATTCAAAAAATTCCAAGGTATGACGCACATGCTTTCCAATGCTGTTTTGCTGCAGGCAGGGCAGAGGGAGTGCATAGATTTCGCTTGGAAGCCGGCTCACCAGAGAGCCTAGCTGGTCAAGCATTTCAATGGATTTTTGTTTCACAGCGGACAAGGAAAAGGAATTCAATAACACAAAGAAACCAAAATGTCGGATTATGCCGGCAGAAATAAAAGCCGCAGTTCAAAAAAGCCGGTGAATCCTCTGAATTGAAGCAGGTTAGGCTCGGAATAGATTTTCTTATGCGTTTTCTGGGTTAAACCGAATCCTGCCTTTATGATTTCGTTATTCCGGTAGCCTTTTCTGTAGTTTTTTCCGAAGGTGAAAATAAAGAGTTGAATATCAAAAGTTAAAACTTTATCGCAGAAATCGGCACATACCAATGCTGAAAAATTTACTGGTTTAGAAAACCGGAATTGTAATAAGCCCTGAAAGGCATTTTGCTTAATATCAGAAAAGGCTCTTGAGTTATTTCCCGCTAACAAAAAGCCAGTCTTGTACCTTGATTTTTTCGTTCGAAAAAACATAAAAGTAATGCCCTGATTCCCCCTGCCAGTCATTCCTGTAATGGTCTGTCTGAAATACTTTTTCTCCCCAGCGTGTGAAAATGCTAAGTTTTCCGGGTGGGTGTTTCTCCAGATTTCTTATTTCAAAGAACTCGTTTTGCATGTCACCATTTCTCGTGAGCAAGTTGGGAAACCATAGCGTATGGTCTTCAGGACTACAGATTCTGACCGTGATGGCCCTTTTGGAACTCATGCAAAAATTCTGGGTGTTCAAAACGGAAACATAAAAAGAGTCTGTCTGACTAATGAGCGGACTTGTAAGCAGCGGCCCGTTCACACCGGCAATCTGATTGGTGTCTGTTCCGCTTGCCGAGTACCAGAAATAGCGTACTGCCGGATTTCCGGGTGATGCGGCCGAAATTTCATAGGATCCGGGAGAAAGGCAAATTTGTGAATTGAATGAAGTTTCGGGAGGCGAAGGAAAGGGAAGAGTCTCCGCATCGTTGAGAAAGGGTGAAGAAGCGTTCGTGCTTCTGATAATTCCTTTGATAGCATCACCCGTTGTAATTGCTGAGTTTTTCAGCTCAAGGCCATCACCGGCGCCAGCCTCATTGAATTTAAAATAAGCATTCAAGCCTGTTTCATTGCCGGTAAGGGTATCATTCATTCCCGACCTTATTTCTTCCTGCGTCCGGGCAATGCTCCAGACCCGCAACTCATCAATATTACCGCTGAACCAATTGTTATACCCCGATGCATAGTTGGTACCAAGGTGAGCAGGCCCATCGAAGGATCGGATGTTTCCCGCCGGCAGCAAAAGGCTGGCTCTTAATTCCCCATTGACATAAAAGAAGGCATCACGGCCTTTCTTGACAGCAGCAATGTGATACCATTGGCAAACACTGAATGTGTCAGCCGGATTGGAGATTTCATATTGTCGGGTAGGTGTCCCATTGATGATTACATGGAAACCAATCCGGTTATTCAGCAGAGCAAAACCAAAACCCCAGTTGCTTTCCAGTCCTCCCGCAGGGTTCCAGCAGTTACCGAAAATATGCTGAAAGGGTTGCGGATTATTATTATTCAGCCTTATCCAGCATTCCATGGTCAGGTCCGGATCAGGTCTTAAGTACTGACTGGCAGAAAACTCAGCGTATTCTCCAGCTCCGGCCGAAAATGAAATCCACTTTTTAAAGGTTTTCGTTGAATAAGGCTCAAAGCTGTGTGCGGGTTTCGGAATGGAGCAAAAAAGTATGATTAAAAGCAAATAAAACCAACATATTTTCCCGAAAACCATCGTATTGTCTTTAGTAAAAATTAAATTGTTTTCATACAGAGGAAATAAAAAAAAGGAACTAAATCCGTTCCGAAAAAATAGCTTCCGGCCTGGCCGCAAACTGTCCGGCAATTGCCATGGCGAACCTGGTTTCACAGGACAAAGTAATGCTATTGCTTATTTGCAATTCTGCCTTCAGAAAACTTCAAAGAAACAATTTTTCGGATAAAGCGTCCTTGAGTAGCATAAAAGAAAGTGTAAATCCGGCTTTTTTCCTGAATTTGCGTTCGAATATCAGGCTTACATTCTTCGGAATAACTACCTTAAAGTACTGTAATAAGCATTAAAAATATTGAGAATGAAATTTCTGCTTTCCGCAATAGCCTTTGGAATGCTGCTAACCGGACAGGTGAAAGCACAGGTTACCACCAGCTGCCCGGCACCGATTCCCGGAGATTCGAACTGCTTTCAGACCAGCCGTCCTTCCAACGGTAATTCGCTTATAAACTGGCCGCCTTTTGCCAACCAGGATTGTTGCAATGCTTTTCAGCTTGGTCTTCCTTACAATGTTGTGGAGAATGGGTCTGTAATACCGGAGGGAGCACCAGCGGGAACCCTGTATCCGGGTTGTGTGGAAGGCGAACTCCCTGATCCAAACAATACCTGCTTCAGCAACAATGAAAAAGGAACCATGTGGTTTAAGATTGAGATTTTCCCGCTCAATATTCCGGGTAGCCCTACTGCCATAGGTTCACCGGCCGGCAAGCTCCGCTTTAAAATTATTCCTAAAGATGTTCTGGATTTACCTGATTATGATCCGTATACCGATGAAGGCGCAAGCAGTTATGGAAATACGGATTATGATTTTATGGTATTTAAAATCCCCGACACCCTTACCGGCAACGGAGCTGTCTGTACCGCCATCCGGAACAGCCCAACATTTTCAAATCCGGCCACGGTAATCGCCAGTTGTAACTGGACGGGAACCAGAGGACCAACAGGTCTTTTCGAGCCGGGTACCGGAACAGAATTTGCACAGGGTCCCGCAACCCGTTTCAACAGGCCACTGGATGTAAGTGTGGGTGATGTGTACCTGATTGCCATCGATAATTTCTCAGTTAACACTCAGGGCTTTGATGTGGATTTTCGGGGACTGGAGGCCCCGGATGCTGAAAGCGCGGTTGTTTATTCTCCAACCGGATTTTCACCGCAGGACGGTCAGAATCCAGCCGGTTTTTATTTTCATAATCCGGTCAGTGATAATTACCTCAGGCTTCCGGATGAAGTGAAATCCGTTTCAATCCGTAATGCTGTTGGTCAGCAGGTGCTTTCCAGTGAATTAATCACGGGCAAAAGCGAATTGGATATCAGTCACCTGGCAAACGGTATTTATCAGATTCAGTTGAATACCCGCCATAAAATGAACAATTCCAGGTTGTTGATTCAGCGGTAGTTTACGAGGTAATTTTATTTCGCATCGGGCGACCAAAAATTGCCGGTATGGCCGAACTGGCATGCCGCATTTTTTTGAAGGCGCTGTCAGGCTGGCTTTTTATAAGTAAAACACCATTTCTACTTTGCGGCCGGCATTGTCGAAACGCAGCACATCGCTCAGTTGCTTCATCAGAAAAACGCCCCTGCCATCGGGCTTCAGCAGGTTTTCTTCGGATGTGGGGTCTGGAAGAATGGAATAATCGAAGCCTGCACCCTGATCTTCCACCACAAAGGAAAGTTCCGAAGATCCCGGCTTGCAGGTGAGGCGCACCATTTTGTCCTTGTCGTTCCGGTTGCCATGCTGAATGGCATTATTCACCGCCTCGGTGAGGGCAATCAGAATGTTGCCGTACAGGTCGTCGGTAATGTTGTAATCTTCGCGGTTCTGATCAATGAAACTCTCCACAATCCGCAGATTGTCCAGAATGGAAGGGAATTCAATGGTTACCGCTTTCATAGGCCGCTTTCCTGAAGGGATTCGATGTACCGGTCAAAGGCATTCTGATATTCCTCGCTAAGCTTCGGATTACCGCGCAGCAATTGCTCCTTCTGAGACTGTGTCCTGCGGAGAAGGTCATTCAATTCCGCCGGCAATGTAGTTCTTTCTGTCGATTTTGGCTTCTCCGCCTCACGGCGCTGATCCTGCTCACGCTCCATCAGGGCTTTTTCACTTTCCAGCAGGCGGGTGAGAATCTGCTGCTGCCGCTGTATGGTTTCGGGCGAGAGTTTTTTATTGAGCAGGTCTCGCTCGGTTTTCTCCATCATGGATTTTACATCGTTCAGACCGCCCGATTTTTCCTTTCCCTGCTGTAAAGACTTTTCAAGCTCCGCCAGTGCCCGTCGCATGGCTGCCTGTTTCTGCGCAAGCTGCGCCAGTTCCTTTGACATCTGCTGACCCGGCTTTTTGCCGTTTTTCAGCTGCGAAATCTGGTCGTTCAGTTCTTTCTGCATCTTGCCCATGCTGCCCGGCTTGGGCTTGCCCTGTCCCGGTTTCTTGCAGGATTTACTGCCAGACTGCTGTTGTTGCTGTTGTTGCTGCATCTGCTCCAGGGCATCCTTGAGCATAACGGTGAGGTTGTTGATGTGGGTCATGGAAAGCTGACCTCGGGCCGATGCCATGTCCGGCCGCCGGGCCTTCACATATTTCACAGCCTCCTTGATGGCCGCATCCATTTCAAAGAGTTCCTTCATTACAAAACTCTGAATCTGCGGTGCCCGCTGGGCCAGGGCCTTCAGGCTGTCTTTGATGATTTCAGAATCATCCTTGATTTTCACCTGCTTCTGACTCAGCGCCAGGTATTTCGGATCCAGCTGGCTCACTTTGGATACCTGCTTGTACACATCTTCCTGGTCAAAGGAAAGCTGGAGCAGGTTTTCGATGATGGACCTCAGGTCGCCGATGTCTTCCTGGTCGGCACCGCCGCCCTGCATCTGCTGCATGCTTTCCTTCATTTTCTGGGCCATCTTCTTCATTTTCTGGGCAGCCTTTTTCTGGTTGCCGCCCGCCTTCGACATCTTGCCCTGCTTCATCTGCTCCGAGCTGTTTTCCTGATCCTGCTCGATTTCCTCCTGCTCCTTTTCACCAGTGTCGATGTCGTTTTTGTCCTTGAGCTGATCGTTCAGCTCCTTCATCTGCTTAAGGTCTTCTTTTACATCCTTAAACATCTTATCCATTTCCTTCTGCTCTTTCAGCCCCTGCTCTTTCTGCTCATCAGAGGCCTGATTGCCTTTTTTCTCATTTTCCTCCCCGGCCTTGTTTTCCTGTTCGGCCAGCTTTTCCATGTCTTTTATGGCCTTGTCCAGCTTTTCTTCCACCTTCAGCTGCTTCAGCATTTCCATGGCCCGGTCAAGTTCATTCTGGATAAACTCATTTTTATCCTGCATCTTTTCAAATGCCTCCTGCATCTTATCCGGATTCTGCTCCTGGTTCTCCATCAGGCGCTGCAGTTCCTTCAACATCTCCTTTGTTTTTTCATCCAGCAGTTCCTCCAGCATCTTGTTGATCTGCTCTTGTTTTTCGAGGAGCTGCTGCGACTGAAGGTCGTTTTCCTGCTTGTTTTTCAGGGCCTTTTCGGCCTCCTTTTTCAGTTCCTCGATTTGCTTGAAAAGGTCTTTCTGCTTCTCCGCAAAATTTTCCAGTTCTTTCTTGTCCTGCCAGTTCAGTTCTTTCTTGCCCTTGAGGTTCTCCAGCATTTTTTTGGAGTTTTTTTCGAGGCTCTGCGTTTTCTTCATCAGCTCCTCCATCTTTTCCTCATTTCGGCTGTCGAGTTCATCCGTGGATTTGGCAAGTGCCTCGCGGCTGGCCTCTTTCACATCAAAGACCTGAGAGGTAGCTGCTTTCGGACCAGAGACTGCATCGTTGTCCCAGACACGGAAAAAAAGCAACATAGGTTTTTCGCGGATGAGTTCCGCCATTTTGCCTTCGGGAGTAAACACGAAACTGCCGGTCTTCTCGCCGCGCGTGAAACCAAGCCTGGTTTCCGCCACCACATTTTTACCGGAAGGATCCTGAAGCAGGGCCGACAGGCGGCTGAAACCATAATCATCGGCAATGCTGCCGGCATAGTACATGCGCGAGAGCGATACCGAATCCTGGAAACTGCGCACCTGAATCCGCGGAAGCTCATCTTCCCGTATGGAGATCTGGTAGCTGAATTCGATGTCAGGCTGCTGCAGCAGATTGCGGGATGTAATGCGGTAAGGAGACGGCGTCATGGCCTTCATGCTGTAGGACTGCCGGTTTTTGTCCTGCTGCATAAACGCAGCAGCAGGATTTTTATCCAGCTGAAACTGCAGCTGACTCAGGTTTTCGGTTTCCAGAGCCCATTCGATATGGCTTCCTTTTTCCACCTCAAGGTTTCCCTCGTTTTCTTGCATCCTTTCCTGCTTTCCGGTGTAGGAAGGCGGAACGATGCGGATTTTCATTGAAGCAATCTGGCCGGGAGGGAAGACTTCCAGGGTTCTGGTTACGGTGGAAATATTTCCGGAATACACCCTGAGTTCTGTTTTGCCGGGTGATGGCGTTTCCACTTCGATGGTGAAATTGCCCTTGCCGTCGGGGTTCATGCGGAAGCTCCGGCTGCCCATGGCAACATAGAGCGAAGCCGGCATGGCCTTGCCCCGGGCGCATGCGGTGATCTGGAAATTCTTTCCTGAAATTAGACCTGTGGGCAGGGGTGCAAGCGTAATTTCAAATGGTGCCGGTGGCGTAAACTGCTTTGCCGGCTGCAGCAGCCTGCCGGAGCCTTCTTTCACAGAATCGAAAAAGAAACCCAAAAGCAGAATACCGATGACGGCAGGTGGCAGAATTTTTTTCCAGAGGCTGGCCGGAATGCTGATGTTGATGCTGGCCGGCAGGTTCAGTGCCTGGATGCGGTTTTGCTTCTGGCTCAGGCTGAGGCTGATGAGCCGGTTTTCGCCGGATTTCAGACTCAGTGCCAGCATCTGAAGATAGTTGACAAGGGCGTCGTCTACAGAAGAGACCCGGGCTGAGATCTCCCTGGAGAGGCTTTCAAACTGCTCCAGGCTCTGGGTGTTTTTCAGCCGCCACCAGGGGAGAATGATATACTTGCTTAGAATTCCGATTACCACTCCGGTCCAACCAGCGAGTATGAGAATTTTGGCAAGGGGCGAGAGGTAAAAAAGAAATTCTGCCAGCGATAGTACCGGAAATGCCAGCAGGGTACCAGCCAGCAGTCCGACCGAAATCTGAAGTAAAAGCCGGGTCAGGCGCTTGCTTTCAAAGCGGTTGATGTCCTGAAGAACCCGGTCCTGTTTCATATGTTCAGTTCAATAATCCGTTAACGGTAACCACGGCTTTTAATTCCGGCACGGCAGTGCGTACGGCATCTTCCACGGCGTTGAGCGTCATGGGGCTGCTTGGACAGGAACCGCAGGAACCCTGCAACTCCAGCTCGAGGACCATGTCCTCACGGAGGCTGGCAACGCGAACGTCCCCGCCGTCGGCATGGAAATAAGGCCGGATGGCATCGAGGGCTTTTTCAATTCTTTCCAGGTTGCTCATGATTCAAAAAGTTGGGGCTGCAAATTTACGAAACAATGCTGTTTTCTTCTATGCTGATTCCTGCGTTTCGGAGGGCAATCTGCTGTGCCACACTTTGGGCCAGCCGGGAGAAAGCCTGCGATACCGGTTCGTCCTCGTGCATCACGATGGGAACCCCGCCGTCACCAGCCTCCCGCACAGACTGCACCAGCGGAATCTCACCCAGGAAGGGGAGGCCGTACCGTGCGGCCATGTTCTTGCCGCCGTCGTGCCCGAAGATGTAGTATTTTTTATCCGGAAGTTCTGCCGGAGTAAAATATGCCATGTTTTCCACCACACCCAGCACGGGCACTTTGATGGGCGTTTGACCGAACATGGTAATGGCCTTGGCCGCATCGGCCAGCGCTACGCGCTGCGGCGTGGTTACCACCACGGCTCCGGTTAGAGGCACCATCTGCACCAGGGTAAGGTGAATGTCGCTGGTTCCCGGCGGAAGGTCGATGAGCAGGTAATCCAGTTCGCCCCACTGGCAGTCTGTGATGAACTGTTTCAGGGCAGAGCTCATCATGGGCCCGCGCCAGACCACCGCCTGGTCGCCATGAGCGAGAAATCCGATGGACAACAATTTGATGCCCAGCTTTTCCACCGGCACGAGGTAATTCTTTCCGTCAATCACCACCACCCGCGGATTTTCCTCTTCCACACCGAACATGGTAGGAATGCTGGGCCCGGAAATATCGGCATCGATCAGACCAACCTTTGCGCCGTTCCGGGCCAGAGCCAGGGCCAGGTTGCTGGTTACGGTAGACTTGCCCACACCGCCCTTGCCGGAGGCAATGGCCACAATGTTCTTCACACCCGGAAGCACCGGCCCGCTTTCGCGCTGACTTGTTACCTCAGCCGACATATCCACCGTTATTTTTACCGTCGTACCGAAATCCTCTTCAATCGCATCGGTACAGCGCTTGCGGATGACTTCCTTGAGCGGACAGGCCGGTGTTGTCAGCTGCACGGTAAAACGGATTCCGTCCGGAGAAACTTCCAGATTCCGGATCATGCCCAGGCTGACCAGGTCTTTTTTCAGGTCGGGTTCTTCTACCCGGCTCAGGGCTTTCATGACCCCTTCGTATGTGATTTGCATCATTTTCCTTTATTTATGCAATTTGCATCAAAAATAGGGCCGGAAAAATGGTTATAACAGGAATTGAAAAATATAATAGATTTGGGCTTTTCTGAGCGGAAGAGTCTTCAGCCGAGAATTAAGGAATCATTTGCCATGAAACTTGCCATAATGCAGCCGTATCTCTTTCCTTACATCGGGTATTTTCAGCTTATCCATACCGTTGATAAGTTCGTGCTGCTGGATGATGTAAACTATATAAAAAAGGGTTGGATCAACCGAAACCGTATCCTCGTTAATGGAGGAGACTTTCTTTTCACAATTCCTTTGTCGGATGCCAGTCAGAATAAGTGGATCAATCAAATATGGATTCAGGATGACCCGAAATGGCGTGAAAAATTTTTAAAAGTAATTCAATCTGCATATTCAAAAGCCCCATATTTTCCACTTGTGTTCCCGCTGATTGAAAAAATTATTGGTTTTAATAAGCTCAACCTTTCGGCTTATATTCATAATTCTCTGAAGATTTTATGCGATTACCTTCAGATTTCAACACCTGTTATTTCAAGTTCCGGAATTTACGAAAATCGGGAATTAAAAGGATCTGACCGGATTCTTGACATCTGTCTTAAGGAAAAGGCAACGGAATACATAAATCCCTCAGGTGGTTTGGATCTCTATAATAGAGAAGTTTTTAAAAAAGAAGGTGTTCATCTTCAATTTCTCCGTTCGCTCCCTGTAAATTACCCGCAGTTTAAAAACGAGTTTGTGCCCTACCTGTCAGTAATCGATGTATTGATGTTCAACGATTCGTCAAAGTCCCGAACTTTTTTAACTTCATTTGAATTGCTATGAGCGGATACAGAGAGATCGTAAAACATTATGAAGAATGCCTTATACGGCACGGAGACAACCACAAAGGAGTAGACTGGCCTGATGCCGGTGATGCCGAGCGCAGATACCAGGTTATGCTTGATCTTATTGACTGGGATAAATCAGGAACGGAAGGCAGCAAATCCCTGCTTGATTTCGGATGTGGAACGGCTATGCTCTGGGAATATGCTCTTCGGACCGGCCAATCTTCCGGAACTGAATATTCAGGCTTGGACCTGTCTCCGAAGTTTGTGGAAGTTAGCCAAATAAAATTTCCTGATCGCCCTTTCGTCTGTTCCGATGTGCTGGTTGAGCCGGATTCCATTCAAAATTATGATTATATAGTATTGAATGGTGTTTTTACAGAAAAAAGGGACCTTAGCTTTGATGATATGTATTCCTATTTCACCGATCTGATTACATTGCTTTTCCGGAAATGCAACAGGGGTATTGCTTTTAATGTGATGTCCAAGGCAGTTGACTGGGAGCGTGATGATTTATTTCACATGCCAGCTGATTTGCTGATTGGATTTTTGACAAAAAACTTATCGAGGAATTTTATTATTAGAAATGATTATCGGCTTTTTGAATTCACAACGTACCTTTATAAATAGTAAACAGGAATGTCAAAAATAGTACTGTTCGGTGTAAATGATTTTGCCCAGCTGGCCCATTATTATCTTACTCATGACAGCAACCATGAGGTAGTGGCCTTCAGTGTAACCAAAGAATATTTGCCTGAGAGTGGGCGATTTTGCGAACTGCCTGTTGTTGATTTTGATCAGGTAGAGAATATTTATCCCCCTTCCGGTTTTAAGTTTTTTGCTCCTATGTCTCCCCGGAAAATGAACCGCACAAGGGAAATGATTTACAATAAAATCAAAGCCAAAGGATACGAACTCATCAGTTATGTAAGTTCAAAAGCGACGGTATGTCATAATAAAATTGGAGATAATTGTTTTATTCTTGAAGACAATACCTTACAGCCTTTTACAGAAATCGGAAATAATGTTGTGATGTGGAGCGGAAACCATATCGGACATCATGGAAAAATAGAAGATCATGTGATGTTCACTTCTCATGTGGTTATGTCTGGTCATTGTCAAATAGGTCGTTACAGCTTTTTTGGAGTTAATTCTACTATTCGCGACGGACTTACCATTGCGGAAGGAACACTTGTTGCAATGGATGCTTCCATTGTGAAAAACACAGAGCCATGGGGTGTTTACAAAGGAAGCCCTGCGAAGAAAGGAGATGTGTCAAGTAATGATATAGATTTTTGAATATGAGCTGGAAGAAAAAGGGACTATTGTTCCCAGTAGCTGATTATACTAGTGAAACAATCAATAAATATGCTGCCATTCCGTTTGCTTTACATATGTATGGTGACAAGTACCGTATTTTTTTCAGCTGCCGTAATGAGAAAAGTCAATCTATCCCTTATTTCATAGATGCTGAAGTTGCTCATGGTAACATTAATCTGATTGGGAATGTTAGCAAACCCATTCTTTCATTAGGGAAACTTGGTACTTTTGATGATTCCGGGATAATGCCTTGTAGTCTTATCAGGCATAATGGTAAAATATACATGTATTACATTGGATGGAATCCACAGGTTTCGGTTTCCTACAGACTTTCTATTGGCCTTGCCATCAGTGAAGATAATGGTGAAACTTTTATGCGCTACAGTGATGCTCCCATTTGCGACCGATCACTCGAGGAGCCATTTTTTAATACGGCTCCGTTTGTGATATTTGATAAGGGAATATGGAAAATGTGGTACATATCTTGTACTGGATGGAGTATAATTCATAATTATCCTGAGCCATCATATCATGTTAAGTATGCTGAGTCGGCCGACGGAATACATTGGAGAAGGGAAGGAAAAATTTGTCTTGATTATGACGATTTTTCCAAGGCAATCGGAAGGCCCTGTGTATTGCCTTTAAATGATAAATTTATTATGTATTTCTCGTACAGAGACATTGTTGATTATCGTACTGTAAAAGGGAAGGGCTACCAGATAGGTTTGGCAACTTCCGAAAATGGTATTGATTGGGTGAAAAAGTATGATAAAGCGGGTATTCAGTTGTCGGAATCTGGCTGGGATAGTAAAATGATGGAATATTGTCATGTATTCCATCATGAAGATTTTTATTATATGCTATATAATGGAAACACTTTTGGTCTTGATGGATTTGGTTATGCAGTCTCTAATAAAATCTACCTAGAATGAAGCTAATTTCATTTTGTATCCCGATTTTTAATAATCAGGAAACAATTGATGTATTGTATGAGAAAATCAGGACTGAATTTGAAAAGCTTCCTGAGTATGAATTTGAGATTGTGTTTACCAATGATGGTTCTATTGATGAATCGCTATCCGTTCTAAGGCGAATCCACGAAAAGGACAAACGAATAAAAATTATTAATTTATCCAGAAATTTTGGCCAGGTTGTAGCAACAATTGCAAGTCAAAGGCTTGTTAAGGGTGATGCAGTTATTACACTATCCGCTGATTTACAAGATCCTTTGGAATTAATTCCAAAGATGATTGAGTCATGGGCAAGCGGTAATGAAATCGTTATTTGCAAAAGAGTAAAACGAAATGATGGCATAGTTTCTGATACATCTTCGCGGCTTCTTTTCTGGTTTCTTAAAGTTAACACAAATCATGAAATCCCTGAAGGTGGTTTTGATTATTATTTGCTTGATAAAAAAGCCCTTCATTACTTAAATCTTGTTGAGGACCGGACCAGATTAATGCACATTGATATTTTTGAGCTTGGTTTTAAAAAAGATTTCATTCCATATGAACGATTAAAAAGAGAGTTTGGAAAATCTCAGTATAGTTTTTTAAGAAGATTCTCAATTTTTTACAATACGTTTTATACTTATTCTCGGTTTCCGATAAGATTGATGATTTTTATGGGCTTCCTGTTTTTCCTTTTTGGCATAACATATTCAATTAGCCTTGCTTACAATTTCATTTTTTATAAAACTCCATTTGAGGGATGGACCCCAATTATGATTTTGATTTCAATTTCCGGTGGCCTAATTTTAATGATGTTGGGCATTATAGGTGAATACATTTGGAGGATTTATCAGGAGTCCAAAAAGCGTCCTCATTACATCATAAAAGAAGTTTATGATGATGATTCTAAATAAATATCAGGATATATTTTCTCAGTTTCTGCGCTACGGTGGAGTAGGTGCACTTAATTTTTTGCTTTCGCTTGTTCTTTACTGGCTTTTAATGGAACAGGTAAAGACTAATTATCTATTGGCGCATTTTCTCACCTGGGTATTCGGTATGCTATTTACATTTATGGCTAGTTTTTTATGGGTTTTTAAATATTCTGCACGCATACAATTTCGTTCAGAATTTACTAAATTTCTCTGTGTTTATGGAGGCACTTATATCATAAATTTTTTTGTTCTGAAATATTTGGTTGATTCATACAAAGTGCATCCGTTTTACACACAGCTTTGTCTGATACCTTTCATTATGTTTTTTAATTTTTCAGGGATGCGTTTCTGGAGTTTTGCCGGTACTATGAATCAGCCGAAAGTATAATCCATGCTGCTCGTTGGTGCCAAAGGTTTAGCCAAACAAATACTTCCGATTCTTCGGGAGAAAAACCTTGATTCTGAATTTTGCGTGTACGACCAAAATCAGGAAATAAAATCATTTTATGAGTTTGCTGTTTTCAATAGGCTAGAGGATGTGGAGAAACTGTTTCATAGCGGAAATAATGATTTCATTCTGGGAATGGGCAATCCAGTTGTAAGAAAAAAAGTTTTTGATGAATTGACCCGGCTAGGCGGTAAGCCATTTTCCCTGATTTCTTCATCGGCCATAACGAACGAGGATGTTCTTATGGGTTTAGGAAATACAATCCTTCCGGGTGTTATTATGGAGAATGGCTCCCAAATTGGCACTATGTGCCTGCTAAATCTGCGCTGTTTAATTTGTCATGATGTGCAATTGGGTGATTTTTGTGAGGTTGCGCCGGGAGCTATTATTTTGGGAGAGTCAAAAGTTGGAGATGGTAGTTTTATAGGTGCAGGTGCCATCATTAATCCCGGAGTAAGAGTAGGAAATAATGTTGTAGTAGCTGCAGGAGCTGTAGTAATTGATGATGTACCCGATAATGTCATGGTTGCCGGCGTACCGGCAAAGTTCAAAAGCCGGGGATAAGAAAGCGTTTTATTGCCTTTCTTTGAGTGATGAATCCGACCGGTTTCCTCGACAATCTAAACTCCTTCGTTCAAAAGGAAGCCCTTTTCAGAAAAGAAGATGTATTGCTTTGCGCCGTCAGCGGCGGACTGGATTCCATGGTTCTGGTCCATGCGCTGCATTCCCTTGGTTATGCCATTGAAATTGCCCATGTTAACTTTGAACTCCGAGGTGAGGATTCTTTTCTGGATGAAAAACTGGTACAGGAATGGGCCGGAAATCATCATATGCTATTCCACCTGAAAAGAGCCGGCGAAACCCTTAAAAAAATGCCGGGTTCCCTGCAGGAAAATGCCCGGAATTTCCGCTACGAATGGCTTGAAAATCTGGCAACCGAACGCGGCATCCGGCACCTGGTTTTGGGTCATCATGCCGGTGACCAGCTGGAAACCATCCTGCTGCAGTTTTTCCGTGGCGGCGGTATCCGTGCGCTGAAAGGCATGAACCCGTCTTCCGGATTGCGCCGCAGGCCGCTGCTTCCTTTTTCAAAGGAGCAGTTGCAGGCTTATGCGGAAGAATGCGGTCTGCACTGGCGTGAAGATGTGAGCAACGCCGGCGATGCTTACCGTAGAAATCAGGTCAGGCATCAGCTGCTGCCCCTGCTGGAAGATGTTTTCCCCGGTTACTCCGGCGTGCTGCTCCGGAATGCGGAACGCCTTTCCCTCCAGGCCGGTGTGCTGGACCATACTTTCGAGGAACTTAATCAGGCCTTCCTGAAGTTAAAAAATGCATCTTCCGTTGAATACTGCCTGGACGCCATTGAGGCCCATCCGCTGGGAACCTGGTTTCTCACCGACCTGCTGGTGCGAAATGGTTTTTCCTTTTCTGATGCCTTCAGCCTGAGCGAAAATTGCGGAAAAACGGAAAGCCGCGTCCGAAGTAACGGCAGCGGACTGGTGGCAGAGTTCCGTTATCCGCGTTTCCTGTTCCGGAAGGAAGGAGAAGTCCTGCTCCCTGAAGTCTGCATTGAAAGGGCAGAAAAGGCCGTTTTTCAATTGTCAGACAAACTCATTCTAAGGGCTGAACTGAGCTCATCTCCCCCGCAAAACGGCGGACTTTACCTCTGGTCAACACCTCTTGAAAATTTGAAATTTCCCCTGCTTTTCCGTTTATGGAGGGCAGGAGACCGCATCGCCCCGGCAGGCATGGGCGGGAAGAAAAAGAAGGTCAGCGATGTGCTGAGCGAGGCTAAACTAAGTCCAACTGAAAAAAGCACTCAGTATCTCCTGGAAGATGCAGGCGGGCGAATTCTCTGGATTCCGGGAATCAGGAACTCGGAGGTGCTGGAAGAAAAATCAGGTCCTTTTTTTGTCCTGATTTTAGGCACAGCGGATCACTGACCAGACAGCATCTCCCTCCTGTACTCCGACAGAATCGCGCCTTTGGTAATGAAACCCATATAACGGTTTCCCTCGCCTACAACCGGCAGGCGGAAGGCCCTGGTCTGGTCAAATTTTTCAAGAATGCCGGCGCTGCTGTCGCTTTCGAGCAGGATGAAGGCTGCCGGTGGCTTCATTAGTTTTCCTATAGTGATGATACCGGCGTACTCGTTGCGGAAAATCCAGTCTTTTACTTTGCTGAAGGCAACAATGCCCAGTAATTCTCCTTCATTCCCCAGCACCGGAAAGGTATTGTGAGCCGAGCGCTCCAGGACCGGAATAAAATCCTGCAGGCTCATGCCGGGATGCAGGGCATCGTAATCGGTTTCCATCAGGCGGTGGATGTGCAGTTTCTCCAGTACCTGCCGGTCATCTTCACTGCGGCGCGGAGTGCTCCGGCCTTTTTTGCCCGGACCAAAACGCACTGCCACCGAATAGCTCAGGGCGGAGACCAGCATCAGTGGAATCATGAGTTCGTAGCCCTGGGTGAGTTCGGCAATGAGAAAGATGGCCGACATGGGTGCAAAAAAGAAACCGCTGATGATGCCGGCCATTCCCACGATGGTGAAATTGCTGGTAGAAACGGAGACAAACCCAAGCATTTTGCATGCCCTGGAAAAGGCATAACCCAGGTTGGCCCCGATGAACAGGCTGGGTGCAAACTGACCTCCGTTGCCACCACCGCCCAGCGTAAGAGAAGTGGCAATGGCCTTCAAAAAGGCTGAGAGTAAAATGAAGAGGATGAAAATCCAGCTTCCCCTTTCGTCGAGATTGCCGAGCAGGCTGCCTTCAAAAAGGCGATAGAGATGAAAGCTGGCCAGATTCATTACCGTGTCGTAACCCTCCCCATAAAAACCCGGGAAAAGGAGCAGCAGCAGTGCCAGGATTCCACCGGCCAGCAGGGCTCTGAAATAAGGCTGCTGTATTTTCTGAAGCCAGGCCGAAATCTTATTGGAGGAAGAAGTAAACCAGATGGAGGTAAAACCGGTGAGTAATCCCAGCAGGATGTAAAAGCCAAGATTCTCTGAGCGAAAGGCTTCCTGCATTTCAAAATGAAGCAGGATGGATTTGGAAAGGACTACTTTGGAAAGCAGGGCTCCGGTTGCCGAAGCCAGCATGACCGGTACGATGGAAGCCAGGCTGATGTCTACCAGAAACACCTCGGCGGCAAACAGCATTCCGGTGATGGGCGCGTTAAAGGAAGCGGCTATCCCGGCTGCGATGCCGCAGGCCAGCATGAGGTTGCGGTCCTGAATACGAAGCTGCACAAAGTCGGCCACATTGGAACCCAGTGCAGCACCGGTTGCCACGATGGGAGCCTCCACCCCTGCTGATCCGCCGAAACCTACGGTAATGCCGGAGGTGAAAATGTGATTGTAGGTCTGGGAAAAGGGGAGTTTTCCGTCTTTGTTCCGCACGGAATCCACGATGGCAGATATTCCTCTGGTAAAGGTTTCCGGCCAGAAAGTACGGATGAGAAAAACGGTAAGCAGCATACCGGCCGTTGGAAGGAATACCAGGCCCAGACTCCATTTTTCCTGAATCCGGAGGCCAGCCAGGTATTCCTGCACAAAAAAGACAAAGGTCTTGAGGGTAATGGAAGCACCTCCGGCAAGAAAACCAACGGCCACGCTGGTAAACAGCAGGAACTGCCTTTCACTGATCCGTTTTCTCAGCTGCCAGAGCAGACTTTGGAGAATAGACACGAATGCGTAAGGATTCATGGGCACAAGGTAAGCAGTCGGACAAATTGATGATTGATCCGCAGAAAATTTTTAGCAGTTCATGGTGGTTTTTTGTTTTAAGGTGCTGGGGGAATTAAACTAAGTTTGCAGAAATTGATAGTAAAAGGTAACATGTTGTTTTTTGAAGTTCTCCTGATCAATTTCCTGTTAGTGGTTGTACTGCTTTCCCTGGGATGGATTCCTTCTGGCTTTTTGTGCAGGAAACTGGGTAATACCAATATTAATCTACGTCTTTTTACAGCCGTATTTTTCGGCTACTTATTTACTCAGAGTTTTGTTGCAATCTGGGTTACAAAAGGGCTAACCATGCAATGGCTTAATTTCCTGCCCTTTTTCATGCTGCTAGGAATACGGTCTGAAGTTAAGACTGAAATTACTGCTGGAAAACAGGAGTTTTTTTGGAGGGACGTGCTTATTCCTACTGGGATGTTATTTTTTTTAACATTTTACATGGTAAAGTCGTATGCTCCAGATTTTATAACCATCAGCCGGCAACCATTTATTGATTTTGTGAGCTATGCAGGATCCGCCTATGCTTTAAAAATTTCGGGTACGGAGAATTTATTTTTGGATAAATCCCTTTTCTTCCCGGAACTATGCTCACTCAACCTTTACCATTTCACTGAATTATGGCTAATTCGATTGGTTGCAGAGGTAACAAATCAAACGGATTTATGGATTACCTGTTTTATTATCCCTGTTTTTCTGAATTTGCTTGTATCATTCAGTTTAAATTCTCTGCCAGAAACACGGAAATTATCTGGCTTTATTTTGGCAATTATCATTTTCAGTTTGTGTTTTGCACAGGGAAAGTTGTTGATTTTTGACGATTACTTTCTATTTCATGTTCTTGATTTATTTGGTACTAAGCTTGCCCTGATCATTCCGGTTTTTTTATTACTATGGAATCTGCGTAAAAATCGAAATCTATTTCTTGCATTTTTACTCATTCTTCCTCAGATTAATATTCTTCTGGCGGTATTACTAGCCATTCTCGCTTTTGCTAAGTTTTTTTTGATGAGCAATGAAAAATCCCGCTTGCCTTCAAAAGGCATTTGGTTGGGTTATGGGCTGTATTTCGGTGCATTTCTTATAATTCTGATTTTCGGGATGAATCCTTCCAAAGGAGAATTAAAATCTGCAGGTATGGAAGGATTAAAAACATTCATCCTTACCTTTTTTCAGTATGGAAGAGAGGCACTTTTTAATCTTGGTTTTTTATACGGATATCCATTTTTAGTATTGGCTTCTCTTTTCCGTAGCCGTAAATATGCGCTTCTAATCTTTCCATTCATAATAGCAAAAGCTATAGGAAGAATAGCGCCTTCTGGTTCTGCTGTTCTGGCCGAATTTACACCCGCAATTGAATTGATTTGTTGTGTGGGAGGTTTGTGGTGGATTGATCGTCGATTTCTGCATTTTCCTGCATTTGTTAAAAATGGAATCCTTATCATTTTTCTTCTTAGTGTTATAAGTGCTTTCGGAAATGCATTTACCGGTTTTATGGATTTTGAGCAAATATTCACGCTAGCAGCTTGTAGTTTCTTTTATTTACTGACGTTTGCTATTTTGGTTTGGAAAGACAATCAAATATCCCTTCCTCTGCTGAAATTTCCTGGAAAAGAGTATATTTTAGGAATTTGTTTGGTTGTGCTCACATGGAAAACATTCCGGTATCACAAATCTATTCCCTTTGATGTCCCATTTTATCAGATGCTTAGGAATGAAGCGGAGCCGGTTTCAAGAAGTATTTATTTTTCATCTATGCACTATTCTCCTTTTCCCTTGCACGTAAAAGCCGGTATCCCACTCTTGTTTCATTATCCTGACGCACATTCAATTCCTGTGACCCAGTTTGATGACAGCACAACGCATGGAAATTATGTTACTATGCATCTGAAGGAATTCCCCTTCAGTATTTTCTGTAACCTCCCTGCGAATAAGGCTTTTTCCGTTCAGCAAAACACTCTTCGTTTTATTAAAGAATACGGAATTCAATTTGCCTGGGTAGATAAATCATATCCTCAAAGTAAACTTTCATTTCTGGAACCTTATATGGAAAAACGCTGGGTTTCTGAAAAGGAAGGTAAAGAGTTCTGGAAAATTAATCCAAGGAAAATTCTGATAACCGAGCAGCTATCTCCTTCATCCGCCGGAAAGTAAGGTTGATTCTGGGCGCTGAGATTTTTTTTGATACCGGCAGACTGTGATGCCAGTAATGCTGGGATTCTGCATCCATCATCAGCAGGCTGCCGCTCTCCAGCATAAGCTCTCTTTTTATACTATTGTCTTTTCTGAGCCGGAATAAAAAACGCCGGGGCTGTCCGAAACTCAGGGAGGCGATTGGAGCATGAGGTTCCAGCGAAGGTTCATCGTCGCTATGCCAGCCCATGCCTTCGCTACCGTCGTGGTAGAGGTTGAGCAGGCAGGAGTTAAATCCGGTACCGCATTCTTCTTCTGTGCGTTGTTTGATTTCCAGCAGGTTTTTTGTCCACGGCAGAGCGAGGCGGCTGTGCCCGGAATAGCGGTAGTCAAAGGCCTGATCGCCGTACCAGGCTACTTTGCGCCGCGTGATGATGTCGCGCCCATAGATTTTTACGGTATCGCTGCTCCATGCAATCTCCTGAATAAGTGCTTCGAACAGAGTAGCTGCTTCGCTCTGCGAAAACAGCCCGGGTTGGTACCAGACCATTCCTTGTTCCTTCAGGATAAATTGCCGGGCATCGGGAGCGTTTTCCATTTTTTACTGAACCTGTAAATCCAGGATATTGTTCGGATTCCGGAAGTGAATATGCATGCGGCCCCGATGGCAGCGGATACCCTGCAGGCCTGCTGCAGGCCGAAGCGTAGGAGCGAACAGCGGGAAATGCCGCCATGAAAATCCTCATTTTAAGACTAAATTGCCCCATCAAAAAGGGGCTATTGATGTTGCTTACAAGAAAAAATGCTTTCCTGAAATTTGCTGAAACTTTCCTCGGAAGGCACCAGAAAGTGGTCCGGTGGTTTCTGGTATGCTGGACAATAGTCATATTGCTTTTCCTGTTGCCAAACCGAGGCATGAGTCCGGTATGGTCTGTGCCTTATTTTTCGGGGGCGGCAAACCTGGAAGCCGGTCGGGGCTGGTATTTTTTGCCTTCTGAAGTGGATTCCCTCAAAGAGGCAAGGGGTTGGTCATTTTACACGTATTCATTTAAAAAAGGGGGGCAAGGGGACCTGCAATCATATTCACAAAATGTGCCGGGATACCTATACTGGGTGTACATGGCGCATAAATTAATTCCTTTTTTCAATGAGGTATTTTCGATTGTATGCCTGCAGGCTTTTCTCCACGCAATGGTTTGTTTTTTGAGTATCAGAATGCTTGAAAGCAGGCTGGCCCGCCTGATTTTTATGCTCTTTTATGCGATAAATCCGCTTGTTCTGTATTTTGTAACTTTCCCGTTTTATTATTTCTTTCAAAGCATCTCAGCCTTTTTGTTGGTTTTGTTTTTCTTTGGAAAAAGGCCAATTGTGGCGGTGAGAATTGCCTTGATTGCGCTGGGAATACTTGCATTTCTAACCCGGAAAACGGTACTCCCGATGGGATTGATGCTTAGCGGCGTCCTGTTTTTTCAAAAGCGGTTTGCGCTAGCCTCTTTGAATCTTGCGGCCATGGTCCTGGTTCCCCTGCTGCTGCAGTATGTGGGGCTCAGCCCTAAAAAATCACCCGGGCTCTGGCATACGGCTTTCATTGGAATTGGTGCCTATCCCAATCCTTATCCCGGACTTCAGCAACTCAGTGATAACTGTGGTACTTCTCTTTACAAAAAAGAGCGGGATCCATCCTTTAGTTTGGAGATAAGCGGAAGTTTCGTGAAAAATACCGAGGTGATGGATTCGTATTTTGCTTTTATGAAAGAGAATTATTTCCGTGTTCTCAATGAAAAACCTCTGCTCCTGGCCCGCAATGCCGCGCTCAACTTTTTTCAGGCGTACTCACTTGGGCATCTGAGCAATAAGCCATTCATTTTCAACTTACTGATTGCGATTTCCGGCCTTTGCTACTTCTTTTTGCTTGTGAAGGAAAGGGCCTGGTTTTTCCTGATATCCATTGGCATGAGTCATCTGGCATTCACGCCCTACTTTCCGCCGATTCCAGCATATATGTTTGGAAGCTACATCCTGCTGGTTTTCGGTTTCTGCAAGGTGTTTATAGAAAACAGCAGTAGCAGAGGTCAGGAAATCAGCGTGAAAAATTCCTGTCTTTGAGCCTGATAAAGGCCTTTTTAAAAAATGATGGGATACCCTTAAAGTAATGTGATGCTCAGAAATACCAGCTGATTTCACCTTTCCGGATTTCCTCCTCCAGCAGCAGGTATGGTATAAGGAAGCCGTTTAGTACAAAAAATAATCCCAGATAATGCATTAGAACTTCGTTATGAGGGCCTAATATGCAATAAATCAGCGCCTTTTATTCGAAATTCGTAGCAGAGCTACGGATACAGAAGAAAAGGCGGCGAAGCCTCTGATTTGAAGCAGGTTAGGCACGGAATAGATTTTCTAATGCTTTTTCTGGGATAATACTACCCCGGCATTACAGAGACCCTTCATGCAGGGAATCTGAGCATTGTAGTTTTCAAGACCGAATTCTTCCCGGATCTGCTCAAAAAAATGCATCACTACTATGGATGCGGCGATGAACCGCAATTCGTTCAGATTCCGGAGGATAATACTATTTCCTGTGGCGAACTTCCGCCGGAGTCGAATGTATTGTCAGGCATTATTTTACTGGTAACAGGTTTGGTAATGCAGGTAAAGGTGTTCCCAGTCGAAGAGCATGGAAGCGCGCTCGGTCTGGTTGCGCTGGCTGATGCGGTCGCGGCGGCTCTGGCGCACAAAGCTCAGCATCTGGTCGGAGAGTTCTTCGGCGGCATCGTGGTAAGCACGCTGATTGCGCCGGGTAACATAGATTCCCTGCTTTTCGTGCTCGGGCATGGTTTTGAGCACATAATCTCCGAAACCCGATAAATCGCTGGTTATGGTTGGCACGCCCGAGGCGATGGACTCCAGTGGTGTATATCCCCAGGGCTCATAGAAACTGGGGAAGACGCCAAGGTGGCAGCCGCGCACAAACTGGGTGTAATCCATTCCGAAAAGTGGGTTGGTGCTGGCAATGAAATCCGGGTGGTACACCACCTTCACTTTGTGGTTGCGGTGATTGAGTAATCCATGGCTGCGGATGGATCTGAGAATCTCATCGTTGTGGTCGTCGGCCAGGTTGTGGGTAACGATGAGCGGCAGGGTATCGGCTTTCCAGGACTGGAGAATCCTGCGGAGGCGGAGCCGCCAGTAGTCGTCGACGAAGTCGTTGAGGTTGGGGAGCTTGTTATCGCGGCTGGAGGCGACGGAATAAAAGAGCTTATCACCCACAATCCGCTCAATGGATCGGGTGGTCTGGCGGATTTCTTCCATCATGGCCCGGCTTTGCAGGGCGTAAGGATTCATGGAATGGAAGGGCTGCTTGGTTACCATGAACATCACCACGGTGGTATCCAGTCCTTCGAGGTGCATTTTCCAGTTGAGCCGTGCCAGTGCTTCGAGGGTAATGTCGAAGCCTTTGTTCCGGAATTCAAATCTGCCTGAAGTAAAGAAGTAGAGTGTTTTTTCCAGGTCGAAGGAATAGCTCTGGAAAAAGTGTCCCATTACAAATTCATGGATTTTCTCCTTGTACTGCTTGTGCAGGTTCTGGAATTCGTGCAGGGCGGTAAAGCGTTCGATGTTGAGTCCGTTCGGCACAATCACATCGGGCTCACGGCCGAGAAGGAAGCGGCACTCCTGGGCAGTTACATCAGACACCGTAGAGAACACATGGGCACCATGGGCAGCAGCCCTTTCAGCTTTTGCTATGCCCAGCACATTGAAGTGCAGGGCTTCCTTATGCCAGTCGTAAAAGGGCAGGCGGTCGTAAAAGTGACCGTCGTTCATGGCCAGGTAACGGCCGAGCAGGGTGGCATGGGTGGTGAATACGATTCGGAAAGGCAGCTCATCCCTGCGGATTCCGGGAATGCAGGTGGCCGACATCCATTCATGAAAATGGCTGAACATCTGCCAATCGGTAGCAGCGGCAACTTTTGCCAGAAAGCCGTGAAAAATTTTGACAAGTTCGCCGAAGGCGGCACACTGGTCAAAGAGCGGATTGTCTTCCGGGCAGTTGATGTCATGGTTTTCAAAAAGCAGGTATTTGATTTCGGCCAGCCGGTGCATCAGCTGCTTCGGATCAAAAAGCACGACTTTGGGATTTCCGGAAACCAGCCAGCGTCCGTACTGCACCTGAAAACCGGCATCCCGCATGAGCAAAACTGCCTGTCCGAAGGGATGGCTGTAATCATCCGTGGGATCAAACTCGGCAGAGAAGTTCTTGTGAACCAGCGGACCAGCACAGAGATAATCTTCGCCCCATTCCTGCACGGCAGCGGGCACCTTTGAGCGGATAACGGTATAAATTCCGCCGACCTGATTACAGACTTCCCAGGCTGTTTCGATGAGCAGTTTCCGCTTGCCGGCGGATCTTTCTTTTTTTCCGGATGCTGCCATTTTTCGGATTAAAATCTCAGTTAACAAAAAGCAAAAAGCCCCGCAATCTACTTACGGGGCCTGAAAAAATTCTGAGGAAAATCAATCAGCGGGCCAGTTTGAATACGATCGGAATGTTCATTCTGACCTTTACTTCCCGGCCCCCGTTTTTACCGGGAATCCATTTGGGCATGGATTTTACCACCCGGAGGGCTTCTTCGTCGCAGCCGTAGCCGATTCCTTTGAGAAGTTTTACATCATCCACATCACCGGAGGAGGTTACCACAAAAGTTACGAAAACCTTTCCTTCAATATCCTGATTGATGGCTTTCTGCGGGTACTTGATGTTCTTGGCGAAGTATGCCTGAAGATCTCCGCCCGGAGGCTGTGGATCCTGCTCCACGAAGGAAAACTCCGGTTCGGGTTCACCGCCGCCGATTACATCGCCCGAACCAGCCTGATCCATGCTGAGTTCGTTAGGGTCGGCATCGGGATCTCCCTGAACAGTTTCGGTACCGGCCACCACCTGCTTAAGTTCTTCCTGCTTCGGAGGATCTTCTTCAATGATTTCCTCATCCGGCGCTACTTCCGGTGGTACGAAACGCACGGTGGAAACCTTTGGCGGAGGGGGAGCTGCCGGAAGGGGCGGCGGAGGTGGTGTCTTTGGATTGATTGGCGGAGGCTCAATCATTTTTGGATCCACCGTTACAATTTCCTGTTCCTCTATTTCGTCTTCCGGCTTGATTTTTTCCCAGATTACCGGACCCAGGGTAAAGAGTGCAAATCCGAATAGGGCAATGCCCAAAGCGCGCAGCACATACTCATCGTAAATGCGGCGGATGTCATAGGCACCATACTTTTTATTCCGGCCTTCGAAGATGAGGTCGTTGAGACTTGCCTTTTTGTAATCCATGTTTTCCATTGCAGGCAGTATCAGTATGGTGCTTTTTCCAGAAGTTCGAGATCTGCAGGCGTGATGTCTACCAGCGCATAAATTTTCACACCGGTAATGGCCATTTCATCAATTACATCCACCACATTTTTGTAGCGGGCTTCTTTTTTTGCCTTAATGATCATGATGGGTTCTTTCACCGTTTTTACCTTGTCCAGAAGCACTTTACGCAGGCCGCTTTCAGAGAAATTGGTAAGTTTTACTTCCGGATTTTCGGTACCGGTGTAGTAATACACTTTGTCGTTTTCGGCCAGAACGAGGGTGGTTGTGCGAGACTCCGCCACTTTCATGGTTTTGTTGTCCTCGGTCTTGTCGGGCATGTTCACCTCCATGGTCTGAGGCTTGCTGAAGGTGGTAGTGAGCATGAAGAAGGTAACCAGCAGAAAGGCCAGATCAACCATCGGCGTCATGTCTACTTTGGTGGAAACCTTTTTCCCCCCCCCGGTGTCTATATCTGCCATCTTTTCTTTTCGTCTTTAACGGATTCGAGGATGAAAAATTCTTACAGCACCTTCGGCTTCAGCTTCAGGTCGGTGATGAGGTTAAACTTGTTGATGTTCTGCTCCTGCAGGGTACCGATTACCTTGGCTACCACATCGTAACTGGCATCCACATCACCTTTAATGGTAATGCGCAATTTAGGATTGGCGTATCGTGCATAGGCTATCCAGTCGGTAAGCTCATTCTGCAGTGAATCACAGGGGATTCCCTGTTGAGGGAACTTTGTTTTATCTTTTGTAGCGAGCAGTTCCCGGAGATTCCCGATGGGTACACCGAAAGAACTTACTAAGGAAAACTGCTTGATTTCGTCAGTGGTAAAACCAACTTTATACTTTCCGGCCACAAATTCCAGCATTTTCTCCCGGTCAAACTGCCCGTCGATGCCGAAGAACACACGGCTCTTCTTGTCGATGGAGATGGTCATGATGTCTTTATCGGGAAGCTTGGTATCCGAAATGGAGGCAGGAGTATCCACCACTACGGGATCGTCTGGTTTGAATTTGGCGGTGAGGATAAAGAAGGTGAGGAGCAGAAAAGCCATATCGCACATGGCTGTCATGTCCAGCGAAATACTCTTCCTCGGTATTTTAACTTTCGCCATGGTTGTTAATCGGCTTCAGGTCAGAAATCTGGATTACCTGGATTTGGATCCGAAAGTCTGAATGATGCTGAATCCAACCTCATCGATGGAATAGGTGAGGTTGTCGATTTTGCTGGTGAAGAGATTGTAGAAAATGATAGCGAATGCCGAAGAACCGATACCGAGGGCTGTGTTGATAAGAGCTTCGGAAATACCGGTGGATAGGGCAGCTGAATCAGGTGCACCGGCATTGGCAAGAGCGGCGAAAGCGCGGATCATACCAAGTACGGTTCCTAGGAGACCTACCAGTGTTGAAACAGAGGCGAGGGTTGCCAGAATGGTCAGGTTTTTCTCCAGCATGGGGAGCTCAAGTGCAGTGGCATCCTCCAGTTCTTTCTGGATGGCGAGAACTTTCTGATCTTTTGCCATACCATGTTCGTCAAGCATCTCCTTGTATTTGTGCAGAACAGACTGAATCACATTTCCTACCGAACCCTGCTGCTTTCCGCACTCGGCGATGGCACCGTCGACATTGTCGGCACTCAGCATGGATTTGATTTTGCGGACAAATTCTTCAACCGAACCTGTGCCGGAAGCCTTTCCGATGGTGAGCAGGCGCTCCACAGAAAAGGTTATTACCATCAGGAAGAAAGACATCAGGAAGGGTACAATTACACCCCCTTTATATACAGTGCCAAGCCATTTTCCGATTCCATCTTCAATCGGGTGGTTGTTAATATCGCCTCCCTGAAAGTTGCCTGGACTTCCCAGAACATAAAGATAAAATACCCAGGCAAAAATGAAGATGATCACCATGGTGATGCCGGCAAAAAAAGACTTGGCCTTATTAGCCGGAGCTGGTTGTTTAGGCGTTGCTGCAGAAGCCATTTAATTTAAATTTTAGAAAATTGAATTTGATACGATTAGCCGAATTCTGTTTTGTGGCGCAATAATAGGAATTATTCCCTTTGGTTGGAGAGGCTTATGCAGCAAAAAAATTTTGTTCCCGAATGAAGCCTGATTTTTAACTTGATTTTTCACCGCGTGGTTGGATCATCGGGTTGCGGATTTGCTTCCTGACGGTCGGAGAATAATAAAAAACCCGCTGTGAGTCAGCGGGTTTTTTATAAAATATTGATAAAGCCCGGTGAGCTATCAGAAGAAGAAAAATTTCTTCTTTTTCTTAATTACCGGGGCAGGGGCATTTTTGGAATCATCCGAAGGCGCTACATTGATGTATTTTGCCTTGTCGGAAGCAACCATCTGGATGGTGTTATTAAGTATAATGAGTGATGAACCATCCTTTCTGCCTTCGCTGGTAAAGAAGGAATCAAGTTTTCCGTCTTTGAAGAATAGATACAGATTCTGCTCTTTGCTCATATACTCTTCCGTTCCGGTGGTTTCTCCGCCGCGGCTGTTGATAATTTTCGGACTAACCTTACGCTCAACCAGTTTATACTTATAAGAATAAATGGTATAGCCATCTTTATGGTTTGCATAAATGTTGTAAGGCTTGGAACCCAAAAGCGAAATCACCTCTGGCAGGGTAGAGTTCAGCTTTAGCTCCATTACGTTCTCAACAGAAGCAAACTTGGATACTTTAACGGTTTCGCAGCTGCTAAGCAAAACGAGTGCAGCCAAAACAGAGAATAACTTTATATTCATGACAGAATTTGTTTAATGATTATGGAACAGAGATAAACTTGGTTTTATCGGCACTTACTGCCTGAATGGTGTTGTTGGTGATGATCAGGTCATTCACATCTTTTCTTCCTTCTGTGGTTACGAAAGATTCAAGCTTTCCCTCTTTGAAGAAAAGGTAAAGGAACTGTTCCTTGCTGTTGTATTCTTCAGTGCCATTGCTTTCGCCACCTCTTGAATCCACGAGTTTCGGACTAATCTTACGCTCGGTGACCTTGTATTTGTAGGTGTAAACAACATACCCTTCTCTGTGATTGGAGTAAATGTTGTAGGGTTTAGAACCCAGAGCTGAGGTTACCTCCGCAATTGACGAATTGAGCTTAAGGTCAATAACGTTTTCCACGGAAGCAAATTTGGCAACCTTGACGGTTTCGCAGCTGAATGCTATTCCTGCGATTATCATCAGGGAAACCAATGTTTTCATGGTTTTTTGCATCTTTTTAAGATTAATAATTATTTGAGTTAAAACTGGTCCGTTTTTTATTGTGGGGTCTGGACTCCACATTTTTCCGCAATAGTACGCCATACAAGCATTCCATCCAAAATTATGACAGGCATCAGTCACTTCATTGTTTATTTCATCTTTTTCTCGGTGGTATATCTGTTAAAATTCATGTCCGAATTCTTCTACATCAGGACTCGTTGTGATGCTTGCAGGTATCTGAAAAGAGTTTTTTTACTTTCCCCTTCTGAATGAGGCCCGTATCAGTTTTGTATTTGAAAAAGAGGCTTAATTTACAAGTTCTTTGTTCCTGATTTTTCCGTCTTCGCGTATGGACAAGATGTTTCGTAATATTTGTTTGCTTTTGGTCCTGACGGGCCCGTTTTCTGTATTATCCCAAAACTGGATTCCGTCTGCGGAAACAAATTTTGAATTCAGGCACATAAAAAAAATTCAGGCTGGCCCTGCGGGCCACATCTATGCTCTGGACCGAAGTCAGAATCTGGCATTGATACGGTTTGATACCATTAAGACCACAATCAGGCCGGTTCTTGTAAAAACAATTCCGCTCGGTTTCTGGCCGGGCCATCAGCGTGAGCAGCGGATTTTTGATATATCATCTGTATCAGAAGATGGTCATGACGTTGCCTTATCTTTGATTTCCAAATTGATAAAAGGTCGCGGTCCGGATGGCAGTCCCGAACATGAAGAAGCAAGGCATGAGCTCTTTCTGCTTAATTTTCCTGAACAAAAGATGGTTTTCAGGACCGAAACCGTAAGGAAAGCAGTCTCAATTTTTCATGGTCAAACGCTTCGCTTCACAGATTTCAGTACTGGAAGCCTCAGAATAATGGCGAAGGATCCGGAAGATCCCCAGCCCCGGATTCATTCGGTTCCTGCTTTCGATGATAAAAGCAGAGACATACGACCGGTTCATCATCTCAGCATCGGAAATCAGGGCTTATCGGCTTCGGAGGAAATCAAAATCTGTTTTGATCTGAACCAGACGGATTTTATTCTGAGAGCTGATGGTATCAGGGTTCAGAAAGAAGGAAAAGAATTCTGGTCATACCCTTTGAGGTCTGAAAGTGATGTGGAGATTTTTCGGTTCAGGAAGCACTTTCTTCTGAATATTCAGCCTGCCGATTCCTTTTTTCTGATTACGCCCTCCAGTGCCGGAGTCGGGGTCCTTCCGAAACCCCGGATGAAGCTTTACCAGCAAACCGGCCTCTTGAATGATTCCATTCTTGTGAATTTTTCAAGGGGCTCCTTCCACTTTTTTGATATCAGAACGGGCAGGACATCGCAGAGTTCTCAGGTCGTCTCTGAACCAAATTTGCCGGCTGAAAATCCACGGCTGGCTGTTTCCGGAGCAGATCGTCTGGTTTTATGGCAGAAAAGCGGGCTTCAATTCCGTTTCAACCTGCGCAGCCGGCAATTCGGGATGGAAAAAACTACCATTCAGGACAGTAACATCGTGCATTTTCCCATCCTCAATTCCAGGAAATTCAGGCTGAGCACTACCCGGTTCAGTGAGGCGGAAGATACATCCAATCAGGCGGCCTCAGCTTTTTCACCGGGTGTTTTCCTCAATGGTGTGCGGATTGGCAGGTCGGGTATTTCTTCCCTGGATGAATTTGTAAAATTTGATGTCTCTGAAAAAGCGGGTCTGGCATTTATCCATTACCGGCAGTCCCTCTTGCTTGCATTGAACGGGAAATCGGAAAAGGTATGGCAGGTTTCTGATTCTGACTCACCATTGCTGGCGCTCAAGGCAGATGAAGACGGAAGTTCTGTTTTTACCATCTCTGAAGGCGGAATCGTTGATTTCAGAAATGCTGTTAACGGAAAAAAATATGCTTCCCTTTTGTTTGATTCCACTGGTCGCGATTGGATCATCTGGACACCCTCTGGTTATTACGATGCTTCCCCTGCCGGAGAAAGACTGCTGACCTGGATGCCGGCCTCATCGGAAGTTCAGTTTCCGGGATCTTTTTCCGTCGCAGCTTTTCGCCGGCATTTCCGCCGGCCCGAGCTGGTAGATGCCGCCATTCTTTGCCGGGATGAAGCAGAGGCACTCAGAAGGCTGAAGGCAAGCTCAGGGATAAAAAATGAAATCAAAAGGAAGAATTCGCTTCCGGCCGCAATCCGCCTTCCTTTTCCCGGTGATTTTTTCAGCACAAAAGGTCCGGACATAAAGCTGCCTTTTTTTCTCGTACCCGGCCGGCTTCCTTTAAAAAAAATACTGCTTGTTCTCAATGGTCAGTCACTTCAGGATTACCTGCCCGATGGCAGGGATGTAATTACGGTTTCTGTTCCGCAGGGAAACAGCGTGCTGGAACTCGTTCCGGTTTCATCAGCGGGCGAAGGAGAGAAAATTTCCTGCCGCTTGCAGCGGATATCCGGCCGATGATGCTGATCCGGCCTGAAATCAAAGAGAATTTCTAATTTGCGCCCTCAAAAATTCCAGAATGAATTCAATTTCCTCCCTTGCCCTTTCCGGTAAAAAAGTACTTCTCCGGGCCGATTTCAATGTTCCCCTGACTGCTGAATTTCAGGTTTCAGACGATACCCGTCTTCGTGCCACAGTACCTACCATCCGCTATCTTCTCGATGCAGGTGCATCGGTTATTCTGATGTCTCATCTGGGGCGTCCCAAAGACGGGCCTTCGGAGAAGTATTCCCTGAGGCATATTATCTCTTCGCTGGAAAGTTTGCTCGGAAAAGCGATTCAATTCGCCGGCGACTGTATTGGTTCAGAAGCAGCTGAAAAAGCCGCCGCACTTAAACCGGGCGAAATACTCCTTCTGGAAAACCTCCGCTTTTATAAAGAAGAGGAGAAAGGCGATCCGGATTTTGCAAAAAAGCTGTCAGCCCTGGGTAATGTTTATGTGAATGATGCCTTCGGAACAGCTCACCGGGCACACGCATCAACTGCCGTAATGGCGCAGTTTTTTTCAGAAAAGGCAGCAGGTTTCGTAATGCATGCTGAAATTGAAAATGCGAAGAAAGTGCTGGATGCTGCTCAAAAGCCCTATGTGGCCATCATGGGTGGTGCCAAGGTTTCGGATAAAATTCTCATCATAGAAAATCTGCTTGACCGCATCGATCATCTCATCATTGGCGGTGGTATGGCTTACACATTCTGGAAAGCTCAGGGTGGCGTGATTGGTTCATCCCTTCTGGAAGAAGACCGGATTGAAACCTGTATCCGAATCCTGGAGTCTGCAAAGCAAAAAGGAGTGAAAGTGCATCTCCCTATGGATTCTACTATAGCCGATGCCTTTTCCAACGAGGCACAGAAAACCAATTGCGAAAGTATGGGTATTCCGGCGGGTTGGATGGGACTCGACATAGGTAAAAAAGCGCAGACTGATTTCAGAGAAGTGATTCTGAGTTGCAAGACCATTCTCTGGAATGGTCCGATGGGCGTTTTTGAAATGCCGGCTTTTGCAGAAGGAACCCGGGCCATCGCACATGCAGTGGTAGAAGCTACCGCAAAAGGGGCATATTCGCTCATCGGCGGAGGAGATTCTGCTGCAGCCATCAATCAGTTTGGATTCGGCGACCGTGTTTCCTATGTTTCCACTGGTGGAGGCGCTTTGCTTGAGTACATGGAAGGCCGGGTTCTCCCTGGTGTGGCTGCTCTGGAAAATTGAATTTCAAGCGAATCGCAATAAAAATCTTCAATAGTAATTCGAAAATAATTCCTTAAAGTAATACCATGCAATCCCACGAAGTAGATTACAAAATCATCGGAGACGACATTCAGATTGTTGAAATTGAGCTTGATCCGGGTGAAACTGTGATAGCAGAAGCCGGCGCCATGCTGTACATGGAAGAGGGCATTCAGTTTGAAACCAAGATGGGCGATGGCTCAAAACCCAATTCAGGGTTTTTTGATAAAATGCTGGCAGCGGGCAGCCGGATTTTCACGGGTGAATCGCTGTTTATGACGCATTTCACCCATCATGGTCATGGAAAGGGTCATGTCGCTTTTTCCGCACCCTATCCCGGTACCATCATTCCGGTTGATCTTTCCACTATGAGGGGAAATGAACTAATCGTACAAAAGGATGCTTTCCTCTGCGCCGCACTTGGTACCAAACTGGCGCTGCACTTCAATAAAAAATTCGGAGCCGGAATTTTCGGAGGCGAAGGTTTTATTCTTCAAAAACTATCAGGCGATGGAAAGGCCTTCATTCATGCGGGTGGAACGCTTATTGAACGTCAGCTGAACAATGAAACGCTCCGGGTGGATACGGGCTGCGTTGTCGGATTTGAAAATACCATTGACTTTGATATTCAAAGAGCCGGCGGCCTGAAATCCATGCTCTTCGGAGGCGAAGGTTTGTTTCTTGCTACCCTTCGCGGTACCGGAAGAGTCTGGCTTCAGTCTATGCCTATTGGAAAACTTATCGGTGCCCTCAACCCAGCCGGTGCCAATGCACACAAGGAAAGCGGTGGCATCCTTGGAAATCTGGGCGGACTTGGTGGTCTTCTGGAAGACTAACCCCCGATGTATGTCAACAAAAAAAGGCTTTTCTGTAACGGAAAGGCCTTTTTTATCCAGTTTAGCTACAAACTGCGAAAATAGCCATCAATCGATTCACAGATCATGTCAACCTGACTTTCCTGCAGTTCATAAAAGAGAGGAAGTCTCAGCAGGCAATCCGTATAGCGATCGGATTCGGGAAGTGCTCTTCCATCGTGATTTGCCTGAAAATAAGGGGCTGCATGAAGGCTCAGGTAATGGAAAACGGCATAAACCCCGTCTTTTCTCAGGTGTTCTACCAATCCGGTTCTTTCTTCCAGGTTGCGGCAGATGATGTAAAACATGTGTCCGTTCTGGCTTGCAAACACCGGAACCTTAGGTCTTGAAAGAAATCCCCGGGTTTCAAGTGATTCCAGATTGTTATTGTAGAGGTTCCAGAGAGAAATACGGCGATGCTGGATGTCTTCCAGATTTTCAAGCTGTGCATACAGAAATGCCGCAATGATGTCGCTGGGAAGGAAACTGGACCCGATGTCTACCCAATTGTATTTATCTACTTCACCACGGAAAAAGGCCGAGCGGTTTGTTCCTTTTTCACGCAGGATTTCTGCCCGGGCGGCATAGTCCTGGTTTTGAATAGCCAGCATTCCTCCTTCGCCGGCCATAATGTTTTTGGTTTCATGAAATGAAAAACAGCCCATGTCGCCGCAGCCTCCCAGCGGTTTTTTGCCATCTTTTCCGGTATACCAGGCATCAATGGCCTGGGCAGCATCCTCTACCACCTTCAGGTTGTACTTACGGGCAAGGCTCATGATTTTATCCATGTCGGCAGCGACACCTGCGTAATGGACCGGAACTATGGCTTTTGTTTTTTCGTTGATAACTTCCTCAATTTTATCCTCATCCATTCCGGGATGATCCTTCCTGCTGTCAACGAACCTGATTTTAGCGCCTCTCAGCGCAAAGGCATTGGCGGTAGAAACGAAGGTATAGGAAGGAATGATTACCTCATCTCCTGGCTCAATCCTTAAAAGCAGGGCAGCCAGTTCAAGTGCATCGGTACACGAAGTAGTAAGTAAAACCTTTGGGAACCCGAATTTTTCTTCAAAGAACTGATGGCACTTTTTGGTAAAAATACCATCACCGCTGATTTTTCCGGAGAAAACTGCCTGATAAAGGTAGTGTGCTTCTTTTCCGGTTAGATATGGTTTGTTGAATGGAATCATCATATTACATAGAAGATTTTGCCAGGGCATCCATCGCCGAAGCAGAAATAAAATGGTGAAATGTATAAAAGGATTGTCTGAGAATCAGACCTTCTTTTGTCCAGACAGACTGAACACGCTGATTATTAAGCTGCGTGGAAACCACAACCCTTTCAAAACCGGAATCGGCAAGGATTGCCATCAGCTCTCTGAGGAGGAAAGAATAATAACCACGGCCTTCAAAGGATTTTAGCACGCCGTTGAGAATGATGTCGGCATAGGCTTGCTCCGGATACAATCTCGCTGCGAGAAAACCGGCCGGAATTCCGTCTTCCATCAGAATCAGACAAATTTTATCCGCTTCTGTGAGAAAAGGCCAGCACCATTCGAGGTATCCTTTAGCCAGGTCTACTGAACTAAAAAGCGGATTGCTGTGGTAGTGATTCTGATAACCCTGAAAAATATTGTTTATCAGGGCTTCCAGAACCCCATGATGCTCGTTGCCTCCCCGAACAATGCTTACCTGAGGGGGCAGTTGCGGCCTGGTTTTTCCGCGCACAGACCCTCCGTAATACACAAGGGTATCGGCAAGAAATGTATCAGGAAACTGTTGTTGAATTAGAAAAAGACGGTTTTGAAGACTGGTGTCAATTCTGGAAATCACAATATCTGCCTGTCCTGCATTACCCCAGGACGCTACAAATTCATCATCCCAGGAGGATAGTTTTGCCCGGAAAATCTGCAGCTCAAATGTCCTTGATTCAGCGGGTGAAATGGAAAACTCGTTCATTTATAGAATCTCTTTCACAGAATGCTGTGGTTTCTGGTTCTGGAGGGTATAGAGCCGTCCGATGTATTCTCCGATTACGCCAAGCACCAGCAGGGTAAGACCTCCCATAAAAAAAATAGAAACAATGATGGATGTATAGCCCACCGGAACATCAAAAATTATCTTCCTGAGAATAAAGTAAAATCCCGAAAGAAAACTCAGCAGCGAAATGCATAGTCCAAGGTAAATCAGCGATTTAAGAGGTATTGTGGTAAAATTGAACAGCATGTTGCTGGAAAGAGAAATCAGTTTCCAGATGGTATATCCGGAATTTCCCGTCATCCGAGACTGATGCCTTACCAGAACTTTTTCAATATGAGAAGTATGCCAATTGAAGAGTCCGTCCAAAAAAACAAAACTCTGCCTGTGCTGAATGATGTTGTTCCGGAGATTTCGGGTTATCAGCCGGAAAGAAGTAATACTGCCTTTCGTTCCGAAAGCGATGTTCAGCGTTTTATTCACCCATAGACTGCCCAGATTCCGGAACGAATTGTGGTTCTTCTCACCATAGCTGCCATAAACCAGTTCGGCTCCGGTTTCCAGATGCCGCTTCACCAGCAGGGGAATATCTTCCGGAAATATCTGAAGATCATCGTCGATGGTTACCATTACATCTCCGTCTGCATGCTCAAGGCCACACATGGTGGCATTGTGCTGACCAAAATTCCGGTTAAGCTTGATGCCTCTGATTTCTTCCGGGAATTGCTGTTTAAGTCTGCTGATAACCTCCCAGCTGTTGTCTTTCCCGCAATCTTCTACAAAAACGACCTGAAACTCCATGGAGAGGTCTTTGAAAACCTTTCTTATCCTTTGGAAAAGCTCAGAAATGGTTTCAGCACCATTGTAAACCGGAACGACAACGCTTACCTTAATGCTTTCCATCCTTCCGTTTTCTATACTGCTGCTGTTCATAAGGCTGGCGATGTATCGGTGCTGATGGTAGCGGCAATTTCTTCCCGAAATGCATCATTGCAATCAATGAATCCTGAAACTGCTCCTTCGGGGAATGTCAGCTGATTTGATTTTTCCAAGGTTCTTTGTAAAAAAATGATGGTATCAGAATTCTGCCTGCAAGCAGGTCAGAGACACGAAATACCGAAGCAAATATGCAAATTACACTTAAATTAATGTGGCGAATTCCGGAAAAATGAAGCTAACAAAAAAACCCCCTGCCATTTGATGACAGAGGGCTTGTTTTTGAGTAGTCCGTACGGGAATCGAACCCGTGTTTCATCCGTGAAAGGGACGTGTCCTAACCCCTAGACGAACGGACCATCTCCTGAAAGGGAGCGCAAAAGTAGCCTTTTCAAAGCACAATGCAAGTTTTCGAATAATTTTTTTCGCATCCTCCTGCAGGCAGCACTTTGTTCATTGCTTTTCCCGGCCCTGCTCGGTACTTTTGCGGCCTGATTTTATCCAACACTCTAATAAATTATTATGTCTACCATCAAAATCGGCATTAATGGCTTTGGAAGAATAGGCCGACTGGTTTTCCGCGTTGCTTCTCAAAATCCCGGCATTGAAGTCGTGGGTATCAACGATCTTATCGAAGTT